>JAEEGK010002303.1_pt1 | contig 47785 bp, 46 predicted proteins | sample 8958771 | NCBI WGS metagenome assembly JAEEGK01 (sample SAMN16246547, study PRJNA631951) | gut metagenome | biome: gut microbiome; feature: rumen; material: SC-attached | host: Bos | place: Iran: Karaj | collected 2018-10 | reverse complement strand
CGACCCCTTCGACTTCCCCGGCTATCCCTTCGAGAATAATGCCGCCTCTCTGCTGATGTCGGACGGCCTCCTGTACTACTCCGACTGGCCGACGCTCCCCTATTTCTGCGTCCTGGAGGGCACGGCGGAAAGCTGGGCGGAGGCTTTGTCAGACCCGGACGCCCAGCACGAGCTGTGGGAAGCCCTGGCGGACGGAGAGACCCGCCGGGCCATCCTGCGCAGTTATACCCTGACGCCGGGGTTAGATATGGGCTGTGACCGGGGAGAAATGGCGGCGCTGCTGGGTCTGGAAAAGCCGGAGGAGACCATGCCGAAGCTGGAAAAGCTGCATCTGCTCAGTGTCGTCCCCTGCGTCATCGACGGGGAGCAGACGGAGATGCTGCACGTCTCCCCCTACCACAAGCCCCTGGCCCTGATGCTGCTGGCCGCCCAGCTCTTCGGCCTGCCCAAGCCCGGCGGCGAGCTGAACGCCGTGGACGGCAAGCGCATGGGGACGCCGCTATTGGCCCCGAAGGAAACGATTTGATTTATTCTCCCTCTATCGTCAGCGGGACGCCAAAGCGTCCCGCTGTCGGCATTTGCCTCCCCTTCAGGGGAGGGGGACCGCCGAAGGTGGTGGAGAGGTCGTCCCCCAGGCAGCCGTCCACAACCGGACAACGCACCCCGGAGATACCTGCATAACCTTATAAGGTCAACATCTCAGTCGCTTCGCGCCAGCTCTCCTTTCAGAGGGGCTTTTTATTTCTCTGTTTCAGAGAATTTCGTGCCGTTTTCGTTTTTGACTCTACGATACGTTTCAATTATACTCAAAGCGCAAAGCCGGTTTTGCACGCAATACGCAAAGGAGGAACGAACCGTGGACAAGGCGAGATTCCTGGAAAACCTGACAAAGGAGAGAAAGATTCGCTCCCTCACCCAGAAGGAGCTTGCGGACGCCCTGGGCATTTCCGACAAGACCTATTCCAAGTGGGAGACCGGCGAGAACGAGCCGGACGTAGAGACACTCTGCCGCCTGGCGGCGTTTTACGGCGAAAGCCCGGCGGTGTTTTTCCGGGAGGGAGAGGAAAGCCCTTCCCTGGAGGGGATGGGCGCGGCGGAGGCGGCGCAGACATGCTGGCGGCGGATGCTCGACCTGCTCATGGGCCTGCGGAGCTGCGCTTATCCCCCGCAGGACGCGCCGCCGGAGAGACTGCCCATCCCGGAAAGGCCGAGGGAGCTGCGGATGCCGGGGGTGGAACGCAGCGTATGGGAATACGGATGGCAGGACCAGATGGCCGTCGCCGCTGCCGGGCCGGACGCCAACCTGGCCATGCTGATGCTGCCCCACGAGGAGCGGTACCGCTGGCTGAAGACTGCGGGCGCAAAAATGGAAGAGCTGTTCCGCATCCTGGGGATGCCCGGGGCCATGAAATGCCTCTACGCCATGCTGGCGGAGAAGCCGGGCAATTGCTTCACCGCGGGTTATCTGGCGGAAAAGGCAGGGGTGACGGCGGAGGAGGCTTCCGCCTTTCTTGAGGCGGCGGTACCCTGGCAGCTATTCTCCAACAATCGGTTTTACCGGGAAGAAGGACCGGGGATGATCTATTCCAGCCTGGTGCGGCCCCATCTGATGGGCCTGCTCACCCTGGCGTTCACCCTCATCCCCACAGAAGCCGGGCCCTCCAGTCGGGGCCACATCTTCTCCGGCTCCGGGATGGTGAATCTGTGCCTCCCGGAGGAAGGAGGCGCGGAATGAGCCTGGGAGAAAGCATCCATGCTGCGAGAAAAGCGGCGGGCCTCAGTCAGGAGGCCCTGGGGGAAAAACTGGGGGTGGTGTCCCAGACCGTGAGCAAATGGGAGCGGGGCGAAAGCGCCCCGGACGCCATGCTGCTGCCGACGCTGGCGGACGCCCTGGGGGTGTCTCTGGACGCTCTCTTTGACCGGACGCCCACCGACGGGGAGATGGAGGATGCCCTCGTCGCCTGGCTCCGGCCCAAACCGGAGAGGGAGCGGATCGATGCGATGCTCCTGCTCCATCGGCGGCAGCTGGAGCTGAGCATCGGGATGGTGGATCAGGAAATCTCCTTTGGCCGGGGGACGCCGGAACATGTGCGCTACGCCATGCTGGGGAAAAACGACCTCGCCTTCTTCCGCAATCACCCGAAGGGGCCCGCCGCCTTCATTTTCAAGGAGCCGGAGGCGGGCTGGGAGACCCTCTTTGAGGAACCGGTGCGCTTCCGCGCCCTTTGGGAAGCCTTGGGGGACGGGGAGACCCTGCGGGCGGCGCAAAAGATCCTCTCCATGCCCTACCATGGGATCGTGGTGCGGTCCATCCTGGATAAGCTGCTGGGGCTGGAACACCCGGAAGGGACCATTCCCCGGCTGGAGCGCCTGGATCTATTGCACTTCGATACCCGCACGGTGGACGGGCGGGAGACGGAGATCTGCTTCCTCACCCCCGACCCCGCCGTTCTGGCCCTGTTGACCCTGGCGAAGCTGTTCTACGACCCGGAGCGGGGGGAAACGGAAATGTACGTCACCGGGGGCGGCTGGCATTTCCGCCCGCCGCTGTATCGGAACGAATGGCCCGCAGACCTCAGAGATTGGTGGCTGGACGCGGACCTGCTGTAATACTAAAACACGTCCCCGCCGCACGAAATGTGCGGCGGGGACGGCGTCATTTTTCAGTCTTTCGATTTGTAATACAGCTGGCAGTGGCAGAAGCCCTCGAAATCCGGGTCGGCGATCTGGTCCCGGAATTCCTTGCACATGCACTTGGTGTCCTCGGTGCGCTCCCGGCGGCAGGGGCAGTAGCCCCCCGTCTCCTTCAGGCCCTGCTTCACGAGATCGGCGATCTCCTTGTTGGGATTTACCTTGACGCTCATGCCTTCTTCACCTTCTCGATGACGGCCCGCAGATCCTCCTTGCCCTGGAGGCCCACGGTCTGCCCCACGGCCTGCCCGTCCTTCATGAAGATCAGGGTGGGGATGGCGTTGACCTTGAAGGCGTTGGCCAGCACGGGCTCCTCATCCACATTCACCTTGGCGAAGCGGACGCCCTCCATCTCCCCCGCCAGCTCCTCCACGATGGGGCTCAGCATGCGGCAGGGGCCGCACCAGCTGGCCCAGAAATCCACCACCGTGACGCCGGAGGCGGTCTCAGTTTCAAAGGTGGCGGTGGTCAGTTCGATCGGTTTCATATCTGCATCCTCCTTTGCGGATAGTATGTTCAGCTGCCCCCATTCTACACGAAGCCGATGCCGTTGACAAGCTGTTTTCCCTCCGGGGGCTGGCGTCGAAAGCTCAATTGTGTTAATATTCTGTAAAAAGTGATGCTTTGAAAGGAGTTGGACCTATGACAGCATTTGACCGGCTTCCCCTCGCCCTGACCCTAGCTATGGACGACGGGCGCGAGTATTCCCTGGAGCTCTGTTCAGAAACCCTTGTCCGCTGGGAGGGGCGGGAGTGTCCGGCGAAAAGCATGGACCTGGGGGAAGTGCGCTTCCTCACCTTCGACCTCAATAAGGAACCCAGGGTAAACCTCACCCTGGTGCTGGACCCGGCGGAAGGGCTGGCGACCCTGGTGACCTGCCTCCAGGGCCTCAGCCCCAAGCGGCCCACGTATATCGATACGGAGATCCTCACCGGGGCCATTGCAGAGCCGGGGAAGCCCCTAGCCGAAAAGCGCCATGGCTACACCGACGATCTGAAGGGCAAGGCCATCCGCTGGGATTATGATTGGGGCTTCAGCATCGTCCACGTCTACGTGACGGAACGGTATTACCGCATCCGGCTCCTGCAGAAGATGGGAGACCCGGACAGCCCCTATGAGATCGCCATGAAGAACTATATGGACAAGACGGAGCCCGCCTACTACCTGCGCATCCGCCCCGGCGTGGTGCTGTTCGGCTTCACAGAGGACAACATGGACAGGGTGACGCCCCCGGAGATCGCCTGCTCCAGCCGCTGCCAGCTCATCGACCTGCAGGCCATGGAGACCGTGGGCCGGGGCTTCGGCCAGCCCGGCGGAGAGCTGGACGTATTCCGGGCGAAGGGGGAATTCGTCGATCCCCTCCCCGGCGAGCTGGATCCGGGAAGCGCATACATCATATGAGAAAAAGGGCACGTTGCAGTTTTTCTGCAGCGTGCCCAAGTTCAATCATCCCCGACAGGGATACCATAACTGTGCCTGAAAGGCACAACACCACGCGGCTTTGGCCGCACAACACCGGCGCGAAGCGCAGCATCACGCCCGCGAAGCGGGCACATCATTGGGCCCGCTGCAAGATGCAGCGGGCCCACATTTCATCCTCCCAACTTCCTTGCCAGCTCCGCCAGGGGTTTTATGGCGTCGTTCAGGTCACGGATGGTCTCGGTGATGGCGTCGGTGTTATCCGCCACCATGGTACTAGCGTTGTCGATCAGCTCCTGGGCTGAGACGGCCAGCCTGTCCACCTCCGCCAGGGAATGCAGCGCCCTGGGCACCAGCAGCGTGAGGGCCGCCAGCACCGCCAGCACCAGCAGGATATTCACGAAAGTCGCCAGGCGGGTGTGCCGGAGCTGTTTTTTCTCGTAGGAAAGAAGCTCGCGCAGCAGCTCCTCCGAATTCCGCACCGGGTCCATCCCTACACCTCCTCCGGGGTCAGGAAGGGGATGCCCTCCCGCAGGTCTCCGGCAGGGTCCAGCATCCGCAGGGACTCCCGCAGGAGGCTCCCTGCCGCATTGCCGACGGGCAGCACCTCCGGCAGCATCTCCCCCAGGGGCTTGGGCAGCCTTCCCGAAGCCAGCTCGTCGAACCTGCGCAGCAGCTTTTCGTCATACTGCCCTTCCCCGTCCAGGGGGAAGATGCCCGCCGCCGCTGCCCTGTCCACGCAGCGGCGGCCCGTGAGCCGCCAGTGGACGTAGCCCGGCAGGGTGGTGACGAAGTCCACATAGGGGAGATACGCTTCCCCGTCCAGCACCGCCTGCCACAGATGGGCCATAGCGCCGCTTGGGTCGATCTCACAGCCCAGGGCTTTCCCCAGCTCCGCCGCCGCCTCAGGGCAGGGGTCCCAGGCGCCCCGGTAGGCGGTGAGCATGGTGAGCCGGGGGTCGAAGGGCATATAGCCGCCCCCCATACCCCGGACGACGAAGCTTTCCGTCTCCTCCAGGGCCGAACCGAATTCCTGCCGGTAGGCTTCGGACAGCTCCCGAAACAGGGCGCGGATGCCGGGCCAAATCATCAGCAGGGTGTAGGTCTCCACCCCGTCGATCTCATGGGGCTCCCAGGCCGCCGCCGAAGTCAGCAGCCGTTCCCCCTTTTTCCCCAGGAGGCTGAGGCGCAATTCCTCCCGCCGGAGGCCGATCTCCAGGGTCGAACCTTCCAAAAACATGGGGCTGTCCCCCTTACTTCAGCTTGTAGCGCAGCACATTCCAGGAATGGCGGCGCAGGGTGCGCCCGTCCCCCGCGGAGGGGGCCACGTTCTCCGGCTTCTCGGCGGTATTCACCGCCTTCAGGTCCGCATGCCAGAGCTGCCGGTGCTCCATGAGCTCCGGCGTGCCGAAGCCGCGGAGGTCCAGGTCCAGCTCCCCGTCCTCGGTGAGGCTGCGGTTGACGGCCAGCACGGTGAGCTCGTCGCCGCTGACCACCGCAGCGGCTTCCACGCAGGGGGTCTCGCCGTAAACCCCGCCGTCGTAGGTGGGGCAGTCCAGGCGGCAGTTGAGGGCGGTGCCCCTGGCAAAGCGGCTGGCGTCCCGGAAGGGATGGAAGATGGTCTGGGCCCAGGCCCGGCCCCCGGTCTCCGTCATGATGGGAGCGATCACGTTCACCAGCTGGGCCAGGCAGGCGATCTTCACCCGGTCACAGTGCTTCAGCAGGGTGATGAGCAGGCAGCCCGCCACTAATGCATCCTCAAAGGTGTAGATATCCTCCAGCAGGGGCGGGGCCACGGTCCATTTCTCCACCTTCTTGTCCTGCTCGTTGGAGTGGAACCACACGTTCCACTCATCAAAGCTGAGGTACATGGTCTTTTGGGAGTGGCGGGTGGCCTTCACCGCGTCGCAGATGGCGCTCACGTCGGTGATGAACTGGTCCATATCCTTGCTGCAGGCCAGAAATTCCGCGCTGTTATCAGAGCGGTTGCCATAGTAGCTGTGGAGGGAGAGGTAATCCACCTGCTCGTAGCAATTCTTCAGCACCGTGGTCTCCCATTCCCCGAAGGTGGGCATGGAGGAAGAGGAGCTGCCGCAGGCGATGAGCTCGATTTCCGGGTCCGCCGACTTCATCAGCTTGGCCGCCTCGCAGGCGATGCGTCCGTATTCCTCCGCGGTGCGGTGGCCCATCTGCCAAGGGCCGTCCATCTCGTTGCCCAGGCACCAGGTGCGGATGCCGAAGGGCTTCTCAAAGCCGTTAGCGCGGCGCATATCGCTGAGGGCGGTGCCGCCGGGGAAATTGCAGTATTCCACCAGGTCGCGGGCTTCCATGGCGGTGCCGGTGCCCAGGTTCACGGCCATCATGACCTCGCTGCCTGCCCGCCTTGCCCATTCCTGGAATTCGTCGATGCCCACCTCGTTCGTTTCGATGCTGTTCCAGGCCAGCTCCTGCCGCCGGGGCCGCAGGGAGCGGGGACCGGTGCCGTCCTGCCAATGGTAGCCGGAGACGAAGTTGCCGCCGGGGTAGCGCACGATGGGCACCCCAAGCTCCTTCACCAGGGCCAGCACGTCCTGCCGGAAGCCCTGGTCGTCCGCCGTGGGGTGGCCCGGCTCGTAAACGCCGCCGTAGACGGCCCGGCCCAGATGCTCGATGAAGGAGCCGAACAGCCGGGGCGACACCTCCCCGATGGTATAGTCCTTATCCGCGATCAGTTTGATCTTCATATCGTGAATCCCCTTTCTCAGGTTCGATGCTTACGACTTCCACGCCCTCCGCCGTGACCCGGAAGCACACCTCCCGCCCGGCAAAGGGAAACCCGTAGACCCGCTCCGGGTCCCGGTGGTAATGGGGCCGGGGGTCGCAGGCCAGGGCCCCCTCCAGGGCTTTCCAGGTTTCCGGTGGCAGCTTTCCGCGCAGTTCCTCCGGACAAAATACCGGCAGCCGGGGCGGTACTTCCCCGCCGGTGAAGCCCCCCGCAGCCTCGGGGATGCTGTCGGCATAGGCGATATAGGGCTTGATGTCATAGATGGGGGTGCCGTCCGTGAGGTCCGCCCCGCCCAGCAGCAGGGTCGGGCCCTCCGGCCCCTCCCACTCCACCTCCAGCAGCCTGACGCAGCTGAGGCCTAAAGGGTTGGGGCGGAAGGGGGAACGGCTGGCAAAGACCCCCACCCGCGCATTACCTCCCAGGCGGGGCGGCCGCACCGTGGGGGACCAGCCCTTGTCCGCATTCTCGGAAAAGCCCCAGATGAGCCAGAGATGGCTGAAGCCCTCGATGCCCCGCAGGCATTCCCGGCTGCGGAACTCAGGGTCGAAGACCAGGCGGGCGCGCACCTCCGGCACCAGGCCGCTCTGGCGGGGCACGGCGAATTTGGAGCCGAAGGGGGAACGGACAAATGCGATGGCCTTCAGCTCCATCAGTATTTCCTCTTCCGGATATTGCGGCCCTGCAGATGGTCCGCGGTGAGCTGCTGCGGGTCGTCCCGCCGGTGGGCTACATAGTAGGCCAGGCAGACTGTCCCCGCCACCAACACATAGTAGATACCGGCGCAGAGATGGTAGGAGGCTCCCGCCGCATGGAGGGCCAGCATCAGCTCGCAGAGGAAGTCTATTCCGAAGGCGGCGGCGATCAGCCGCTTATCTTCCGGCTCCCGCCCGCCCTCGAAGGCATACCAGATGAGGCGCACCAGGGCCACGGTGAGCACGAAGCGGCAGATATAGTCCACGGTGCTCATCCAATACATGCCGGGAGCGGACTCCGCCAGGCTCTGTAATTGCAGCTTCATGGCAGGGGCCTGCTCCTCCGTCACTGTGTCCAGCAGGGCCTGCAGACCCTCCCGGTTGACGGTCATGGCGCTGGTGAGGCGCAGGACGGTGTTCATTGCGCCCAGGTAGAGCATCTCAAAGAGCCGGTAGCCCAGGCCGAAGCTGATGGGCACCCGGATGGTGGAATGCTGCTTTTTCAGGAACCACAGTCCCAGGACGAAGCCCCCCACGTCGCAGAGGGCGGCAATAAAGGCCCGCAGGGTGGCATAGGTCCACATCCCTGCCCCGGCTGCCGGTGCAAGGAGGCGCAGCAGGTTTTCGGACACAAGAAAGCCCATGAGGAAGAAGGCGGCCAGGCCGCCCAGCAGGGCGATATGATTGAAACGTTTGCGGTAGACATACCAGACATAATACATGGTGGGCAGCAGGATGCAGACGGCGAAAAGCACCGTCAGCGCCGTGATCAGCTCACCGGAAAAGACAAGCTCGGAATCCAAAGGAACATCCTCCAAACTGACAGAAAAGGCGCCCTCACCGAGGGCGCCTCATATCGTAGACAAAGCCTCGCAGAGTTCGCGCACGCAGGCGCGAAAAGACTCGGAATCATTTTTCGCCGCAGCATGTATGTGGCGAAAATACCTCTCACGGAGCGGACTGTGCGAGCGAAGCGAGTGCGGGGAGCGAAGTGCCATTCTTCTAACGCGCAACCCAGCGAAGCGGTTGTGCGTTGAATGGGCATTAGTTGAAAATCTTCAGGATGTCGTCAAAATCATCCTTGGGCTTGGCCGGCGCAGCGGGAGCCTGGGGCTTGGGCTCGGAAGGCTTCTCCTCCTTGGGGAGCTGGCCCGCGCCGTCGCCGTCAAAGCAGGTGGCGATGACGATGACCCGGATCTCATCCTCCAGGCTCTCGTCGAAGGAAGCGCCGAAGATGATGTTGGCGTCGGGATGGGCGGCGGATTCCACCAGGCCGCAGGCGATCTCCACTTCCTCCAGGCCCATGTCGGGGGAACCCACGATGCTGACCAGGATGCCCTTGGCGCCGTTGATGGAGGTCTCCATCAGGGGGCTGGAAACGGCCATTCTCGCCGCGTCCTCCGCCTTGTTCTTGCCGGAGGCGTGGCCTACGCCCATGTGGGCCTTGCCCGCGTCCTTCATGACGGTGGTGACGTCGGCAAAGTCCAGGTTGATGAAGCCGGTCTGCTTGATGAGGTCGGAAATGCTGGTGACGGCCTCCAGCAGTACCTGGTCGGCGATGCGGAAGGCATTGATCATGGTGATCTTCTGATCGGAGGCATATTTCAGCCGGTCGTTGGGGATGATAAGCAGGGAGTCCACCTTGCCGATGAGCTCGTTGATGCCCGCCTCGGCCTGGAGCATACGCTTGCGGCCCTCAAAGCCGAAGGGCTTGGTCACCACGCCCACGGTCAGGATGCCCTGTTCCTTGGCGATGTCGGCCACCACGGGGGCCGCGCCGGTGCCGGTGCCGCCGCCCATGCCGGCGGTGATGAACACCATGTCCGTATCTTCAAAGGCCTTGGTGATGTTGTTGCGGTCCTCTTCCGCGCTGCGCTTGCCCACTTCGGGGTCGCTGCCGGCGCCCTGGCCATGGGTCAGCTTTTCGCCGATCTGCAGTTTCTGGTCCGCACGGGAGGCGCCGAGCACCTGCTTGTCCGTGTTGATGGCGATGAATTCGACGCCTTGGACGCCCACCTCCACCATATGGTTGACCACGTTGTTTCCGGCGCCGCCGACGCCGACGACCTTTATATTCACCACATTGTCGGGACCGGTCTCGAAATCAAAAGGCATGGTTTTTTCCTCCCGTACACGTATTTACACTTTGCGTTTTAGTTTATTAGTATAGATAATTCTATATCAAAGGTTTCCACAGGTCAATAGGAAAAAAGAAAACCAGGGGGCAAATTTCGCCCCCTGGCTGCTCATTTTCCGGTTTATTTGAAGAATTTGTCCCAAAGCGCGTCCCAATCGTCGTCGGAGGCGCCCTTTTCCGCCTTCTCCGCGGCGCTGGGCGCAGCCTTCTGCTTTTCCACCACTTCGGCCACCTCCTCGCGGTCAGGGGAAGCGCCAAACGAGCCGTCCCCGAAATCCGTGGCGATAACGATGACGCGCAGGGCGTCCATCAGGTTCTCGTCGAAGCCCAGGCCGAAGATGATATTGGCGTCCTCGTGGGCGGATTGCTGGATACGGTCCATGACGGCGGACAGGTCTTCCATGGGCAGATCCGGCGAGCCGATGATGTTGATGATGACGCGCCGCGCCCCCACGATATCGGTGTCCATGAGCTCGCTGTGGATGACGGCAGCGGCCGCTTCCTCCACCTTGCTCTTGCCGCTTGCTTCCCCGATACCCAGATGGGCCAGGCCGCTGGAACGGAGGACGGTTTTCAAGTCTGCAAAGTCCAGGTTGATGAAGCCGGTGCTCCGCAGCAGGTCGGCGATGCCGCCCACGGCACGGATGAGCACCTCGTCGGAGACGGAAAAGGCGTTGGCAAGGCTGACCTTCTGGTCTGTCACCTTCTTGAGGTTGTCGTTGGGGATGACGAAAAGGGTGTCCACCTGCTCCAGGAGGGCTTGTATCCCCTGGTCCGCCGTGCGCGTTTTCCGCGCGCCCTCCCAGCGGAAGGGCATGGTGACCACGGCTACGGTGAGGACCCCGGCGCTGCGGGCTGCCTCTGCCACCACGGGGATCGCCCCAGTGCCGGTGCCGCCGCCCATGCCGGCGGTGAGGAAGACGGCGTCCACCCCCTCAAAGAGCTTCTGAATGGCATTCTTGCTCTCCTCGGCGGCCATGCGGCCGATCTCCGGCCGGGAACCCGCTCCCTGCCCCTTGGTCAGCCTTTCGCCGATGGCGAGCTTTTCCTCCGCCGCGCAGCTGCCCAGGGCAGACCTGTCCGTATTGATGGCGCAGTAGCTCACGCCCCCGATGCCGCTCTGCTTCATGCGGCTCACCACGCTGCATCCGGCGCCGCCGATGCCCACGACCTTCATATTGATGATCTCTGCCATATCTTTCGCTCCCCCATCCCGCCGGACTTCTCAGCCCGGAAAATAGTGACCCTCCTGGGGCGTAGACATGTCCAGGGTGCCCCTGTCTCCCGCGCCCAGATTACCTACTATGCGTTTCAGCAGGTCCAGTTTGTTTTCCAGTTTTTCCTGCCTGCCCATGCGGACATTGAACCGGTCCAGATACCGGAAATGCAGATCGCTGACATTGCTGAAATCCAGGTCCTGCACGTCCAGGCGCATCTCCTTCTCGCTGAGCAGGGTCAGCATTTCTCGCAGATAGCTGAGCTTGGTGCTCTCAGCATCGCTCACCTGCAGGGTCTGCCCTACCTGGGTCTCCAGCGGCGTGATGCCCCGGATCTGCAGCAGCTCCCCTTCGTCGCCCCGGAAGCCGCTGACGGCCTTGCAATCCTGGCTCAGCAGCAGCGTGCCCTGCTCCGTTTTCAGCACGGCCACCGCAGAGGTCTCTTTCACGGTGATCACCATGCGGTCCGGCACCACCAGGGAGATGTGCGCTGCGGAAATGCCCGGCAGGCTGGAACGGATGCGCCGGGAAGCGATGCTCCGCAGGGACATAAGTCCGCTGTCGCCGGGCTTCAGCCCGGAGGCCTCGGTGATCTCACTTGAAGAGTATATCACATTTCCCTCAACCTGTATATCAGAAATTTCAAAGAAAATGTTCGCCGCCAGAAATATCGCAACGGCAGCCAGCAGGTAGCGGATCATCCGCAGCCGGCTCTCGCTGCGCAGCTTTCTCTGGCGCGTCCGTGTCCGCCGTTCCAGTGCCTTATCCATGGGTATCTTCCTTCCGTGATTATTCCTCCAGGCGCTCGGCCGCCGCGCCTAGGGCGGTCAGGGCCGCTGCCATATCCTCGTATCCCCGCTCCACATGCTCCAGGCCCCGGATGAGGCTCTCCCCCTCTGCGGACAGGGCTGCCACAGCCAGGGCTGCCCCGCCCCGCAGGTCGGATGCCAGCAGGTCCCCGGCGCGGAGCGTTTTCACGCCCCGGATCACCGCCGTCTTCCCCGCCGTTCGGATATCCGCCCCCATGCTCCGGAGGGCGGGCACATGGCGGTAGCGGCTCTCGAATATCGTCTCGATCATCACTGTGGTCCCCGCCGCCTTCAGGGAGGCCGCCATGAGGGGCGGCTGGGCGTCGGTGGGGAAGCCGGGATGGGGCCTGGTGATGATGGGGCCGGGGCTGCGGAGTTCCCCCTTACGCTCCAGGACGATCAGGTTCTCCCCCGTGTTCACCGTGCAGCCCATGCGCCGGAGGGCCTGCAGGACGGGGACCATATGTTCGGGGCAGGCCTCATAGAGCCGTACCCGACCTCCGGCGGCGGCACAGGCCGCCAGCCAGGTTGCCGCGGCGATCCGATCCGGCAGGATGCGCTTTTCCCCGCCGTGGAGCTTCCGCACGCCGCAAACGCGGATGACGCCGCTGCCCGCGCCGGTGACCAGAGCGCCGCAGGCGCGGAGGTAATCCTGAAGATCCAGGAGCTCCGGTTCCCTGGCCGCGCCGGTGATGACCGTGCTCCCTTCCGCAAGGACGGCGGCCAGCATGGCATTTTCCGTAGCTCCTACGCTGGGGGTAGGCAGGTCGATGCGCCCGCCCGTCAGCCGGGCTGCGCGGCAGCAGAGCCTGCCGCCTTCTTCGGTGACCTCCGCTCCCAGGGCCCGCAGTGCCATAAGATGCAGGTCCACCGGCCTGGGCCCCAGCTCACAGCCTCCAGGCAGGGAGAGGCTCGCTTCCCCGCAGCGGCTAAGGAGGGCGCCCAGGAAGATAACGCTGGAGCGCATCTGCCGCATCAGTTCGTCCGGCACCTCCGGGGCGATGGGGCCGGAAGCGTCCACATACAGGACGTCCCCTTCCTCGTAGACCCGGCAGCCGATATGCCGCAGGATACGGACCGTTGCCGCCACGTCGGTGAGACGGGGGCAGTTCCGGAAAACGCTCAGCCCCCCCGTCAGCACGGAGGCTGCCAGCAGCGGCAAAGCGCTGTTCTTCGCGCCCTGGACCCGCAGGCTGCCGTTGAGGCTGCACCCGCCGGTGATCTTCAATATGCTCATATCCGTCCCTCCGCAAGAAGTTTCAGAACATCCTATGCGGAGGGACTTTTTTGGTGTCTGTCAGGCCTTTCGTCCCTCGCTCAGGCGCAGCATCTCGTCCACGATGGTATCCAAAGCGTCGGGCCGGTCCAGGCTCCGCTGGGCCTGACCCATGGTGCGGAGGGCGGCCGGGTCGGCAAGGAGTTCCCGGACAAGGCTGCCCAGGGTCTCCGGCGTCAAGTTCTCGTCCCGCAGGAGGCGGGCGCCTCCCGCTTCTTCCAGGAGCCTGGCGTTTTTCTCCTGGTGGTTGCCCGTGGCGTAGGGATAGGGCACCAGCACGGCGGCCCGACCCACGGCGCAGAGCTCTCCCAGGGTGGAGGCGCCTGCCCGGCAGATAATCAGGTCCGCCGCCGCCATGGCGGTGGGCATATCGTAGATATAAGGCCGCAGCTCCGTATACTTCGGCTCGGCTTCGCCGGCATGGGCCAGCAGCGCCTTCATGGCCTTGAGCCCCTCTTCCCCGCCGCCGCAGGCATGGAGAAGACGGAAAGCGCCGGTTTTCTCGTTTTCCGCAGCCAAGGCCGCCACGGCGCCGTTGAGCCGCCTGGCTCCCAGACTGCCGCCGAAGGAGAGGATGAAGGGCTTATCATCCAGGCCCATCTGCCGCCGGGCTTCCTCCCGGTCGGCTTCCCGGAAGCCGCTGCGCACGGGCATGCCTACAGTGAGCACCCTTTCCGGGCGGCGGTAACCGCTGCGGCTCTCCTCAAAGGCCACCATCATCCGGTCCACATGCCTTTCCAGCATCCGGGTGGTGAGGCCGGGCATGGCGTTGGCCTCGTGCAGCAGGGTGGGGATTTTCTGGCTTGCGGCAGCCCGGAGCACGGGGAAGCACACATAGCCCCCGGTGCCCAGCACCGCATCGGGCTTGAATTCCAGGATGATCCTGCCCGCTTCCCGCACCGCCCGGTCCAGCTGCCCCGCGGAGCGCAGGTTGTGGACGATCTCCCTGGGCTTCAAGCTGCGGTGGAGGTTCCCCACGGTGATCCCCCGGATGGGGAATCCCTCCCGCGGCACGAGCTCCATCTCCATATTGTCCGAAGCGCCCACAAAGAGGCACCCGGCGTCGGGCATCAGCGTCCGTATCCGCTGGGCCGCGGCGACGGCGGGGTTGATATGGCCGCCGGTGCCGCCGCAGGCAAAGAGAAAATTCATGAAACTAACCTCAATGGCAGGGGGTTTCGAACCCCCGCTTATTTATTGGCGACCTCCCTGGAAGCGGAGAGGATCAGTCCCACCTCCGCCATCTGCACGATCAGAGCCGTGCCGCCGGAAGAGAAGAAGGGCAGGGAGATGCCTGTGGAGGGCAGGAAGTTGGTGACCACGCCCACATTCAGGAAGACCTGGATGGCGATCAGGCCGGTGAAGCCGATGACCATCATGCGGCTGAACTGGTTCTTGCACTGGAGGGCCAGCCAGAAACCCCGGAGGATCAGCACCGCGAAGAGCAGCAGGATCAGCACCGCCCCCACGAAGCCCAGCTCCTCGCAGATGATGGAGAAGATATAGTCGTTCTGCGCTTCGGGGAGATAGAGGTATTTCTGGCGGCTGTTGCCCAGCCCCAGACCCAGCAGCCCGCCGGAGCCGATGGCGTAAAGGGACTGGATGATCTGCCACCCGTCTCCCAGGCGCTGGGACTCCGGGTCCAGCCAGGCGGCGATCCGGGCGAACATATAGCTGTCCTTCGCCTTTTCCACGACCCAGTCGGCATGGCCCCGAAGATAGAACACCACCATGAGAACCACAACGGCGGCGACCGCAAACCAATACCAGCGGGTACCGCCGGCAAACATCATGATGGCGCCGATGCCCAGGATGATGATGGTGGCGGACAGATGAGGCTGCTCCAGCAGCAGGAAGCTGAAGATGATCAGCACAGCAGCAAAGGGCACCACGCCCCAGGTGAAGGTGCGCATTCTTTCCGGGCCGAAGCGGCAGGTCCAGTCCGCGAAAGCCAGAATGACCGCCGCCTTCACCAGCTCCGAGGGCTGGGCGGTGATGGGGCCGATCTGGATCCAGCGGACGGCGCCGTTTCCCCGCAGACCCGTGAGCAGAACGCCCAGCAGCAAGCCCAGGGCCGCCAGGAGGGAGAGGAAAGACAGCCTGCGCAGGAAGCTCATGGGGATGAAGGACACCACGATCATGGCCCCGATGCCGATGGCGGCATAGATGGCCTGGGTGGTGAAATACCGCATGGGGGCCGCCTCGCCTGTATCCGTCACCGTCTCAAAATAGGCGATGGCATAGCTGGAGGAAAGGAGCATGATAAGACCCACCGCAAGCAGCAGCAGGGTCAGCACCAGGAAGGGCACGTCTACCCTGCCCAGGCGTCCGCCCCGCCGCCGGGCAGGCTTTTGCTCCGGTTCCGGCAAGACCTCCGGCTGCTGAGGCTTCTGATAGGGGAAATCATACAGCTCCGCCATAATGCGCTCTCCGTCTCACTGTTCTCTGCCGCTTCGCGTCACAGGCCGTAACGGCTGCGGACGCAGAAGAAGGTGATCACGGCCAGGGCCAGGGAGACGCCGGAAAAAACGGCGAACACCTTGATCTCGCTCCAGCCGCATTTCTCGAAATGGTGGTGGATGGGGGCCATTTTAAAGATCCGCTTCCCGTGGGTCAGCTTGAAATAGCCCACCTGGAGGATGTCCGACAGGGTCTCGCAGATATACACAAGCCCCAGGGGGATGAGCACCAGGGGCATATCCAATGCGAAAGCCAGGGCGGATACCGCGCCGCCCAGGAAAAGGGAACCCGTGTCCCCCATAAAGACCTTGGCCGGATGGAAATTGAAGATCAGGAAGCCCAGGAGCCCCGCCGTGAGGGCTGCGGCGAAGATCGCCTGGCTCTCCATCTTCCAGAGGGCGGCCAGGGCAAAGAAGCAGACCGCCACCGGCAGAGTGACGCCGGTGACCAGGCCGTCCACCCCGTCGGTGAGGTTCACGCTGTTCACCGTGCCTACGATGACGAAGGCGGCGAAGATCACATAGACCGCTTCCGGCAGGGGGATGGTCGCCCCTACGAAGGGTATATAGAGGTTGGGGCTCAGGAAGCCCAGGTAACGCAGCAGCAGCACGAAGGCCACCGCCACGGCCAGCTGCAGGATGAATTTCTGCCCCGCCTTCAGCCCCTCGTTGTGGTGGTGACGCACCTTCATATAATCGTCGAAGAAGCCGATGGCCCCGTAGATCAGGCTCATGGCCAGCATGGCCAAGGCGCTGTAGTTCCCGCCCCGGAAGAAGGGGATGCAGGTGACGGTGACGGCGACCAGCATGCCCGCGATGAACATGATGCCGCCCATGGTGGGGGTACCCTCCTTGCTCATGTGCCAGACGGGGCCGTCCCGCTTGATGCTCTGCCCGGCCTTCAGCCGCCGCAGGACAGGGATCAGCACCCGGCCCAGCAGCGCCGTGAGCACCAGGGATATCAGGAATGCCTGCAGGTATCTCATTGGTCAGGACCTCTCGGTTTCGTAGTATGGGGCTGCCCTACAGGCTACCCAGGACCTCTGCGGCGATCTCCCGTTCGTCCATGTGGTATTTCGTCTTGCCCACGATCTGATAGGTCTCGTGGCCCTTCCCCGCCAACACCAGGGTGTCCCCCGGCCGGGCATGCTCGATGCCCCAGCGGATGGCCTCCCGCCGGTCCGGGATCACCACATAGGGGGTGTCCAGGCCCTCAAAGCCGGGCAGGATCTCCGCGATGATGGCCTCCGGGTCCTCGGTGCGGGGGTTGTCGGAGGTGACGATGACGTAGTCGGCCAGGGTACCCACCACGCGGGCCATCTTGGGCCGCTTCGTCCGGTCCCGGTCGCCGCCGCAGCCGAAGAGGACACCCACCCGCCCTTTGGCGGTGTCCCGCACGGTGCGGATCATGTTGTCCAGAGCGTCCGGCGTCACGGCATAGTCGATGAGGAGGGTGAAATCCCGCCCCGTGGGGACCACCTCCATCCGCCCCTTGACGCTCTTGCATGTTTCCAGGGCGGCGGCCAGTGCCTTCAGGGGCAGGCCCAGGGCCAGGCAGCAGCTGAGTGCCGCCAGGGCGTTGTAGACGGAGAAGAGGCCGGGGATATGGAGGCAGGCCTTTGCCCTTTCGCCCCCGTAGCAGGCGGTGAACTCCACCCGGTCCGGCAGCAGGCGCACATCCTCCGCCCGCAGGGAAGCCCCCTCTCCCAGCCCGTAGCTGACGCAGGGGACGGCGAGAGCCGGGAGGATCTTCTCCGCAGCCGCATCGTCCCGGTTCACGGCAGCGGCCCTGCTTAGGCCGAAGATCTTCATCTTCGCCTCCAGGTAGGCCTCCATGGTCTTGTGGAAATCCAGGTGGTCCTGGCTCAAATTCGTAAAGCAGCCCACGGCGAAGGGCACGCAGCAGACCCGGTCCAGGTACAGGGAGTGAGAGGAGACCTCCATCACCGCGTATTTGCAGCCCGCGTCCACCATCTCCCGGAAGTAGGCCATGATATCCCGGCTCTCCGGCGTGGTGTTCACGGCGGGATAGACCTTGTCCCCCACGATGTTCTCGTTGGTGCCCAGCAGCCCCGCCTTCTCCCCGGTGACGGTCATCAGCAGGCTGCGGATGAGGTTCGTGGTGGTGGTCTTTCCGTTGGTGCCGGTGACGCCGATCACCGTCAGCTCCTCCGCAGGCCGCCCGAAGAAATTGGAGGCGGCCAGGGCCATGGCCCGGCGGCTGTCCTTCACCAGGACGTAAGGTGTCTCCACCGCGGGCGCCTCCTCGCAGATCACCAGGGATGCGCCCTTCTCCACGGCAGCCGGGATGTATTTATGTCCGTCGGTCTCGTAACCCCGCACGGCGATGAAGGCGTCGCCGGGCTTGGCCTGCCGGCTGTCATAACAGACGTCCGTGATCTCCATGTCTGCCGGGGCGCGGAGCTCCAGGACGTCGATATCTCTCAAAAGTTCAGTAAGTTTCATCATCCATGCGTCTCCAACAGGTCGGGGTTTGTGTCGATGAGGCCGATCTCCACCACGGTGCCGAAGTTCACGGTCTCGCCGGGGCTGATGCTCTGGCGCTGGACCTCGATGGTCTTGGAATCGGAGGGCATGACGCCCGCGGACTTGATAAAGAGCCCGAAGGCCTCGAAATACTGCTTGGCGGCCCGGAAGCTCTTGCCGGTCATATCCGGCACGGTCACCATATCCGTGGGCTTATCCACCCCGGCGTAGAGGATGACGGTGGACCCCTGCACGATCTTCAGGTTCCCCACGGGAGCCTGGTCCGTCACGATGTCCCCGTCCCCCAGCACCTGGACGCCGAAGCCCAGGGACTGGAGCTGCGCCTTGGCGTCCGCCACGGTGTCAGAGCGCACATTGGGCACCGCCACGTTGAAGGAGCCGCTGCCCCCGGATTCTTCCACCCCCAGATAGGGCAGGATATCTGCCAGGATATTGCCCACGGTGGGAGCCACCATGCTGCCGCCGCTGATGGAGAGGCCGCTGGTGCGGTCCGGAGAGTCCAGGATCACCAGCACCGCCACCTGGGGATCGTCCATGGGGGCGATGCCCACGAAGGAGACCATGTAATCGGCGGAGGCCTGGCCGACCTTTTCGGAGGTGCCCGTCTTGCCCCCCACCCGGTAGCCCGCCACGCTGGCGTTCTTGCCGGTGCCGGTGGGGGAGGATACCACGGTCTCGATGATCTCCCGGACATGGCGGCTGGTCTCCTCTGAGATCACCTGGCGCACCACGGTAGGATTCACGTTGGCCACCACGGTGCCGTCCTCGTCCAGGATCTGCCGCACGATGTAGGGCTTCATGAGATAGCCCCCGTTCATGGTGGCGGAGATGGCCGTGATGAGCTGAATGGGGGTGATGTTGAAGGTCTGGCCGAAGGAAGCGGAGGCCAGCTGGGAGTGGTTGCGGGGATCCTCGAACACCTGACGGGTCCACCAGATGCTGCTGGATTCGCCGTAGAGGTCGATGCCGGTGCGGTCAAAGAGGCCGAAGGCCTCCATATAGTCGTAGAAGCGCTTGGCTCCCAGGCGCATGCCCATGGTGGCGAAAGCCACGTTGCAGGAGTTCTGGGCGCTCTGGGCCAGGGTCTGGTCTCCATGGCCGGAACGCCGCCAGCAGTGGAGGGGGTCCGTCCTTCCCAGCACCTGCATGGCGCCGCCGCAGTTGAAGTGGTCGTCCATCGTCACCGCCCCGTCCTCCAGGCTGGCTGCCAGGGTGATGATCTTGAAGGTGCTTCCGGGCTCGTAGGTGTCGGTGATGGCCCGGTTGCGCCACTGGAGCTGCAGGAGCTGGAGATAGCGGTCGTTGTAATCCTGCTCCGTCATGGTCACCGGGTCCCACTCCGCGTCCAGCTTCGCCTTGTAGTATTCGTTGAGGAGGCTGAAATCGTTCAGGTCGTAGTCCGGTACGGAGACCATGCCCAGGATGGCCCCGGTCTTCACGTCCATGACGATGCCCATGCCCCCGTTGCGGATCTCGTTTTCCGCCACGGCCTGCTCGATGTTCTTCCGGAGATAGAACTGCACCGTGGCGTCCAGGGTCAGGACGATGCTTTCCCCGTCCTTGGCGTCGTAATACTCCTCATAGCCGGTGAAGAGCATATCCGTGCCGTTGGCTGCGGCGGTGCGGACGATGCGGCCGTTTTCCCCCTCCAGAGTAGAGTTATACATGGCCTCGATGCCGTCCAGCCCGTAGTTGTCAGACCCTACGAAGCCGATGAGCTGGCTGCCCAAGCTGCTGTAGGGATAGTACCGCTTGGTGTCTTCGATCAGGTGGACGCTGCAGAGATAGCCCCGTTTGGCGGACTCGGTGTCCTTGTAGCGGTAGTTGGGGTCCTCCAGGAAACCGCCGTTGACGTAGGCCCGGACCTGGTCTGCCAGGTCCTGCTCCACCTTGACCCGCACGGTCTTATACCAGGATTCGGTGTCCTCCCATTTCTCCATGATGCTGTCGTAGTCCACGTCCAGGATCCTGCTCAGGGCGGCGGCGATGGCCTCCTTGTCCTCCCCGTAGCGGACCATCTCAAAGGGGCTGATGTAGACGGTCTCCACCGTGGCGCTCTGGGCCAGGATCAGCATCTTCGTATCGTAGATGGTGCCGCGGGAAGCGTTGACGGTGGTGGACCGCACCTGGTCCTCCACGGCGGCGCTTTCGTAGTAGTCATGCTGCCCGATCATGATCTTCGACAGCTGCGCAATCAGCACGATAAATGCAACGATACCGCACAGGAACATCAAAATCACTGTGCGGTGCGTCGTCATTTGATTCGGTTCGTTTTCAGACCTTGCCTGCTTTTTGTATGCCATCGCCCTCGCCTCTCATGGATATAAAGCCGGTCGCTTCAGCTTATGCGCCGGGACTGCGCAGATATTCCGCAGCCCTGTCCAAAAACCGCTCCAGCCGCTTCAGCAGGCTCGACGGCTTCCGATTGGGGTCCAGGATCACCGCCAGGTCCTCCGTGGTGCTGCGCAGATAGATGGCCTGGTCGGTGTCCGCTTTGATCATACCGATGGTGGCGCGGGCCGTCAGCTCCACGTCCTCCATGTTGAAAGCGCTTTCGCACTGGATCTCCAGCCGGGCGTGGGCAGCCTGCAGCTCGGTGATCCGGCTCTCCAGGTGGGCGGCCTCGCTGGAAACCGCCGTCAGCCGGGTGTGCGCCTGGAGCAGCAGCACCAGCAGCACGATGCAGGCCGCTGCCAGTGGGACCATGACCGCGGCGATGAGGCGGTCACGCCGCCGCTGCGCAGCCAGGGCGGCGGCATCCTCCGCCGTGCCGAGGCGCACCCGCTGCCGCGGCTGCGCTTCCCTGGCAGGTGCCTGAACTGGCGGCTGTTGGGGGACGTCCTCCGTTTCCGGCGGAAAATCGATTTGGGGTGCAGCCGTGCCAAAGGGGTCGTAGGCCAGACTGCCCAGGGTCATATCAACGAAATCCGCCATTGCCCGATACTCCTCCTCAGGACCGTCCTCCCCCTGGGAGGCGGCCCCGCATACTATCTCAAACCCGCTCCGCCACCCGGAGCTTGGCGCTGCGGGCGCGGGGGTTGCGCGCTAATTCTTCTTCGCCGGCGGTGATCACACCGCCCACGGTCTTCAGGGTCTGCTTGAAGCCGCAGATGCACACCGGCAGGCTCTTGGGGCAGGTACAGCCGTCCACCCGCTTGTGGATGGCCTGCTTCACCAGCCGGTCCTCCAGGCTGTGGAAGCTGATGACGCAGAGCCGTCCGCCGGTTTTCAGCCGGTCCGGCGCGGAAGCCAGCATGCGCTCCACGCTCCCCAGCTCGTCGTTGACGGCGATGCGGATCGCCTGGAAGCTGCGTTTGGCCGGATGCTGCTTCTCCCGCCGGGCCGCGGCGGGCATGGCGGACCGGATAAGCTCCGCCAGCTCCAGGGTGTTTTCGATCTCCTTTTCCTGCCGCCTGCGGCAGATGGCGGCGGCGATGCGCGGGGCGTAACGCTCTTCGCCATATGTATAAAGGATGCGCTTCAGTTCCTCCTCAGGCCAGAGGTTCACGATTTCCCTGGCAGTGAGGCTTCCGGCGCGGTCCATGCGCATGTCCAGCGGCGCGTCGGCCATATAGCTGAAGCCCCGCTCGGCTTCATCCAGCTGGGGGGAGGAAACGCCCAGGTCGAAGAGCATCCCGTCCACCGTTCCCACGCCCAGCTCGTCCAGGATCTCCCCCAGCCGGTCAAAATTGCTTTTTACCAGGGTGACATGCTCCCCGAAGGGGTTCAGCCGTTCCCTGGCCGCGGTCAGGGCAGTCTCGTCCCGGTCAATGCCGATCAGGCGGCCCGTGGTGAGGCGCTTTGCGATCTCATAGGAATGGCCGCCGCCCCCCAGGGTCCCGTCCACATAGGTCCCCTCGGGACGGATGTCCAGCCCGGCGATGCATTCCTCCAGCAGCACCGGCGCATGGTGAAAATCGCTCACAGGCCGAGCTCCTCATAGATCTCCGCCATGGTCTTCTCCTGGAAGTAGGCTTCCTCGGAAGCGCGGTAGCGCTCGCTGTCCCAGATCTCGGCCCGATCCGGCAGGCCCACCACCGTGGCGTTCTTGCCGATGTGGGCATAGTCCCGCAGCTCCTGGGGGATCAGGATGCGCCCCTGCCCGTCCACCTCGCAGGTGGCGGCGTTGGCAAAGAGGAAGCGCATCAGGTCGCCGGCCTTGGACTGGCTCTGCCCCTCGAAGCGGGCGCAGAATTTTTCCCAGCCCTCCGGGGAGTACACGTTCAGGTATTCCTTCGGTCCCCGGACCACATAGCACACTTCGCCAAGCTCCCTTCGCAGCTGCGAGGGAACCGTCAGTCTCCCTTTGGCGTCGATGCCGTGGTTGTACTTGCCGGTCAAGGCTAAAACCCTCCCATTTTGGGCCATTTCTTGACATTTTCACCCACTTCACAGTTATTATAAAGGCAGGTGGTTTCAATTGCAAGAGTTATTTCCACAAATTTGAAACTTTTTGTAACGGAGAAGAGAGAATTTATGCCCGCCTGCACCGGCCCCCATTTTTTCGCCATTATGTCTACCGATTTGTGCATATCCAGGGTATTGTCTGGATATGCATTGTGGAAAACTTTGGGGATATTGTGAAAAACTCCGCTATTGCAGGACAATTCCTTCGTCCCTACGGGTGAGGCGCATCTCTATGCAATGAATATTCATCGGCAATGGTTTACGCGGCATTATGCTATCCGCCTCGCCCCGCTGTTGACGCGATTTTCGATTTATGATAGAGTTTTCCGGCGAGGTAGGAGAAATAAAGGAGAGACCAGCCTTGAGAATCGGGATCGGGATCGACACCGGCGGGACTTATACGGACGCCGTGATTTATCAGTTTGAGACGAAGCAGGTGCTTTCCGCCGCCAAAGCGCTGACCACGAAGAACGATTTGTCCGTCGGCATTGTGAACGCGCTGCGGAAGCTGGACCGGGAGCTGCTGCCCCAGGCAGAGGTGGCCGCCCTTAGCACCACTCTGGCCACCAACGCCTGCGTGGAAGGAAAGGGAGGCCGGGCAAAACTCCTCTTCCTGGGCCTGGACGGCGAGACCCTCCGCCGGGTGGGGGGCAAATACGGGCTGGACGGCTCCGATGAGGTGCACGCCTATCCCGGTGCGGGCTCCTTCGACGGGCAGGTGCTCCCCTCCCCCGATTGGGAGACCATCACCGCCGAGGCGAAGGAATGGCTGACCGACGCGGAAGGTCTGGGCATCGTGGAGCTCTACGCCATGAACAACGGCGCCGTGGCGGAGCGGGAGGCCAAGGAGCGGCTGCTGGCCCTGCGGGACCTGCCCACGGTCTGCTCCAGCGAGCTGTTCAGCGGCCTCAACAGCGTACAGCGGGGCTCCGGCACCCTGCTGAATGCAAAGCTGGTGCCCATCATCCGGGAATTCATGGACGCCGTCAGCCGGGCCTTCCGGGAACTGGGCATCCGGGCGCCCATCGTCATCGTCCGCTCCGACGGCAGCCTCATGAGCGAGAGCTTCAGCCGTCTGCGGCCCGTGGAGACCATCCTCTGCGGCCCCGCCGCCAGCGTGCTGGGGGGCGTGGAGCTGGCCGGGCGGAAGGACAGCGTCATCGTGGACATGGGCGGCACCACCACGGACGTGAGCCTGGTGAAGGCGGGAAAGCCCGTGCGGGTGCGCAGCGGCATCCAGATCGGCCCCTGGCGCACCTTCGTCCGCGGCGTGCAGATCGACACCTTCGGCCTGGGGGGCGACAGCGCCATCCGCCTGAAGGACCGGGATTTTGAGCTGTGTACGGATCGGGTGATGCCCCTGAGCCTGCTGGGGAAGGAGCATCCGGAGATCGTCCCCGTGCTGCAGAAGCTGCTGGACTCAAAATACATCCATTCCCGGCCCATCCATGAGTTTTACACCCTGGTGCGGGACATCTCCGGGCTGCCGGGGTATACAAAGGAAGAGAAGGCATTCTGTGAAGCCCTGAAAGCCGGGCCTCTGGATATCCGCAGCGCCGCTGAAGCGGTGGGCACGGATATCTACTGGCTGAAGGTCGGCCGGCTGGAGGCGGAGGGCGTGGTGCTGCGCAGCGGCCTCACCCCCACGGATTTCATGCACCTCAAGGGGGATTTCGACGCCTACGACCCCAAGGCGGCGGAGATCGCGGCCTATTATCTGCTGCGCTGCATGTACCGGAAGCTGACGGAAGCGGAGCTGAAAAAGCTCTGCGACGAGGTCTATGACCGGGTAAAGAAAAAGCTCTATTGCAGCCTCATACGCATCCTTCTCATGGACCGCTATCCCCGGCTGCGGGACGAAGGCATCGGCCCCCAGCTGGAGAAGATCATTGCCCAGCGATGGGAGGAGCTGAAGGACGGCAGAAACAAGGCCGGTTATTTCGACGCGGACTTCACCACCACGGCAGCTCTGGTGGGCATCGGCGCGCCCATCCACATCTTTTTGCCCGACGTGGCCCGGGCCATGGGCGCCGAGTGCGTCATCCCCCCCAATGCGGGGGTGGCCAACGCGGTGGGGGCCGTGGTAGGCAATATCTCCGCCGAGTCAGAGGTGGAGCTGCGGCCCAACCACACCGCCGACGGCATCCACGGCTATTTCGTCTGCGCCAATGACAGGCAGGAGCTGGTCAAGGACAGGGCGACGGCGGTCGAACGCTGCCGGGAGCTGGCCGCGCAGCTGGCCCAGGAGGAAGCCCGAAAGCGGGGCGTGGTCGGGGACATCCGCGTCACCGTGGAGGCGGAGGACCGCCGCAGCATCGACAGCAAGGGCCTCAGCATCGACCTGGGCACCCGCTTCATCGGCACCGCCATCGGCGGCGCTGTCTTATAGCGTCCTTATTCGCCGGAATGGCGGGTATCCGCGCAAGCGCGAATGCCCGCAAGATTCCGGCGAAACGTCCTTTCCAAAACGCGACCGCTTCGCTGGGTCGCGTTTTGGTTTTGTGGTAAGGAAAACGGATTGCCACAGCCCCTTCGGGGCTTCATTCCGCGCGAGGGGACCCTCCGCGCAGCGGTGGGCGTGCGCTACTTCGCAATGACGGGGCTGAAGCATTTTGCAACAGGCCCTGTTTTCCTTTCATGGGGCCCAAAGCCAAAACGAAGCAGCCGCTTCGTTTTGGGGAGGACGGCTTGCCGGAATCCGAGAGCATTCGCGCCGAGGCGCGGATGCGAACCATTCCGGCAAGCAAGGACGATTCGTCGCTTTTTATGAATTTTCGTACCTTCCCATCCTGCATTTTTTCACTTTTCTCCCCAAGTTTCCCTTGCTTTTCTGCAAGAGTGCATATATAATGCACTTTATCAAATTACCGCAACTGCATGGAGGGGATCCCAATGAAAAGCTTTTCCCGGAAGGCATCCGCCATCCACGAATCCAGCACCCTGGCCGTCAGCGCCCTTGCCAACCGTCTGAAGGCCGAGGGGAAGGACGTTATCAACTTCGGCACCGGCGAGCCGGATTTCGACACGCCGGAAAACATAAAGAATGCCGCCATCGACGCCATCCATGCGGGCAAAACCAAGTACACCCCTGCTTCCGGCCTGCCCGCCCTGAAGGCGGCGATCTGCAAGCGCCTGGAAGCCGATACCGGCGTCCATTATGAGCCCGGCGAGATCGTCGTCGCCTCCGGCGCCAAGCACAGCATCTATATCGCCCTGTGCTGTCTGCTGGACGAGGGAGACGAAGTCATCGTTCCGGCTCCCTATTGGGTCACCTACACGGAAGCCGTGGCCATGGCCGGAGGTACTCCCGTGGTCGTCGCCGCCACTCCGGAGCAGCATTTCAAGCTCAGCGCGGAAGCTCTGGAGGCGGCCATCACCCCCAAAACCAAGCTGCTGATCCTCAACAACCCCTCCAACCCCACCGGCATGTGCTACGATGAAGCCGAGCTGCGGGCCATCTGCGACGTGTGCGTGAAACACGACCTGTGGGTCATGGCCGACGAGATCTATTACAAGCTGGTCTACGACGGCCGGGTCTTCACCAGTGTGGCGGCCCTCTCCCCGGAGATCAAGGCGCACACCATCATCGTCAACGGCGTCAGCAAATCCTATGCCATGACCGGCTGGCGCATCGGCTACACCGCCTGCGACGCCGGGCTATCGAAGATCATGTCCAACTATCTGAGCCACGCCACCAGCGCCCCCAGCACCATCTCCCAGTGGGCCGCCATCGAGGCTCTGGAGGGCCCCCAGGAGAGCGTGGAGGAGATGCGCAAGATCTTTGAGCAGCGGCGCACCTATATGGCTGACCGGATCAACTCCATAGAAGGCGTCCGCTGCCTCATGCCGGAGGGCGCTTTCTACGTCATGATGAACATAGAGGGTGTCATCGGCCGGACCCTGGGAGGCAAGCTGATCCAAAACGGCAGCGATTTCGCCATGGCCTTCCTGGAAGCGGAGAACGTGGCCCTGGTGCCCTGCGGCGGCTTCGGTGAACCGAACTATCTTCGCTGGACCTACGCCGCAAGCATGGAGGACATCCAGCGGGGGCTTGACCGCCTGGAGCATTTCCTGAAAGGATAAACACGTCCTTATTCGCCGGAATGGCGGGTATCCGTACAAGTACGAATACCCGCTGGATTCCGGCGAAACGTCCTTCTCAAAACGGAAGCAGCGCTTCCGTTTTGAAGTGGTGCCGCATAGGCGGGCCTTTCCCGAAAGGGAGAGGCCCGTTTTCCGTTTCAACCCAAAACGGGACCCAGCGAAGCGGTCACGTTTTGGAAAGGACGTTTCGCCGGGATCTTGCAGGTATAGCCGCCTGCGAACATATCTGCCATCCCGGCGAATAAGGCCGAAGGTCTTGCGGTTTTCTCATTTTCTTTATATAATAAGGATAAAGAAAATGAATGACCGGAGGACGATATGGAAGAAAAGAAACTGACGGGAAAGATCTACGATATCCAGGGTTTTTCCGTGCATGACGGTCCGGGCATCCGCACCACTGTCTTTCTCAAGGGTTGCCCCCTGCGCTGCCCCTGGTGCCACAGTCCCGAATCCCAGGAGTTCCCCACGGAGCTCAATTGGATGGAGATCCGCTGCGTGGGCGTGGAGACCTGCGGGAGGTGCATCTTTGCCTGCCCGGAAAAGGCCATCAGCCTGGGGGACAAAAAGGTCTCCCTCAAGGACGAGAGCGAATTCACCGTGGTGAAGATCGACCGGACGAAATGCACAAACTGCTTCAAGTGCGCCGACGCCTGCCCCCACAACGCTCTTTACCGCTGCGGCACGGACTATACCGTGGAGGAGGTCATGGACCGGGTGAAGCGGGACATGCCCTTCTATAAGCGCAGCGGCGGCGGCGTCACCATCTCCGGAGGCGAATGTCTCTGGCAGCCCCAGTTTACCCTGGAACTGCTGAAATCCTGCAAGGCCCTGGGCATCCACACGGCGGTGGACACCACCGGCTATTGCAAGTGGGAGATCATGGAGCAGGTGCTGCCCTATGCCGACCTGTTCCTCTATGACCTGAAGCAGATGGACCCCGATCTGCACAAGCGGGTCATCGGCGTGGACAACGGCCCCATCCTGGACAATGCGCGGAAGCTGGCAAAGGCCGGGGCGAAGCTCCAGGTGCGCATCCCCACCATCCCCATGTTCAACAACAGCCGGGATTCGTATCGGGCTTTCGGCGAATTCATCCTGGAGCTGGGGGACGCGGTGGAGACGGTGCAGCTCCTGCCCTACCACAACCTGGGGGCCGTGAAGTGGGAGCGGCTGGGCCGTCCCGGCCCCGCCTTGGAGGCCATCCCCCCTTCTGAGGAGCAGATGAAGTCCCTGAAAAAGCAGCTGGAGGACATGGGCGTCAAAAACGTCATCATCCACTGAGGCGGGGCGGACATGCTCCGGAGGGCGGCGCTTTCACCGCAAAAATGCAAAAACAACGCAGGCTGAGAATGACAATCCCAGCCTGCGTTTGATTATTGGTTCTTCACAATGCTTTTGTAGCGCAGACAGGGGGACGGTTCTCTGTCTTCGCGCCGGAAAGGAGCAGCATGCGGAAAAAAACCGAAACACAGCTTCACCCGGTTGAGGATGCGGCTCGGCATGACACCGATCAAAGTCCCTCGAGAATGCGCGTCAGCGTGCGGTAGGCCAGGCTGAGGGAGGCTTCAGAGATGCATTCATCTGCGCCGTGGATCCCGCCTAGAGGATCATGCCGGGCCAAAGGAAAGAAACCGACGACCGGAATGCCCGCTTTCCGAAACCACCGGTTATCGCTGGTTCCTGGGGTGATGCACGGCATCAGGCAGGCATCGGGTACGTGCTCCCGAAGCGCAGAGGCAAAGAGCGGACCATAGCGCGCATAGAGGGCGGAATCGGCAGCCTTCTCAAAAAAGGCGTCCATCCCCTCATATAAGGGCCGAATGTCCAGCTTCCTTCCCAAAAGGGAATCCCACATGGCGGCATATTCCAGAAGTTCCGCGGAATAATACCCCTTTTTGATCCCCAGGGAGATGGTCTTTGCGATCTGGTCCTGGTCGGGCGCCTCCCCGGACGCATCCTGGGACCGAGGTTCCCAGCTCTCCCGCTCTTCGGTCTGAAAGGTGAAGAAGATATGCCCGCCGAAAGGAAAGGGAAATCCGCCTCCCTCCCCGATCACCAGCTTCAGCCCCTGCAGCAGCTCCGGATGCCGGGCCAGCAGGAGCCCGGCTCCTTCTTCCCCGCCCTGCTCTTCCAGGTCCGTGACCAGCAGCTTCAGCGTATACGGTCTTCTCTTCCCCGCTGCGGCGTCCGACAAGAGCTTCATCCACACCGCCAGAGGGCCCTTGCAGTCGATGGCTCCCCGGCCGCAGATAAAGCCCGAAAGGCGAGTGGCCCTGTCAGCGGGAAAATGCCAGTCCTCTTTTCTGCCGCAAGGCGCCGTGTCCAGGTGGGCGTGCAGCAGGACAGATTCCGCCCTCTCTCCCGGAACCACTGCCAGCAGATGATGGGCTTGCCTCGCTCCGCCATCTGTCGTAAAGCGCCTGACGGCGACGTTTCGCCGGGACAGCTCCTCCGCAAGGAAGGAAACGCAGGGCAGCGCGCCATCCCCGTCAGCAGCCGTTGGAAAGCCGATCAGCGCCAGCAGCCAGGAAATGATCTCCTCCACGGGTCATTCTGTGTCCGAGATCAACTCATTGAAATGATTCTGGCCGTAGAAGAACTTGATATTTTCCCAATCCGTATCGTAGGGATTGTACCCTCCGTGGCCTTCGCCTGCTTCCTGCACTTCCCAGGCATGCAGCGCCTCTTTGTTCCTGGTGCTGTCCACGGCGATTATCATCTTGTTTCCAAAGCGTTTGCGGCACTGTTCGGGCCAGTCCTCCGGGATGCTGTCCAGCGGGTACCGTCCCACCTCCGTATGCACCACCGCGCCGGGCCAGCTGAAATCCTTGGAATACTTGTCGTCCTCCTGACAGAGCATTTCCATCCCGGCCAGGATCACCACGAATTCATTGGTATCAAGGTCGATGATGTATCTCCACCGGTTGATCCATACGCCGTTGAAGCCGGAATAATCGATCAGCCACGGATAACCGTCCTTCAGCGGCGCCACGGCGTTTTTTGTCCAAGCAAGCGCCTGGGGCCACGTCATGTTTTCATTCCACAGCTTTTCTGGAACATATTTTCTGTAGCTTTCCCGCTGCTCCGGGGTCATCGGTTCTTCCTCCCGGATCACCTTCACCTTGTCGAAGTATTCGCTGATGGCTTCAGCGCCCGCGCTGCGGATCCAGTCGACGATCCGGATCCCGATCCCTTCCGGCTCGGAATTGCGGTGGGAATAGGTCACCTTGAGATAGTTGTTTTTCTTCAGAATGATGCTTCCCTTTTTCCTCGATGCTTTTCCGATCTCAGCATCGGCAAAGAGTTCGGTCTTTTCGTCCCACTGGTCAATGATCCCGTGTTTTCCTTCGTGCACTGCAAATACCTCCTAGAATAATAACATCCCTTATTTCTACGCCCTGGCCCCGGCCGGCTCGTGCTCCCGTATCTTCTTCCTGACTATGATGTGGAACAGGATCAGGAAGCTGACGGAAGCGGTAGCCCATGTGATGGGGTAGCAGGAGCCCAGGGACTCGATGGTCCGGAATACCCGCGAGAAGACCGCCAGCAGCGCGATGCGCAGTACGCACATATTCAGGATGACCGTAATCATGGAGGGGAGCGTTTTCCCCATGCCGCGGACCGCGCCTCCGTTGACCTCCAGGATGGGATAGAGCCAGTAGAACGGGAAGGAGATCGTGGCGATGCGCAGGGCGTTCGTGACCACGTCCTGATCCTTCATGAACCAGGTGAACACCACCCTCGGCCAGAGCAGGATCAGCCCGGCGATAACGGCGGTCACGGCCATACCCAGGCCCATGGTGATGGTCGTGCCCTTGCGTAGGCGGCGGTAATGCCCCGCCCCGGCGTTCTGGGCGGAAAAGGTGGTCGCTGCCTGGCCGAAGCCCACGATGGGCAGATAAATGATATTCTCCACCTTATAATAGGTGGCAAATGCAGCCACCGCCGTCTCGCCGAAAGCGTTGATGTAATACTGCACCATCACATTGGAGAAGGTGATGATGATCGTTTGAATGCCGGAGGGAAGTCCGATGCGCAGGACCTCGCCCAGCATTTTCCCGTCGATGCCCAGTTCCTTCCGGCTCAGGCGGATCACCCGGTTTTGCCGGGAGGCAGAATAGGCCACCAGAAACGCCGAAAGGCTCTGGGTGATGGCGGTGGCGATGCCGACGCCCGCCACGCCCAGGGGGATCACGACGATGAACAGGGCGTCCATGAGCACATTGAGGAAGCCGCAGACCGCCAGGATGCGGAAGGGCGTCTGGGAATCCCCGTAAGCCCGCATCCCGCCGGAAACCATGTTGTAGAACACCAGCATGGGCACGCTGATCAGGTAGATGCGGATGTAGAGCACCGCCTGGGGCATGACCTCCTCCGGCGTGCGCAGCAGCCGCAGGATGCCCGGCGCGAAGAGGATGCCCAATATGAGAAGGACTGCGCCGCCCACGAGGCCGAAGGTGACCGACGTATGCAGCGCTTTGCTGGCCTTGCTGTAGTCCTTGGCGCCGAAGGCCTGCCCAGCAATGACGCTGGTGCCTACCGAAATGCCGGAGAACAGGCCGACGATGCAGGTGATCAGCGTGGAGCTGGCGCCCACCGCAGCGGCTGCCGTCTTGTCCATGAAATTGCCGACGTAAAGGAAGTCCACCGTGTTGTAAAGCTGCTGGAACAGGCTGCTGAATATGATGGGTAGGATGAATTTGAACAGAGGCCCCACAATGGGGCCCGTGGTCATGTCGATGCTTCGACGGTTCGTCCTGTGCTTCTTTTCTTTGTTGTTGCTGTCTAAGTTCATATACCTATCCTTATGTGCGTATCAGGTCCGAAGGAAGCGGAAGGGATATATGCTTCCTCCCGGCTCTATGCTTCCGCTTCCGAGTATTCGGGGTAACCGTCGAAAAGATGGCAGGCGATCTCGTGGTCCTTTGACAGACGGCGAAGCTTCGGCTTTTCCGCCGCGCAGCGTTCGGTGCAGTGCTCGCAGCGGTTGCGGAAGGGGCAGCCCGTCGGCACGTCCAGGGGACTGGGCGCCTCGGATTCGATGCTTTCGATGGGCTTGGAGAAATCCATATCAATGGAAAAGAGAGAGTCCCGCAGCGCCTTAGTATAGGGATGGCAGAACTCGCCGCAGCCGAGCTCCGCGCCGGGAACGACCTCCACCACGTTGCCCAGGTACATAATGGCGGTCCGGTGGGCCACGGAGCGCACCAGCGCAATGTCGTGGCAAACCATGGCCATGGTGATGTTCTTCTCTTTTTGCAGCTTCAGCAGCAGATCCACGATCTTCTTCTGCACGCACACGTCCAGCGCGGAGGTGACCTCGTCGCAGATCAGCAGATCGGGCTCCAGCGCCAGCGCACGGGCGATGCCCACCCGCTGCCGCTGCCCGCCGGACATATCCCTGGCATAGCGGTCCGCGTATTCGGGAGGAAGCTCCACCATGGCCAGCAGCTCCTGCGCCCTGGCCGTGACCTCGGAGGGGGAGATCAGGTTGAAGTTGCGCAGGGATTCGCAGATGATGTCCTTGATCTTCATCCGAGGTGAAAATGCCGCGCTGGGATCCTGGAACACCATCTGAACATGTCGGCAGTTCTGCCGCCGCGCCTCCCCCTTCAGCTTGGCCACGTTTTCACCCCGGAACAGGATCTCCCCGGAGCTGGGCGCCTCCAGCAGGGACACCATGCGGATAAATGTGCTTTTGCCGCAGCCGGACTCTCCGGCGATACCCAGCGTCTCGCCCTTGTAGATTTTCAGGCTCACCTTATCGTTGGCCGTCAGCGGGCGGCCCTTGGTGGTTCGGAAGATTTTCGTGACGTCCTTCGCTTCCAGGATGACTTCTCTTTCAGACATAAATCTCACCGTCCATTGTGGGGATCGCGTCGAGGAGCTCGACCGTGTAATCACTCTCCGGATGATGGAGTATCTTCTCGCGGTCGCCCTGCTCCACCACCCGTCCGCTGCGCATGACCAGGATGCGGTCCGACATATAAGCCGCCACGCCCAGGTTGTGGGTGACGATAATGATGGAAGTTTTGGACATGCGGTACATGTCCATCATCTGGCGGATGATCTGGGCCTGGGTCGTCACGTCCAGGGCGCTGGTGGGCTCGTCAGCCAGCAGCAGCTTTGGGTGGAACACCATCCCCATGGCGATGCCGACCCGCTGGCGCATGCCGCCGGAAAGCTGGAAAGGATAAGAATGCATCACATTGTCCGCATCGGGCAGCCGTGTGGCCGCCAGCATGGCGGCGGCTTTTTTATAAGCCTCCCCTTTGCTGATCTTCTCATGGGTTCGGATGTATTCGACAAACTGGGACCCGATGGTGGCGGTGGGGTCGATCACGGCGCCGCAGTCCTGGAAGATCATGGTGATGTCCCGTCCGCGGATCGCGTCCAGCTCCCCTTCGTTCAGCTTCAGAAGGGACCGGCCTTCAAACAGGATATCGCCCTTGGACACCTCGCCGCCCTCCGGGAGAAGGCCCAGGATGGCGCGGATGACCGTGGTCTTTCCGCTCCCGGACTCGCCCACGAGGCTGACGATCTCGCCGGGCCGCATTTCCAGGCTGAAATCCTCTACCACCGGCCTGCCGTCGTATTCCACTGTGATGTGATCCACTTTCAGCATACGCAATCATCCTTTGTTTCTGCGCTTTTGCGGGGATTTGGGCCGGGAGCAGTCATATAACGGCTGCTCCCGGCGCCGTCCCGTTCCTCGGCGGGACAAATCCAGGGGTTCTCCCTCCGCTCAGTCGGCGGGCTTGATGTCGAAGGTGACCCAATAGAAGTCACAGGTGGGGTTATAGGCGCCGACGACGTCGGTGCTGGAGCAGATGTTGAAGTTGTAATAACCGCCCAGCATCATGGCGTTGTCCTCGGTGAGGATCCGGTTCATGTTCGTGATCAGCTCATTCCGTTTGCCGGTATCCATTTCCGCTTCCAGCTGCTCATAGAGGGCGTCGAATTCGGGGTTGGAGTAGCGGGAATAGTTGTAGCTGGTTCCGGCCTTGCTGTACCAGTGGGACAGGAAATTCTTGGGGTCGCCGGTGGGCATGACCATCTCGTTGGAGCTGCCCAGGTCGAAATTGCCGCTGCGCAGGTAGTCGCCCTGGCCGTCCACGATCTGTGCAACGCAGTTGACGCCGATCTCCTTGATCAGCTCCGCGTGAGCCTGGGCGATATCGCCCATCTGACGGTTGGACTGGGAGATATAGACGAGCTGGAATTCCTTGCCGTCCAGTTCCCGCCAGCCATCGCCGTTGGTGTCCACGATTCCGGCCTCGTCCAGGAGCTTCATGGCGCCTTCGGGATCATACGCGCTGTTGTCCGGGATGGACCCGCCGCCCCAGGGAGCAAACACCGGGGACAGCGGGGTATAGCCCGCGGTGTAGGAACCGCCGGTGGTAATGGTGGCGATGGTCTCGTCGTCGATGGCCATATGGACGGCCTTGCGCAGGACGTCGTTGCCCAGGGGGCCTTCAAAGTTGATGTGGTAATAGCCGTCGCGGGCACCTGCCACATTGCTGATGTTGTAACTGCCCTGCAGCATGGGCAGGTCGGAGGCCTGGATGTGGGTAGCCACGTCGGCGGAGCCGTCCAGCAAAGCGCTGAGACGGGCCTGGGCCTCAGCCACCTTCACGAAGCTGACCTTTTCAAAGGGGACCTTGCCGCCCCAATAGTCGGGGTTGGCGACCAACTGGTAGTCGTGTCCGTCGGTATAGGACTCGACCACATAGGGACCGGTGCACACGGGGCCCTTCAGCAGCATGTCGATCTGACGGGTCGCCTCTGCGTCGATGATGCTCATGAGGGGGTAGGCCATGACGCCGGGCATATCAGCCTGGGGCTTTTCGGTGACGATGGTCACGGTGCCCGCCGCGTCGTCGGCGGTGATGGAGGTATACTTCATGAAGCCCTGGATGTCGCCCACGCCGCCGTTGGCGGGGTCCTGGACCTCATACAGGTATTCGATGGATTCCTTGACTTTGGTGGCGGTCATTTCCGCGCCATTGGAGAACTTGACGCCGGAGCGAAGATGGAAGGTCCAGGTCAGGTTATCTGCGGCCAGTTCCCAGCTCTCGGCCAGCCAGGGCTGATAAGAGCCGTCGTCGCCGTTCTTGACCAGGCATTCTGCCACGCCGACGCGAACGACGAACCAGCTGGCGTTCAGGTCATGGATATTCGGCTGGCTGAACAGGTCCGATACCACATTCAGCTGGGTCTTGGAGGATGCCGCCGGGGCGGGGGCGGGATTTTCCGGCGCGGGGGTGGAACTGCCGGGGGCGGGCGTAGCGTTACCGGGGGCGGGCGTGGGCGTGGAACTGCCGCTGCCGCCTCCGCAGCCGGCAAGCAGAGCTATGAGCATGACGATGCTCACGATCAGCGCGATGGTTTTGGTTTTTTTCATTGGGGCTCCTTTCCTGCGTTTATATTGTGGGATTTCGTTTTTTTCTTCTTTTTATGGCTGCGCCTCGTGCCGGGATCGAGGATATCGCGGATGCTGTCCCCCAACAGGTTGAAGGCGACCACCGTGATGAGGATGGACAGGCCGGGGTAGACCATCAGCCACGGCGCCGTCTGGATATAGCTGCGGCCCTCGGAGAGCATGTATCCCCATTCCGGCGTCGGCGGCTGGATGCCGAAGCCCAGGAACGACAGGCTCGAAACGCTCAGCATCGTGGTACCGATGTCCAGCATCGCCGTGGTCAGCAGCGTGGGAAGGGCATTGGGGATCAGGTACGCCGAAAGGATATGGCTTCCCTTCGATCCCGTGGTCTGCGCCGCGGCGATGTAGTCCCGCTGCTTGATCTTCAGTACGGTGCTGCGGGCAAGGCGCGCATACTTGGTCCAGCTCACTGCCAGGATCGCTATGATCGCATTGACAAAGCTGGGACCGAGGATGCCCGCGATGGCGATGGCCAGGATCAGGTCGGGAAAGGCCAGCATCGTGTCGCAAAGGCGCATGATAAAGGCGTCCACGCCGCCGCCGGCAAAGCCCGCGACGATCCCCAGGAGTCCGCCCAGGAGCATGGCCGCCGCCACCAGGATCAGTGCGCTGGATATACTCACTCTGGTGCCGAAAACCACCCTGGAGAACAGATCGCGGCCCAGGAAATCCGTGCCGAAGCGGTGCTCCGGGCTGGGCGGCTGAAAGGCATTGCGCAGCTTGCTGGCCGTCGGATCATACGGCGCGATCTGCTTTGCGAACAGGGCGACCAGGACGATCAACAGCACAAGGACCAGATAGACCGTGAACGCCTTGTGTCTTTTAAAGAAGGCAAACGTCTTTTTCATTTCCTCCCCCTTACCTGGCCTCGCGGATGCGCGGATCGATCAGGTCGTAGCTCAGGTCCACCACCAGGTTGACCACCATATAGATGAGGGCGATCCACAGCACAAAGCCCTGGATCAGCGGATAATCCCTGGAGCGAACGGCGTCCACCGCCAGGTTGCCGAGACCCGGATAGGAAAAAATGATCTCCACGATGGAGGTGCCGCCCAGCAGGCTGCCGAAGGAGATGCCCAGCAGCGTGATCAGGGGAAGCAGGGAGTTTTTGAACACATGCCGCCACAGGATCTTCCGGTAGCGGACGCCCCGCGCCTTCGCGCCGATCACATAATCCTGGCTCAGCTCCTCCAGGACGCTGGCGCGTACCTGTCGGGTATACTTGGCAGACATGGCGATGGCCAGGGTCATACACGGCAGGATCATCTCCTTGAACCCCGCCCTGGAGGAGACCACCGGGAACCAGCGGAGGGTCAGGCCGAAGAAGCGCATCAGCAGCAGCCCGAGCCAGAAGCCTGGCACCGAGATCCCGAAAAACGCGAGAAAGCGCACGATATAGTCGGCTATGCCGTCCCTGTTGACGGCGGAAAGCACCCCCAGGGGCACGGACACGACGATCATCATTGCCATTGACAGCAGCGCCACCTTCAGCGTCGGCAGCAGCCGCTGCCCCAAGGCCGTGGCTACCGGGATATCCTTGGAGAAGGAGATGCCCAGGTCGCCGCGCAGCACGCCGGTGACCCAGTTGAAATACTGGACGGCAAAGGGCTTGTCCAATCCCATGCTGATCCTTGCCGTTTCCAGCTGCTGCTCGGTAGGCAGGATGCCCGCAGCCTCATACATGGCCTCCGCGGGATCGCCGGGGGCAATATAGGTCAGCAGGAACGTCAGGAAGCTGATGCCGAACAGCACGATCAACATCTGGGGCAGGCGTTTGAGGATCTTCTTAACAAGCATTGTCTTACCCCCGTAACAGAAGAAGTGGATCAGAATAGCACGACGGCATAGGGCCGTCTGCGTTTACGGGCTGCATGGTTCTCATTCGGTAGGAACGGAAAACCCGTGCTCGGCGAAATACTTCGCAGCCCCCGGATGGTAGGGCGCGTCGGCGACGGAGGCGGCGAGCGCAAGGCTGAGGTATTCGGCATAAGGGCTCTCCTTCTCCAGCGCCTCCAGGTTGTCGTAGATGCCGCGGATGAAATCGTATGCCTCCGTCTCGGAAACGCCGTTGTCGGCAACGATGACCGCATCCACAGCCACGGTCGAGCAGTCCTCCGCCGTCCCGTAAGCATCCGCGGGGATCACGGCGCGGCTGTAGGCCGGGCCTTTGGCGATCAGCTTTTCGATGCAGGCTTCATCAAGGCTGATCAGATAGATCTGCCGGTCCTCCGCAAGAGAAGCGACTGCCCTTACCGGCGCGCCGGCAACGAGAAAAGCCGCATCCAGCGTGCCGCCAAGCAGTCCGTCCACAGATTCCCGGAAGGAATACGAAAAAGCCTGGATGTCCTTTTCTGTCATGCCGCAGGCATCAAGGATGTCTACGGCGTTGGAATGGCCGCCGGAACCCGCAGGACCGACGGAGACGCGTTTGCCGGCCAAGTCGGCGACAGAATCGATGGCGGGGTCCAGCGTGACGATATGGACAGCTTCGGGATAAAGCGCCGCAATGACGGAGAAGCTCTCAATGGGGCCGTTTTCCCGAAATGCCTCTCTCCCCTGTCTTGCGAAGAGCATGGCGTCGTATTGCGTAAAGGCGAATTGGGCTTCGTGCTTTGCGAGCGCTTCGAGATTCTGTCCGGACCCTTCCGATGTGACCGTAGCGACAAAGGTGGTCGTGGCCGTGTTTATTTTCTGTGCCAGGAGGTTCCCGAACTGGTAATAGGTCCCGGTCTCGTCGCCGGTAGTCAGGATAAGGCCGTTCACCTCTTCGGCAGACTTTCCGCAGGCACACAGCGCAAGAAGCAATACAAGCAGCGCTAAGAGCTTAGCGTTTCTTCGCACTTCCATTCCCCCTCTGTAGCAGCCGGTTTAATGACCGCCCGTTCCTGCATGACCGGCAGCGCACCAGGACCCCGGCCCGATCTTTGATTCCCCTGAATCGGCGCTCGGAAGCAGCCAGTCCCTTCTTCCCCGGCAAATCCATTCCAAGCAGCCGGCGGCGCAAGGTGAAAACCCTGCCGCAAGCGCGCATTGCGTAGATTTCAAATAATAAATAGTAAAAACCGCACACCCACATGGGGTGTGCGGCCGTATTCCCGCATACCATTTACAAAATGCGCACCGTTATCCGCAGCCCGCATTATCCCCGACTCCAGCAGGTCTCCTGACTTGTGCCCCTTTGCTGATCCGAAAAAGCCTTCTCAGGTATCCCCAATGGCCGGGTTGGATCCCCGTTCCGGATCGGGCACTGCACAGTGGCGGTAACCGTCCATGATTTTCACATGGTTCCCTATTCTCCCCCCGCGCGACCAGGAGGCACTGGATGTGTCGTTTAATTCACGCATCTACTGTATCAAAAATATGGGCCCATTATATTGGAGTTCCTATTTCATGTCAACAAAAAGTCGAAGGTCATTTTCGGCCCACGTGCCCTGCGCTCCGGTGCAGTTCTTCAGAGGAGAAGGGAAAAGCATACCTTGGACTGCATTTCATAAATGTATTAAATTGCGGAATTATATATGCTGTTTCCAGCTCTACGAATTTGAAATACGAGTGTTTCTCCCGTCTTTCCTTTTTCAGGCAGGGAAAAAGCGAAAAGACTACGGCAGCGAAGCAGCCGTGAGAAATCGCCGCCGTGTAGTATTTGGAAATACCGCTTTAACTTATTCTATAGGTATATCAGGCTGCTTCAAGGCTCCCATCGTTGCCGCAGCTTACGATGATCCCGCCGTTTGCCGGACACTGCCGGCAGTCACGCCCTCGGGGCCGGGCCCCAAAAAGGCCGCCTTCCGGTCTCCGCCAGGTCTTCACGCCTAACACTCCCTATCGTTCTATGCTCGCAGCGTCATTCTTCCGCAAAATCCGTGTCCAGCACCGTCTGCAGCTCATAATCCGGGAACGCTTTCTGTACGTCGGCTACGGCCTCTGCGAACACCGCCCTGCGGTCCTTTGCATTGAAGCTGACCACAAGATCGAAGCGCAGGGTCTTCGGCTCCCTGACCAGGTAGAACCCATGGAGCTGCGTCACATGCTCATGGGCAAACACGATTTCCCGGACCTTCTTCTGCGCTGCGATGATCTCCTCGTCCTTCGTATTCACCGAGTATACGCCGATCGCCGTCAGGATCACCTTATGTTGCCGGTACACCTCCGTCTGGATACTCCGAATCAGCCGATCCAGGCTGTCTGCCGAATGCGTATCCGGCACCTCGATATGCACAGACCCGTTCCAGGCGTCCGGCCCGTAGTTGTTCAATACCAGGTCATAAACCCCCTGCACGTCGGGGAAGCCCAGGACGGTGCTCTTGATGCTTTTCGCCAGCTCCACATCGTTTCGCTCCCCCAGGATCTGAGAGATCGTATCCCGGAGCATTTCGATGCCCGACTTGATGATGATGACGGAGATGATTGCGCCCAGCCAGGCTTCCAGTGAAACGTGGAACACTAGGAAGATCGCCGCCGCCACCAGCGTGGACGCGGAGATGATGGAATCCAAGGTGGCGTCCTCCCCGGAATTGACCAGGGAATCGGAGTTCACCCGCACCCCGACGCGTTTGACATACCTTCCCAACAGGATCTTGACCACGACCGCCACGCCCACGATGACGAGGGAAACGGCGTTATACTCCGGCGTCTCCGGATGGATGATCTGCTTGACGGATTCCACGAAAGAGGTGATGCCGGCATACAGTACGATCACGGAGATGATCATGGCGCTGAGATATTCTATCCGTCCATAGCCGAACGGGTGCTTTTTGTCCGGTTCTTTGCCGGCCAGCTTGGTCCCGACGATGGTTATGAGAGAGCTGCCGGCGTCGGAAATGTTGTTGACCGCGTCCAGCACGATGGCGATGGAATGGGTCATCAGCCCAATGACCGCCTTGAACGCGGCAAGGAATACGTTGGCAATGATCCCGATGATGCTGGTTTTGACGATGGTTTTTTCCCTGGACGCTTCATTCCTGTCCATGGCTTCTCCCCGCCTCACGCCCGATTGAATTTGGCCTTCGGCTGCTTGCAGCGAGGGCACTTCCAGTCCTCCGGCAGCTCCTCGAAGGTGACGCCGTCATGCTCAGCGGGATCGTAGACATAGCCGCAGACGGAGCAGACATATTTGCCGCTGGCCTTGCTTTCGGAAAAATCCACCTGGGCAGGAACGGTAGGCACAGGGTGATCCAGGTCCATGACGCGCTTTGCCTCCAGGTTTTCATAGCCCTGGGGCGTATGGGTCCCGCAGTAGACCGTGGGATGGCTGCGCACGAAGGAGCGCACCCGGTCCATGGTTTCACGGGCGGCGGGCAGATCGTCAAAGACGATGGAGAGTTTGTTTTCGTACAACGCCTCGTCCACATAGGTGACGTCCCCATGGAACATATAGAAAAGGCTGCCGTCCTCCACGACGACGATGCTGTTGCCCTTTGTATGTCCCTTGGCTTTGATGAAGGTGACCCCCTCGGCGATCTTCTGGCTCTCCGGGAAGTTATAATAAGCCCCGTCCGTAAAGTCCACGGGAATGAGATTCGGGAGGCCCTTCAGCTCCTCCGCCCCCATCTCCTCCGCATTCACATAGATCTTCGCATGGGGGAAGGAGCGCAGTTCGCCGGAATGGTCTGCGTGCTTGTGGGTCAGAAGGATCTTCGTGACCTGTTCGGGCCGATACCCCAGGGCGGTAAAGGCCTCCATATAGCTGCAGATATCCTTGCCGGTGAAGATGGGGCTGGTCTCATCCGGCGATTCCTCCGGCGTCCCGGCGGGGATGCCGGTGTCCACCAGGATGACCTCGATTCCGGTGTCGATCAGATAGTTCTGCAGGCTGCCGCGATAGCGCACGGCGGGGTCGAATTTCCCCGCCCCCTCTTCGCCGCCGAAAGCAAACGGCTGGGAATAAAACCCGTCCCGACGAAACTTGACCGCTTTGATTTCCATGTCACACTTCTCCTTATCACTTATTTGGTAATCGTATTCTCTTTCCCTGCGGAACGCAGGAAAACAACAATCAGCAGGATATAGCATACCGTTTTCGGCAGCATCAGCATACCCAGCATCGGCACGGCCCCCGCGCCTACCGCAACCGGGATATAAAACAGGAAGGACAGCAGGATATACACCCATACCGGCGCAAAGATCCGGTCTTCCTTTCTCTTGCGGAAATACAGGCAGCAAATCGCCGCGCCCAGAAGCACAAAGGGAACATTCCGGATGATCCCCCAGGTCATATCGCCGCTGTTGGAGAGCCAGCCGTTCTGCGGAAAAAGGCAAAGGACTACGCGCACCGCCGCGAGGAACCAGAGGGTGGCTGAAACGCTGCGCTTTTCCTGCATCCGGAAGCGCCCCAGCCAGACAGGATACAGCAGGAGGTAGAAGGCCGTCATCGTGATGGAGGTGATCAGCTTTCCGACGCCCAATGCGGCGGTAAGATCCCCCTCCGAAAAATAGTTCAGCACCCGGGGAACGAGGTGAAACGCATCCCCGCAGCCCAGTACCAGAGCTGCGGTCCCCATGCACTTTCCCGTTTTGTCCTTCGCACGCCTCAGAAGCACACAGCCCCCGATCAGCGCAAACAGCAAATACAGGATATCGAAGGTCGATTCGCCGTATTTCATTTATCCTTCGTCCGCCGCCGTCACAGCTGCGCCTTGACCCGGTCCCTGACTTCCTCCATGTCAACGGTGGGCTCAAAGCGGGCAACGACCTTGCCCTCCCGGTCCACCAGGAACTTCGTGAAATTCCATTTGATATAGGCCTTGTCGCCGAATGCCTTGTTGTTCATATCGGAGAACTCTTTCAGCGCGACGCTCGCCAAGCCTCTTCCGAAGCTCTCAAAGGGCTTTTCCGTGGCCAGAAAAGCGAACAGCGGGTCGGCGGTCTCCCCATTCACATCGATCTTCGCAAACTGCGGGAATTCCGTGCCGAACTTCACCGTGCAGAATTCATGGATCTCCTCGTCGCTGCCGGGAGCCTGGTTGGCGAACTGGTTGCAGGGAAAGTCCAGGATCTCCAGGCCCTGCGCCTTCATTTCCTTATACATGGCCTCCAGCGGCTCGTAATGGGGCGTGAATCCGCAGCCGGTGGCCGTGTTGACGATCAGCAGTACCTTCCCCCGGTATTCGGAAAGGCTGACCTCAGCGCCTTTTCTGTCCTTTACGGTAAAATCATATACGGTCTTCATGATTCTTTTCTCCTCTCGTATTTTGATCTATTTGACGATTTCTCTGGCGAAGGCAGCCGCCGCTTCCAGGTCCTCGGCATTCGGTCTTCCCTTGTGAAGCCCTTTGAATTCACCCTTGCAGTGGAATTCCCGCGCCTCCATGGGGATGCCGGCCTTGTCGGCCTCTGCCTTGACCTTTTTCCAGGTGGAGTTCAGCATGGCTGCCGAACCGAAATTGACGATCTTCCCCACCTTGTCCTTATCCAGCGTCCGGATAAAGTCCCTGACCTCCGGATCGATGCTGAAGGCATAATAGGAGTTGCCCAGAAAGAGCAGGTCCACCCGCTCCTCCACCGGGGAGCTTAGGGGAAGCGCCTCCGTGCCCAGGACCTTTGCGATGGCCTCCGCCATGCGCTTCGTGTTTCCCGTCTTCGTATAGTATCTTACTGCAACCTTCATTCTGCGCCTCCCAGCTTATGCCCGTTCCTTCCGCAATGCCGCCTGCTCATCGCCATACTCCTTTCTAATCTTCGGTTCCGTCACCCAGGAGCTCATAGAGCAGCGCGTACAGGGTCCCCGCCTTCTCCGGCGGAAGCTTGACGCAGCTCCCGACCTCCGTAGGGATATTCTTAACCGCTTCCTGCAGAGCGATCCCGGCCTCCGTCAGCCGGATCTCCACCACCCGTTCATCTTCCTTCGTGCGCGTCCTGACCACGTATCCGGCAGACTCCAGCTTCTTTAGGAGCGGAGATATGGTCCCGCTGTCCAGATACAGCCGGCGGCACAGCTCCCCCACCGTGATCTCATGACCCTCCCAAAGGACCAGCAGCACGATATACTGCGTATAGGTCAGGTCCAGCGGCTTCAGAAAGGGGGTATACATGCCGGTGATCTTCCTCGCCGCCGCATACAGGGGAAAGCACAGCTGGTTTTCCAGCTTCATTGCCTCGTGATAATCGGTTTCCATGCCCGTTTCCATCCTTGTATTATTTTGTTCTATTATATTGTATCAAATCTTTTTGGGGCTGTCAACGGGTTTCTTCCTGTTTTTGTTAAGGAAATACCGCACGATTCGTAGTGCGCAGGTTGCGAAGTCTCATACTATTCGCCGATAAAACGCGTTCAATAAATTCGCGAGGCAGAGTTGTGTCAGACGAGGCGGAGGAAGCAGCCGGGCTGCCGCCCGGCAATGACGATAACGAAGTATGGCGGAAATATGGCCGCAAAGAATCAAATGGTTTTTTCGGCGAATAGTATCAGTTTACGTCAGATCGGCCAAAAACCACAGGCAACACTTCGTGTATTACCGAGGAATCATAAATAGCGGCTGGGTTAGAATAGGCATGCCGTTGTTCTGGTGCAATCGGTACCGCTCCTGCTTCCCTCAAAAGCAAATCAAAACTAGAGCCCGGCGAAGCGGGTCTGGTTTGGGCAGCGGCGCGATGGAGCGGGCATAGGCTTCTTCGTCCCTTACGGCCCCAAGGGGTCGCGGGAAGACAGATGCGGAGTCCCGCAACGGTTCGCCTCGCGGTTCACCGGACGGAGATGCTCCCGGAGATCCGGATCATCTCTTCGGGCGATTCGAGGAATCCCCGTTTGATCCACTCGTCCAGAAGCCCGAAAAGGGCGTAAGCATAGAATTTACCTTTGTAACATGCCGCCGGATCCGCGTCGTGCTTCGGATACAGTACCGTTTGAAAGGCATCATACACCGCCGACTGCCGCTCACGCTGATAAATCAGTTCCAGCAGCTCCCGAATGCTGTAATTGAAGAAGAAAAAGGCTGATGTGTTCGTCAGGGAAAAGTCGTCGCGGATCTCAAGCGCGTTCTGTTCGGCCCAGCGCTCCCAGAGCTTGATCAGCTTGAAGGAGATCAGCTCGTTCTTTGCCTTGAAGTTCCGAAAATAGGTCGTTCTGCCAACGCTGGCCGTCTTCGCGATCTCCGAGACGGTGATCTGATCCACGCTTTTGGTCTTCATCAGCTTGATCAGCGAATCGGACAGGCACTCCTTTAAAAACTCCGTTGTCCGTGCGTTTCCTCCCATATTCTCCCGTTCCGTTCCCTTCTGGTATTTTTTCTGTTCTTCGTACCGTTGCTGCGCAGTCGGCTTGAAAACTCCGCAGAGTGAAATATAATAGCTTGGATTGGTACAAAAGTACCATTACACTATATTTATTCCGTTGTTCTATGTCAATAGGACCGGATCATTACACGGGAAGGGTGAAAACTATGGCGTCTCAACTGAACAAAGTGGTCGTGGCCGGCGGCGGCGTGCTGGGGACCCAGATCGGACTCATGTGCGCTTATGCAGGCAAGGATGTGACCTTCTGGCTTCGTTCCGAGGGTTCCGTCGAGCGTACGCGGCCGAAGATCGAGCGTTATTCCTCGCTGATGCTTCAGGATCTGCTGGGGGCGAAAGCCTATATCGGCAACCCCATGGGCAGCCATCTCTACCCCAAGGGACTCATCCGGGAATGGAAAGGGATCACGGCGGAAGCCATCGACGCTCTGGCGGAGCAGGCAAAGAAGAATTTCGCCGCCATCCACATCGAGCTGGATCTTTCCAAAGCCCTGGCAGACGCGGATGTGGTGATCGAGTCCATGTCCGAAGATCCGAAGGCCAAGATCGGCGTTTACACCGCCATGAAGGATCTGCTTCCGGCAAAGACTGTTCTGCTCACCAACTCCTCCACCATGCTCCCCAGCACCTTTGCCGCGTATACCGGCCGGCCCGAAAAGTACCTGGCGCTCCACTTCGCCAACACGATCTGGAAGAACAACACCGCCGAGGTCATGGGCCACCCGGGCACCGATCCCGAGATCTATAAGCAGACCGTGGCGTTTGCGGACGAGATCAACATGATCCCCCTGCAGCTGCACAAGGAGCAGCCCGGTTATATCCTCAATTCCATGCTGGTCCCCTTCCTGAGCGCGGCTCAGGCGCTGCTGGCCACCGGCGTGGCTGACTATGAGACCATCGACAAGACCTGGGAGCTGGCCACCGGCGCGCCCGCCGGGCCGTTCAAGATCCTGGACATCGTGGGTCTGGAGACGGCCTACAACATCAACCAGATGAAGCCGGACGCCCAGACGGAGGGCACGGTCACCAATCTCATCGGCAAGCTTCTGAAAGAGAAGATCGACCGGGGTGAGACCGGCGTCAACAGCGGCATCGGTTTCTACGATTACAGAAAATAATCCGCACAAGTCCTTCTGCAGATGAGGATAAAGAAACGCCCGGACCCGGATAGGTCTGGGCGTTTTGCCGTGATCTTAAACTCCTGCTCTTGTTCGAGGTTATTTTGCCCTGCTTTCCAGCTTTTTCAAAATCGACCCGAAACGTTCATTATCACGAATACCATCATAAAACGAGCTTTTCATCCGGTCGAGCACATAGTAACTCTCATTATGCTCGGTCAGCTCGTAAGAGTCTCCACCCGGCGCCGGATAAACAAGATTGTCCGTCAGAATCGACGTGTAGGTTTTCCCATGATCTTTTTCATGGGATAGATCGTAGGCCTGTCCATCAACAAGCGCTTTACCTCTTGAGAAAAGACGCCGCACGGTTGAATGGGATCGCTAACGGATTCGAGCTGGGAGGGACGCAGATCTTGAAACAAAGAAAAGGGTGAGAAGGCCCGTGGACATCCGCAGGGTGCGGTGATATACTCGGAAACGCTATAACAGATCAAGGAGAAGGTCATGGAAATCTGGGATGCCTACGATGCACAATTCAATAGAATTGAGGGAATGTCGTTGGTTCGTGGTGAGCCAATACCTGATGGCTGTTTTCATCTTGTCAGTGAAATCGTCGTGAAGCATGAAGACGGAAGCTATTTGCTAATGCAACGAGATAAAAGAAAGCACCTGGGTGGAATGTGGGAAGCAACGGCGGGCGGCTCTGCATTGCAAGATGAAAACCCTTTGGACTGTGCATTGAGAGAATTGCGCGAAGAAACCGGCATTTCTTCTGCTAGATTGACGGAAATCGGTCGAGTGCTCCATTATGGGCACAAGACCATCTATGTTGAATACCTGTGCAATACTGCCATTGATAAAAGCAGCATCGCCTTGCAGGACGGCGAAACCTCCGCCTATAAATGGATTAGTGCCGATGATCTACGAAAAATGTCCAAAGATGAATTGGCAACGCAAAGGATGCAGAATTTTATCGAGGAATTGAGCCATTAGTTGTTTCCACGCTGCGCATCGTCCCGCCCATATTTTTGAAGACGATGGCAAGGGACAAAAGACTTGCTTTTCCGCAGAAAAGCCACGGCGGTTGCAGCGTGCCCCCGGCACGCTGCCAAGAGCCGCTTTCAAGTCCTTCTCGGACCAGGAGATAGACAAACGCCCGGACCCGGACGGGTCTGGGCGTTTGTCTGGCAGGGGCAGAAGGACTTGAACCCTCGGCACTCGGTTTTGGAGACCGATGCTCTACCAACTGAGCTATACCCCTATACTCTATATTCAGCATGAAAGCATGGTTCACATGGTGGACCGTCAGGGACTCGAACCCCGGACCGACCGGTTATGAGCCGGCTGCTCTACCAACTGAGCTAGCGGTCCGCTTTAGAAGGAAAGCCGCCACATTGAATTGTGGCGGCTCACCAACTTGGCTCCCCAAGTAGGACTCGAACCTACGACACCGCGGTTAACAGCCGCGTGCTCTACCGACTGAGCTATTGAGGAACATCTGTGTTGGCATCGTGCTATCTTCCCGGTCCGTCGCCAGACAAGTATTGTCGCCACCGACGAGCTTAACTTCCGTGTTCGGAATGGGAACGGGTGGACCCTCGTCGTCATTGACACCAACTTACTTCCCAAAAGGAAGGAAACAAGGCAAAGCACTTTGCCCTCTTTCCTGCCTTCTGCCTGCCGAAGTAATATAGCACATTCTTCTAGATTTGTAAAGTGCTTTTGTCAGCTGCAAAAGAGAAAATGTGGTGACCCGTGCGGGAATCGAACCCACGTTTGGGGCGTGAGAGGCCCCCGTCTTAACCTCTTGACCAACGGGCCGTCGTCGAAATCAGCTTCATTCCCTTCGTTTCCGCCGCTAGCCTTCGGCTGCCGGCGAAAACTGCGGATCATTCCGCTGTTTCTCCTCTCCGAATCGAACCCGCTTTGCTGGGCTTCGATTCGGCGCTGGGATATGGCCTTTCGGCCTGGTACACCATCAGGGACTCGAACCCTGGACACCCTGATTAAGAGTCAGGTGCTCTACCAACTGAGCTAATGGTGCGTATTTGGAATCGCCGCGAAGCGGCCTTCCTTGTTCCTTCGTATCTCAAAACGGAGCCCAGCGCAGCGGGTCCGTTTTGAAAAGGAGGAGCAAGCGAGTGATACGCAGCTTTCGCGGCACTTACTATAACCGCGGAAGCGGAGCGAACGAGCTTTGCTCCGACGCCCTGCACACTCAAAACCGAACAAAGGGGACAAGCGAGGCACGCTTGTTGAGCCTGCGCTTCATCGAACCGATGAAGGTTAAGCCCTCGGGCTATTAGTACCGGTCAGCTGAACATGTTACCATGCGTACACCTCCGGCCTATCAACCAGATCGTCTCTCTGGGCCCTTACTCTCTTTTGAGATGGGAGATCTTATCTTAGGGGGAGTTTCACGCTTAGATGCTTTCAGCGTTTATCTCGTCCGCACTTAGCTATCCAGCTATGCCGTTGGCACGACAACTGGTGCACCAGAGGTGCGTCCATCC
>JAEEGK010002300.1_pt1 | contig 47812 bp, 42 predicted proteins | sample 8958771 | NCBI WGS metagenome assembly JAEEGK01 (sample SAMN16246547, study PRJNA631951) | gut metagenome | biome: gut microbiome; feature: rumen; material: SC-attached | host: Bos | place: Iran: Karaj | collected 2018-10 | reverse complement strand
CGACGGCGGTGGACTGTTCCAGCGTGGCAGCGAGCCTGAGAGCTACGGATACTACGGCAACCGCGGATTTGGCCCGAACCTTCCCGGCCACGGTGAGTCGACGGACCAGCCGGCCCCTGTGGGCACTGGCATTGCCGTGCTGACCGTCCTTGGCGCAGCCTACCTTGTAGGTAAAAAACGTAACGAGGAATAAAGAATAAGGTTTCCTTTTTATACTATTTGACAACCGAAGCCGGTGGCGTAAGCTGCCGGCTTTGGCGTTTAATAAGCGTGTGTTTTTTGTCGAAAAAAATTTTTTCTCAATTTGCTTGTATGTTCCGATTTTTTTGTAATTTTGCAGCCCGAAAGCAAAAGGAGATGGACGTATTGAACATCCCGTTTGAACGAAATAAGAAAAGTCAAATTAAATATAAAAAACTGAAACAAAGATGAAGAAATTAGCATTGACAATTGCAATCGTCCTCGGACTGAGCATGACAACCTTCGCCGACGGTGGTGGCCTTTTCCAACGTGGTGGTGAACCTGAGAGCAACGGTTATTACGGCAACCGCGGTATTGGCCCCAATCTGCCTGGCCACGGTGAGTCTACCGACCAACCCGCCCCTCTGGGCACTGGCATCGCCGTGCTGACCGCCCTTGGCGCAGCTTACCTTGTAGGTAAAAAACGTAACGAGGAATAAGAGTAATTTCTTTTCGTGTTCTATTATACTAAAGTTGGCAGCTTATGTTGCCAACTTTGTGTTTGTTTTAAAAGGTAGGATGTAAAAGCCTCTTTTGGAACAATACTGTATGGAATAAAAAAGGTCGCCGACGCTTTCGCGCCGGCGACCTGCCATTATGAAGATAAAAAAACAACTGTTTTCGTATTAGTTTATCCGCACTTGGAATAGCCGCAGTTGCGGCAGTGCTTGCAGCCATCCTCGAAGACGAGCTTTTCACCGCAGGTGGGGCATTTCTCCTTTTCATCAACCATACCATCTGGCACGTATTTCTTCAAGGCGCGGGCGATACCGTTTTTCCAGGTGTTGATGCTCTCTTCCTCCACGTTGAGGTTCTGCACCAACTCGATCACATACTGGATGGGCATGCCGTGACGTAAAATGCCTGAGATGAGCTTGGCGTAGTTCCAATACTCCTTGTCGAACGAGCGCGACAGGCCTTGCATCATCACTTCGTAACCGTCCTTGTCTGTGTAGCGGAAGTCGTAACGGGAACTCTCTCCTTTGTTTTTCTCTCGGATAATGATGCCTTTTTCAACATAAGGAGGCAGGAAGAAGTCCTCGGCCTTGCCCAAAAAGATCTCATAAGGTTTGCCATGCAGCTTGCCGACAAAGGCAATCCACTTCTCGTAATTGTTCTGGAAACGCACGATGTCGCATTCCAACTCCTTCGGACGTGGTGGGGCTGAGTTCTCATGGATGTCGTCGGGACGGGCACCGTCCTTGGCTTTGGCTTCTTTTGAGGACCCTGAGCTTGTCGAAGGGCCGTCTTTCTTCTCTTCCTTGGAGACCAGCACACCGTCACGCGAGCCATCACGATAGATAGTCATGCCCTTGCAGCCGCTCTCCCAAGCGGTCATATAGATCTGACTGACAAGCTCTTCCGTCGTCTCTTTCGGCACGTTGACCGTCACGCTGATGCTGTGGTCGACCCATTTCTGCATCGAGCCTTGCATCTTTACCTTGTTCACCCAGTCGATGTCGTTGGCTGTGGCCTTGTAGTAGGGTGACTGCGCGATGACGGCATTGAGTTTCTCGTCGTCGTAATGCAGCACCTCGTCCACGTTATAGCCATTCACCTCAAGCCAGGTGATGAACTTGTGGTGGAACACGTTGTATTCCTCGAACGAGTTGCCCGTCACGTCGGTGAAAGTCACATGGACGTCCTTGTCGTTGGGGTTCACTTTGCGGCGGCGTTTGTAGGCCACCATGAAGACAGGCTCGATGCCTGAAGTAGTCTGGGTGCAGATGCTGACGGTGCCTGTGGGAGCGATGGTCAGCATGGCGATGTTGCGGCGACCTACGCGACACATCTTTTGGTAGAGGTCTTCGTCCAAGGCGCGCAGACGTTGGATGAAGGGGTTGTTTTCTTCACGTTTGGCGTCAAAAATAGGGAACTTACCGCGTTCCTCGGCCAGGTTGACTGAAGAACGGTAGGCGTTGTATGCCAGCAACTTCTGGATTTCAGTGGAGAAAGCAATGGCCTCATCGGAGGCATAGCGTTTGCCCAAGGCAGCGAGCATGTCGCCCTCGGCGGTGATGCCGATACCCGTACGACGCCCTTGCAGGCATTTCTCCTTAATGTGTTTCCAGAGGTTAGCCTCGGTACGCTTCACCTCGTCATCTTCGGGGTCGGCGGCGATTTTGGCCAAGATGCCGTCCACCTTCTCGATTTCAAGGTCGACGATGTCGTCCATCATGCGCTGGGCAATGGCCACATGTTTCGAGAACAGCTGGTGGTTGAATCTTGCCTCTGGCGTGAACGGATGGTCGACATAGCTATAGAGGTTGATGGCCAACAGACGACAGCTGTCATAGGCGCAGAGTGGAATCTCACCGCAGGGGTTGGTGCTCAAGGTCTTGAAACCAAGGTCGGCATAGCAGTCGGGGATGGACTCGCGGATGATGGTGTCCCAAAACATCACGCCGGGCTCGGCCGACTTCCAAGCATTATGAATGATTTTGTTCCACAGGGCTCGGGCGTCAATCTCCTTGGTGTATTTCGGGTTGGGCGAGTCGATGGGATACTGCTGGACGAAAGGCTTATTTTCCTTGACGCATTGCATGAACTCGTCGGTGAGGCGCACTGAGATGTTGGCATTGGTGATGCGGCCTTGGGTCATCTTCGCATCGATGAAGGCCTCGGAGTCGGGGTGCTTGATGCTGATGGTCATCATCAGGGCGCCGCGACGACCGTCTTGGGCTACCTCCTTGGTGGAGTTGGAATAACGTTCCATGAAAGGCACCACACCCGTAGAAGTCAAGGCGCAGTTCTTCACTGGACTACCAGTGGGACGGAGGTGCGACAGGTCGTGACCTACGCCACCGCGCCTTTTCATCAGCTGCACCTGCTCTTGGTCGGTCTTCATGATGCCTCCGTAAGAATCGGAGTCGCCGTTGTTGCCAATGACGAAACAGTTTGACAGCGACGAAATTTGGAAGTCGTTGCCGATGCCCGTCATGGGGCTGCCTTGGGGCACGATGTAACGGAAGCCCTTCAGCACCTCGTATATCTCCTCTTCCTTCATCGGGTTGGGATAGCGACGCTCGATGCGAGCGATCTCGCGGGCGATGCGGTGGTGCATGTCGTCCGGGGTAAGTTCGTAGATGTTGCCGTCGCTGTCCTTCAAGGCGTATTTGTTGGCCCACACGTCGCCTGCCAGCGAGTCGCCATGGAAATATTCCTTGGCGGCAGCCTTCACCTCCTCGATGGGATGGGAGTGGTATTCTATCTTGGACCGTTCTTCTTTTGTCGGCTCTACGGGCAAAGGCTCTGCTGGTGAAGCGTCGTTTCGCTCCACCACCTGTACCTCATCCTGGCTTTCAATTTGCTCGGCTGCAAAAGAGGTGTTCTTACGTGATTCAATAATCTTGTCGTATGGTTTGGACTCCGGCTGCACGGATTCCGGTTCCTCAAGTCCGCTAAAAAGGTCACCCTCAAATTCCATTTGAGTATGATTTGGTTTCATCTTGCTGATATTTAATAAATTAAAAGCAAATGCAATAAGATTTATCTTGCTCTTTTTCAATCTGCGAAGTTAATAAAGAAGCAAGAAAAGAAGGTCCGAAAATGAAGATTTCGGACGATTATTTTTCAACAAAAGGTGTTGATAAATTTTTCCTTTTTGATTGTCAAAGGGATAGCTGCTCCATGGCAAAGGCGTATGCTCCGACGGCGACAGCAGAGGAAGTGCCAAGCGTGGTGACACCTACACCGACGCGCTTACTTGGATCGTACCATACCTCCTGATTACTGAAAGGCACTTTGACCATCTTTCCAGTTTTGGCAGTGAAGCGTTTCAAGTCGCAGTGATCCATTAAGTTGAAGGCTTCGGTCTCCATGCGGGGGATGGTGTTGCCATTCACCTTGTATGGTTCGTTCATCTTGCGGATGAGCATGGGCATGAACACAGGCCAGGCACCCGAGAGGCCGCCTCCTATGACTACGAGACCGTCAGCGAACCGCATACCGTTGCAGAGCACATCCGCTAATACAGTGGTCAGTTCATCCCAGGCTTTCAAGGCGGCTTCCTTGTTGCCGGCCTGCTCGCCTTGGGCAATCTTGAAGATGTCGTAAGGCTGAGGTGCCTCATCAAAGGCAATGCCAGCCTCGCGGGCATATACACGGCGCACAGCACGAATGCTGACACTGTCCTCAGCAATGGTGTCGGGATAGAGGCAGTTGCGCGAACACCATATTTCTCCACCAGCAGAATTGTCGCCGTTGAGCAACACCTTATTAATTACAATGCCACCTCCGAATCCCGTGCCGAGGGTCACGCCGAAGAGGTTTTTATATCGTTTCGGGTTGCCTTGCTCCTCCAAGGTCTTATTTACCCGAGGCAATAATCCGCTGAGTGCCTCGCCGTACACAAAGAGGTCACCGTCGTTGTTGATGAAAACGGGCAAATGAAACTCGTTTTCAAGCACTTGTTTCAACGGCACGCCACCACGGAAGGTAGGCAGGTTGGGCAAGTCACCGATGATGCCATTAGGGTAGTCGGCGGGGCCTGGGAAGCAGAAACTGATGGCCGTGGCTTTGCAACCGCAGCGTTTCTCGCATTCGTGGAATCCAGTTATGAGTTTCTGGAGCACCTCTTCAAGGGTGGGTGCCGCCGAAGGGATGGTGAAAGGCTCGATGATTTCGTGTGCGTCTTGTACGGCTGAGAACTTGAAGCCTGTGCCGCCAGCATCGAGGATGAAGATGACAGGAGTGTTATTCATGTTGTTTGGCTTTTAATGACGGATTGTAGAATTTCTCCACCCAGAGCACCCACATGAGGAAGATGATAAGGTAGAAGAACAGTTTGAAGACATAATCGTGGGCAAGGTGGAAGGTGTTGATGTCGTTGCCGAAGAGGTGGATGTGGATGTTGGGCCAATAGACTTGCATCAGCAGCACGCCACAGATGCGCACCACGTTGGTCCACTCAATGATGACGAGACCGGCAGGGATGTACCACAGTTTATGCTTCCAGGGACCAGGAAAGAGAATCATAAGGAAAAGCCAGTGCATCCATTGTTTCATGCTGGCGCATTCGGGCGCAATGATGACGTGAGCCCATCCACCATCTCTGTTGAGGGCTGCAATATGCCTCTTGGGAGTGATAGTAGTGATATCGATGCAGAAAACATGGTCGAGTACCCAACAAGCTTGACTATAAACCAATTTGACGGACCAAACCATCGTTCTGTAAACCAGCTTGCCGACGGGCCAATAACCTAAGGCCTGCCAGCCTAAATAAATAAAATGGAAACTGATTATCAATAAGATAAACAAACCGACATTGACTGTGTTTCGGTTTTTCAGGTCCTTGCAATATGCCTTGAACTTTTCGAGATTCATGGGAATGTTTTTCGTTTGCGAAAATACGGAATAAAGAAATATCCGTACCTTTGCAACACAATTTTTTTGAATTATGGAAAACGATACCGTTGTAGAACAAGTTACCGAGACCATTCAAGACACCTCTGCGGTCAACAATATGGTTGAAGGGGTGAAGAATCTAGCTACTACTCCTGTTTCAGAATGGCTCCCCGATTTGGTGAAAACTTATGTTGTCCCGCTTGGCCTCAAGATATTAGCCGCTATTGTTGTGCTCATCTTGGGACGCTGGGTCATCAAGTTAATCAAGAAATGGATGGCCAATGGACTGATGAGCCGTCATGCCGATGCCTCCTTGCATAGTTTCTTGTCGAATCTGGTCTCTGTGTTATTGTATTTCTTCCTCATCATGGCCATTGTCGGCATTTTGGGCATTAATACATCGTCGTTGGTAGCGTTGTTGGCCTCGGCGGGATTGGCAGTGGGCATGTCGTTGGGAGGCACCTTGCAGAATTTTGCCGGTGGTGTGCTGATTATCACGTTCCGGCCCTTCAAAGTAGGTGACTTTATTGCCGCACAAGGTATGGAAGGCACGGTGAGCGAAATACAAATCTTCAATACCCATCTGCTGACGACCGACAACAAAGAGGTGATTTTACCCAATGGAGCCCTTGCCACAGGTGTGATGACGGTTTATTCGAAACAGGAAACACGCCGTGTCGACTGGGTGTTCTCCATTGCCTATGGCGACGACTACGACAAGGCAAAGACTGTTCTCCGTCGATTGTGCGAGGAAGATCAACGTATCCTGAAATCTCCCGAGCCTTTCATCGAATTGATCAAACTCAACAACAGTTCGGTCGACATAACAGTACGCGTTTGGGTTAACTCATCGGATTATTGGGCGACGTTTTTCAGCATGAACGAAAAGGTATACAAGACCTTTGCACATGAAGGCTTGAACATTCCGTTCCCGCAGATGGACGTTCACATGAGGAGCTAAACTTGGAAAAGTGGAACGATTTCACTTTTTTGCCACAATTTTTGCAGAAAAGCTTGGCGAAACGAAAAAATTTGTATTTTTGCAGCCCGTTAGAAAAAAGACAAGTGTAAATAATAAAGGATAAGAGTCATGTCAAAAGTTTGTCAAATCACAGGAAAAAAGGTCATGCACGGCAACAATGTTTCTCACTCCAACAAGAAGACCAAGAGAACGTTTGAACCGAACCTGAAAATTAAGAAGTTCTATGTTCCGGAATGGGATGAATGGATTGTGCTGAAGGTCTCGGCTGCCGGCATGCGTACCATCAACAAGAAAGGTGTTTACCAAGCCATCTTGGATGCTTCCGCTACGGGTAACCTCGAACGTTGGTAATTCGTTGCCGAAGTGAACGATATGAGAGCTGCTGTGCCTTGCGCGGCGGCTTTTTTTGTTTGAATAAACCTCAATTCCAGTTGATCAGATAATATTTCCCGACAAATTCAGTTATCCATTCATGCGAGCGAAGTTCATCCTCATAGTTTTGCTGTTTTTCTCCCTGTTTGCTACGGCCCAACAGCTGCCGACGGCTACGGTTTACGGCAAGGTGATTGACGAGCAAGGGCATCCTATCGAGATGGTCAACGTGGTCGTCCCCGAATTGTTGGTGGGCTACACGACCAACTCGCGTGGCTACTATGAGCTTTCGCTGTTGTCGGATTCCACTTGGACTATCCATTTTTCGTTTGTCGGCTATGAACAAAAGCAAGCCACAGTGCGACTGAAGCGTGGTGAGAAGAAGAAGTTGGACATGGTGCTGCATTCCACCGCGACAGTGCTGCCCGATGCCGTTATCAGCGACCGAGCCACCGAGGCCTCAAGCCTAACGCGTTTGGATGCCAAGCAGGCGACTTTGCTGCCGACTATGGGTGGTGGCGTGGAAACACTTATCAAAACCCTGCCTGGTGTGGTGTCGAACAATGAACTGAGTTCACAGTATCGCGTCCGTGGAGGCAATTTCGACGAAAACCTGATCTACGTGAATGGCATCGAAATCTATCGTCCTTTCCTCGTGGGTTCTGGACAGCAGGAGGGGTTGAGCTTCGTTAATTCGCAGTTGGTCAATAATATCGAGTTTTCGGCAGGTGGCTTTGCAGCAGAGTATGGCGACAAAATGTCGTCGGTGCTTGACGTGACCTATAAGACTCCCAAAGAGTTCGCTGGCTCGTTGAGTTTGAGCCTCTTAGGTGCTGAGGCGCATGTGGAGGGCGCGACAAAAGATGAGAAATTCAGTTATTTAGTCGGAGCACGCTATAAAAACACAGCCTTGGCTCTCGGTATGATGAACACCAAAGGTGACTATAAACCCAATTTTACTGATGCGCAAGCTTTGTTCAATTACCAGTTCAATGAAAAATGGAGTCTGTCGTTTTTGGGCTATTACTCGAAGAACCGCTATATGTTGATTCCCCAAAACGCGAAAATCAACTTCGGCACCATCGACCTCCCGCTGCAGCTGAACGTGTATTTCGACGGTCAAGAAATCGATGACTATACCACAGGCCTCGGCGCATTGACCTTGTCGTACAAACCTAATAAAGACTTGAACCTGAAGTGGATAGCTTCGGCTTATTCGGCCTATGAGACCGAGACCTTCGATATCCAAGAGCAGTATTTTTTCGGCGTGCGCAACACTTCTTTTGGATCTGAAGAGTTTGGTGAAGTGATTGACAACCATGAGGTGGGCACACTCACCAAGCACGCCCGCAACGGCTTCTACGCGCAGGTCTACAATATCGACCACAAAGGTCTTTATGCCTTCGACAACAGTTTGCTGAAATGGGGTATCCGTTTCCAGCATCAAGACATCGATGATGTGGTGGACGAATGGCAGATGATGGACTCGGCTGGTTATAGTCTGCCCCATGTTCCCGATGTGATTGGTGGTTATCCTGATGTGTTGCCTGAGATAGGTATGGACTTCGTGCACAAGTCGCACAATCTGCTTTCCATTAATAATCTTGACGGTTTTGTGCAAAACTCATGGACGATACCTTACAGAGACAAGGGTGAGTTTGTCATCACGGGCGGTTTGAGAGCCAACTATTGGGGTTATAATCATAAGGTGTATGTCAGCCCGAGGGCAGGCATTGCTTATAAACCAGAGAATGAGAAAAATGAAACGGTCTACCGTCTGTCGGGTGGCATCTATCACCAAACGCCATTTTATCGTGAGATACGCAATCGCGATGGTAGCCTCTTTAAGGATGCTAGGGCGCAGCAGTCGTATCAGGTTGTGGCGGGCAACGACTTCAAGTTCCGAGCTTTCAACAGGCCTTTCATCTTGACTTCGGAGCTGTATTTCAAGTGGTTTACTCACGTCATCCCTTACGACATCGACAATGTGCGTATCCGCTATTATGCCGATCAGACGGCACGAGCCTACGCCACTGGCCTTGATTTCAAGGTGAACGGTGAGTTTGTGAAAGGCATCGACAGTTGGGCAAGCCTCTCCATTATGCAGACCAAAGAGGACATCCGTGGCGACTATTGCTTAGTGGATGATGAGGGTAACCGATTGCCCTTCTATAACCATATTGATGACCAAGTTGCTGATACCGTCATGTTGGGTTGGCATTACCGTCCGTCCAATCAATTGGTCAACTTTTCGCTGTTTTTCCAGGATTACATTCCCAATGCCCCAACTTGGCGTGTCAACATGACGCTTACCTTTGGCATGGGTTTGCCTGTCAACGACAACAATTCCGATTTTTATTCTCCATCGAGCCGTTATCCAGCTTATCGTCGTGTCGATATCGGCTTCAGCAAACAACTCATCACCGAGGCCAGCAGCTTCAGCAAAGGCAATCCACTCCGCTATATACGGAACATGTTTGTCAGCGTGGATGTCTTCAACCTGCTTGACATTCCCAATGTGATTTCCTACAACTGGGTGAAATACATGGACAACAACTATTACGGAGCGCCGAATTATCTGACACCACGATACGTCAACGTGAAACTGGTGATGGAGTTTTAAATGAAAAAAGCGAGGTTTTGCCTCGCTTTTTCGTTTAGTACATCGCGGTCATCTTAATCCATTCTCGCCCTTGGGCACACATGTCCTCGACCTCTGCAACCGTCTTGGGAATCGGCCTGCCGAGGATGCGGTTACCGTCTTCGGTGATGAGCAGGTCGTCCTCGATGCGGATGCCGCCAAAGTCTTTGTAAGTCTCCAACTTGTCGTAGTTGATGAAGTCCTTGAACTTGCCTTCAGCTTTCCACATGTCGATGAGGGTGGGGATGAAGTAGATGCCCGGCTCGTCGGTGACCACAAAGCCTGGTTTCAAAGTCTTGCCACAGCGCAGACCGCTGAAGCCCAATTTGGTGGAGCGTGGCGTGACGTCGTCGTAGCCTACATAGGTTTCGCCGAGGCCTTCCATGTCGTGCACGTCCATGCCGAGCATGTGGCCTAAGCCGTGAGGCATGAAGAGCCAGTGGGCACCATTCATCAGGGCCTCTTCGGTGTCGCCTTTCATCAGGCCGACGCCTTTCAAGCCTTCAATTAGGGTGCGGCAAGCCAAAGTGTGCATTACCATGTAAGGCATGTAGGGACGTGTGTTGGCGGCCACGGCTTGGTTGGCGGCAAGTACGATTTCATAAATCTCGCGTTGACGTTGGTTGAACACACCGCCCACAGGGGTGGTACGGGTGAAGTCGGAGGCATAGTAGTTCTCAGTTTCGGCACCGGCATCGCAAACCATCATGCGACCTTCCTTCAACACATTGTGGTGACCATGGTTGTGCAAGGTCTGACCGTCAACACTTAGGATGACAGGGAATGACACGGGGCCACCGCCTGACAATGACAAACCTTCCACCACACCGGCGATTTCTTGCTCGACCATGCCTGGCTTACACATCTTCATAGCAGTGGTGTGCATGTAATAGGCGGTGTTGGCGGCACGTTCCATCTCTGCGATTTCGATTTCGCTTTTCACCTCACGCATGGCGATGACGGCCTTGATGAGTTCGAGGCTGACATAATCCGACACCTTATTAATATTACAGCCTAGCCATTCAGAGCATTGGATCTTTGTATCTGCACGGTAGGTGGGCAGGATGTGGATTTGGCGCTCCTTGGCGATGGCTTGTTGCAGGTATTCGCCAAAGCGGTTGAAGTCGCGGCAGTCAGTGATACCGATGCTGTCACCTTGTTCCTTCAGCGAAGGCAGGGGGCCACACCAAATCACGTCGTCGATAGTGACATCCACGCCAAACAGGATTTCCTCGCCGCTTTCAAAGTCAATGACGCCGACTAAATCGGGATGTTTGAGGCCGAAGTAATAGGAGAAGTTGCTGTCCTGACGATAGATATAGGTGTTGTCGGGATAGTTGAAGGGTGCCTCGTTGTTGGCAGGGAAAAAAGCGATGCCTTTCGAGATCATCTTTTTCAATGTGGCGCGACGGCCACTGTAAACGTCTTTTGTGAACATATTATTTTGATTTTGTTTATCATTATTTGTAGAGACGCAAAATCTTGCGTCTCTACATGGTTTTGCAAAATTATATAATTTTCTTCATTGCCGCCTCAATCTCTTCGATTTCTGTCGGCAGACCTTCAAACAGGTTGATGGGCTCGCCTTCTGTAATCAAAAGGTCGTTCTCGATGCGGATGCCGATGCCTTCCTCGCGGATGTAGATGCCAGGTTCGCAGGTGAGTATCATGCCGGGTTCAAAGGGTTTGAACTTGTCGATGCTGTCGTGCACGTCAAGGCCGATGTGGTGCGACATGCCATGCATCAGGTATTTGCGCTCCAGAGGCTTGTCGGGGTCTTGGTTTTTCACGTCCTCAGCGGTGAAAAGCCCGAGTTTAATCATCTCCTGTTCCATCAGCCGGTGAGTGGTCTCATTGATTTCGTTGATGGTGCCGCCAGGGCGATAAAGCTTGGTGATTTCTTTCATCACGCGGAGCACGGCGTTGTAACAATCCTTTTGCCGTTCAGTGAACTTGCCATTGATAGGTATGGTGCGACTGAGGTCAGAGGAGTAGTTTTTCAGTTCGCAACCGATGTCAAAGAGCAAGAGGTCGCCATCGCGCAAAAGACTTTGGTTCTTGGAATAATGCAGGCAACAACCGTTATTGCCACCAGCAATGATAGGTGCATAGGCATGACCCGTCGCATTGTTTTGCTTGAAGATGTATTCGATTTCGGCTTGTACTTCGTATTCGTACATGCCAGGTCTCACGGTTGCCAAGCAGCGACGGAAAGCCTTTGCGGTAATATTGCAAGCCTGTTGGGTGATGGCTATTTCGTCTTCCGATTTCTTCATGCGCAAGGCATTGAGAATCGGTGCGGTACGACCATAGTTGTGCATAGGATATTTCGCCTTGACTTGTTGAACGAAACGCTTTTGGATGGTCTCCAGAGCACATTCGTATTTCGGATATTCGTAGCTGTTCAGGAAAATGGTATTGCCATAGCCAGAAAAGACGATATCGTTCAAGGTCATCCAGAAGGCGTCGCTGCCTTTGACGGTTTTGATGCCTGAGAGTTCTGTGGCTTGGGTGTTGTCGAGCATCTCACCTTGCCAGGTGGCTTTCACCTCGTCGTAAGGTTCAATAAAAAGAACCTCTCGCATGGTTTCATCTGGATAGTCGGGAGCGATAATGAGGTATGCGTTTTCTTCATTGATGCCTGTAAGATAAAAGAAATCAGATTGTTGGCGAAAGGGATAGAACTCGTCACCGTTGCGAGGCATGGCTTCGTTGGCGGTGAAGACAGCCAATGATTTTGGAGGCAATTGTGCCGCAAGGTTGGATCTGTTTCTTATGAAAAGTCGGTTGGGAAGAGCGTTATTCATGATGCTGATGTGTTGCTTTAATAGTCCCACAAAGGTAGAAATTTTCTGGAATGTATTGTTACAATCAAAAAAAAGACTACTTTTGCTTCCAAATATTAACCTAAATCTAATATCAAAATGAAAAAAAGTTTACTTATTGTTGGCCTTATGTTGGCCATGTCGCTGACCGCTTCAGCGCAGTACAAAGGTTTTGCCTTTGGTTTCAAATTGGGTCCAAACTGGGGTTGGACAGGTTCAACAACGGGTGGTGCCGTTAATGAAGGAGCCAGAACAGGCTTCGACTTGGGCGTTGTGGCCGAGTATTATTTTGCTGACAACTATGCCCTTGTTTCGGGAGTCAATGTAGATTTCGTAGGTGGAAAGTATATGTTTGACAAAGCCAGAATGGTTACTGATACCTTAAACCCTGAAGGTTACTTGGAGGTTTATGGCGTAAACAGAATCTACAAGTCAACCATTTACGAAATTCCATTGATGCTGAAGATGGAAACCAACGACCTTGGCAATCTCCCGCTCCGTGCTTATGCACAGGTGGGTGGTGGCGTCGGCTATGCCCAGAAAGTTAAGGTAAAAGATGCCATTCCTTCTGAGGGTATTGAAACTCCTGCCGAATGGGGTATCACCGACAGGGAATTCAGCAACCTCCGTTTTTCTCTGAAGATTGGTGCTGGTGCCCAGTATGCTCTTGATGAGTCGACACGCATTTTCGCAGGTCTCTATTTCTCGCATGACTTTGTCAACAACATCAATTCCATTAGCCCCAACTATTATAAGTATTATAATGGTGACAAAGATCTAGGTGAGCGCGATGTGAAGCTTAACATGCTCCAGAATCGTCTTGGCCTTGAAGTGGGTGTCCTCTTCTAAACCAACTTGTTTTATGAAACAAAAGAGAGCAGCTCGTTGAGCTGCTCTCTTTTGTTTGTAGAGATGTTGTAAGTTCGATTAAAGGAACTTAATGCCTACAGTCACCATGAACATGTTTTGCTTGGTGTTGTCGATGTTGCTGAAATCGAAAGTCTCACCAAGAGGAGTGTTGTTCAGATTTCCGAACATTTTGCTAAGACCGAAGTTATAGTTGACATCGAGCGTAATGCGCTTCAGCACGTCAACACCGAGGCCAGCCTGAAGACCCCAAGCAATGTTCTTAGGGTTGAATTGTTGGTCGGTAGTCGTGTTTTCTATTTCGGCTTGTTGACCATTTAAGGTATAGGTATGGTCATATAAAGTCTTTGACTGCAAGACGAAATTAGCTGTAGGACCTGCTTGGGCGCGCAGGGTGATGATGTCAAGATCAATGATGTTGACACCAACCAAAATCGGAACCTGGAGGTTCATTTGGTTCAAGGTGACGTTGACGTTGGCACCAGTGGGAAGATTGAACAAGTTGTTGCTTTCTGTACCAGTGACGTGAGCGTCAAAAACGTTTGAGGTCTTGAAATACAACACTTCGGGCTGCACATAAAGTCGTCCGATGGTCACGCGGCCAAAGAGACCGACGGTGAAATGGTTCGAGAAATCTGATTTGATGTTGGCTTTGTTGTACGACAACTTAGTGGTTTGATAACCGACTTTGGGTCCGATGGCGAGGTCGACACCGCCGCCAGCAAATGCTGCACTACCCATCATCAAGAGGGCTGCAATCAATAAAAATGTCTTCTTCATTTTGATGTGTTTTAGTGAATGATATAGAATGATTTGGCGACAAAAATAAGAATCATTTTCGGATTATAGGGAAATGTCGTCAAAAATAATTACTTTTGTAGGTTAAAATTTTGTTATTATGAAAAAAACATTGTTGATTATCAGTTTGGTAACTGTGTGTGCCTTGCATGTCAATGCCCAACCGAATGGGTTTAGGATGGGTGTTAAATTAGGTCCCACAATCGATTGGGCCAGTCCAGGCTCAGCTGTAGTAAAAGGTGAAGGTGTTGGATTAGGTTTTGGTATGGGTTTGGTTTTTGACCAGTATTTGTCGGACTATTTCGCTGTTTCTTCGGGTGTAAATTTCAATCTTCTTCGGATGAAATATAGCTTCATGGATAGACGGTTGGTCGGCGACTTTTTGGAGGAGGCCAATATGACAGTAAGCCGAAGGATGAAAGCTGCCAATATTGAGATTCCGCTCATGGCCAAGTTCAAAATGGACGTGCTTGACTCGTTTGCTGCCTATGTAGAGGCTGGTGGAGGTGTGAGTTTCAATTGCAAGGACTTTGCTCGTGATGATTATAGTTTCTATTGGGTCTCTTCCGAAGGTCAGAACTTTGTGGATTGTACAAACCAATATCGTGTGTTGCAGTTTTCGATGATATTTGGATTGGGTGGTGAGTATCAAATTAACCAAAACCTGACCGCCTTTGCCCAACTGACTTTTGATCACGCTTTTTCCAATGCTTTCATTAGTTCATTAGAGAAGCAGACGGGCAGCATCTTGCGTAACAATTACATAGGTATTGAGGTGGGTGTTATGTATTGATAACTCCCTTTTTATTGTCATCAAAAAAGCCTGGCGGGATTCCGTCAGGCTCTATTTTTGCGATGAAGTAAGGTTTAATCCTTCACCAACTCTATCACTACGCGGCGGTCATACTCCGTCGGGTCAAGCTCCTTAATGCCACCTTTGGGAACAAGGATGAATTGGTTTTCAGGAACGCCCATTTTCATGAGTTCTGACATAATCTTTCTACAACGATTTTCCGAAAGAGTTTGGTTGTATGATGGAGTAGCAGTAGCGCTGTCACAAGAACCTCTCAAACGAATCTTGTAATTGTATTCAAGGGCGACTCTAGCAATCTCTGCTAAATTGACCAGGTCTCTGTTCGACATCAATTCATAAGAATCGCGATGGAAAAAGACCGAGAATGGATAGCTGACCATTTCATCGGCTTGAAGAGTCACAATCTTAACAATAGTATCGCTTGGCATGACATTCTCTGCGCATGGGCAGGTGTCTTGTTCGCACAATTCATAAATTCTGCTGAAATAATAGGTCAACCCCAAAGCAGCAGTATACATATTGTCGAATCTTTTCGGCCTAATGTTTTGATCATTCTCTGTAAAGAAAGAATTGTACTCGTTAGTTTCATGAGCCCATGAGTCAATGGTCCATCTGAAGAAATTCCATTTTATATCAAGGTTGAGGTCGAGATGTTCACCGAGTCTGAAGTTGTTGAGCAAACCAGCACCCAGCGATAATTCAAAATTGGTTCCGTCAATCTTTGTAAGGTCATGTGGATTAGAGTAGTTGACATAATCTATCACATTTTGGGTAAAGAACAAACGGTTTGAAGTCAATGCGGCACCCGCACTAGCATAGAGTACTGGTGTCCAAATTCTATTTGGATTGTAATAGCCTTGGAAGAAATCGATCGGGCTAACCATGTATTGTGCCGACAAGTTCTTGAAATGCATGAAAGTTTTGTAGACTTCTATGCCATTAACAGATTCAACCAGTTCGGGTTCATCACCATATAGGTATTGAATATGTTGCTGGTTAGGAGTATTATGCCTTCCATTGATGAAACTATTGATTACTGTGTTGTCATAGGATAATCTCACGGCAGTCTTATGGTTAATCCATTTTCCGAAGTTGACGGAAACACCGAAATGAGGTTCTTCCCAATACACTTTTGTGTAACTATTAGTAAAACCTTCAGGCATTCTCATGCTACCTTGCCACCAGTTTATGGTTGCATCTGCTGAAACAAACCAGTTTCTGTTCCATCTGGTTGTTAGATATCTAACAGAATCCGCTTGGCCATTAGCCATTACTGATGTAGAAATGGCTATTAATGCGATAATTGTAAAGAATATTCTTTTCATTGCTTTTAATATGTTTCTGTGTCTAATGCTCTGTATTATTGATACTTGGTATCAAGTATAGTATGTTATTGAACCGCAAAAATAGGGATTTTTTTCATACGAAGAATAAAAAAAAGGAAAAAAGACACTTTTTTAAGTTTTTTGGGGGTTATTTTGCAGAAAGCCTTTCCAAAGTATTCACAACAAGCTCCCTTACGAAGGGGTGATAATCTTTTGAAAACTTTTCGGTGACACGGTTAGCGACCACAACACAGATGGTCAAACAATTGTGGCCCATCATCTTGCCGAGGCCATAGAGCGCCGACGATTCCATCTCGAAGTTGCATACACGCCAGCCTTGGTAGTTGAACGCTTCAATCTTACGGTTGTTTTCAGGGTAGGAGAGGTGCATTCTCAGGGTGCGTCCTTGTGGACCATAGAATCCGGGTGCTGTGGCTGTAACGCCTTGGTAGTAGCCTTGGGCCAAACGGTCGAACAGTGCCTTAGAGCCTTCAACGGCATAAGGCAATGGTAGGTCTTTTGGGTAGTCCATCTGTTCGATGAAGGCATCACGCAAAGCGGTTTCGTTCACTTCCTTGTTCTTGTCATAAAAGTAAAGCAGACCGTCCAAACCGATGGCATAACGGGTGGCCACATAGCTGTTGTCAACTTCGATGTCGGGCTGCAAAGCACCGCAGGTGCCGAGACGGATGAGGTTCAAAGCATGATGTTCATCCTTGGGCACCCTCGTTTTTAGGTCGATGTTTACCAACGCGTCAAGTTCGTTCATCACGATGTCGAGGTTGTCAGTGCCCATGCCCGTGCTGAGTACGGTGATACGCTTACCGTTGAAGTAACCCGTACGGGTCACAAGTTCGCGATTTTGGCGTTTCACTTCAATCTTGTCAAAAAATGTGGCGATCTCAGTGACACGACCAGGGTCGCCGACCAGGATGACGTCATCTGCTAACTCCTCCGGATGCAGGTTCAAATGGTATATTGCGCCCTCGCTATTGAGCACAAGCTGCGATGCAGGAATGGGTTGGTTCATATCTTTTTCATTTTGAAGCTGCAAAGATACGAAATAATTTGAATTGACGTTTTTTTAGTGAAGATAGCCGAAAAATGGGCTATCTTTGCGCAAATTTGGGAAAAATGAAAGAAATAGTAATAAAGAACATCTCAATCGGCGATGAGTTGCTGATCGGTCAAGTCATCAATACAAATGCCGCATGGCTGGGTGAGCATCTGTCGGATGCAGGCTTTCAGCTGGATTCTACTCTGACCATCGGTGATTCTGAAAAGGCCATCCTTGATGCCTTCAATGCTTGTTTGGATGCCAATTTGGTTTTGGTGACGGGCGGACTCGGCCCCACGGCTGATGACATCACAAAGCCAACGGTCTGCAAGTTTTTTGAAACTGAATTGGGGTTTTGTCAAGAGGCATACGACAATATTGTGTCTCTATTTAATCGCCGTGGTTTTCAGATGAGCGAGCGCAACCGAGGCCAGGCCATGTTGCCGAAGGCATGTGAGTACATCCCGAATACCTATGGGACAGCACCTTGCATGTGGTTGGAGAAGAAGGGTGTGGCTTTCGCGTTCATGCCAGGTGTGCCTTTCGAGATGAAAGGGATCTTTACTGATGAGTTACTGCCACGCATCAAGCAGCGCTTTCATGCTGTGTCATACGAGAAACGCGTCATTATGACCACGGGTATTGGCGAGTCATTTTTGGCTGACAAGATCAAGGACTGGGAAGGTGCTTTGCCTGATTTCCTTTCTTTGGCTTACTTGCCGCAGCATGGCATGGTGCGATTGCGTTTGAGCGGTAGACATGAGGATACCCAACTGCTTCATGAGACCTTGGAGCGCGAAGTTTCGAAATTGGCGGCTTTAGTTCCCGAGTATATCTTCGCCATGCAGGACCAGCCCATTGAAAGGACGGTTTTTGACCTCCTTATTAATAAAGGTATGACTTTCGCTTCGGCGGAGAGTTGCACAGGCGGCAATATTGCCCATGTCATCACTTTGATTCCTGGTAGCTCGGAGGTGTTCAAGGGAACAGCGGTAACCTATGCCACACCAATGAAAACCAAGGTGCTCGGTGTGCCAGCCGAGATGATAGAAAAGTTCGGTGTTGTGAGTCAACAAGTGGTTGAAGGCATGGCTACGGGTGTCCGTAACTTGATGGAAGCCGACTTTGGCGTGGCTACAACAGGTGTAGCGGGACCAAGTGGTGGCACAGAAGAGAACCCGGTAGGTACGGTCTGGATTGGTGTGGCTTCTCCTTCAGGCGTCGTTTCCAAGCGTTTCAACTTTGGCAAGGACCGTGAGAATGTCATCAACCGCGCCACGATTGCAGCCTATGAGATGCTTAGACAAGAAATAATTCAGATAATATGAAAACCATAGCAAAAGCCTTATCCCTACTCAGCCTCGTCTTCATCATGGCCTCTTGCCAAGAGCAAGAGCCTGCTTATAAATCGAAGCTTGATGTCAAGACAGAGCCTTACGACCTTGAGTTCGACCGTTACGAGGAGGTGCTTTTTAATCTGGATACTGCCAATTTCCAAGCGGAACTGATGAAAATACAAGACCGCTTTAGCGTTTTTCTCAGTGGTGATCTCAGCAATCCTGATGCGGTGCAGTATCTTAAGGAATTTGCCATTGACTCGTATAGCATCAGCTTATATAATAAAGTGAAAGCTGCTTTCCCTGACTTGAAGCAAATAGAACGGATGGTGGAAGAGGTGTTTGTCCATTTCCATCATTACTATCCTGAGATTCAATTGCCGACGAAGGTGTTTACTTGTGTGACTGGCGTTACCGCTGATGTGCCTGCTGTCCAAATCTTTGGCGATGCGATGGTAATTTCCTTGGACTGGTATCTTGATGACGAAGAGACATACGACCAAATCGGGATGCCGAAATACATGGCTTTGCGTAGAAATCTGCCGACTTTGGCCAAGGATGTGGCGAAAGAATTGTATATGAATTATGTATATCAATGGCGCAAGCAAGGACTTGTCATTGACGAAATGGTAAATAATGGCAAGATGGACTTCTTTATTGAAGCCATGTGTCCTGCTATGCCCGACAGCGTTTTGCTTGGCTATTCGTCTGACCAATGGCAATGGGCAGTGGAGAATGAAGGTGCAGTGTGGGCTGATATTGTGGGCAACAGAAGATTATATGATTCCAGTTTGGATTCATATATGATGTATTTCGGTGACGGCCCATTCACGCAAGCCTACAGCAATGATGCACCGTCCCGCCTTGGTGAGTTTTTCGGACTGAATATCGTTCGCTCTTATTTCTCGAACAATGAGATTTCGCTTCAAGATTTGATGGAGCGGAAGGATTTGCAAAATATTTTCCAAGATTCAGGCTATAAGCCAAAGAAGTAATAATCAGCATTATATCCGACAGCAAACGACTACTGTCGACAACAAACGTTTAATCAACGGCTTTTTCTTGACAAGGTTTGCATCTTTGCGGCATGAAACTTTAAAAACAAAGTATTATGCTAGTAAAGACATTTGGATGTGCCCTTTTCGGCATCGAAGCAATTCAGGTCACCATTGAGGTGAACATCGACAGAGGTATCAACTTCTATCTGGTCGGCCTGCCCGACAACGCAGTCAAGGAAAGCCAGCAGCGTATACAGGCCGCTATCATCAATTTAGGGTATTACTATCCTCACAAGAAAATTGTCATCAACATGGCGCCGGCCGACATCCGCAAGGAAGGTTCGGCCTACGACTTGCCCATTGCCATCGGCATCATGGCAGCTTCTGAACAGGTCAACGGGGATTTATTAGAGCAGTTCATCATCATGGGTGAACTTTCGCTTGACGGCATGCTCAAACCTATCAAAGGGACGTTGCCCATTGCCATTAAGGCGAAACAAGATGGTTTTCGAGGAATCATTGTTCCAAAAGCCAATGCGCGTGAGGCTGCTGTGGTGGAAGGCTTGGAAGTGTATGGCGTGGAAAACATTCACGAGGTCATTTCCATCCTGAATGGTGAAAACATGATCAAACCTGTGGCCATCGACATGGTTGATTCATGGCAAGATATTGCCTATGAGTTCGATTTCAGTGACGTGAAAGGCCAAGAAAACATCAAACGGGCATTGGAGATTGCAGCTGCTGGCGGACATAATGTTATCCTCATAGGTCCCCCTGGCAGTGGCAAGACCATGCTAGCCAAGCGCATGCCCACTATCCTGCCACCTCTGACGATGGCAGAAGCCTTGGAGACCACTAAAATCCATTCCGTGGCAGGATTGATTGGACGTAATGCGGCCTTGGTCAGGACACGGCCTTTCCGTAGCCCGCATCACACCATCAGTGATGCTGGTTTGGTAGGTGGAGGCACCTATCCTCAGCCTGGCGAAATCTCGCTGGCACACAACGGAGTGCTCTTTCTTGATGAGTTGCCAGAGTTTAAGCGTACTGTGCTTGAAGTAATGAGGCAGCCAATGGAGGATAGGATCGTAACCATCTCACGCGCCAAGATGACGGTTGATTTTCCTGCTAATTTCATGATGGTAGCTGCTATGAACCCTTGTCCATGTGGCTATTACAATCACCCCGACAAGGAATGTACCTGCAAGCCTGGCATGGTGCAACAGTACCTCAATCGCATCAGTGGCCCTTTAATGGATCGAATCGACCTGCACGTCGAGGTCGTGCCTGTGGCCTATAAAGACTTGTCCGACAAGCAAAGAGGTGAGTCGAGTGCTGCGGTGCGTGAGCGAGTTATCAAAGCGAGAAAGATTCAGGAGGAGCGCTATGCTGAGTATCCGACTATTCATGCCAACGCACAGATGACCTCACAACTTATCCAGAAATATTGTGATTTGGATGAGGACTGCCGCACCATCCTCAAGAATGCCATGAATCGATTGGGACTTTCGGCTCGCGCATACGATAGAATTCTTAAAGTCTCCCGCACTATTGCCGACCTTGATGGCAGCGAAAACATTCAGACGGGACATTTGGCGGAGGCAATTAATTATAGGAGTCTGGATAGGGACAATTGGGGGAGTTGAGTCTATTTTCTATCTCTCCCAAACAATGCCCCAATCCACTGCCGGTTGAGTCTTGAGATGCTCTGCCGCTTGATGAGTTTCGGGCACTCGGCCTCGCAGGCGTAGGTGTTAGTACAGCTACCGAAGCCCAATTCATCCATCTTGCTGACCATTTTCTTCACACGGTCGGCAGCTTCCACTTGACCCTGCGGCAATAAAGCCAAATGGCTGACCTTAGCTCCTACAAACAGCATGGCGCTGGCATTCTTGCATGCCGCCACACAAGCGCCACAACCAATGCACGAAGCCGCGTCCATCGCCATATCAGCTTTTTGTTTTGGGATGGGAATTGTGTTGGCATCAGGCATGCCGCCCGTGGTGGTGCTGATGTAGCCTCCAGCCTGGATGATTTTGTCGAAGGCGGAACGGTCAACCACGAGGTCACGGATGACAGGGAAGGCCTTGGCACGCCAGGGCTCAATCCAGATGTCGTCGCCATCACGAAACTTGCGCATGTGGAGCTGGCAGGTGGTGATGCCATCGTCGTTGCCGTGTGGGCGACCGTTGATATAGAGTCCGCACATGCCGCAGATGCCCTCGCGGCAGTCGTTGTCGAAGCACACGGGATGGGCAATGCGGTCGTTGATGAGCCCCTCGTTCAAGATGTCAAGCATCTCAAGGAAGGAACAGTTGGGCGAGATGCCATCCAACGGATAAGTCTCGAAATGTCCCTTGGCACGGGCGTTCTCTTGTCTCCAAATATGTAATGTGAATCTCATGGCTTACTTGTAATTACGTTTCGCGATTTGGATGTGTTTATAAACCAATGGTTCCTTCTCCATAGTCTCGGGTTGGCCGTGACCTTGGTATTCCCATGCCGCGACATACATGAAGTGCTCGTCGTCACGGAGAGTCTCGCCATCCTCGGTCTGATGCTCAGTGCGGAAATGACCACCGCAGGACTCTTCACGGTGCAAGGCATCAGCGATGACAAGTTGCGCTAACTCGAAATAATCCTCCAATCGGCAAGCCTTTTCTAATTCAGGGTTGAATTCGTTGGCGCTGCCAGGAATGAAGACCGACTTCCAAAATTCGTCTTCCAGTTTAGCAACCAGTTCTTTGGCTTTGGTAAGGCTCTCGGTATTGCGTGCCATGCCGCAGTATTCCCACATGATCTTGCCTAATTCTTTATGGAAATGGTCAACGGTTTTCATGTTAGAAGGTCCCTGAGCCTGTCGAAGGGCCGAATTGCTCATTAGTTTAGCAATCCTTTGTCGAACCGCCTCCTCTGCAGTATCAAACTCGGGTGATGTCGCCGAAATCTTGCCCACATAAATCTGGTCAGCAAGGTAGTTCTGCAAAGTGTAAGGCAGTACAAAATAACCGTCAGCTAAGCCTTGCATCAGGGCAGAGGCGCCGAGGCGGTTGGCGCCGTGGTCGCTGAAGTTGGCTTCGCCGGCGGCGAAGAGTCCGGGGATGGTGGTCTGTAGTTCATAGTCCACCCAAAGGCCACCCATGGTGTAGTGGATAGCAGGATAAATCATCATCGGAGTCTCGTAAGGATTCTCGTCAGTTATCTTTTGGTACATTTGGAAGAGGTTGCCGTATTTCTGTTCAACGGTTTCTTTGCCCAAGCGTTGGATGGCATCGGCGAAGTCGAGATAAACGGCATAACCTGTGCCTACGCCATAGCCAGCGTCGCAGCGTTCTTTGGCGGCACGCGAGGCCACGTCACGAGGCACAAGGTTGCCGAAGGCGGGATAGCGGCGCTCCAAATAGTAGTCGCGGTTCTCTTCTGGTATCTCGGTGGGTTTCAGCTTACCCGCACGGATGGCTTCGGCGTCTTCCTTTTTCTTGGGCACCCAGATGCGGCCGTCGTTGCGGAGGCTCTCGCTCATCAGCGTGAGTTTGCTCTGGTAGTCGCCGTGTACGGGGATGCAGGTGGGGTGGATCTGCACATAGCATGGGTTGGCGAAAGCGGCCCCTTTGCGGTGACATACCCATGCGGCACTGCCGTTGCTGTTCATGGCATTGGTGGAGAGGTAATAGAGGTTGCCATAGCCTCCTGTGGCCAACACCACGGCGTGGGCAGCATAGCGTTCCAAGTCACCAGTAATGAGGTTGCGCACGATGATGCCACGAGCACAACCGTCTACCACCACGAGGTCCATCATCTCGCAGCGTGTGTGAAGCTTCACTGTACCACGAGCAATTTCACGGCTCAAAGCACCGTAAGCGCCTAACAGAAGTTGTTGTCCCGTTTGGCCTTTGGCGTAGAAGGTACGGCTAACTTGTGCCCCACCGAAAGAACGGTTATCTAATAGCCCTCCGTAGTCGCGGGCAAAAGGTACACCTTGGGCCACGCATTGGTCAATGATGGCGCCGCTGACTTCGGCCAAACGGTACACGTTGGCCTCGCGGGCTCGGTAGTCGCCGCCTTTGATGGTGTCACGGAAAAGGCGCTCCACGCTGTCGCCGTCGTTCTGGTAGTTTTTGGCCGCGTTGATGCCGCCTTGGGCAGCGATGCTGTGGGCGCGGCGAGGTGAGTCGGAGATGCAGAAAATCTCAACGTTGAAGCCTAAGGCACCCAAAGACGCGGCTGCCGAAGCGCCAGCTAATCCCGTGCCTACCACGATGATGTCGAGTTTGCGTTTGTTGGCTGGGTTGACCAGCTTCTGCGAGGATTTATAGTTGGTCCATTTTTCTGCGAGCGGACCTGAGGGTATCTTAGGATCGAGTTTCATAATCAATCAGTTAAAGTCCAAAATATACACCAATGACCACTGAGGCAAACATCAGACAGACCACTGTGGCGTAAATGATGCCGATAATTTCGATGGCTTTTCCGTATTTGTAATTATAGAGTCCGAAGGTCTGAAAAATGGCGGCAAAACCATGGCGCATGTGAAACCATACTACAACAAAGAACACTAGATACGAAATCGCGATGTGCGGAATCTGGAATTTCTGGTGAGCCTGCTCGTAGAAGTTGAGGTTCCCGTCCACCCAGCCAAGTTTCACGAAGAAAAAATCCATGAAGTGGGCGATGAGCCCAGCCAAAAGGAGGATTCCCGTCCAGATTTGCAACTTGGATCCCGTATGTGTTTTGGAGCGTTGCGATTTGTGATAGCCTCTAGGTCGTGCTCTCTTGTTGGTGATGGCTAACCAAATCGTCAAGACAATGTGGAGCAGCAAGGCACCAAACAACACGATTTCAAAGGCTTTGATTACATAATTGGTACCCATGAAATCGCAGAAGTCGTTGTACCACTTGCCACCGTCGTTTCGAAGGATGCACAGATTGGCCGAGGCATGGAACAGCAGGAAAATACTCAGAAAAGCACCTAATAATGCTACGAGAATCTTCTTGGAAATGGAATGTATTTTAGGGATGTTCATATCAGGTTATTTCAATGCGTTAACAGGACAGGCTTTCTTGCACGTTTGGCAAAGGATGCATTCGGTGGCGTTCTTTCGGTTGCGCGAGTTGCGGTTGACTTCCACATCCATCGGGCAGACTTTCAGGCACTTGTCGCAGTGGATGCATTTTTCCTCATCGCATTTGATGCGTAGCCACGAGAAATAGCTCATCGGTTTCAGGAAGACCGTTATTGGACATATGTATTTGCAGAAGGCGCGGTTGTCTTTTAGAGTCAAGGCAAGAATGATTCCGACCGCGTAATACAACAGGTTTACTGCCACGAAAAGATAAAACATAGTGGTTTTGTTGGCTTTGCCCAAATACATTAGCAGGACGACCAAGGCAAGCGAAAGGCCGAACATGACATAGCGTATCCAACCTATGTTTTTCCTTTGGTTTGCTGGTGTCTTGTAAGGTAGTAGGTCAAGGATCATGGCCGTCCAGCAGGCATAGCCGCACCAGCCGCGGCCAAACAACAGCGGACCGAAAATCTTGGCGATGGCATAATGCAGCACACCTGCACCTAACACGCCAGAAAATAAGTAATACCAAAAGCCTTCAATTTGCATGTTCTCCCTGCACATTAAACCAAGGAAAACGAGCATGTATGCGCCTACGCAGAATTGTATCAATTCCCGCGCATATTTCCAGCCTTTCGCCGACAAAGCGAGTCCGATGCCAAGACTGCATCCAATATAGGTGAAGTTCAATAGATAAAATAGGCTGCCCGTGGTCAGCCACAACGAAATAGCAATGGCCTCAAAGACCAAGAATAGGATGATAGCTGTCTTGTATTTTTTCACTTGGATAAATTTTGGCAAAAGTACTTGTTTTTCGGGAGATGGGCAAATGAAAATGTGGATTGCACTTAGTCATGGAATAAAAAGTTGTATATTTGCAGATTGAAAATGGGAATTGTTATTCCTTATGTTTTTGGAATTACCAATTTCTTAATCATAACGTTTGTCATTCGTTGCCATTTTGTATACAGAAAACTCTACTGAAGTATTACTTTGATATGCCCAAAGAAAAAATCAATAAAACCAACGCTTGTCGCATCCTTGACCAAAAGAAGATTGCGTATGAGCTGATTCCCTACGAAGTCGATGAGAATGACCTCGGGGCGCAGCATATTGCTGACCAGTTGGGGGAGGACATCGACCAGGTATTCAAGACCCTGGTGCTGAAAGGCGACAAGATGGGGTATTTCGTGTGCGTCATCCCTGGCAACGATGAACTCGACTTGAAGAAGACCGCCAAGGCCACGGGCAACAAAAACTGCGACCTCATCCCCATGAAGGAACTGCTGCCCCTGACAGGTTACATCCGCGGTGGCTGTTCACCCGTGGGCATGAAGAAACAATTCCCGACTTTCATCCACGAAACCTGCGAGTTGTTCGACTACATCTATGTCAGTGCGGGTGTCAGAGGTTTGCAGTTCAAGCTCAACCCACAGGACCTGATTCAGGTTGTAGATATGAAAGTTGCCGATTTGACCATCTTTGAATTGGGCCAAAAATGAGTTACACCATCCGCAAATCCACCTTGGCCGACCTGCCGACCATCCTTAATCTTCGTGACCAAGCCCGCGAAATCATGCGGAGTTACGGCAATACCTTCCAGTGGCCTGATGGCTATCCTCGAGATGATATGTTCAAAAAAGACATTGAAATGGGTGGCAGTCATATCATGATGGATGAAACGGGTAAGATAGTTGGTACTTTTGCCTTGTTGCCCAGCCCCGAGGTGACTTACAATGTGATTTATGACGGCCAATGGCTTAATGACGAGCCTTATTATGTCATTCACCGCATTGCCAGCACGCCTGGGTCGCACGGTGTTCTAGACGCGCTATTGGACTACTGCGAGAGCCAAGTTGGCAACATCCGCATTGACACGCACGAAGCTAATATCATCATGCGGAAAGGTTTGGAAAGGCATGGCTATCAATATTGCGGCATCATTTATCTTTTGGATGGCAACGAGCGGCTGGCGTTTCAGAAAGTCATCAATCAATATTCTCAATAATCTTATCCTCCTCACTCAAGTCGGGCGCGAGCCGTTGTATAGGCTTAAGATGATAGAAGAACCGTATGGCAATAACGCGTACTATGGTGTAAGCGGGAATGGCCACCAGCATCCCGATAGCGCCGCCGATAGAGCTTGCCAAGAGTATCACGATGAAGATTTCCAGAGGGTGCGCCTTGATGCTCGTTGAGTAGATAAGGGGCTGGTAAATGAAGTTGTCAATCATTTGTACCGTAAACATAATGGCTAAGATGATGAGCATGAAAACCCAGATGTTGACATCCAAGCCGGCTCCCGTGCCTAACTTAATGATGACGCCGAAAAGGATGCCGACGCCATAGCCTATGATAGGACCGACGTAAGGAATGATATTGAGCAAGCCGGCAATGAAGGCGATACCCATAGCATAATTGAAACCAAGGCGTGCGATGAGCCATAGGCCGAGGAAGTCGAGCACGGCCACGCCGAGCATCTCGAGGAGCAGACCGACGAAATAACGGGAGAGCAGTTCCTTGATTTCATTCAAGGTCTTGCTCATGGTCATTTCATGTTTGTCGGGCACAAACGAACAGATGATTCGTCCAAACAATCCCTCTTCCTTGAGGAAGAAAAACGAGATGAAAACGATGGCAAACACGGCTACGAAAAGGCTGGTCACCAAGGAAGCCACCGAGCCGACGATGCCACCCACCTTGCCGAAGTCGACCAACTCTCTAAGTTTTTCCATGGCAACGGTCGCAATGTTGAAATTCGAGTCCAAACTGGGAAACAACCCGATAAGCCATTGGTTCACACTGTCGATAGGGTTCTCCCCAAAATAACTTTTCTCGCTGATAGCTGATGCATCCCGTACGATACTGGAGACCAAAGGTATAATTTGTGATATGATCAGTATGAGCAGGCCGATGATGGCCACGATGGCCAGCAAGGCCAACAGCCACTCGGGTGCGGATTTTCCTTTGATTTTGATTTTTCGCATTAGCTTCATCAAAGGTTGTCCCAAAAGGGAGACTACAACGGCTGCAATGATATAAATCAGTACGCTTTTGAAGTAGAGGCACAAGGCCACAACGATGGCCAAGCCACCCAGTTTGATGATGTAACCTGCTAGTTTATCAGTGTTTCGCTCGTTTTCCATAGGAGTATTTTTAATTTCGCATGACAAAATTAGTATTTTTTCAAACTTTATAGACGATTTTTGATAATTTTGCGTTTTCTTTTAAAAGGAGTCTCACCCATAATAATTATTCATCCCAAATGAAACGTATACAGCTTATTACATTATTTGTTCTTTTCCCCTTAGCGACCTTGTTTGCACAAGTTTACGAACCCGATTATGACACTATTGATGTCGGATTTGGTGAGCAGAAGATTAACGACATCAACTCAGGTAAGATGGTCGTTGAGGAATCTACTGTGATGGAGATGCTTAATATGGTGAGTACCATTAGTACGTTTAGGGATGTGTATCTCGACATTGACACGGCCGTTTGGAACAAATACGGATTCAGAAAAGATGAGGTGCCGGTCTACGATGACAGTGTCTACATGAGGCGTATCCAGACCTTGGCCTACGAAACCACCATCCCGCTGACGTACAATAGCCACGTCAAGTCGTTTATCGAGCTGTATGCCAACCGTCGCCGTCAGCAGTCGAGTCGTATGTTGGGTCTTTCCTACGTCTATTTCCCGATGTTCGAGGAATACCTTTCCAAATACGACCTTCCTTTGGAACTGAAGTATCTCGCCATGGTGGAGTCGGCACTGAACCCCACAGCAGGCTCGAAGGCAGGTGCTAAGGGCTTGTGGCAGTTCATGCGGGGCACGGGTGCAGAATACGGTTTGAGGGTGAGCACCCTTGTAGACGACCGTTTCGACCCTGAGAAAGAGACAGAGGCCGCTTGCCAATATCTGAAGAGCCTGTATGCACGATATGGAGATTGGTTTTTGGTGCTTGCCGCCTACAATTCGGGCCCAGGAACGGTCAACAAAGCCATCGTTAGGGCTGGCGGTACTAAGAACTACTGGGCCATTTGGCCATACTTGCCGGCCGAGACTCGTGGCTACGTGCCTGCTTTCATCGCCGTGACATACGTGATGAACTATGCCGCTGAACACAACCTCTACCCACAGAATCCAGGCCTGCTGCTCCATGGCACCGATACCGTGATGGTGCACGACCGTGTGAGTTTCAGCCAGATCAACGAATGCATTGGTGCACCTATGGAGGACTTGGTTTTCTTCAACCCACAATACACCAAGCGCGTCATTCCTGGCACGAAGAGCTATCCCTATGCGCTCCGTATGCCGACGAAATATACGCTGATGTTTACACAGCTTGAAGACAGTATCTATTCTTACGTGAGCAAGGCGGAGAAAACCCGTGAGGTCATCGAGGAGAAGGAAGAGGAGGTCAGTAACAGCTTTGTCCATGTGGTGAGAAAGGGCGAGAGTCTGGGTAGTGTAGCTCGGAAATATCACGTTACTGTGGCGAATATCAAGGCATGGAACCACTTGAAACGTGAAACTATTCATGTCGGACAACGACTCACCATCTATCGTTCAGGGTCGCCCATGACCAAGGTGAGCAATACTTCGAAGAGTGGTAATTCGAAAAGCAGTGTCAACAAAAAGACATCGACGGCACCAAAGGTCAGGACGCACACTGTAAAGAAAGGAGAGACCCTCAGCTCTATCGCAAAGAAATACAAATGTACTGTCAGTGACATTAAGAAGTGGAATGGACTGAAAAGCAACACCGTTAAAGTTGGACAGAAACTGAAAATAAAGAAATAACCAGGTTGCAGGTTTAGGTCCCTGAGCCCGTGGTCCCTGAGGCCCATCGAAGGGTCGAAGGGCCGCCCAATAAAGAGACTCTTTCCTGCACCCACAAAAAAAGATATACTATGAAACATTACCTCAAAACCGCAATCATCCTCATGATCGCCTGCATCATGGCATCATGTTCAGAGGAAACACGTACTTACAAGAAGGACCGCTCGATTGGCGGTACTTCGGAAATTCTGGTGGTAGTACAAAACGATGACCAGTGGAACGGTCGCATCGGCGACTCGCTCCGCCATTTTTTCATGGACTATCAGTATGGACTGCCCCAGCCAGAGGCACGCAACGAATTGAAACACATTAAGACTGCCGGTTTCTCCGACTTGTTCAAGAAGCAAAAGTGCATCTTCGAGGTGGAAATCAACCCGAGCCTTGAGAAAGCTATAGCCGAGACTGCAGAGGACTCTTGGGCCGCTCCACAGCGTTATGTGAAAATCAGTGCACCCAACATAACTTCATGGGTCGAACTTTTCGACAAACAAAAGGAACTTTATCAAGATTGGTATGACCAGGTGGAGCGCGAGCGCATCCTCAATGTGTTCCGTTCAACGAAGGATGAGGAAATTGAGAAAGCTATAGCCAAGAAATTCGGTTTCACGCTGACCGTGCCTCAGGGCTTCTTCATCGCTAAGGACGAGCCCGACTTCATGTGGCTGCGCAAGGAATTGGAGCGCTCAAGTGCCGATTTAGTCATCTATCAGGTACCTTATCGCGACACCTTGCAGTTTGAAACACAAAGCCTTGTGTCCATGCGTAACATGATGGAGGGACAGTATATCCCTGGACCGTCAGAAGATTCCTATATGGGTACCGAGACCGAGTTTGTACCGCCTTTGGTGACTACGGCCAGCAAGTTCCCTGCGGGCTATGCCAAGGAGATGCGCGGCATGTGGAAGGTCGAGAACAACTTCATGGGTGGACCTTTCGTTTCCTACACCTTCGCTGATAGCCGCACAGGTCAGCTTGTCACCGTGGAAGGCTTCTATTACGAGCCCAACCAGAAGAAGCGCAACGCTTTACTGCAACTTGAGTCTATCGCGTATAGTCTGAAGTTTGTTGAAGATAAAGAGTAAGGGAGATTCCCGTTCGGGGAATGGAGTTTCGTTAGTTTAATTATGCGGCGGCATAAACGGTTTTCCTCAGGTAACCGTGTTAGCCGCCGCTGGTATATTTAGTACTTATTCCATTCCCCGAAGGGGAATCTAACTCTATAGTTACTTTTTCCTATAGGTAACCACAACTTCTCCCAAAGGAGACCCCGTTTTTGTGACGATTCGCCCCTCTTTCCATGACCCGAAACTTGTGCCGTTGCACATCAGCGTTCCGTCGGTTTTGAGGCTGATTCTGCCTTGCCATTCTGTGTCCAACCCTTTGAAAACCAATAGGGAATCGGCATTGATACTGAAGCTGTTTTGCCGTTCCATCTCGCCGATTTGTTTCACCAATTCAGGTGTACTGCGTTTTTCGTCAAACTGCACGTTCACCTTGTCGACCGTCCAGGTGCCGAGGAGGGTGTCCTTTTGACGGTTGCAGGCGCAAAACGCTGTGATGAGGCCCAAAAGAAAAAGAAATCCTTTTTTCATGGTCGGTATTTTTGCGCAAAGGTAAGTTTTTTTATTTTTGTACGCTAGTAATTCAGCTTTTATGGACAATCATTTGCCATGGTTCAAGACGGAAGATCGGGAGGGAAGGACTTATGTCTTCGATCCTTTACGCCGTCGTTTCGTCGCGTTGACACCCGAGGAGGAGGTGCGGCAGAAGGTGATGTTTCTTTTGGTCGAGCATCTCAAAGTTCCTGCGGGATTGGTGGCGGTGGAGTATTCGGTGAAAGTGAACGGTTTGGATAAGCGTGCCGATGTTGTAGTTTTCGGTAACGAAGGCCATCCGTTGATGATTGTGGAGTGCAAGGCCCCGACTGTGAGCCTTACCGAAGCCGTGCTGGAACAGGCATTGCGTTATCATTCCGCGTTGCACCCCAAATACCTTTTGCTTACCAATGGCGCAGTGACCTATTGCTACAAAGCAGAAAACCAAGCATTACGGCCTCTCGACCATCTCCCTGATTATACTGAGATGAAAGGGGAATGAGCTTATACGGCAAACGTAAACAGCAGATTACCAAAGAAATTCCACAATGTAGAGGCACCCACGGCAAACACCTTGCTAAGGTAGAAGTTCCACTTCAGCTTTCCGTTGAGTAAATAGACCGTCAAAGTATCAATGCCTAGACCAACCAGAGAGACGATGAAATATTTTGCATATTCTGTCCCAATCTGTGGGTTGGTGCTTTCGAAGGTCCAGATGCGGTTGAGGAGATAATTGGTGGTGGCGGCAAAGATGAAACCTAATATGTTGCTCAGATATTTGTTCCACTTGAGCCATTCCTTGCAGACGTAGGTTACGCCAAAGTTGACGAAGACCCCCGAAAATCCAACCACGCCGAATTTGAGGAATTTCAGCAGAAATTCACGTGTAAATTCTATCTTTAACAGCCAGGCTTTCATTGGTCTCGTTTTACGACTGCAAAAATAGTGTTTTTTTCTTTTGAGGCTGTGTAATAAGTGCGGAGATTCCCTTCGGGAATGGAGGGCGGTTATCGTTACAGGCGGCGGTAAGTAACGTATACAAACCGTAAATGTCACAAACCGCCGCATGTTAACATATGAAACAGTTCCATTCCCGAAGGGAATCTTGTTATATTGCTGAAGGCAATCCTAAAAAAGCTGTACCTTTGCGCAAATTTTCAACGATGAACGCAGTTAAAGACATCTCTATCGAAGCCTACGACTATCCCTTGCCCGAGGAACGCATCGCCAAATACCCTTTGCCCGAGCGCGATGCCTCGAAACTTTTAGTGCTGAAAGACAATGAGATAAAAGAATCTCAATTCAAACATATTGGCGATTTCTTGCCGAAGGATGCCTTGTTGGTCTTCAACGAGACCAAGGTCATCCGTGCGCGTTTGCAGTTCCACAAGGCGACGGGATCGCGTATCGAAGTGTTTTGCCTTGAGCCGGAAAAGGACTATCAAATGGCGTTTTCGGCCTGTTCTCCTGTGTGTTGGAAGTGCTTGATAGGCAATGCGAAACGCTGGAAGGAAGGCTTGCTCTCAATGGAATTGTCAGTAGGAGGGAAGCCTGTGGCTTTGAGTGCAGAACGTATAGCTCAAAACGACCAATATGCCGAGATTGAGTTTTCATGGACGTCTGAAAATTTGTCTTTTGCCTCGGTGTTGGAGGCTGCGGGTGAGATTCCGTTGCCGCCTTATCTGCACCGTGATGCCGAACCTGACGACCGCGAGCGTTACCAGACCGTTTTTGCTCGCTACGATGGCTCGGTGGCTGCGCCTACGGCTGGACTACATTTCACGCAACCGCTTATCGCAACTTTGCGTGAAAAAGGATTTAGCTTCGATGAAGTGACACTGCATGTTGGGGCGGGTACGTTCAAACCAGTTTCAACGGATACTATTGGTGAACATGCCATGCATTCGGAGACTATCATTGTGCGCAAGTCGCTGATACAGAATTTGATTGCGCAAATCGGGAAACCTATCATTCCTGTGGGCACGACGAGTACCCGAACTTTGGAAAGCCTTTATTGGATAGGCATGATGCTCAAAGAGCAGGGTTCTGACCTGCGTCCCTTGCATGTTGAGCAGTGGTTCCCGTACGAAGACCATGAGCCTTTGTCGGCTGCTGAGGCTTTGCAGTTGGTTTTGGACTATCTCAACCGCCACGGCTTGACCCGTCTCGAAGCCAGCACCGCTCTGATGATTGCGCCTTCCTATAAGATGCGAGTCATCACTGGGCTGATTACGAATTTCCATCAACCTAAGAGCACTTTGTTGCTGTTGGTGTCGGCACTCATCGGTGAGCGTTGGAAGGACTGCTACCGCTTTGCCCTTGACCATGGTTTTCGTTTCCTCAGTTATGGGGACAGTTGTTTGTTCTTACCTTAGTATTACTTTTTCCTTCCGGAAAGCAGCTCGGCGTAGGTGCGGAGGTGCTTTTTCTTTTCTTCGGGCAAGTCGACGGCTGCCAGAGCCTCAATGGCCTTGCGGTCGTAGTCGAGCATCACTTGTTCAACGGCTTCTTTCACGTGCAGGTGGTCATAAATAGCCTGTACTTCCTCGATTTTCTCCTCTTCGTCATGGTCCATACGAAGGGTGAAAAGATGCTCAAGGCGTTTCCTGTCTTTGTCTGAGGCTAGTTCTAAAGCCTTCAGATAGAGGTAAGTCTTCTTGTTGTCGGCGATGTCTCCACCATGGCGTTTGCCGAAAACCGCAACATCACTATAGAGGTCAAGGATGTCGTCTTGCAGTTGGAAACTCATGCCCATGGCAATGCCGAAGTCGTAAAGATGCTGGATGTCAGCCTCACTAGCACCTGCTACGGTGGCACCCATTTGTAAGGCGGTAGCTAAGAGCACTGCAGTCTTCAGTCGAATCATTTCCAAATATTCATCGATGGTCACATTACCGAGGGTCTCGAAGTTGAGGTCCATCTGTTGGCCTTCGCAAATCTCAATGGCTACTCTGCCAAGTTGTTGGGCGAGTTCTGCCCCTTTCTTTGGTTTCAGTGCATATTGGAAGGCCATGGCCAGCATAGCATCGCCAGAGAGGATGGCGATGTCAGCATTCCATTTCTGGTAGACGGTCTCCTTGCCGCGGCGCAGCGGTGCCTTGTCCATGATGTCGTCGTGGATGAGCGTGAAATTGTGGAAAGTTTCCAAGGCCAAGGCGGGCCAAAGGGCTTGCTGCTCGTCGCCGTCAAACATCTCGTTGGCCAAGAGGCAGAGCATGGGACGGAGGCGTTTGCCGCTTTGCAGAAGGGTATATGAAATGGGTTCGTATAATTCTTTCGGTTGACCGTTAAGGTTGGTATGCGCCAAAAAGTCGGCGAAATCTTGTTGCAGTTGCTTGATTTTTTCCATGAAGATGAATTTTGATGGCACAAAGGTAAAGATTTCTGACCGATTGGGCAATTTTGGAGCGAAATTTGTGGTTTTTTAAATGTGAAACGGCCCTTCGACAAGCTCAGGGACCTTTGCTCTAATATTAGTTGAGGGTCCTTGAGCCCGTCGAAGGGCCCGCATTGAATTATTGAATAATAACAGAAAAATCATGAAATACCTCCGACTGATTCCCGTATTGTTGCTCGGTGCGATGCTTACCGCATGCAATACGACCAAGAAACTCTATGAAGCCCAAGAGTATGACCAAGTGATTCAACGCCTTGCGCCCGACATTTGCGCTGGCGATATGAATGCCAATCGTATCAACATGGTGGCGGCATCATACCATAAGGCCAACCAAGCCGACCATGAGCGCATCCAGGCTTTGAAAGCTTCAGGTCAACCCGATGTGTGGCCCGAAATCTACCAGCGTTATTGCAGCATGAAAGGGCGTAATGATGCCCTGTCCTGCTTCCCGACCAATGTCAAAAACGGCATGAACTATGTGAAGCTCGACCTTGATGATGACATGGCCGTGGCCCGCAACAAGGCGGAGAGTTTTTTGGAAGCTAAAATCAATCAATTACTGGCCTCTGGGAGGAAAGAAGACGGGCTGGAAGCTAACAGGTATTTTATTCAACTGGTGAAGACCAATAAGAATAATCCCAATATCTCACGATATTTAATGAGGACTTCTCTCTGCTTTGGCGATGCTGTGTTTCTTGGTTATGGCAATTCGAGCGATTACCATTTGACGCCAGAGTTTAAGGCAACTGTGCTCGCTTTTGATGAAGGAGAATTGCCTACATACAATGTGTTTCATACAGAAATGAATAGAAGTCTTTTCTATATGTACACTATTGCTGCTGTGGTAAAAGAGGTTAAAGTATCACCTGTTAGACTTGATGAAGTGACTTTCAAGGAAAGCAACAATGGGAAGTCTGTCGATGTTACCGACCATTCGCAAAACAAGAGTGTAAAGGTTTCAGGAAATATCATCTGTTTCTGCTCAAGTTGCAGTCTCCATTCGGATGATGAAGAACCGATGTTCTCCGTCCCCTTCGAGGTAACCTCCACCTTCAAGAACGATTACACCACCATCAAAGGTGACCGCGAGGCTTGCTCGGCAGAAACCTTGAGCCGCTTAGACAACCAACCCGTGCCCATTCCAACGGATGAAAGTATGCTTATTGATGCAGCCAAGAAATTGAATGATTTGATTGCGGCGGAATTGCGGAAATAACGGAACCCCGAAGGGGTGACAGCGTTCTGAGGCAGGCGGTGTAAACCCCTGCCGATATGAAAAACGATACATTATTGGAACCCCGAAGGGGTGATAGAATCAATCCCCAAACGCATACCGTTCGTCATATTCCACATGATATGCATCCAAAAATTGTTTGTATTCGTCGACATAGGTTTGTTTGTTGTGATGCGCCTCTTGGTTTTTGATATATTTGGCGACATTGTCCAACACTGATGCGCTGACGCTGAATGCACCGTAACCTTCTTGCCACATGAATGGTTCATAATAACTATCCAATGTTTTCACCCATTTGCTGCTGTTGGATTTTATGGTTCGAACGAATTCGGCTAGGCTTATTGTTTTTGGCATGGATGCCAAAATGTGGATATGGTCTGGGCGACCGCCTACTTGAATGGAAACACCATTGATGTTGCGGATGATGCCGCCCACATAATCGAAAATACGTTCCAAATCCTCTTCACGCATGGTGATGCTGGTGCATTTCGTGTGGAAAACGATGTGTATGTATTGTTGGACTAATGTGCTGGCCATGTTGTTGTTATGTTTCCTATCATCGTAACGAATAGCAGAGGTTTATACCGTCTGCCTATTGGCTGTCGCCCCTTTGGGGCTCCGATTGCTCCTTCGTCAACCGTTGCATCACCGAGTCCATAATTCTCCCCAACACTTCGGGGCGTTCGGTGTAATATTTCATGTTCTGAACGAAAATGCTGTCCGTGATACCATAATGCTCAAAGAGCTGGTCATAATAATCTCTTGACATCCTGACATAATCCTTCGGAACGATTTTGATGGTGTCGTCAGGCTTTTGTTCGTGTTCCTGGGTTTTTTGATAGTTGATGTCAGCTTCGATGATTTGCACGTCGGTCATGATGGCAATCATCTCCTGTTCACTGAGCATCCGTTCCGGCATAAAGCCTTTGTCCCTGCGTCCGCAAGCGGTCGCAAGGACAAAAAGCAGCAATAATAATGCTAATCGTTTCATTTTGAATCAATTGCCGACGTCCGACAAGAACTTGATACGCATCAGCCGGACTTCCTCCTCCTGGTATTCATCCTCTCCTAACTCGCTAAGGGCAGCCTGCACGTCGTCTGATTCGGCCTCGTGGAAGTAATCAAGGATGTCTTGCTGGTGATAGATGTCGATATTGTCCTCAATGTAATAGTTCATGTCTAAGTGGGTGCCACTCGACACGATGCTCTCGATTTCCGACAGCAACTCGTCGAACTCCAATCCCTTACCGTAGGCGATGTCTTCTAACGGAATCTTCTTGTCGATGTTTTGGATGATACCGATTTTCAGCGCGGAATTGTTGACCACCGACTTCACCACCATATCGTTGGGGCGGGTGATCTCGTTTTCCTCCACATATTCTTTGATGAGCTTGATGAAGGGCTCACCGAATTTCTCGGCTTTACCCGCGCCTACGCCTGCAATTTGGGTCATCTCCTCCTTGGTGATGGGGTATTGGATGGCCATGTCTTCCAACGAGGGGTCTTGGAAGATGACGAACGGGGGCAGGCCGTTTTGTTTGGCGATGGTCTTGCGCAGGTCTTTCAGCAAGGCGAAAAGGGTCTTGTCGGCGCCACCGTCCTTGTTGGCGCCCATAGCTGCCATGGCCTCCGGATCGTCCTCGTCGGAGTTCTCGTAGTCATGGTCTTTGACGAGCATGATGGTGTAGGGCTTCTTGATGAAAGCCTTGCCCTCTTTGGTGATTTTCAGGATGCCGTAGTTCTCGATGTCCTTCGACAAAAGCTTGTGTACCAACGCCTGGCGGATGACGGCAGTCCAATATTTGTCGTCATGCTCATCGCCAGCGCCAAAGAACTCGTTGTTTTCCTGTTTGGCCGCCTTGATGTCGCCCGTGAGCTTGCCAGCGAGCAACTCAGCGATGTGTTTAGTCTTGAAGAGTTGCTTGGTTTCTTCAACAGCTTCCAAAACGAGCTTGAGGTCTTCCTTGCCGTCGAATTTCTCCTTAGGTGAGCGGCAGTTGTCGCATGAGCCACAATTCTCCTTGTTGTATTCCTCGCCGAAATAGTGGAGGAGGAGTCTGTGTCGGCAAACCGCTGATTCGGCGTAAGTTACCGTCTCATTCAGCAGTTCGCGGGCAATCTCCTGTTCTGCGACGTTTTTGCCTTTGTTGAATTTCTCCAGCTTGTGGATGTCTTCATAGTCGTAGAAAGCGATGCAGTTGCCTTCACCGCCGTCGCGACCTGCACGACCGGTCTCCTGATAGTAGCCTTCAAGGCTCTTTGGGATGTCGTGGTGGATGACGAAGCGCACGTCGGGCTTGTCGATGCCCATGCCGAAAGCGATGGTGGCCACGATGACGTCGACTTCCTCCATAAGGAACTTGTCTTGATTCTCCTTACGTGTCTGACTGTCCAAACCGGCATGGTAGGGAAGGGCGCGGATGCCGTTGATGGAGAGCGTCTCGGCCAGTTCTTCCACTTTCTTGCGGCTGAGGCAGTACACGATGCCCGACTTGCCCGGATTCTGTTTGATGTATTTAATGATATCCTTGATGACGTCTTTGGTCTTCGGCCTCACTTCGTAATAGAGGTTGGGGCGGTCGAACGACGACTTGAAGACCTTGGCGTCCATGATCTCAAGGTTTTTCATGATGTCGTTTTGCACCTTGACGGTGGCGGTGGCGGTCAAGGCGATGATGGGGAGGCTTTCATCAATGGAGTTGATGATGGGGCGCAGACGGCGGTACTCAGGGCGGAAGTCATGACCCCACTCTGAGATGCAGTGCGCCTCGTCGATGGCAACGAAGGAAATTTTCAAGCCGCGCAGGAATTCGGTCGTCTCTTCTTTGGTGAGCGACTCGGGCGCCACATAGAGCAGCTTGGTCTTGCCGCTCTTCAGGTCTTCTTTCACCTCAAGCAGTTCGGCTTTCGAAAGTGATGAGTTCATCACATGGGCGATGCCCAACTCAGTGCCGAAGTTGCGGATCATGTCGACTTGGTTCTTCATCAGGGCGATGAGTGGCGAAACGACGATGGCCGTGCCTTTCGACATCAATGCCGGCAGCTGGTAGCACAGCGATTTGCCGCCACCCGTAGGCATTAATACGAAGGTGTTGTTGCCGCCAAGGATGCTTTTGATGATCTCTTCCTGGTTTCCTTTGAACTGGTCGAAACCGAAAACATTCTTCAACAGCTTATGAATCTCAAGGTCTGCTTTTTTTGCCATTGTTATCTCCTTTTGGTATTGTCCGAATTTTTGCGTTACTTTGCAATCTGTTTTGAAAAACTGCGTTATTGCCAAAGAGAGTTTTCTCCCCAATCAGCAAAGACAAAGTTATAGCATTTCACCTATACCGCGCAAGAATTTTTTGAGAAAAAATGAAAAAAAACGGAGAAATAATTCGATTTGCTGCTCAAATTATTGATAATGAAGCAAATGCAATCAGTAACTTAAAAGCAAGACTGGATGATGATTTTGCTGAGGTTGTGGAATTGATTCTTGAAAACGAAGGGAATCTGGTGTTTTCTGGGATTGGGAAGAGTGCCATCATAGCCCAAAAGATTGTGGCAACGATGAACTCGACAGGCACCACGGCGGTGTTTATGCATGCCGCTGATGCCATCCATGGCGACTTGGGCATGGTCTGCGAGGGCGATATCGTGGTGATTCTCTCCAAGAGCGGTGAGACACCCGAAATCAAGGTGTTGGTGCCGCTTATTAAGTTGCGCGGTAACAAGATTGTAGCCATGGTGGGCAACCGTCAGTCGTATCTCGCCTCACAAGCCGACTTCATTCTCGACGTGACCGTGGACGAGGAGGCTGTTCCAGGCAGTTTGGCACCTACTAGTAGCACTACGGCTCAACTTGTCATGGGCGATGCGCTCGCATTAATATTAATGAGGTGTCGCGGCTTCTCGACGGAAGACTTTGCCAAGTTCCATCCTGGAGGAGCCTTGGGCAAGCAGCTCTATCTCCGTGTGAAAGACCTGTACGTCAGAAACGAACGCCCTGAAGTCGGACCAGACGACAGCCTCACCCGTGTCATCATTGAGATGACCCACAAACGCTTGGGGGCCACTGTGGTGATGCAGGATGAACAGCTGTTGGGCATCATCACAGACGGAGACCTGCGCCGTATGTTGATGAAATACCCCAACATCGAGCAGGTGAAGGCCTCGCAAATCATGACTTCCCATCCCAAGACCATTGAAGAGGAGGCTTTGGTGGGGGACGCCTTGCACAAGATGCGGGAAAACAGCATCACGCAATTGCCTGTGGTTAGCAATGGCAAATATCTGGGAATTATTCATTTGCATGACATTTTGAAGGAAGGTATTTTTTGAATTGATAATTGAGAATTGACAATTAATAATTTAGGATGAAGCTAAGGACAGAAGATTTGGTCAAGAAATACGGTCAGCGCACCGTGGTCAACAAGGTGAATGTTGAGCTCGAACAGGGTGAGATTGTCGGTTTGTTGGGCCCCAACGGGGCAGGTAAGACAACCACGTTCTATATGGTGGTTGGACTTATCAAGCCGTATTCCGGCAAGGTATATCTTGAGGAACGGGACATTTCAAGTCTGCCCATGTACAAGCGGGCTCAGATTGGCATTGGCTATTTGGCGCAGGAGGCTTCGGTGTTCCGTCAGATGAGCGTGGAAGACAACATCGCCTCGGTGATGCAGTTTAAGAAAGGGTTGACTAAGGAACAACAAGCCGAGAAATTGGAGGGCCTGCTCGATGAGTTTGGTTTGCAGCATGTTCGCAAAAGCAAGGGCATACAGCTTTCTGGTGGTGAGCGTCGTCGTACCGAGATTGCCCGTGCCTTGGCCGTTGACCCTAATTTCATCCTTCTCGACGAGCCTTTTGCAGGTGTCGACCCGATTGCTGTGGAAGACATTCAGCGCATTATTTTTAAGCTGAAACGGAAGAATATCGGTGTGCTCATTACCGACCACAACGTGCACGAGACTTTGAGCATCACCGACCGTGCCTATCTGCTTTTCGACGGTCAGGTACTGATGTCGGGTTCACCCGAAACGCTTGCTGCCGACGAACACGTCCGCGACGTGTATCTCGGGCATAATTTCATTTTGCACAAGAAGGAGTTGTAGGAGATTCCCTTCGGGAATGGAATCAATTCATTAATATAACCTGCGGCGGCAAACAACGCTTACGAACCGTAAACGTCACAAGCCGCCGCATTTTGATAGTTGTTATTACTCCATTCCCGAAGGGAATCTGTTATTCCATTTTGCTCGCGAAGAATATTGACAGCAAAATGTAAAACACTATCACGAAGGGCAGTGCCGCAAAGCGGAAGATGGCGAGACTTATTACTGCAATGATCAAGAAAATCCATCTAACCTCATTGCCTTTCCATCCCGCTGATTTCATCTTGAACGAGAAAAAGCGCAAATTGCTCACCATCAAGAAAGAGAAGAAGAGCGTGATGCCCAAACAGGCCCAATAGCCCAGGCTACCATCGGTGAGATGCCCCAGCTGACGGAGCGCCAAAGGCAATGAGGCGATGAAAATAGCCATACCTGGGGCGGGTAAGCCGCGGAAAATGGTTTTTTGCGTGTCGTCGATGTTGAATCTAGCCAAGCGAATGGCAGCGAAAACAGGCAACAGGAAGGCTAGGCATGGTAGCACATCAACACTGAAAAAGACCAATGACGGCAAATCAGCGGCACGATCCATCAGCCAGCACATGATAAATCCAGGTGCCACACCAAAGGAAACCACATCGGAAAGTGAATCCAAGTCGGCACCGATAGGAGAATGCACCTTGAGTAGGCGTGCGGCAAAGCCGTCCAAGAAATCGAAAAGACCCGCCATAAAGACCATAACGGCAGCCTTGAGAGGCATGTTTTCGGTCAGAAACAAAATTGACAGGCAGCCCGCCACGAGGTTGCCGCAAGTGAGGACGTTAGGAAGGTGTTGCTTGATTTTCATATCGTTAGTTTTTATGCTGTGCAAATATAGTGTTTTTTCGGAAAAGCAGTATCTTTGCAAGAAATTTGAACAAAAACCCATGCAGCACCAATACTATTCCTTGCAAAAGGTCGCGGAAATCGTCAATGGAGAGCTTGTCGGCGCATCGGATGATCGGAAAATCAGCGATTTGCTTATCGACAGCCGCCATTTGATGGATGCCGGACAAGCCTTGTTTTTTGCTTTGAAGAGCCAACGCAACGACGGACACAAATACATCGAAGAGCTCTATGAGAAAGGCGTCAGGGCCTTTGTGGTGCAACATCGGCCCGAAACAGCTTGTCCCGAAGCCTCGTTTATCATTGTCTCAGATACCTTGAAAGCCTTCCAGGCATTGGCTGCCTATCATCGCCAGCAATTCAACATCCCCGTCATAGGCATCACGGGCAGCAACGGCAAGACCATTGTCAAGGAATGGCTTTTCCAGATGCTCAGCTCAGATTACAACATCGTGCGCAGCCCTAAAAGCTACAATTCGCAGGTAGGTGTGCCGCTCTCGGTGTGGCAGATGAACGAGAACAACAATTTGGCCATCTTCGAGGCGGGTATTTCCGAGCCCGATGAGATGATGGCTTTGCAGGATGTCATCCGTCCGACTATTGGTGTATTCACTAATATCGGTCAGGCCCACGAGGAGAATTTCATCAATCGTGCCCAAAAAGTAGGAGAGAAGATGAACCTCTTTACCAAAGCGAATGCTTTGGTGTATTGCATGGATTATTCTGAAATACAACAAGTTGTCATGCGTTCGGGATTGGCGTCAAAGGTGAAACTGCTCACTTGGAGCCGGAAGTTCGAGGAAGCTGACTTGTTTGTGAAGCAAGTGAAGAAGCAAGAGAAGACCACCAGCATCGAATGCAACTATCAAGGCAACATGCTGACTTTCGTCATACCCTTCGCTGACGACGCCTCCATCGAGAACGCCATCCATTGCATTGCCGTCGGGTTGCTGATGCAGATGAAGCCTGAGATGATTGCTGAAAGGCTTATGTCGTTGACATCCATTGCTATGCGTTTGGAAATCAAGGCGGGGATGAACAACTGTACCATCATCAATGACTACTACAATTCTGATGTCAACTCGCTTTCCATTGCCTTGGACGTGATGAAACAGCAGCGCCAGCATAAGCGTAAAGTTGTGATTTTGTCCGACATCCTGCAAAGTGGACGCAGCGAGATGGATTTGTATGCCGAGATTGCACAACTGCTTAAAAACAAGGGCGTTGACATGCTGATAGGCATTGGTGAGGGTATCTCGCGTCAGGCCAACAAGTTCGAGATGGAGTGCTATTTTTATCCCAATGTGGGTGACTTTTTGGCGCATTTCCCCTTCTCGAAGTTCAACAACCAAACCATCTTGCTGAAAGGAGCCCGAGCCTTCGAGTTCGAGCAAATCGGCATGGAGTTGCAGGAAAAAGCGCATGAGACCGTGCTTGAGATTAACTTCAATCATTTGGTCAGTAACCTGAATCATTTCCGCTCGAAGATCAAACCTGAGACCAAACTGATGGTGATGGTGAAGGCCTTCGGCTATGGTAGCGGCAACCTTGAGGTTTCCAATGTGCTCCAATTCCATAATGTTGATTATCTGACGGTTGCCTTCGCTGACGAGGGCGTGGAGTTGCGTCGTGCAGGCATCAACTTGCCCATCATGGTGATGAGTCCCGAAGTGAACAGCTACGACAACATCATCAAATATCACCTCGAGCCTGAGGTGTTCAGCTTCCGCAACTTGGAGTTCATTGAGCGGGCTATGGGGAACATGGCTTTGCCCGAGGCGCACCCTTTGAATGTGCATATCAAGTTGGACACGGGTATGCATCGTTTGGGTTTTTCCATCGATGAATTGCCCGAACTCATCCGACGCATCCAGGTCAATCCGATGCTGCACGTGAAGAGTGTGTTTTCGCACCTTGCCACGGCTGACAATCCCGCTGAGGATGCTTTCACCTTGAGCCAGATCCATTGTTTCGAGGAAGGCAGCGCGATGATCAAGGAGGCTTTCCCGCAGGCGTTGCGTCATATCTTGAATACGGCGGGTATCTCGCGTTTCCCGCAGTATCAGTTCGACATGGTGCGCTTGGGCATCGGCTTGTATGGCGTGCCTACCTGTGAGGCTGACAAAGGCATGCTGCAGCCTGTTGTGTCGCTTAAGACGACCATCAACCAGATAAAGCACGTTCCTGCTGGCGACAGCATAGGCTACAACCGTCACGGGTATGCCGAGCATGATATGCGCATCGGCATAGTGCCCATCGGTTATGCCGACGGTCTCTCGCGCTTGTTGGGCAACGGCAACGGCAAATTCTATGTGAACGGGCAGCAGGTGCCTGTTGTAGGCGACATTTGCATGGATATGTGTATGTTGGATTTGACTGATGTGGAGGCCTCAGAGGGCGACACTGTGGTCATCTTCGATGCCGAGCACGACATTGCCGACATTGCCAAGGCTTGTCAGACCATTCCTTACGAAATCATGACCCGTGTTTCGCAGCGCGTGAAGCGGGTGTATTTCCAAGAATAGCTTGTTATCTCTTTTGGTTTGATGAAGGTTTTGTAAGGGAGAACTATACTTTCTTTCCGATAAATCTGACAACTAACCAAAGTACTGCAAATCCCAACAAAAACGCCACCCAAGAAGGCAGACCCAAAGCCGTTGGCAAGACCCCTATCAGCATCGCGACACCACCCACGGTTAGCGCATAAGGCATCTGCGTCCTGACGTGCTGCAGGTGGTTGCAACTTGAAGCCAAGGAACTCATAATCGTAGTGTCCGAAATCGGGGAGCAGTGGTCGCCCATGACGGAGCCGGCCAGAACCGAAGCCACCACGTTGTAGAACAAAGGCATGGTCGCATTTACAGACAGGCCTTGCTCTTGGCAAAGCAACCACGAAGCGGGCAGAATCAAGGGATAAAGGATGGCCATCGTACCCCAGGAAGTGCCTGTTGAGAAGCCTATCAAGGCGGCCAAAAGGAAAGTGAGCACGGGAACCACTGCTGGCGACAGTGACCATTTCAGCAACAGTTGCGAGACAAACTCAGCCGTGTGCATGTCCTTGGTCACCAAGGCGATGGCCCAAGCCATAGTGAGAATGAGTACCGCGTTGAACATGGCCTTGAAGCCTTCCACCATATCCTCCATGATTTTTCCGAACTCCATGTCTCCCCGCAGCAATGTCATCACGATTGAAGTTAGCAGCGACAGGACCGAGGCCCATAGCAAAGCCTTGTAGGAATTGGCCGCGCCGATAGTCGCAGAGAGTTTGGAGAAGAAGCCTGTTTCCGTTTGCCAGACCGAGGTGTCATAGCCTGTGGCTATCAGACCAATGATGGTACCGAAAATCAACACACACAAAGGGATAAAGGCATCGATGATATGCGCAGGTTTCGACACACCGTTTGTCATTTCTGTCTCCATAGATGAAACCATACGTGCTTTCCGCTCCGCTTTCAGCATTGGGCCGAAGTCGCGCCCGCTGAAGATGATCATCAGCACGAAGGCAAGGGTCAAGAAAGGATAGAAACTATATGCCAAGGAATGGAAGAACACCGAATAAGCCGAGGCTTCCAATCCGATAGCCTGGATTCCGTCCTGAATATAACTCAGCTCTGCCCCGATCCATGTAGTGACGAATGCCACAGCCACCACAGGCGCAGAAGTGGAGTCGACAATATAGGCCAACTTTTCGCGCGACACCTTGAGTTTGTCGGCAATGGGGCGCATGGTGTTACCCACCACGAGGGTGTTGGAATAGTCGTCGAAGAAGATGCACAAATCCATCAGAAACGTCATCAACTGTCCCGAACGCGGACCACGTGCCCTACGCGACAGCCAGTTGACGATGCCTTGCATACCACCATTGGCCGTGATGATACGCACCATGCCGCCAATGATGAGCGTGAAGACGATAATCATCACATGGTCAGCATCATAGAGAGAGCCGACGACGTAGGTGTCGACTACGCGTAGCAATCCTCCACCCAAAGCCGAGGCCGGATTTGCGCCGCCATAATAGGCCATAAGGAAGGTACCCGTCAGGATACCGACAAACAACGAAGAAATCACCTCTTTTATTAATAGGGCCATCACGATGGCTACCAAAGGCGGCAAAATCGACATCCACAGCGGCATTGGGCCTGCAACCGGACCCAGAAGATACAACAGCACCATGCCCAAAACCAAGACAAACAGCACTGTTAAAACGATCCATTTCTTCTTCATAGGTGCAAAATGAGGCTCAAAAATACAATTTTTTGACGGAATCCCGTTATCTAAACCGATTTGGTCTTATTTTTGCAAGCTGGAAAAGGTCCCTGAGCCCGTCGAAGGGCCGATTCGAATTTATGACGGTGCATCGACATGCTCAGTAACCTGCTTTTATCAAATATCTAAACTAATAGTATTATCATGAAGAAAACACTCATCATCGCATTAAGCTGTCTCGTGGTTCTGCTTGCGGCATGCAAGAAACCCGTTGAGCCCACGCCAGAACCGGTCGACTACGCCCCCAACTATGTCGGCAATTACATCGGCCAGTTCACACTCACCATCAATTCGATGAACAACCAGACGCAATCGGGTCTGAGTTTTCCCATCGATGGCATCAAAATGGACATTGCGAAAGGCGACAAAATTAATGACATCACAGCCACGGTGACCGTAGAAGACGAATCACACCAAACTTCAGGTACTACCACGGCTGAGAAAGCAGACTTTGGAACGGTCCACCTCGTCATCGACAAGCCCGATCAAAACTATTATTTCAATCTTGACCTCATGATGGAAGGCAAGAAAGCCGAAAGCGACACTTTGAATATCATCGGAACGTTCTCAGGCAACGGAAACTTCACCATGCCCACTGGAGAGACGGTTCTATTAAATGAAGTTTCGGGCGATGTCAATGGAAAAATTGTGAAACAATAACTTAAAATCGCATATCATCATGAAAAAAAGCACTTTATTTCTGGCTTGCTGCATTGGTCTGATGCTGTTGGCAAGCTGCAAGAAAGACCCTGTAGCACCCACCATCAGCGTCATCACCGACACGGGCTATGTGACCGAAAACGCACAAATCTATTCGGGCGATGACATCAAGGTCGGCTTCAATGCCACTGGCGAAAAGCTGACGAAGATCGAGATCACACTGACCCAAAACGGCATTGTAATCAACTCCAGCCAAGCCACCATTGAGAACCTGACGAGCTACACTCACACAGCCATCTTCAACGTCGAGGCTACAGGTGCTGTAAGCATCACCGGCACCGTGACCGATGCTGCGGGACAGACTGCCACAAAGAGTTTTAATGTCATCTTCAACGAGAAGCCTAACGAGAAGTTCGTGGGCCATTATGAAGGCGAGGCCCTCTTCACGGGTACCATGGAAGCCACCGTATCAGGCATGGAACCGATGCAACAGGAGGTCACAGACAATCCTTTCCCTGTCACGGTCGATCTCAGGGCAGGCGAAACCGTAACCGAAGTGGTTGGCATCTGCAAGATTGACAACCAGGAAATGGAAATCAAAGGTACGGTTGATGGCAACACCGTGACTTTTGAAGCCGTCAACACCACTGTCACCTTCAACTATGATTTGGGAGGTTTCAGCCTCCAGCCCGAAGTGGACGTTACCTACGATGTGAAAGCCATCCTTGAAAACCAGAAACTGACTCTCGACGGCACTTGCACTGGCAATGGTGAGATTCACATGTTTTTCTACAACGGCACTATTGCCATCGATGGTACGCTCGGCGGCAAATTGGAGAAGACACGTTGATTATTTACGGTGTGCACACTGTCTATACAAACGAAAAACGGATGGCCAAAGACCATCCGTTTTTGTTTTTATGCGGGGAGGATTACTCCTTTTGGTCGTAATCCTTTTGGGGAGGGCTTTACCAAAACCAAAACGAGCTCGGCTTCGCCATTTTTTTATGCAGCCATACAGCTGAAAGCAAGTTTTCGCTGCATGACTGCATAAAAAAAGCAGGACTATCGTCCTGCTCGTTTTGGTTTTGGTAGCGGGGGGAGGATTCGAACCTCCGACCTCCGGGTTATGAGCCCGACGAGCTGCCTCTGCTCTACCCCGCATCGTGCG
>JAEEGK010002299.1_pt1 | contig 47832 bp, 24 predicted proteins | sample 8958771 | NCBI WGS metagenome assembly JAEEGK01 (sample SAMN16246547, study PRJNA631951) | gut metagenome | biome: gut microbiome; feature: rumen; material: SC-attached | host: Bos | place: Iran: Karaj | collected 2018-10 | reverse complement strand
AAAGTATTAGAGAAGGAGGATTTGGAAATTTTAATTTTAAAGATTTAATTAGTAATAATAATAATAATAATAATAATAATAATAATAATAATAATAATTATGGAAATGATTTTCAAGGAAAGAAACCTATTATTGTTAAAAGGAAAAACGCTATTGATGATTTATATGATAAAATTTTTAAAAGGAATAATAATAATATTAATTTTGGGAATAATTTTGGAAATAATAATATTAATAATAATAGATTTGATTTATACAATAACAATTATCAATTTGGAAATTATAATTTAAATAATAGAAATAATAATAATAATCATTTGATTAATAATTATAATAGAAATTTAAATTTTGATTATAATAGAAACATTTATAATAGAAAAGAAATTGAAGATAATAATCAAAATAAAGAATTAAATTTAAAACCAAATGAAAATCAAAATAAAGAAATTAAAATAGAAAAAGAGATTACTAATAAAGAAATTAAAAATGAAAAATTAGATAATAAAGAAGCTAAAAAAGAACAATTAATTGGTAATCAAAATAAAGAAATTGAAAATCAAATAAAAGAACAAAAGAATCAAAATATGAATTATAATCCAAATAGATTTGATTATCATAGAAATAATTATAATTTAGATTATATAAAAAATCAAACTAATGAAGATAAAATAAAAAAAGAAAATGAGGAAAATATAAATAATTTGGATAAACAAATTTTAGATTTGAGAAATGAATTTGAAAACTTAAGAAATCAATTAAATCATAGGAAAAAAAATAAAGATAATAATAATCAAAATAATCAATTAAATAACCACAGAAATAATAACTTAAATAACAATAATGAACATCAAAATAAAATAAATAATTATTTAAATAATAATAACAATAACAATAACAATGATTATCACAACAAGATAAATAATTACATAAATGACAATAATAATAATTATCTAAATAAATATAATTATTTAAATAATATTAACAATGATAATCAAAATAAATATGATCACTTTAATAATAATAACAATGATTATCAAAACAAGATAAACAATTATTTAAATAATAATAATCAAAATTATCAAAATAAATATAATTTCTTAAATAATAATAATCAAAATAAATATATCAACAATCAAATTCATAATTTTAGAAATGAAAATGAAAGTGAAAGAAGAAGGCAAATAATATTAGATAAAATAAATAAAATAAAAATGAATTATAATAGAAACCACAATAACTCAAATAAAAAATATGAACAATTATTTGAAAGAAATTCAAAAGATAACAACAATAAATTTATAGTTCACAGATATTATAAAAATGATAATAACAATAATAATAGAAATGATTATTTAGAAAATGATTTTAAATATCCTGAATTTAAATATAAATATGTATATAATAATAATCAAATAAATAAAGAAATAAATAATAACATTCCAATATATAATAAAATAAATTATAATAATTATAATAATTATAATTTATATTCTAATCAAGATAGAATAAAACAAAGACCAATAAGTGCAAACATAAATTATTATCATTTAAATAAAGGTGATGAAGTTTTAAATCAATTTAAAGAAAAATATAATATTAAAAGCAGAGATGGAAATATGAGAAATAGGAGTCCTTTATTTGGAAGACAAAATTATAATGAAAGAAAAATTGAATATGAAAAAGTTAATTTTAATGATTATTTAAGGAATAATAATAGAGTGAATAATATTAATATTAATAATAATTATTATATTAATAATCAAAATAATGATAAAAGTCCTTTTAAATATCAAAATCAAATATTAAAAAAACCTTATGATTATAACAACAATAATAACAATTACAATTACTTCAATAATAATAATTATTAAAAATATTTTAATTATATATATTTATAAAGTTAATTTATTTTTATTATACTATTTTTTTTAAAAAAATTCTATAAAATAATTTCTAAACATATAACAATAATAAAAAAAATATTTAAAAAATAAAGCAATCATTACAAATTTTATTAGCTCCATTATTATCAATAACTAAAGTTTTAGTTTTTAATTTATTTTTCAAACTTCTAGCCTCATCGATTAATTTATTCATTATTCTTTGTCTATGCCCTAATAAAGAAATTCCAATTTCATTTTCTAAAATAGCATAAGTCAAAGGAAATTTACTTTCCATTTGCATTAAAATTAAATCAACACTATGATAACCATTAGAAATAAAATTACTAAGATATGTACCTAAATTAATATTATTTAACCAATTATTTAATTTCTTAATATGAATATCATTTTCAATTTCATTTAAATCTTCACAAATATGATAAATTGCTTTTGGAAGAGGAAAACTAAAATTTTTCGCTAAATCTTGTATTCTTATTAATATTTTTGCTCTATCACCTGGAAAATTTATTCCTGCTTGTTTTAAATTTTCATCTGAAATTCCTATTTTATTATTTTTACTTTGGTCTATTATTGATTGAATGTCATCAAATCCATTTGAATTTAAATTGTTATAATATTTTTGCATGTTGATATTCTCTAAAAATTTATATAAAGTATTATTTTGAATATTTGACATTGAATTTATATTTGTTATTAATGATGATGTCGTTAAAGATTGATTTGGTAAAGGATTTTTTGTTACTTTTGGAATAATAAAACCAAAATTGTAATTTGCAGTTGGAGCTGCTGATATTGGATTAGTTAAATTATTACTTTGATTTATTAATATATTTGAATTATCATCATCTATATTTATTATATCTATATTATTATTATTATTATTATCACTATTATCATTATTATTATTATTGTTGCTATCAAAATCATTTGTTTTTGGTTTAGGAATTGATGGGTGAGAAATTGAGAAATTAAAATCTATTGTTTTATTTGATAAAAGAAGTTTTTTTTTATTATTATCATCTTCATCTATTTTAAAATTATCTTCTTCTTCATTATCTAAAGGGTTATAATTTTCATCATATTCATTTTCATTTTCTAAATTATTACTTTCTGTTATAACTTTAACTTTTTCTTCTTCTTCTGAAGAAGAAGAAGAAGGTCTTTCATAATAATTACTTTTTTTATTGTCAAAATCATTGTTTGATTTATTTGTGTTATTTATATTTTTATCTAATTTTACAATATCTTTATTTTCTTTTTTAGGTAAATCAATACTTAAATCAAAAAAATCATTATTTAAACTATCTTTAATTTTGGCATCACTTGTTTCATAAATTTGTGTGTTAAATTTAGTACTTTCCAAATTAAATAAACTATTATTATTTTTTCTTTTCTTTTCTAAACTTAAATTAATATTATCAAAATCATCGTTATCTTCATCATCATATTTAGAAATTTGTTTTTGACTTCTTTGTTTACTAATTTTATTTTTTTCTAAAGAAGAATGAATAACATTAGATTCAGTGAAAATATTTCTAATATCTTTTTTACTTTTATTAAAATTATTGCTTTTTTTATGAACATAAATATTATTATTCATATTATCATCATGAATAGATAAATCACCACTTCCTTTATAATGAACAATACCTTTATTTTCAATAAATTTAGGACTAGTAATACTTTCTTTAATTTGTTCTGCCATTTCTCCTTTATTATTTTCAATAGTAAAATCAATTTCATTGTTATTTAAAATTTCTATTATTTTCTTATTATTTAACATATGAGCTAAATGAAGAGCAGTATTACCTTCATTATTTTTCATATTTATATTTATTCCTTTATTTATTAAAGGAATTATCATTTCTTCTCTTTGATATAATGTTGCCAATAATAAATATGAATTTCCTTCTTTATCTATGTAATTTAAATTTAATGATGGTGAGGTTAAAAGTAATTTAAAATTTTCTAATTTATTCCTTTTTATAGCATAAGATAAAAATGTCTCTCCTTTTATATCCTTTTCATTTATTAATTTTGGATTGTTTATTAATATGTTATAGAGAGATAATGCTGATAAGTCACTACTTATTATTAAAGATGGGTGAGAAGAACTGTGTGTTAATGTTGATGAATTTTCTGGAATGTATTTTTTTGTGTTTCGGGTTATGTTCATTTTTTTTATTTGTTATGAATTTTTTTTTTTTTGTATGGGTTTATTGTTTTAAAATTTTTATTTATTAAAAATTTTTAAGTAATTAATTAATTTAAGATTAATTGTCTCAATTTCGATAACTTTAATTAATATTTTAAATTATGAGTTCTACATTTATTTCAAAAAAAAAGAAAAATAAACACTTAAAAAATAAATTATCTATTTCGAAAATCCAAAAATCTTAAAAATATAAAAAACTATTCATCAATTAAATAACTATTAAAAAACTGTTCAATTTTATCAAAAGGAATTTTATTAGTATCATAATACAAGTCAACGTGCATAGTATTTCCATTAACAACATAAAGTTCCTTAGGCTCATTAGCTTTAGCATATAATTGTTCACTATATTCTTTACTATGAGCAATATCTCCAGTAATAAATAAAATAGGTCTTGGAGATATTTTATCAATATGAGTAGTAACAGGAATATTTCCAATTGAGGAAAAACTAGTATCAGTAAATCCTCCAATTGATCTTGGATGATGACCTGTTTTAGTTGAATAAAAAGAACTCCATTCTTCCCAATTAAATAAATTCCCAATATTAGGACCAATATTTTCATATTCTCTATCAGGAATATAAAAAGTAGTATATGCAGGACTCCCCTTATCAACATCATTCCATCTTGCAGTTTTTAAAGAAGCTATTGAACTTTGCCATTGGTCATTATCATAATTAATTCCATTTAAATCAGGAATATCATATAAAGCGGAAGTAACAACAGCTTTAATCCTAGCATCAACAGCAGCTGCTCCAAGAATAAAACCTCCACTACCACAAATACCTATACCTCCTATTCTCTCTCTATTTACATAATTAAGTGTTCCTAAATAATCAACACCAGCACTAAAGTCTTCAACAAAAATATCAGATGAAGAAACATGTTTGTATAAACCACCACTTTCTCCGTTGAATGAAGGGTCAAAAGCTAAAGCAACAAAACCTCTCTTTGCTAATTCATTAGCATAAACACCTGGTCCTTGTTCTTTTACACCTCCATATGGAGGACCAATGACGATTCCACTATATTTTTTAGTTGTATCTAAATTTTTAGGAGTATATAAATCAGCTGCTAATTGAATTCCATATCTATTTCTATATGAAACATGAGTTCGACTAACTTCGTCTGACAAATCAAAAATATAATGTTCATAGGAAACATTAACTTTCCTATAGCAATATTCCTTACCTTCAATTGTTTCACAAATTCTACCAGAAAGATAATATGAGGGAACAATTTCATCATCATCATCATTATTTTTTTTAGTTACTAGAACAACTATTACCACCACTACAACAACAACTACTACTGCTATACCCACTGATGCTATTATTATTTTTGTTTTTGAAGATAATTTAGATGGCAATTGTTCTTTTGTAGTCTCTGTATTTGTGTTTGCTAAATTTTCATCACTTTTTGGTCTGGTTTCTCCTTCCATTTATTAATTTTTGTAAATTTTTGGGATATTTATATGTTATAAAATGGATTTTTTAATTATTTTTTTGGAAATTTTTTTTTCTAATTCAAACCAAAATTTATATTTTCTTGTTTTTTAAAATTATTTCATCTATTTATATTTGAATAAAAAAGTTTAATAAATAAGGTAATTTTTTTTTTAAGGATGTTTTTTTTATATTAGCCTTCATTTTGATTTTACTAACTTCATTTGTTTATTAATTTTTAATAAATATTTAATATAAAAATTCTCTAATTATTAAATGATTAATATATAAATTTATTAATGAATTAATCAACAAAAAAAAATTTAATTATTGAATTATTAATTCTATTAAAGATTGTCAATTAATAAAGAAATATATGAAAACATATTTGTAACTAATTAGAAAATAAAAATATAAAAATCCCACAAAAATAATTTTAGTAATTCTTATGAAAAATTGAAGATATGTTAAATAAAATATCAAACAAAATAATTATTAATAATTTCAAAATTTTCTTCGTTTTTTCTATTTTGACTTAAAGGATCATCTTTATTTTTTGTTATATATCCTTGTTTTATTAAATCAACAATAGAATCTTTTGGTTCTTTATTATTTATCACAACATAAGAGTTATCTTTAGCATTTTCTTTTAATATATTTTGAGCTTCTTTTGATAATTTTGAAATATCTAATTCAGAATTATTTATTAAATCTGAAAATTCTTTTATAATTTTATTTTTTAATTGCATTTTATTTTCAAAATCATTAATTTTATTATTTTTTGAATTTAATTTCTTTTCATTGAATTCGAGCTTTTTCTTTAAAGAAGAAATTTCATTTTCCATTTGTTTAAATTTAACATTATTCATATAAATATTTTCTTGTTTATTTTTTTCAAACCTATAAAAATAATCATACCAAACATTGATTCTTTTATAATTAATTTCAATAGGAGAATTACTATCTTTATAAATATGATTTTTATACATAGATTCATTTTTTTTAATTTCAGACCAAATAGAAACAGTATTTTCTTTATCATTAAAAATATCTCTTTCAAAATCATTATTGAACAAAAAATTTCCATATTTTCCGTTGTTAACTTCTTCAGCTAAAAATTTAAGTAAATTAACATTAAATTCGAATTTTTCATTATTTTGAGAAACAATTTGATAAACAGCATCTAAAAATTGAATAAAAATAGGACTTCTTTGATTTTCTTTGCTGAATTTTTTATCAATATCATTTTCATTATAATAACCATATCTAAAGCAAAATAAATGACCAAAACTAAACCAATCTTTTTCAATTAAATTTATAAATCCATTTATTGTTCTAAATCTCTTATCAAGCAAAATTTGTGCTAAAGAACATAATTGAGTTGTTCTATCCCAACCATCACTACAATGAATTAAAACATTATTATCATTTTTAATTGAATTATATATTTTTTCAGCTGCTTTTATCATTATTATTATTGATTCAATCCATTGAGAATTATCATTTGGTTTTAATTCCCTATTATAAATTACATTTTTATAAAATTGCTTTAAAGAATTTCTAACAGAGTGAATATTACTCATATCACAATATTTTATTTCCATTGATATATTTGGGTAATTATTAATATTTTCATATCCTGCACCTTTCAGAACATTTGCTAAAGCATTTATTTTTGGTCTTGCATCATAAATAATTAATTTTTTAATTCCTGCAATTTTTGTTAGTAATTCTATTTCTTTTTCATTATCTGAAAAACCAAAATTTGACATTGTTTGACTACTTCTCCATATACTACAATCATTTTTTTTATAATAATATGTTAATATTGGAAATCTTCTTTTTGCTCTATATTTAGCACATTTTATTATATCTTCTCTACTAAAATTTGATGGTATTATTATATTTTTTGGATAAGATTCACATATTTTATAGTCATTATTAAATAATGTATATTTTTTCAAATTTAATTCTTGAAGTTTTATTTCTTCTTCTATTTTATATAAATCCCATCCATTTATTGTCCCTGGTTTAAATCTTGTTTTATACCATAATGCATAATTTTTATAGTCTTTTGTAAAGGATGGTTTACTTATATTATTTAATATATCATTTAAATTGTTATAGTCTTTATCAGCTAATTTAAAGGAAAATTTTCTATAATCTTTTGTTTTAATATCTATTTTATTTTTTTTTGACTCAAAACTTTTAATATTTAAAAGAGAAAAAGTAAAGAAATCATGATTAAAAGGTATATTTGTTGCTTTTGAATCAAATGCTATATGTAATATATATTCATCTATCAATAAATTTGCATTTTTTATATAATCATTATTATTAAATGAACAACTACAAAAACAATTTATTTCAGGAGATTCAAAATTTGTTATTGAAATAAAAAAAAATGGACTTGATTTCCTCACCGAATCAGTTGATTTTTCTCTTCTTTTTTTTGAATTGTTATTATTTTTTGTAATTATATCTTTATTAAAATCATCCATTAAAAAAATAGTTTATTAAAATATAAAAATAAAAATTCAAAATTTAAATAGGATGACAAAACCCATTTCAAGAAACCAAAAACAATAAATTAAAATTTAATTAAAATTATATTTAATAATTATTTTTATTATATTTATTTTTATAATTTTATAATTATAAAATGAAAAATATGAATTTAGATGGGAAAATTAGTTTGGTAAATGAAAATTATATTATGCCAACGAGAATTAATCACTTTCAAAATAGAGAATTTTTTGAAAAAGTTAATAACAATTTTAATGATAATGATAATTATTATCAATTTGAAAATTTAAATAATAAATTCAGAACTGATAATTATTTCCAAAATAGTAATGAATTGAATTCTCCTTTTCAAAAATCAAATAATAATTTTAATGAAGAAGAAAAGATAAACTTATTAAAAAGCAATAATCTCTCATTTAAAAATTTTAACGAAAACAACGAAATAAATTCCTTAAACATAGAAGACTTAAAAAAAGAATTAGAAGAAAAAAATAATCAAATAAATAAAATATCAATATTATTTGACCAATTAAGTGAAGAATATTCCAAATTAAAGGCAAAATATAATTCATTAAAAGTTTATTCATCGGAACTTGAAAAACAAATAGATTTATTTCAAATTCAAAATCCAAATAAATCAAATTCTGAAATAAATGAAATAACAAATAAAATCATCCAAGAAAAAAATAATATGATTTCAATTTTACAAAATCAAGTAAATTATTATAAAGAAGCTTATAATTCATCACATAAAATTATTCCATTACTAAATGATAATAATAATTTAAATCTAAGTGAAAAAGATTATATTGAAGAAAATAAAAGGTTAAAAGCAAAATTAGATTTATATTCAAATATTGATTTTAAAGTTTTTGAATCAGAAATAAATACTGAAATTGATAATTTTAATGAAATTTTAAGAAATTATAATAATAGATTAAATGAAGCTTTAATTCAAATTCCAGATTTTTTTAATAAAGAGAAAAAAGAAGAAGCTGCAAAATATTTAGTTAAACAAGTAAATTATTTTATGGAAGAAAACCAAAAATTATTTTCTGAAAATTTTAAATTAAAAACTGAAATTAAAGAATTAAAAACTAAATTAAATTCAAAAATAAAATTAGATGATTACAACGATGAAAATGATTTAAATAATAAAGTTCAAGAATTAGAAAATTTAATTAAAACTTTAAATCAAAATAAAAATTTTATTGGGCAATCAAAAACGGGAAATTCTGAATTACAAATTAGAGAATGTTTAACTAAAACAATGAATGAATTAAAAGAAAAAGATAAAATAATATCAGATTTAAAAAAACAATTAGTTGAAAATATTAATAAAAATACTTTAAATTTTGATGAAAGACAAATTGTAAATTCAATGTCAAAAAAATTATATGAAAAAGACACTTTAATATTATCTTTAAAAAACCAATTAGATAATGGGAAAAATAAAGTAAATGAAATAAGGAAAAATAAAGAAGAATTTATATCAAAATTAAATAATTAATATTTAAAAAGTAATAAAAATATTTATTCTTATAACTCTTGGAGAAAAATTTAATAAGAAAATATAATGAGAATGAAGATGGAAATTCAGAATTTAAATGGATTCTTTAATAAAAAATTTATATTTTTTTTTTTATTTTTTTTTGAATCCAAAAAAAATTGTATAAATTAAATACTTAAAAATAGTGATGTCAGTGGATGCTGTTACAATATTAAACTCAAATACTTTATTAAGCTTTATTATGAATCTTAAACATCAAATTTTTAAAAAACTTATATAATTTTTCAAACCCAAAAAAACAAATTTTTTTATTGTTTTAAATTATATGGATATAAATCATTCATCATATAATAATCTTCAATTTGTCTTGGAATTTCTGCCAATACTTCCTGAGCTAATCGTTGAGGATTATTTGCAAATTGATTAAAAGGGACAAACTGAACAATATCTCTCATTCCCTTTTTTCCTTGAGAAGAAACCAAAGGATATTTATCTCCATCTAAATATTCCATGTTTCCAAAATTGGCATTTCCAATACCAATAATAATAACACTCAAAGGTAAAAAAGATCCTTCAACCAAAGCATCAATAGTTTGATTCATATCATTAATAATACCATCAGTTAAAATCATTAAAACTTGATATTGTAAGTTATCATTTCTTAATTTAATTATATTAATAACTTGGTTAATAATAGGAGAAAAATATGTAGGTCCTGAAAAAGTTAAATTACTCAAACATTGATGATAACAATTAATAACACCTTCAATAGTATATATATTAGGATCATTTAAATTAAAATTAATAGGAAAACACATATTAGCTTGATTATTATTACTATTTTGAATTATTGCACCAAATCCATAAACAGGGAATAATTGATCATAATCATAATAAGCAATAATATTTCCACATGCATAAATAGCTTTTTCATAATCATTTAAATATCCTTCTTTTATTCTATGTAAACTTCCTTCATCTAATGGATGACCATTTGATCCTGTAAAATCTATTCCTATTGATAATCCTAAATATACTCCTGATTTTAAATAATCTAAAAATGAATATTTTTCTATTATTTTTGACTTGTTTATTATTGTATATATTCGCTTTTTTGATAAATCTAATTTTTCATTTTTATTATTTTGATATTCTTCAGGAGTATAATTTTTATCTAATAATATTTTCTTTTTAAAATCATAAAATTTAATATTAAAAGATGGTTTTAATAAATTTATTGGAATTTCAATTTTTTGAAATTCACCTCTGTCACTTAATGATTCACTTGAATATAATTTATTTTTGTTTGAAATAAGGAAAAAAATCTTATTTTTCGGAATTGAATAATCTAAAACATAACTAGGTTGAATCTCAAAATGAAACTTTAAGAATATATTTGATTTATTTTTTTCTAATTTATCTGCTTTTATTAAAAATAATGTATTTTCATTATTTAATTTATATATATATGTATTATTCCGAGAACCTACAATTTCACCAAGTGTTGTTTTTATTAAAAAAGATTGGTTATTTATAGTAAATGTCAAATTTAATTTTTGTTCTTTTTCAAAGAAATATTTCATTATTATTGTTTCTTCAAATAATATTTCATTATTATGATTAATATTTTTTGAATCACAAGAAATTAAAAATTGATTTTGATCATTTTCTAAAACTGAATTTACTGTAAAACTATATTTTGTAGTCGATTGACAATTTTGAATTGAAAATGATAATTTTACTTCTTCATGAAGTTCATCATTTGCGTTTCCATATGATGCTTTATTTAAAGTAAAATCATTAAAATATTTTTTAGCTTGAATATTTTTAATTTCATCGTTTCCCATTTTTTAATACAATTAATAATCTATATTTTTAATCTTATTTTATTTTTATATTTTTTATTTAATTTATATGTCTCAAATAAAGAAAAAATATTTTATTATTAAAAGAACAGATCAATTAGAAGAAAGTCAAAAAATATCTTCAATATATAATTTATCAAAATTGAAAAAAATAAATAAATTTTTAGAAAAAGTGATTTTAGAAAAGGAAATGAAATAATATTACATTCAATTAAAAAAATGATTTTAAGTACAAATTTATATTCAAAATGGAAAGTAAATGCAACATATTATTTATAATTTTTAATTCATTTTTGTTTTATTATTTCAGCAACTTTTTCTTTTATGAAAGAAAAAGAAATAATAATAAAAGAAAAGAAAAAAATATCTTAATGTATTTTAAGACTATTTATCTTAATATATTTTATTATGCTATTGTTGTTAATGTTGTTTATTTTGAAACTGAAGATATTTTATATAAATCTTTAATTCCTAATTCTGATTTTGTCTACTATTCTTAATTTATAGAATTATATTAATAAAATTAATATTTAAGTTACTCAAGAAGGAAAAGAAATTAAACCTGATATTAATATTATAATAATTCTTCTAATTTTAATTCTTTGAAAAATCTAATATTATTAATAACGAATCTTTAAAAAATTCTTCTGATGGATTTGATGAATATAGAAATAAAGTTAAAGAAGATAAAAAAGAAAAAGAAAAATTGCCTTTACCTAAAAATATTGATTTAAATATATATATAAATAAATAATTTATTTGCATTATATAATTTTAAACTTACCTTTTTCTAAATTAAATGGTAAAGGATTAATTATAATAATACCTACACTCAAAACAAACACATCATTTAAATTTTATTATATTAAAAAAATTCACCCAAAGAATCAATTAAAAAAAGAAATATATTTAAAAAAATTAAATATTAAAATTATTTAAAAAAAATAAAAAAATATTTTATTTCTTATTCAAAGCAATGAAATCACATTTCTCAAAAATACTTTTTTTATCTTTAATATTATTATCCCAAATAGAAAAAGTTCATTTAATAGAAGATGAAGATTTGAAAATAGAAGACGAGAAAAAGAACCCAGAAATAAAGAAAAAAAAAATTCAATCTAGAAATTCTCGTTTTCAAGAAGACTCTGATGAATTTGATGACCCAAATTTACTGAATGAACATCACAATAAAATGCAAAATAATGAATTTCAAAAAGAAATTCCCATAAACACAAATAATTCAGAACCAAAATATGATGAAGAAAATGAGGAAGAAAAAAAAGATATAATTAATTTAATCCTAAATAAATATTTATATGAATTTTCAATGGGTTCTTTTTTATTAATTTTCATATTAAATGTATTATATGGTAAAAAAAAAAATAAAAAAATAGCATTTAAATGGTATAATCAAAATAAAGATTTTTTCATAAATAATTATGCACATATAGGAACAGAAAGAGAATTTAATCCAAAAAAAACAGATAATTTAATATATGAATCATATAATGAATATAAATTTTTTTCAAGTGGAAGAATATACATTAATTGGATGTTAGTAGATATATTATTAAAAAGAAGACAAGATTTATTATCTATGTTATCAGGAATGTTTTTATTTCCTGAAAAAGATAAAATTATGTATGAAAGTGTTATTATTCCTCAAAATGAAATTCCTGTTGTTTTTTGTATTTGTAAAAAAAAAAATGCTAAAACTATGAAAAAAAATTATAATGAAATTGACTCTTTCACAGAAGCTTTTTCGCCTTCTTTTCTAAATGACAATTTAATAATGTTTACTGAAAATACTGAATTTATTTTAAATATATTTAAACAAAATGAATTATTATCAGAATATAAAAAAATAGAAAAATATATTGACACTATTTTTTTCACTGATAGAAGAAATTCAAAAGATAATTACGCTATTGTCGTTTCTTTCGAATGTTCAAATGTTATTAACGATGATATTTATAAAAGTTTTACTTTATTTACTCATATTTTAATAGATGTTATTTGTGTTTCTTCTATTAAAGGAGTTAATTATAAAAAAGAAGCTGAATTAAGAAGAAAAGAATTTGATGCTAAAAGATCAAAAGAATTAGCTGAAAAAAATCAAGAAGAAATCAGAAATAAAAAAGAAGAAGAAAAAAATGAATTAAGAAATAAACCTATGACAAGAGAACAAGCTCAAAAATTAGAAGAAAAAGAAAAAAAAGAAGCTTTGAAAAATCGAAAAAAAAAAATGTATAAGTATGTTAAAGCTTAATTTTGTATTATTTATTTTTTCAAGGAAAATAATAATTTAAAGTAATTTTTCAATTATTAAATTAATTTAATTTAATTTAAATTAATGAAAAGTAATAATTTTGAATATGGACAAAGACAAAATTCTTTTTCTAAAGATTTTAATTCTAGTATAATAAATTTGATAAACAAAACAAAGCAAATTGAAAGGAAACAAATGGAGAATGAAAATAAACAACAAATACCAGAGCATTCAGAAAAATTAAATATAATAGAAATAATAGATTCTTCAAGATTAAATGAAAGTCTTCAATTAGAAAAAGAAAGAGAACAAAATAATATTTATAATAATTATAATATTAATGATAATAATAATAATATTTATAATATCAATAGTAATAATACTAATAATACTAATAATAGTAACAATAATCACAATATTAATGATATTAATAGTAATAATAATGAAATTGAAGAACCAATGACTTTTAACCCAAGTAGATCAAATTTTTTTGATAATTCCAAAGAAGAAAATTTTAATAACAACCAATCAATACATTCAACATATAATATAAATGAATGTGTAATAATATTAAAGAAAATAAATGATAAAATCTATGAAGAATATGAAAATATAAACAACTTTATAAATGATATAAAAATAATAGAAATTAATAATTCAGATGAAGAAATAGTAAATTTAATAAATTCAAGTATTGATCAAATTAAAATAACAAGAATGAAATTGATAGAATATTTTGAAAAATCAGAAAAAAATTTAATAGAATTAAAAGATAAATATGGTAGCCAAATAACAAATAAAACAGAGCCAACTCAAAATTTTGAAAATTCAATTCTTCAATTTAATAATATTGAATTAAATGAATTATATTTAAAAAATTCAACAAGTTCTCAAAATAATAATTCTTATATTCAACCAATGACAACTTCAATGTTAAAAATAAATAATGATTTTTCAGAAAGAAATTATTATAATAATGATTTAATTATTAAAATGAATCAAATTGATGAAATTACTCAAATTTATAAAGGAAAAATTAAAGCTTATGAAGATAAAATTAATCATTTAAATAACAAAATTAAATATTTTCAAGATTTATTAACTAATAGTAAATGTTTAATTGATGATTTATCAAACAAAAATAAATTATTAACTTCTAAAGTAATTAAATATAAACAATTATCAGGAAAAAACTAACTATAAATTCAATAATTATAATTAATAATATTTAAAAATAATATAAATTATATAATAATAAATATAAAAATAATTTTAAAATAAAACAATGTAACAATTTAAATAGTATAAAATATAGTATTATTATTGAATAAAAAAAATTTAAAAAAATGACATCTTATTTAAATTTAGATTTCAGGAAGAAAAAATCAATAAAAAAAATATTAAAAAATCCAGATTCAGAAAAAGAAAATGAATTTAAATTAAAATCATTATATTTAGCAAAAACAGCACATGAATTAAAAAATGTTTTTTTAACAATTTCATCTTTTATAGAAAATAAAGGAGATACAATATTATCAACAATAAAAAAAGAAAATGAAGAAATTTCTTCTCATAACTTCTTAAAATCACTTTGTGATTTTGGAATGAATTTGATTTTTGAAATAACTGAAATAAGTAAAAATGAAGGTAAATTTAAAACTTTAAAAGAAGAAAAAAAACAAAATGAAGAATTTGATTTAATTAAAGCTTTAAATTTTTGTGTTAAAATGTTTCAATCAAGAGCAATTTTTGAAAAGAAAAATATAAACATTAAATTATCTTTGAATAATGTTCCAAAAGATAAAAAAATAAAAGTAATTTCAGAAATGAGATTAAAACAAGTAATAATAAATTTAATATCAAATTCATATAAATTTACAATAAAAGGTTTAATAGAATTATCAATAGAAAAAATAAATGAAAATTTAAGAATTAAAATTTCTGATTCAGGAATTGGATTTTCTGAAAAAGAAATGGGAAAGTTAAATCAGCCTTTTCATTTAATTGAAAAAAATCAATTTTTAAATAAACATGGTTCTGGGTTAGGATTATTTATTTGTAAAGAAATATTGTCTTCATATAATATAGAATTAAAATTTTCTTCTGAAAGAGGAAAAGGAACTCAATTTTGGTTTGATTTAAAAGATAATAATAATATATTTGATCCTTCTGTTTTTTTAAGTAATTCTTTAAAAGATTTAATGAATGAAATTAATAATGGAGAAAAAGATTTTAATCCTTCTTTTAAAAGTGATAATTCAAATAAAAATTTTATTGATGAAGAAGAGAAATTAATTGATGATGAAAGTTATGAAAATAATAAAAACAATAAAAGTTTTAAAAAGGTTAATATTTCAAATTCTAGTAATAATGATAATAATAGTAATAATAATAATTATGATAATGCAATGAAGCAAAATTCATTATATAGAAAAGTAAGATCAATAAATATTTTTAACAAAAGAAGTAATTATCAAATGAATAATATAAATGATTCAAATAATAATAGTTATCATCAAACTTCAAAAACTTTAATGAAAAATTTTCATATAAGTAAACAAAATATAAAAATTGCTAAAACTTTATTAAATGGAAATATTGGTAATAAAGAACATATTTTAAGAAGTTTTTCTCAAAGTGAAAAAGATAATAAATGTATAGATAAAAATAAAGAAAATTTAAAAATTATTATTTGTGATGATGATTCTTTTTCAGCTTTATCAATAAGGAAATTAATAATAAAATATTTTGAAAAAATTAATGAAAATTTACCTGATATTTTTTATGTTCCAAATGGAATTGAATGTTTAAATTCAGCATATAATTTTTTAATAAAAGATAATCCAATTGATGTTATTTTGATGGATATGAATATGCCTTTTTTAAATGGTTTTTCTACTTGTAAATTATTAAAGAATATTTTAGAAATGAATGATATTAAAATTTATTTACAAAGCTCTCAAATTATTAATATTAAAGAATGTGATGCAGATGGTTTCTTTGATAAACCTTTATCTATGGAAGCTTTGAAAGAAATTTTTTCGAATGTTTTAAATGAAAAAAAAAAATAAAAAATGTATTTTAAATTAAACTAATTAAAGTAATTTAAATAACTTATGTTTTTGAAAAAAAGGTAATTTGATATATTTATAGTTAAGTATAGAGCAATAAGAATATATAAAAAAATTGAAAAAAATATAATTTTAGTTTAAGATTATTAAATAAAAAATAATAACAATAGAAATTATAAATTAACCACAAAAAAAATTAATTTTTAACAGCAATCCAAATTTTAATACTTTTATCATAAGAACTAGATATAAAAGCTTCATCATTAATATTAATTAATGCTGAAACAGAAGCATTATGTTCTTTGATAGTATTAGTACAAATATATCCTTTTCTAGAAAATAACCAAATTTTAATTATATTATCTTGACTTCCAGAAATAATTCTTCTATCTTTTAAAATACATAAACATTTAATAGAATCCAAATGGCCTTCTAAAATTAAATAATTTTCAAATTTCATTAAATTATTTTTTTTCCATATAATTATTCTTTTATCAGAACTTCCAGAACAAATATAATTATCATCAATTTCAATAACAACATTAACTGAATCTTGATGAGAGGTTAATTTACTTTCTCTTTTTTTCTTATTCCATATTATTATACTTTTATCATCTGAAGCTGTTACTATTTTTTCATTTTTTAATTGAATTATACAATTTATTGTTCCCTCATGTTTACCATATTCACCTTCTTTAATATATTCATTTTTATCATTATTATTGTTATAAATATAATATTTATTATCACTTAATGTTATTAATAAAGAATTTTTATCATTTAAAGTATTTAAGGATGAACAAGTATTATTTTCTAAATCAATTTTTTGAATAATTTTATATTTATAATTTTCTATGTTTTCTTTCCAAATTAATATTATTGGTTCTAAACCAGAACAACTAGCAAATCTTTTTTCATTTAAACTTATCATTGATTGAATTTGACTTGAATGTGCTTTTTCAGTTTGAAAATTATAAACTCCTTTTCCAGTAATTTTCCATAATCTAATATAACCTTCTAAATCTCCTGAAGCGATAATATTTCCACTTAATTTAATTAAACAATTTATATCTGTATTATGTGCTCTTTCTATATTTTGAAAAATTTTGAAATTACCGAATTTTTGATTTAATTTACATATCACTCTATTATTTAAATTTATATTTTTTATTGATTTTATTATGTTATCGATATCATTTTCTGTTTGAGATAACTGATAATTGATTTCTGGAATTATAATCTTTGTGTTTAAAGAAAAAAGAAGTTGATGTATATTATTTGATGAGTTTTCCACTTCGTAATTATAATATTTATATAATAAAAGGCATATTTTCATTGGTAAAATATTTTTATCTATGTAATTTTTAATTTGTTTTAATGATTCATTTTTATAACAATGAATTTCATTTATTAAAAAATCAAATTTCAAAGAAATTGAATTTGAATAATTATTAAAAGATTGATTTATATTTTTTTCATATTCATCTAATAAATTTATTAAATCAGGAAGTTCTTTTATTTTTTCTTTTAATTGATTTACATAATCATTTTTATTAATAATATTATGATTATAATGAAATCCTTGTTTATCTTTACATTTATTACATAAATATTCTAAACAATCTAAACAAAAAAAATTTACTATTTCATTTTCATGAATAGGACATTTATCATTTATTATTTCTTCATAATTTGCTCTATTTTCATATAAATCATTTAAATTATTATATATTGAATTTAAATCTACTATTAAATCTCCTTTTTTACATATACAAAAAATTTTTATTTCATTATTTAAATTAATATCTCTTAAATATGATCTTAGTAAAATTTTATAAAAACATTTAAAACAAATTTTATGCTCACATGAAAAAGATATATGCTTAAAAGTTTTATTTAAACACATATCACATTCAACTTCTTCTTCTTTTTTCTTATTAGTTGAAATTTCATCCATGTTAAATACTATAAATTATTTTTTCAAATTTAATAATAATAAAAATAAATATTTAAAATTATTTTATAAAAACAATTAAAAAAATTAATTTAAAAATTAAAGAAAATCACTTTCTTTCAAAATTAAATTCTCATCAAATTTCAAATCATCCTTTTCTTCATAATTATTATCTTTCTTATTATTATTATTGTTTTCAATCTTATTATCATTATTTTCTTTAGAATTATTATCCTTCCCATTATCATTCTTATTATCCTTATCATTATCTTCGTCGTTGTCATTATCTTTATAGTTCTCATGATTATTATCACTCTTAGTGTTATTAATAATATCATTATCATTTTTATAATTATTATTTTTATTTGAAATCCAATCAAACATTCCGTCAAAAGGGAAAAAATTATCATCTCCAACTTTCCTCAATAACTTTTTCAAAGCCTGATAATTAGGTTTTTCATCAAATCTCAAATCTCTAGAATATTGAACAATTATAGCAAATTCCTTAGGTAATCCATCACATATAATTTCTAATTTTGTATTAATTTTAACATCCATAATTTTTTTAAATCTTTCTTTATTATTTTTAGCTTTAATACCCATCCAAGGTAATTTTTTTTTTAAAAAATACAATAAGCAATAACCGATACTTTCAATATCATCTCTTCTACTTTGTTCAATGCCTAAATGAGTATTACAACTAGCATATCTTAAAGTACCAGTTAAATTTTTTCCATCTCTATAAGGAATATGTAAACCATTTTTTGATTTATATCTTTTTGCCAAACCAAAATCTATTAAATACAATATTTTCTCATTATTATTTATTCCCGTTATAAAATTTTCTGGCTTTATATCTCTGTGAATAAATCCTTTTGAATGAATATATTGTATTCTATCTATCATTTGCTCTCCTATTAATGTTACTGTTTTTAAAGAAAAATTATAGTTTAATTTCTTAAAATGAGATTCTAAATTTCTTCCTAAATATTCCATTATCATTATGTTATATCCTAATTCATTTCCATAGAAATATATTTTTGGAACACCAACTATATTTAATTATATTATTTATAATTTTTATAAAAGTTTTTATTTTTATTTTTACCTCCTCCTTTTAATATGTTATATATTTTGTTTTCTATTTGTAATTGAGAACGAATTGAATTTGGAATTTCTAGTTTTATTGCCACATATTCTTTTGTTTTGTTGTTTACTCCTAAATATATTTTACCAAATGCTCCTTCTCCTATTTCATCTAATGTATATAAGATGAAACCACTTGATAAAGTTATTTCTGATCTTTCAAAACGGAAATCTAATTTCTTTCCTTCCATATCAATATTTTTTATTCCTTTAATTATTTTATTTAATTTTTTTATTTATTTTTTCATTTTTGAAAATTTAAATAAATTTGTTCAATAATTTAATACATTCAATTTATTTAAAAATAAAAAATATATAATCAATATATAAATCATAATAAATATGTTAATAAATTAATATAATAATTAATATATTTATGTAACTTTATTTAAAATTTCTTCCTTTATTATTAGATAAACTTTCTTTAAATCTTACTCATTATAAATATTTTTTCTAAAATAATTCCAAAAGAAAAAGAAAACTGTCCCAATAATCTATTCCCAAAAAAATAAATTATCAATAATAATAATTTTACTTTAATTTATTCCTAATTTTCTTAATGTCTAATATATCATTATTGTAAATAATAAATAATATAATCAAAATCCATAATAAAAAATATATTATCAAATTCAAAAATAATAATAGCGTAGCAGAATTAAAATAAATAGTTTTAAAACCCAAAAACGATAAAGATTTATTTAATATTTGTAATAAAAACCAATTCGTAATATATAAAATGGAGAATATAAATTTTCCTAAAATTTTTCTCAAAAAAGTTATAAAAATATTCCAAATATATTTTCAAAATACTTTTAATCATAAATTACTTGATATGAAGAAAAAATTAAATTTACATAATTTATTTCTTAATTTATTTCATTTATTAAGAATTATTGATTTAATATCATCATTATATTTAAATTAAAATAAAAAATTATTCTTCTTTTTGTTATATTTATAAGAGTGATTTGTTCAATAAAACTAAACACAAATGAGAATAAATGATTATAAAAAAATATTTATTTAGAAAAAAAGGAAAATAATAAATCCTATTCATCATTCATTTAAAATTACTATATATTTAGTTAAATAATAAAAATAAATTATTCAATAAAAAGAAGTCTATTATTTCTGGTAATAATGATTTTGTTAATAAAAATTAATTTTAATATATTTAATTGTCTTTTAATTATAATATAAAAGGAAAAAAAATAGAAAAATTAAATAAAAACAATGTTTGGAACAAACATTCCTTTTTTTTCTAATATTAATAATAACAATACAACAAGTTTATTTGGAAATTCTGGAATGTTCAAGAATAACAATAATAATGAATTTCACTTTTCTTCTTCATTATTTAATAATAATCCAAGTATTTTTAATAATACAAACACTAATAATAATAATTTTTTGGATAAACAAAATCAAAATAATTTTCTTTTTAATCCTTCAAATATAAATTCAATTAATTATATTCTTCAATCCATTGATTCAATTCCAACATCAATTGGTTATTCTTATCAAGAAACAATTATTCAAGATAGTAAAGACAAATCATCATCTAAATTTTTGTCTATAACAGCTGATTCAAAGTTTAGTTCTTTTTCTTTTGAAGAAATCAGATATAAAGATATTATGGTAAAAACAGGAAAATGTAATGTAAATCAAAATGAAGGATTGTTTAGTGGTAATTTGTTTACTAATAAGAAAAGTATCTTTTTAAATAATCAACCTGAAATTCCTTTATTTGGTAATAATAATAATAATCAAACTAGTTTATTTGGAATTAATAATAATAATAAACAAACCAGTTTATTTGGAAATACTAATAATCAAAACAGTTTATTTGGAAATAATAATAATAATAATCAAACGAGTTTATTTGGAAATAATGCTAATAATAAAAATGAAAATGCTATATTTGGAAATAATATTAATAATCAAAACCAATTATTTGGAAATACTAATAATCAAAACAGTTTATTTGGAAATAATAATAATAATAATCAAACGAGTTTATTTGGAAATAATACTAATAATAAAAATAGTTTATTTGGAAATAATATTAATAATCAAAACCAATTATTTGGAAATACTAATAATCAACTTTTATTTGGAAATAATAATAACAATAATAATAGTTTATTTGGAAATAATAATAACAATAATAATAGTTTATTTGGAAATAATACTAATAATCAAAATAGTTTATTTGGAAATAATAACAACAATAATAATCCACTCAGTTTATTTGGAAATAATACTATTAATAAAAACAGTTTATTTGGAAATAATTATATCAACAATGATAATAATTTGCAGAGCCTAACAAATAATAGTATTAATAATAATTCCAATAGTATATTTCAAAATAATAATAATTATCCTGCTCCAATAGTCCAAAATAATAATCCTTCAATATTTGAAAATCCAAATAATTTTAGTTTTGCCAACATAATAAGATATCCAAATGAAGATTATCATTCATTAAATTCTCTGGATAATCCATCATTACTGAATAAAGACATAAATAATTATATATTTGGAAAAGAAAGAAAAATAAAACCTTTATTCCGTGAATTATCTAATGATTCTTCAAATAAAAAAGATATTCAAATAGATGATGAATATGAAAGCTTTAAAGAATATAAAGATTTTTTAAATTATAAGAGAATGGCAAAAAAATATAAAAATACAATTCATAAAGAAACTTATTTAAGTCCAAAGAAAGAAAATTCAATTTCAGAAAAAAAAAATAAACAATTATTTGAACCAATAAGAAGTGAATTTTTTAGGAAAAAAAAAAATAATAATCAACAATTAACTTTAAGAAATAAAGCACATTCATTTGATATGTCAAAAAAATATGAAAGTAGAATCATAACAAATTTAGAAACTTCATTTAATCAAAATTTAAATTTAAATGATTTTCCAAAAAGAAAAAAAGATTCAATATCATTAAATTTACATATTCAAATAAATGAACCTTTTAGAGTAACATTTTCAATTGATGTAACAAAAAATACAAAAATGAATGAATTTAAGGAAAAAATATGTGAAACATTAATTCAAAAAAATTCAAAATATAAAAATATAAAAGCAAACTCATTTATTTTAATGAAGAAATATACAATAGTAAAAGAAAATGAAATAATAGAAAAATGTAATTTTGAAAATGAAGATAAAATATATCTAATATTAAAAGAAAGTATAATAAAAAATGATAATAATACAAATAATACAATTAAATTTGAATCAACAAAACCAATTAAAAAAAATGAATTAGCATCATTAGATAAAATTCCAAAATTAACTAAAATAGGATATAAAACAAATCCTTCAATGACAAATATATATAGAATGACTTTAGAAGAATTAGAAAATGTAGAAAATTTTTCGATAGAAAATGAAAATGGAAGAATTGAATTTGAAACAAAAGTAAATTTAACTAGTTTAGACTTAGATATTATTATTGATATTAAACCTGGAATTTTAAATTTATATGATAAAAAAAATACTTTGTTTAAGCCTTCTCCTGGTTTTGGATTAAATCAAAAAGCTATTATTCATTTATATAATATTAGTGAATTACATAATGATAATGAAGAAGATGTTTTAAGTTTAAAATTTCAAGAAGATAGAATAAAAAAAATAGGAGGTGAATTTATTGAATATAATTCTGATAATGAAGAATTTATTTATAGAGTTGAACATTTTTAAATTATTTTTTTAAATTTAAATATATTTTTATTTAATTTTTTTTTATATATTAAAACAGTTATTTTTTAATAAAATGAAAATTAATCAAATAGATAATGAAATTACTTTACCTTATAATTATAATAATAATAATAATGAATTTTTTAATAGAAAATTAAAGGAAAATAGAGGAAGAATAAATAATATCAATTATGAAATTCTTCAAATGAATTTGAAAGATTCTTTTCCTTTAAATAAAACAAGAAAAATAAATTTTTTTGAAGAATTTAAGGTTTCAAATGAAGATTTTGAAAAAGCAAAAGAAATATCAGAACAATTAATAAATGAATTTAATCCAGATCTTTTATTAGATATGATGATGATAGATAAATTAATTTCAATTCAAAAGCATTTAATGGAATTATTTAATTATATAATTTATGGAGATCAAAATTTTGATTGGAATTTATTTAAAAGAAAAATAAATTATAATATTATAATATCAAAAATGAAAGAAGTTAATTATGATTATTTAAATCCAAAACAATTTAATTTTTATTTAAATAGATTTCTTCCTGAAATGGAATTACCAAAATTTATTCCTATTTCAAATGGAATGAATCATTTATATAAATGGATTAAATGTCAAATAACTATTTATATATATTTAATTAATTCAAAACAAATTAATAAATCTAAAATATCAATGTCTAAAATTTCAAATGAAAAAAGTCTTTCTACAAATAATGATGAATTAAGTAATATTTATTTTGATAATAAATCAATGGATTTTATTGTTACAAATAGAGAAAAAGAAAATATTAAAAAAGAAGAAAATAATTTAAATTATTTGAATAATATTATGATTACAAATCTTCCAATTAAAATATCTCCAAAATATAAAAGAAATTATTTACCTTCTTTAAATAGAGATATAAAAACGTCAAAATCAAAAGAAGCAATTTCGAAAAATTTATCTTCTTTTTTAAAATATAATGCTTTAAATGAAAGAATAAAAAGAGAAGAAAAAGTAATGAAATTTCTTCCTTTATTAGATAATAGAACTTTTGGTCAAATGAGGAAGTTTTATAATATCAGAAGTGATAGATATAATAAAATTATTGATCAAAAACATTTTGATGAACTACAAAATTCTTCTATTGTTGGAATTAAAAATAAAAATAAAATTGTTTCAATGATTTCAAATAATAAAATGAGTTTAATCGGAGATATAATTGTAAAAGAAAAACTGGATGAAATATTAGAATAAAAATAAATAATAATATTATAAATTCCAACATAATAAAAGTTAATATATCCAAATTTCAAACAATTAAACAAAAAATTTAAAAATTTATTCTTAAAGAAAAATAAAAAATAATTATTAATTAAATCATAATACAATAATATATAAAGACAATATTTTATTTTATATAAATGTTTTTTCTTTATCATTTAAAATGAGCGACAAATTAAATAATTTCTTAAAAGAAATTTCAGGAAAAAAAACAATTTGTATAAATAATAATTTAAATTTACATGAGATAAAAACAGATTCTTCAAATCCATCATTATCAACAGAAAATTCTCATAAAAACCAAAAAAATAATAATTTAAATATAGAAAAATGCAAAATCTGTAATGAAATAAATGATTTGATAAAATGTCAAAAATGCAAAAATAATTATCATTCAAAATGTATAAATTTAAATGGAAATATATCAAATTTTTTATGTTCAAATTGCAGTCAAAAAAAACCTTTTAGTGTTTCTTCGAATGTAAAATCGAATGAAAAAAAAGAAAAGAAAGAAATATTTAAATCAACAAATAATAAAATAGGAAATAAAAGAAAGAGAGGAAAAGTGAAAAGTAATAATAATAAGAAAAAAATAGAAGAAAAGAATATAAATAAAATAAATAAAGAAATAAATAATATAAATAATATTAAAAAGAGGAAAAAAACAACAATAATAGATTTACTAAAAAAAGATTTATTATCAAATTATGAACAATCAGCAGAATATAAAAGAAGGAAAATAAAAATAGGATTAGATCATCAAATAGATATATATGAATATAAAGAAAAATATGAAAATGAAATAAATTTTGATGAAGAAGAATATGAAAGAAATCAATTAAAACAAGTTTGGTCAGTTTCAAAAAATCCTTTTTCAAAAGAAGAAATTGATAAATATTTAAAAACTGCAAGACTATTTTGGAATTATAGAAATTTAAATATTGAAAATGAACTTTGTGGTGATTATTTTGAAGAATGTGAAAAAATAATGAAAAAAAAACTTCTTTCTGATAAATTAAAAAAAAAAATCAATAAATTAATGAAAGAATTAAAAGAATTAATTAGAAGAGGTGTTGATTTAAATTGTCATTATGATGAAATTTGTTTAAAAATACTTTTTTTATGTAATTTTAAAATGAAAGTTGCTTTGTTATTCTTATATAAACAATTAAATCCTTTTATTGAAGAAATTGTTGAAGGATTTAAAAGTGATGTTCTTATTTTTCAAAATGAATTATTTTCTATGATTAATGAAGGTGATTTTTATCCTGATGATTAATTTTATTGTTATTTTCTACTTTATATATTAAATTTTTTTAGATAATCTTATTTAATTATTTATATTATATATATTATTCAATTTATTAATTATTCAAATTCGTTTTTAAATTAATTTTTTTCATTGAAATTTATAATTTTTTTATTTTAAATATGAGTCGAATCAATCAAATGAGAGATATAAGGAAAAAAGCAATGAAGAAAGAAAATTATATTGAAAGGGAAAATGGTTGGGATGAACGCTTTTATTTAGGAAAAATGCGAGATTATACACCAGTAGAAAAGTCTTTAAATTTAAATAAAAGGAGAAAACAATATAATTTAGATTCTAATTTAAAATATTTAAAATCACAAATTAAATCTTCTAAAAGAAGAAATTCAAATCCAAAATATTCTAATGTTAGATTTGCTTCTTCAAGAAGTGGAAATTATGGAAATGTAACATTAAATAATAATAATTATCACCCAAAAACTAATTATAATAATGATGATGATTTAATAAATATTACTCCTTATATTAGTAATGAAGAATTTTCTTTTATTAAAACAAGGAATCATGAAGAATTAAATATTTATATTAATTCTTTATGGGATAGTTTAGGAGTTTTAAAAGAATATAAAAATGCTTTTTATAATATTATTAATTCTTTAGGAAGTAATAATGAAGCAAAAAATCAATTTTTTCAATTGGAAATTGAAAGCTTAAAAAAGTTTGAAAATAATTTAATTAAACTTAATAAGGAAATAGAAAATAGGGAAAAAACTTTAAATTTTCTAAAAAAATTAAATAATGTTTTTGAAAATCAATTTATTAATTTAAAATTAGATATTCCTGATAATATGTTTAAAGACTTTACAAAAACAATTCAAAATATAAGATTAATTTCAATCAATGTAATTCTTCTAATGAATAAAATAAGAGAAATATGTTCTTATAGTACAATTAATGGTAAATTTGATATAGATAAATTAACAAAATATAATTTTAACAAACATTATTTGATTAAAATGAGAAATGATCTTGATTTTTTAGTAAAAAGCCAAATTAATAATTATAAAGGAATGAAAATTAATTTTCTTTCTTCTGATCCGTTTTTAATTTCTGTTAATAATACATTTCCAATAATTCATGATAATTTTAATATAATTAGACAATGTCAATATATTATAATGCAAGATGCTATTTTTTATCAAATTAATAATAATGAAAATGAAAAAAAAGAAAAAAATCCAAATAATAATAGATATAATAATATTGTTAATCACAATCAATCAAATAAAGGTAAAAATAAAATTATCATTGATTATAATGATAAAAATGATTATGATTATGAACATAAAATTGATGATAAAATTAATCGTTTAAAAAAAAAATTGGAACCAATTAAAAAAGAAAGTAAAAATAATATTGTTGAATATATCCAAAAAGATAAAAACAAAAAAGATGATAATTCAGAAAAATTAAATAAAAATTTAAAAGATTCTGATTTTGAAGATGATTTAATTAAGAATAATGATAATGATATTTTTGATGATGAAATTGAAGATGAAATTGAAAATCAAAAAAAGGAAATTGCAAAAATTAAAAAAGAAGATGAGGAAAGAAAATTAAAAATAAAGAAAGTTAATGAAGATAATAAAGTAATTAATGAATTAAGAGAATTACAAAGAGAAAAAAAAGAAAAAGAAAAAAGAAGAAAAGAAATGGAAGAACTAAGGAAAAAAGAAGAAGAGGAAATAAAAAAGAAAAAGGAAGAAGAGGAAATTAAAAAGAAAAAGGAAGAAGAAGAAATTAAAAAGAAAAAAGAAGAAGAAGAAATAAAAAAGAAAAAAGAAGAAGAAGAAATTAAAAAGAAAAAAGAAGAAGAAGAAATAAAAAAGAAAAAAGAAGAAGAAGAAATAAAAAAGAAAAAAGAAGAAGAGGAAGATGGTGGAAAAGAATTAAGAGATTCAATATTAAATACATCAAAATATCCAAATTCAAGATTAAATGATTCATTGAGAAGATCAATGACACCAGAAACATTAAAAAAAAAGAAAATAGATAACTGTAATTTTTCATTTTTCACAGGAAATATAAGAGATTTTATTCCAATATATAATAACTATTTTGAAAGTATTTCAGAGAATCAAAAAATAATTTTTAACCTAAAATCAAATGATTTAGAAAATATACCAAAATATTTTACACCTAAAATAATTATTTGTTCAGATAAAAAAAATAAATTAATAATAAAAGGAATATGTATAATTAGTTTTATATTTGAAAATAATAATATTAAAGTATATATAAATCATTTAAGTTCAAATGATGAAAATGAAAGAGACAATATTTTATCTTATTTTATTTCCTTTATAAAACAACATATTGATTTCGATGAAATTATTATTGATTTATATTATAAATATAATGAAGAAATAAAAAAATTTTCAATTGATAATGAAATAAGAGATTTATTTAAGATTAATTTAAAATTTAAATGGGTAAAATTAGAAAATTTATCCAATCATATGAGATATCAAAAAATGAGTTTAAAAATTGACAAAAATGAAATTTTAGAAAATGTTGGTTTTAATAATATTACAGTTCAAAAATTAATTCCAGATAAATTATTTGATATTAATGATAATTGTTATTTATCTTTTAAAACAATTAATGAAAATAATAATATTGAAAAAAAAGAATTTAATTTAATTTATGATAAATATATTAATTTATTTTCAATTGTTTCTATTTTTTGTCAAATGAAAAATGGAGAATCGTATGAGTTTAATAATTTCAAAGAAAAATATAAATTTATTTTTGAAACAAAAAAAAAACTAGATGATTTAAATATTTCAAATTATATAAATTTAAAAATGAATGATGTTAATATGGATACATCATTTAATAATTTTTCAAAAGATTCTATTATTCATACATTAAATATTCATATTTCTCCAATTTTTAATTCCACAATTTCAACAATAATTAATGATTATATTTATAATAGAATTGAATGTAATGAAATGAAAATTTTAATTGAAAAAAATTTACAAATTAAATTTTATTTAATACCAACTCAAGATGAACACATTTCAATAATAATAAGTGAAATCAATCCCAATTTAAAAAATATTTTCTTTAATAATAACTCAAATATTTATGATATATTTAATGGTTTTTATCAAAATTTATCAAATGCTGAAGAAAATAATTCAAATAAAATAATTTATATTCCATCATTTAACATAGAATCAAAACTTTTTAGTAAAGAAATAAATTGTTTTAAAGATATTCAAATAAATAAAAATGGAGAAAATTATAAATTAGATGCAATTGAAGAAAATATTAAAATAGAATATAAATCTGATCCTAATAGAGAATATGGATTTACAATAAACACAAATGAAAAGGAAAATATTATTAAAGATAATTTTATAATATCTATTGTTAATTATGATATTCTTTCTAATTTATCATTACCTTCTATAATGTTATATTATATCACTAAAGATAATTGGAATAAAATAAATAAATAAATCATTTTTAACTTTTCTTTTTATTATAAATTAAAAAATTAATATTTTTTTAAAAATCAATTAAAAATTACATTAAAAAAATGAATCAGTCATTTAATACTTCAATAAATACAAAAGAAATAATAAATAACAACAATAATTTTCAATATTTTTGTTCATTAAAAACACCAAAATATAATTTACCAAAAGATATATCAGTAATAAATATATATAAAACTGTGTTAAAAGAAAGTGATAAAATTTTTTCAGGAATGCCAAAAAAAATTGATTTATCTTATTTAGAAAATAAAAACAGAAGAGAAATAATATTGCAAATTAAAAATTTTTTAAATAGATATAGGATGAATCAATGGTGTTTTTATTATTCTGTTTATTTAATAGATATATTACTTTCAAAAAAAATAAAATTAAAAATACATGAAATAGGAATTGGAGCTTTAATTCTTTCAGTCAAATTTTTAGAAATTGATGGTCATTTACCTCATTTAAATAAATTTCAAGAAATTTTAAAAACTAGTCAAAAAATGACATTAAAAAGAATAATAGAAATAGAATTATATTGTTTACAAACTTTAGAATATAAATTAAGAATTCCAGAACCATATATTTTTATTAATATAATATTAATAAACGGAATAATATTTAATACAGATTCAAAAAAAAGAAAATTAAGTGGTTCAATATATCATTGGCCTCTTCAAATATATGAAGAAATAATTATAGAAAATTCAGATTATTTACAATATCATCCTTTATTATTAGCTTTATCTTGTGTTGCTATTTCAAGAGATTTATATAAATTAGATAAGTGGGATATTATTTTTACTAAAGTTTTTAATTTTACTTTTAATGATATTGAAGAAGTTTATCAATTTGTTTCTCAATTATACAAAGAATGTAAAGAAAAAGAGAATAATAATCAAAAAATATTAGAAGAAAATTTAAATATAAATAAAGAGTTATCTTCCTTAAATACAATAGAAAAAAATATAAATAAAGAAAAAGAAAATAAAAAAGAATTAAAATATAGTTCAAGTACTTTTGATATACACCAAAGAAGAAAATTAATTCACCAAGATAGTAAAGAATATATATTAAAAACACCACAAAAAAATGATTCAATAAGAAATATATCTAATAATTCTTTAACCAGTTATATTAATAAAACAAAAGCTTTGAATATTAATATAGATATTAATCAATTACAAAATATAATGAATAGTAAAAAAGAAAGAGAAAAACAATTTACTAATTCTCAAATTTTAGAAAACAAAAATAATATAATTGAAAATATAAAAAAAACTCCAGTTATTTCAAAAAGAATTTTAGGATTACATTCTTATCAAAATTCAAATACTGATATAATAAAAAGCTTAAAAGAAAATAAATCATATTTAAATTATAATCAACAATTAAAAATAGATTTATCAAATTCATTAAAAAACAAAGAAAACAATGAAAAAACATTAAAAAAAAATGAAAATGAAAATGAAAAAAATAATAATTGTTATACTCCAAAACCAAAACCAAATTTAACTAAATATCCAACTGGAAGTAATTTAATATCTGCAATTAGAAGAGCAAAACTTACATTTTTAAAAGATTCTAAAGCATCAATGAATTTTTTTAATTCAACAAATAATTCTTCAATTAATTTAATTGAAAATAATTATAAGAGAAATCCTAATATTACTTTAAGTAATTATAATAATAATGTCCATAATAAAGTTGGAGAATATCAAATAAAAGGATTACAAAATGGAAATAGAAGAAACAATTTACAATCTGATTCAAATATAACTACTTCAATAATTAATAATAAGTTCAAATTTTTATTTTCCAAGAAATGAATAATATAAAATATTATAATATTTATATTTTTTTTGATATAATTAATTATAAATATAAAACCAATGAATTAATAAGCATTTTTTTTATTTTTTTCTATAATTTTAATTTTTTTTAATTTCTATAACTTTCAATATTTCATCTATTTTTATATTTTTATTTCTCTCATTCCTTTATATTATACTATATTAAATAAATAATATTTATAAATTTTCTTTGATTAAAAATTATATTTATATTTTCTTCTTCATAATGTATAAAAAATTTATTTTCATTATATATTTAACATAAATGACTTTTATATTATATATATAATTTAAATGATAGGTTTTGCATCAAAAATTGTTACTTCTTTATTTTCTGTAATTAATTCTTTTTGACTTCTAATAGCACTTAAATTAAAATTTTCTAATCTCCAATAATATATAGTTTGTCTATCTTCACTAATATCAAAACATTTAATTGGTAAAAACAAAGAATCATTTTGTCCTTTTAATTCAAAAGATTTAGATTTATCTAATAAAGGTAATCTTATATAAATAATACACCCATCATTTGTTCCAAAAAATAAATAATCTCTATGATAATTATCTTTAATTACTTTAGGTGAATATAATTGTTTATTTTTATTTGATTTTTTTATTATAAATCCTCCATTAATTGAATAAACATAAAACATTTTTATTTTTTTAGAATATAATATTATTGAAGGTAATGGTGAATTTGAAATGAATACATAATCAAAATAAAATTGATTTGAAGGTTTAATTACTCTAAATAATCTTAATAAAGGATAAGTATATATATTACAAGTTTTATCAGAACTTACAGTTGAAAAGACATTTAAATTTGTATCACAAAACATATAATTTATATTTTGATTATGATCATTTAACATATCTTCAAAAATTAATAAATCATTAATAGATTTATTATTTTGATTAATTGAATATATAAATAACCTTCCAGTTGATGTTCCAATATATACAAATTTTTCATTTTCATTATCAGTAATAATGCTAGTGACTCTACTTTCGTTATCTAAAAATATAAAAGTGAATTTAGAATTATCTGTATTATAAATCATAAATTTACTATCAAAAAATCCTCCTTTAATAATATATTTTCCATTTCTAATTATAATTATTGGTTGATTATTTTCTATAACTTTCATAATATCATTATCTTCTTCAATAATATTTATTTTTTGTTCGCTGTTAATTAATTTATATTTTTCTTTATAATCAGTAGGTAAATAATATTTTTTTTCATTTATAAAAATTAAACCACTTTCACTATATGGAGTATTATCTGCTTTTAAAAGAAGAGTAATTCCATTATTAAAAACACATAAAATTTTATTGTTTTTAAAAGATTTAATATGAATAATCATTTTACTTATAATATCTTTTCTACAAGATTTATATGTTGCAGTATTCATATGTTCGGAAGTAGAATTATATTCTCTTAATTGAGTTAAATTTTCAAATAATATTAAAGAATTTTTACTTTCATTTCTATTTAATCTTTGAATAAAAGGTTTATTTATTATTTGAGAAGGAGTTTGTCCAATATCAATTTTAGAAATTAAACTATCATAATCTTCTTTATTATTAATATATTTATCTATATTTATTGCATCTTCATATGTAAAATGAAAAAATAAATTCATTGCTTTAATTGCTTCTTCTCCTTTTTGTTTATAACCAAAAATTAAATCAATCCAATTATTGATTTGCTTGGAAACATAATCACTTTCTAAAGCTAATCTATTTTTAATTATAAATAAATAAGGATTATTTTTACTCCAATTAGGTAAAATACAATTTGAATCTTTAACAATTTTATTATCACTTCCAAAATTTATTTGATTAATATTTAAAAATAATTCAGGAAGATAAAAAATTTCAGGAATTAATTCTCTAATATCAGTAGTTTCATTCATACAATTTTGAAAAGACACAATTAAAGAATTAAATTGTCTATCAACTTTATCAAATCCATTTCCTTGTAATTCAATAGCAGAAGAAGAAAAAGGAAATAATCTAATTAAATAATAAGAAACATAAAAAGGATTACTATAATGAGAACTATAATAATATTTTCCTTCATCATTTTCATTAATAATATTATTAATATTATTATCTTCATTAATAGTTGAAATTTGATTTTCTTGAGAATCAGAAAATCTTTGAATAAAATATAATATTCTTGATTCATTACCAAGAGCTCCAATTGGTTTTTTTAAATCACGGATATTTTCATTGTTAAATGATTTTAATTGTTTATTTTCATAGTCTTTTATTATCCATGGAAATATTGGATATTGAGTTAAATCTTTATATGATCTTCCACTAAAAGTATTTAATATATTTATTAGTGAAAAATTATCTATTGACCAATTTTCCCATTCTTTTATATAATTTACTAAATTATCTGGATAAGATATTTGATTTATATTATTTGAATGAGATATTAATTTAAATATTTCATCTCTTTCTGTTTGATTTTCAAATATAAAATAATATGATTTATTTGTTATTGTATATATTTCAAATGAGTTTTTCTTATAATAATATCTTCTTTTAAATATATGATTTATTTCTGATAAATTTATTATTGTTATTATTTTTTCCTTATTAATATTTATATCAAATAAAGAACCATTACATTTTTCTTTTTTTCCTAAATATGGATATTTTATTATAAAATGAATTGAATTTTTTGATAAGATAAATTTTCCTTTTAAATGAGACATCTTTTTTAATAAACAACAATTATTATATGACTTTATTGTTTTGTCTTCTTGAGATTTTTTCAAATTATTTAAGTAATATTCACCTATATCTATTATGCATTTATCAAAATTTTGTGTATAAAATAGTTGAAAATATTTAATTATTTTTTCTAATCGATGATATATTTCATCTATATCACTAAAATTATTATTTTTATAATAAATAAATGATTTATTTGTTATTGGTTGAACTCTTAATTCACTATAACAATTCATATAATTTGGATAATCTTCTTTTTTTAATTCAATAAGATTGTCTTCTTTATATTCTTTTTTTTCTTCCATAATTAAATTAATTTGTTCATTGTTAATATTTAAGAATAATTTATCTGGTTTAAAATTAGAAAAATTTGGCAAATAATTCCATATATCAAATATTTCATATAATAAAGGACAATTATAATTTTTTGTAAAATGATTTCCAATTTTAAATTTAATAATTTTATCATCAACTAACTTTAAATATTCATCTTCATTAATCCATTTTCCTTTCCAAGTAAAAAAACTTTTTTTATATTTTTTCCATTTATTTTCATTTTCTTTATTTTTAAGAATAATATAATAACATTCATTTAAAAATAAGTTCTCATTATTTTCTAAAGAAGATTGTATAATATTTGAAATTTTTGTATAAACTTGATCAACAAAATTTTTTTCTTTATGACATATATCTTGATTTAATTTCATTTGTTTAGCATCATTTAATCTCGTTTTAATTAATTTATGAAAAAATTTCAGTGAAAAAGAATTTTTAACATTATCATAAATTTTAGGATTATCTTGAAAAGCATAAATCCAATCTTCATCGTTAAATTTTTGAGGAATATCTAAATAATTATTTAATCTAAACTCACTAATATCATTTAAAGTAAATAAAACATTTTGATTTTTTGTTAAATAAATTTCATTATAAATTTTATTGATAGGAGAATATAAATAACTTTTTTGAGGAACAAAAAAAAAAGCTTTCTTAATATTATTAAATATATTTATAAGACTTTGATATAATCCATCTTTACTTTTTTCATTTTCAATTTCTTTTAAAATTTTTTCAATAACAACAGTATAAGTAATAAAAAGAGTTCTAATACAATAAATAAATTCATTAAGAACATCATTATTAAATTCTTTTCTTCTTGGAGAATTTAATTCTTCTAATAAAAAATTATTTATTGTAATAAAGGCAGTTAAAACGTTTTCTTGTGAATTTAATAAAAATTCTTCATTAACTTTAATTTTTCTATTTGAAGTATCAATGCTTAAACCTTGAGAAGCAATAACTAAAAATAATATAAATTTTTCTAATTCTCTTATCCAATTACTTATATCATCTTTATTATCACTTAACCTTAAAAGAATCATTAAAATATTTAAAATTGATTTTAAAATATTATTATTTTTTATATCATCGGATTTATAATTTGAGTCATTTGAAAATAATAATATTTTCATTTCTGCTGCATAAACATTAGGATTTTCATTAAAAACTTTACTATTAATTAATATTGATATTGATTTTATTTCATCTAATAATAAGCTGTCTTTATCAATTGAAAATAAAGTATCACTCCAAAAATCTTTATAGCAATTATATATATTTATTAATAAACTTTTATCTTCCCATAAATTTAAAATTGGAGTTTGAATTCCACTTTTTACTCTTTTTACTTTTTTTTCATTTTCTTCTAAAATTTCATTGGAAAATCTTTTTTTTGAATAATCATAATTTAATCTTTGTATTATTTCACTAATAATTTCATTTTTTTCAATATTCTCAAAATTTTCATTATTTTCTTCAAAATCTTTATCAAAATTTGACATTAAAGCAAATTCATAAGAAATAATAGTTAAACTTTGAAAAGTTTTCCATGTAATAGAATCTAAATTTTTTCTTTTTAAACATACATTAAATTTTTCTACTAAATCAAATAATAATATATGTATTAACTTTATTGAAGCTTCTCTTTCACAATCACCAATTAATCTTATTTTATACATCCAAGTCATTAAATAATTAAAAATTAATCCATGATTAACATCATCATTTGGATTTTTTTTATCACCAAAACCATAAAAATTTATTTTTATTATTTGATTCATATATTTTTCTTCTTCATACATTACAGAATTGATAAAAATTGTAGAATGTAATTTAATACATAAATTTAATATTGTATCACATAATCCTGTATTAACATTTTTATTATCTAAAACATTTGTCATATTTATTATTTGGTAAGTCAACATTAAATCAAGAAGCCATTGATAAAAGTATTTATTTTTTAATAAAATTTCACAATTTTTTCTATTAAATTGAGTTAAAGTATATAAATCTGTTAAAAATTTATGTTTTTGAACAATACCACTATACATAATTAATTGAAGAATTAAATTTAATATTGGTTCATATATTATATCATCATTGTCATCTAATTCAATTGGAATAGTAAATTTATCCATTAACCAACAAATTAAATAATTATATATTTTATCAACATAATTATCATTCAATGGATTTGAATATTCATGTACATAAGAAATTGGAAGAGATAAATTTTGAATTATTGTTGTATCTGATATTATATTCCAATAATCATCTTCTAATTTATTTAAAGAATTTGACGATAAATTTCCCACAGATTTCTTACTTTGAAAATTAAAATTTTGGATTATATTTTCATCATCTCTGTCGTAACTTTCTTTTGGTTCAATAAATAAATCATTTAATGATTTATTATTATTATTTGATTCTTGTTGTAAAGGTGTTTTTAAAGGAAAAAATGATGTACAAATATAAGGAATTAACTCTTCTTTTATATTATATCCTGAGTATTTATAAAAATCTTCTTTTGAAAATAATAAATTTAATATTTTTAAACATTCATATCTATTATCTAAAGTAGATAAAGTTAAAATATATAATATATGTTCTACTCCTCCATTTCTAATAAAACATTCTATATATTCATCTTTTTCAGATATAATAAATTTACTTGATATATTTTTGTTTTCAATTTCTAAACCAAATAAATTTTGGAAAATATATATTATTTCTTTTATTAAACATGGAGATATTTCTAATGATAAATATTTGATTATTTTTTTCATTTGATTTAATATTTCTTCTTTAGAACTTGAAGATAATATCATTTTAATAATATTTAATATATGATTTATTTTAATTAATAATTCAGGAAAAGATAATTTATATATATGCTCTCCATTTGAATCCATTTTTTCACATAACATTTTGTAATGTTCATCACAACAATAAATGTTAATATTATTATCGTATAGTTTTGTAATTAATTCTAAAAAATCAGAAGCATCATAAACATCATACATTATATTTAAAGAATCTTGATATATTTCATATATGTTTTTCCAAAATTCAATTTGAATACTTTGTTCAAATTGATTAATTACTTTTGGATTTAATAAAATTTCTTTGCAATAACTTTTAAGCATTTCATAATTATTTTTGTTATCATTTTTTATCATAATTTTAGTTAAAGAAATCAATTTAACCATAATTTCATGAGTGAATAAATTAATAGAATTATTATCTTCTTTTTTATATTTTTTAATGAATAATCCAAGATATGAAAAAAAATTTTTATCTCTTTCTCTCATTATATTATCATAAATTTCATTTTTATCAAAAATATTTAATAAAATATTAATAGCTTCTTCTAATACCATAGGAGTGCCAAATTTCCTATTAAAAATAAATTCAAATATAGGAAGAAAAATACTAATACCTCCAATTAAATATAAATTAGAAGAATAATTATTATCACAAAAAACTCCTCCAACTAAATTATTTTCATTATAATTTAACATTTCAGCATTAATATTATCAATTAAATCAATACATAAAGTACCTTTTGTTCTACAAGGAGAATACATAAATAATAAAGAAGATAAAACATTTTTTAAAGAAATTAAATTTTTATTTTTATTACCATCAGAATCAATTTCATTTTGATTAATATATTGAATAAATTCATTTATAGTTTTTTCATTATACAAACCAAAAGGATAATTAATAAAATCTGAGATAGGAGATGATATACTTAAACATTCATTTAACATAAAAACATTACTTAATAATCCAGTGAAATCTTTACAAATTCCAATAGAAGATATTTTTTGATTATTTACATTTGGATATTCATAATTTTTTATAATTGGATTTGATATACCATTTTTATATAATACAATTTGAGGCTTTTGAAGAAATGACATTGGTTTATGAGTAAACAATAAAAATGTCCATTTATTATATTCTAATTCAGTTAATAAAACTTCATTTTGAGATTTATTTAAATTTAAAAATGTATTTATTTCATTATTTATAATATTATTTTCATCATTTTGATTTTGTTCTTCTTTACTTATTTCTTTTTCTTTTGATTCTTTTTCTAATAAATTATACCATCTATAATAAATTTTATTCTCTTTTAAAGTTGCTTCAAAAGCAACAAATTTATTAGTATGAATATAAAATAAAGTTGAATGATCAGTTATTCTTTTATTAGTTGCATCTAAATTTATTTTTTCTAAATAAATCCACATACCTATTGTATATCCTTTTACTATTGAATTATTTTTATTTTGTAAAGACTCACTTTCAACTTTTAATTCTGATTTTAAATTATTAAAGAAAAAAAATTGTTGTGGAAAATTTTTACCATCATTAATACTTCTAGTTAAATATTTATTTAATATTTTTAACATTAATAAAAATTTATTTCCATCAAAAGTTTTTTCATTTGAAAATAAATTTGACATTTTTTCAAAAATTTTCCAAAAATATTCTACTTTAACACCACTATAATAAATTAATTTTTGAAGTAAATTTAAAACACTTTCACAAAATAATAAATCTCTATTATTTTCAATTAAAATATTAATACATTCATCCATAAAAAACATTTTTTGATGTGATTGATCATCTATTAATTTTGATCTTTCAATTATAATTGAACTATTATATGATAATTTCTCTATTATCATTATTAATTTATCTATTATTTCTATTTTAATTGTTGTATTCGTTGAATTTTTTATAAAATCTAATAATTCAAATATTAAATATGGTTTTATTATTAACATATTTGATTTGTTGTTTAATATCAATTTACTTCCTAAAAAATTTTCAAAGCATTCTCCTATTTTATTTTTCTTTGTTGATTTTTTATCATTGGGATAATTTAAATTTTCATCACTACTTGAATTTGAATATGTATTTTTTATATTTTTGTTAGTATTTATTTCTGAGTCTGAATCAGAATCCATTTATTATTTATTTATTGAAAATTAATTATTTAAAATTAGTGTATATTTTTTTGGATTGTAATATAAGGAAATTATAAAATTTTAATATATATATAAATAATATTTTAAATATATTTTTACATTAAAACAAAAATAATATATAAATAAATTAAAAATTTAAAAAAAGAATTAAAAGAATAAAAAGGAAAAAAAGATATTTAATAGAATGGAAAAATTTTGGAAAACTTAGACAGTGCATCAATACAATAGGAAAAAAGTATAACAAAAAAAGATTAAATTGAAAGTGTCAGAAAATATGGTTTTGAAGAAATATCAGAAATATTTCAGAGATTCAAGTAGTAGAAAATCAAATAAATATAAGAAATGAAGTATCTCATTTAAAAAGATTAAAACATTTAGAAGATTTGAATAAAATTACCAGAACCTTAAATCAATATGAAATTTTAATTTTTTTTAATATTTTTTTTTTAAATTTGTTTATTTAATAAATTTATAATATTTACTTTTAATTATTTTTACACATCTTCTTCTTCTTCTTTTTCATCATTTTCTTCATCATTACTTTCATTTTCACTTTCTTTTGTTTTTTTAGAAAATTTTTTATCTTTAGGTCCAACTTTTTTGCTTTCAGGTTTTAATCTAGCATCTCCAACAGAAAATCTATTTTTAACACTTTTAGCTAATTTAACAGACCAAGAATAAATAAAATTTTTCATAGTATTAGTAAATTGTACATTTTCATCCCAAAAATGATTAATTTTATTTTCAGGAATTAAATATTCAGCAAATTCATCATCATCCATAAAAACAGAATTTCCATTTAAAGCATCAATTTGTTTTTCAATTTGTTCATTATATAAATGATAATTTCTATAATAATTAAATAATATAGCAACTTCTCTATTTGGAATTGGATCACTTTCAAAAGTATGAGTAACTAAATAATGTAAAATACTTCCAATATATTTTCCATTAATATCAATATGTTTATAATCTTTAAATTCTTCGAAAAATTTTTTTAAATGAAGTAAAATTTGTTGAACAGAAACACCACTAATAATTAAAAAAGCTATTAATAAACCACCTTGAGCTTTATTTAATTCTCTAGTTCTTCCATGAAAATCAAAATCTAATCTATTAACTTGGAAAGTATTTAAATATTTTTTACTAAAATAATTTTTATCTCTAATATATTCATATAAAATATCTAGAACAGCAGGAGGAATATCATTAATTTTTGAAGTTTTACTAATTAAATTTTCCATATATTTCTGAATTAAAGCAGTAATTTTTTGACTTTGAGCTCTTAATCTACTTTTAGAATCAATATTAGTGAAAGAAACATCTAAATCATTCATAACACCAAATTCATTCCAAAAAGGTTCTTCAACAGCAAGAATCCAATCTGTTAAAATTGCAAATTCTTTTATTATTGCTCTTGTTCTATCTTGAATTTCAGAATTTCTAATTTTAGCATATTTTGAATATTTATTTGCAGTTAAAAAAAATACAAATAAATCACAAAATTCTTTACATAATTTCCACCAATCTCTTGTTAATCCCATTTCTCTCTTTTTTTTAGGACCATCTTTACCAAAACCAATATCTTTCTTATTTTTACTACTAGTATCATCATTATCAGAACTTTCTTCGGTTTTTTTTTTCTTTTTTTTCTGTTTTTTATTTTTTTCAGATTCTTCAGTAATTTTCTTAACTAAAGAGTCAAGATTTTCATCACTTTTTTTTTGATTTCTTTCCATTTGTTTCATTAAGGCCAAAGCAAAAGCAATAAAATGATTAGCACCAAAAGCAGGATGATTATGTCCTTGAATGGAAGGTAAAATAATATTATCTCTAGAAACAGCTTGAATAACATTAGGTTCATTATGTAATTTCAATCCAAAATGATTAGAATAATTATTTATTGGTAATGTAGGTCCTTTTACACTTCCACCAAAAACTGGCTTTGCATATTTATATCTATGAAGGAATGATGATGGAATTTGTGGTTGACTTAATAGCATTTTATTATATGGAGTTATTGGAGGAAGATATCTATTATTATTTGGAGTTATTAAATTACGATGGGATGATAATTGTTGAAGACGATTGTTTGTCATTCCCATTACTTCGTCTACTTCTTCGTATGCTTGACGGTTTAAATTTTGTCTTTGTATTTCAGCATTTATTCTTTCATATGTTGGATTTTCTTTTTTATAAATATTTATTGGATAAAAATTATACTGATTTTGGGAATTTATATAACGCAAATTTTGTGAATATTCGGGAGAATGATTTATTAATTTCTGAGAATTATTATAACGAAGTAATTGGTTCGTGTAATATGTTGGATTATTATAATACATTTATTTTTTTTTATTTTTTTTTTTAAATGAAAAAATTAAAGAGAATAAGTTCAAGGAATATTACGTAAAAATTATTTAATTAATTATTAGGTTTTTATATATATTACTGATATAAGATCATTTACCATTAATGTTTCATTTTCTTTAAAATTTAAAATACAAAAATAATAAAAATAATAAAGGTTTTTTTAAGGAAGTTAAATTATAGAAATATAATCAAAAAACTTATAAAAAACTTCAAATGAGAATAATAAAATCATATTATTTATTTATAATATATAATCTAAAATTTATCAATAAAAATAAAATCATTAAATAAGAGAAAAACATTTTTATTTATTTATAGGGAGTAATTTAAACAAAATTGAAAAAATATGATACTTTTATTTATTAAGTTAATTTTAGGTTTTTGTAATTATTATTTATTTAATAATAATTTAATTAAAATTTAAATTTAAAATGCAAAATTTTTTTACTATTAATAAAGTTTTTACTGAATATAAATCTTCTTATTCAGAAATCCAATATTTTATAAAAGATTTTGAAAAAGAATTAAATATCAAAAAAATAGTAAAAAATATAAATATACTTGAAGATTTTTTTATATGTATAAATAATGATGAAAATTTCAAAATAGAAAAATGTGATGATTGTTATTTATTTACATTCTTTATATATTATTTATTAAAGAAAAAAAACAAAAACTTTTTTTATAAACTTTTTTCTAATTATTCTCAATTATATTTATCAAAAAAATTCTTTGAAAGAAGTTTTTCAGTAATATTTCTATATTTAAAAAATGAAGAACAAAATATAGTTTTTTCACCTAATGAATGCAAAGAATATTTTAATAAAACAATTGAAGATTACAAAGAAAAAACTAATGAAGTAATATCTAATTTAAATATAAATCTGTTTTTATTAAATGATAATTCAAAAAAAATGTTTCTTCAATTTATTTCTTGTGAATGTTCTATTTTTTCACTTGAACAATTAAAAGGAATATCAAATTTTTTTCAAAATAATTCTCTTGATATTTTCAAAATGATTTCAGAAAGAAATAATAATTATATAAATACATATTTTAAATTAATTTTTCGATTTATTTTAAAAAGTTATTTATTGATTGAACAAAATCATCAAATAAATAAATTAAATGACAAAAAATTAATATTTTCATATATATGTGAAATAATAAATTATAGTTTTTTATATTTTCCAAAATTAGAAAAAAAAAATTTAGATATTGAAATTTTATCAACAGGAATAAGTAGTATAATTTCTAAAATATCATTAATTATATTAAAAAATAATGAAATAAATGATAATAATTTGAGATTTTGTCTTGATTCTTTAGAAAATTCATTATTATCTATATTAAAAATAAATAAAAAATTTATTAAACATTATTCAAATAATTTAGGAAAAATATATAATATTTTTAATAATTTAAAAGATGATAATTATTCAAAAAAATATTCTCAAAAAATAATTCAAATTTATAAAGATTATAATTTTGTTTCATGTGAATTATTACTTATTCAAATAGGAAATTATAATTTATATTTATTAAATAATAAAAAATCAGATGAGTTAATTGATTTTGGAGAAAATAATAAAAGAGTAAATGATATATTTATTTTATTTGAAGCTTGTTATATTAGTGATGATATTGATAAAGATAATTTTAATAATGTGTTAAGTTTCTTCGTTGAAAAAATTGAATTTTTCTTTTTAATTTCTATTAATAATACTAAAAATTATTTAGGTGAATTAATTGAATTTTCAAAAGAATTAAAAGAAAAAATGCTAGTGTTGTTTAATAAAAAACAATCTATTATTTATAATAAAAATTTTATTTTTGTTAATTTTTTGAATCTCATTAAAATAATATTATCAAATGAAGATAGTGATACATTTTATACTTTTCTTTATACATTTGAAAAAATTAATTCTGGAGAAAAAAGAGCTAATAATTATTTTTACTTTTTGTCTTATTTTTTAATTTCTCAAAAGAGTTTTAATAAAATAAATAAATTATTGGAAGAAATAATACTATATAAAAATATTTCAATTTTTTTAATTTTTTATTCAAAAATATTATATTTTTTATTTCGTTTTGAAATAAATGATAATGAAATTCATATTGAATTAACAGAAATATTATTTAATTTTTATGAAAAATTAATGACAAAATCGTATTTTAATGAATATAATGATATTATTTCCAATACTATAATTCCTTTACATTTAAAAAATTTAAAGAATTCTTTTAATCAATTAACTGTTAAATATATAGATTATTTATCAAATAATCAAAATGAAGAAGATTCAATTATTTATTTAAATGAATTAATCGAACAATATCAGAACATATCTTTTTGTTCAAAAAAATTTATTAAATATTACAATGAATTTTCAACGTCTAAGAATATAAATAACCAATTATATACTTATCATATATATTTAATTTTAGATTTTTTTAATAAAGTATATGATATTTCTTCTGATGATCTTTTACTTCTTATAACTAATAATAATATTTTAGATGAAAGAATAAAAGATAAATATCAATTAGATTTTATTCATTATATTATATTTAGAATGATAATTTTTAAAGAACATTTTGATTATATGAAATATGCAAAAAATAATCAAATTACTGCTTTTATTTTACAAATGTTTAAAGAAGAAATTGAACTTATTGATCAAATACTTAACCAAGAAAAAATTTTTTTTGATAATAATTTTAATGAAACAAACAATAAATGTCAATTTAAATTAATCAATTTTTTATATAAACAATTTGATAATAATATATTTGATAAATTTCTAAAAGATTATATCCCATTAAAAAAAGATAAGTTTTTATATGAAAATTTTAAATTAAAATTTATTTTTGATATGAATATAATTGGAGAAAACTTAAAAATTGCTTTACTTACAAATAATAAAAAGTATCTAGATATAAATTTAATTATTATTAATGATTATTTAAAAGTTCTTTCAGAAATAAATTTAAATTTAGAAAAAGAAATTGAATTTCTTAAATTATTTAAATCCATTTATTATGAGAATAATGAAAATTTAATTGTAAATTTAAATATTATATCTCATTTAAATAATAAAGATAGAGAAAATCAATGTTTTAATATCTTTTATGAAAAAATATATATTATCAAAATGTGTATAAAATATTTCCTCAAATATTATAAAGAATTACCAAAAAATAAAATAATGTTAGATTTTATTTTAAATGAAGGAATAAATTTAAAATTAAAAGTAAGTAATAATAATAAATTAAATATATTTGAAGCAATAATATTTGCAGATATAAGATATTATCAATATATAATTGATAATCAACAAAAAAAAGATATAAATATAATAAAATTTATAGAAAATTCAAAAACATTAATTGGATATATAGAAAATTTAATTAATCAATTATTGAAGAAGAAAAATATTATTGATAACTTTTCTCTTGTAGAAAAAATAAAAATATCTTTAATTTTACATTTTTTAAATGAAAATACTTTAACAAATAATACTTTAATAACATTAATAGGAAATTTTGATCTTCATATAATAATATTTGATTTACTTAATTATTATAAAAAAGTATGTTTAATATACTTTAAAACTTTAAAAAAATATGGTTTTTGTGATCATATAATATTGCAAATAAGAAAATTTGAATTTTATCCTATTTTAAAATATGATTCTGAATTTTATTTAAAAATATTAGAATATATAATTAAAATAATTAATAAATGGGAAAGAAAATTTAATTATGAAATTTGGGCTGACGTTGGAAACTTTGATTCTTTAGATGAATTTAAATCTTTTGAAAGAAAAGTATTATTAGAGTATATTAATGTTAAATATCCTAATATTAAAATAGAACAAAATGATGATTATAATAATATAATTGATAAACATGAAATATATAATGATTACATTATTAATAAATATTTATGTTTATGTGAAAATAAAATTAATAAGTCTTCTTCAGAGAAAGTAATTTCAGTTTATTTTAAAAATAAATCTAAAATTGATAATGATAATGATTTAAATGAATTAAAAAATTTATTTCAAAAGTTTTATCCCATTAAAGATTTAACTAGTTATTTTATTACAAATTTTAGAAATATTCAAAATAAATATGTTATAAAGTTAATTCCTTATATTTATCTTAATGATTATTATAATACTATTTTAATACCGGAATTTTTAGAAACTTTTTTTGATATAATTAAAGGAATGTTTAAAGAATTTAAAATGGATTGGAATGATTATAAAATATTAAAAAATTTAAAAAAAATAACTAAACAAATAATTTATTTTTCATCTTTTTTAGATGAAAAAGAAATGACAAATAATATTATAATATTTTACATAAAATTTTTTCATAATTTCAAATCAAATATTCTTTACCATAATTACAATAAAAATTCAGTAGATCAAATATTTGAAAAGAATAATATAATAGTAACTTTTAGGATAAAATCAAAAATTTTTTTATTTATAAAATACAAAACAAAATGTGCTTATAATTCAATAGATACAGAAACACAAGAAATAAAAGAAATATTTAAAAAATTAAAATCAATATTAAATCATTCAAGAGTTCAAAAATTATTAGTTTCATATGTAAATAAAATGAATGATAATTTAGAAAAACAATTTTTTAACTTAGAAAATCAATTAATATGTTCATCACAAGAAATAAAAGAAATAATATTTGAAATATATAATGAAAATAAAATTTTAAGAAATTACTTATCAAAAAAATTAAATGAATATAACATAAATTTTCCCATAGAAGAAATAATATCTAAATTAGTAGAACCAATAGAACAAAAAGATGATAAGAAAAAAAATAAAAAAAATAAAAAAAAAAAAATATTAAATCAAAAAGAAAAAGAAGAAATAAAACAAGAATTAATAAACTTAATATTAAAATCCAAATCAAATATATTATCAAATGAAAATATATTTTTTTACATTCCATCAAATGACTTATCAAAAATTCCTTTAGAAAATTTACCCTTATTATATAATTTAAATATATTAAGAACCATAACATTAAATTATATAAGAGAAAATCCAATAGATATCAAAATATCAAAAAAAAATGATATTTTTTATCTTTTAAATCCATCTAAAGATTTAAAAAAAACACAAAAAACATTAAGTCCATTATTTGAAGATAATCAAATAAAAGGAATAAAAGAAAATAAACCAGAAAAAGAAGAAATAAATAAAATATTGTTAAATAAAAAAATGTATATTTATATTGGACATGGAGATGGAACAAAATATGTTTCTTTAGATTTTTTTAAAAATAATAAAATTAACTTTCTTACTTTTTTATTTGGATGTTCTAGTGCAAATATTAAAATGTTTTTAGGAAATGATACTCAACCTTATGGTTTACCTCACATTTTATTATTTAATAATTGCCCTTTTTTTTTAGGTTGTTTATGGAATGTTTCTTCTAATGACATCGATTATTTTACTTTAAATTTATTTAATTTAATTTTTAATAATGAAAAATATGTTTCTTTAATTCAATCTATTATTCAAGTTAAAAAAGAATTAAATTTAAAATATTCTGTTGCTTCTTCTATTGTTTTTTATGGTAATAATGATATTAATTTATATGTAAATTCTTAATATATTTTTTCTTTTATATTATTCTTTTTATTTAATGTTTTATAAATAAAAAATTATATTATTTAATTATTATTATTAATTATTAATTTACATATTTTGAACTTTTTTTTTTATTTTTTTTATTTTTTTTTTTATT
>JAEEGK010002296.1_pt1 | contig 47869 bp, 38 predicted proteins | sample 8958771 | NCBI WGS metagenome assembly JAEEGK01 (sample SAMN16246547, study PRJNA631951) | gut metagenome | biome: gut microbiome; feature: rumen; material: SC-attached | host: Bos | place: Iran: Karaj | collected 2018-10 | reverse complement strand
GGGAAATAAAGATTACCGGAAACTTTCCCATGTATTCACTGCAGAATTCCCTGTCCTCAAAGATTTTTGTATCCTTGAACCATTTCTCCTGAAGTGATACATCACCGGGATTTTCGATATTCAGAGACAGAAAGTCATAGAAGGTGGACATGGTAAGTGTTTTACCGAAACGTCTCGGTCTGGTGATAAGCATGACTTTCGAGGTGTTTTCTTTAAAAACTGTTCTGATAAAAGGAGTTTTATCCACGTAATAACTGTTGCTTTCAATTAATTCGTGAAATAATTCCGCTCCGATCCCTATAGACTTCAACATTATGTTCCACCTCTGAATACGATTATTCATCACAGTTGAAAAAATCTTTTCTCCGCTACGCTGCTCACAAAGAGATTTAAACGAAGAAAGGCTTTATCAAATTCATTATCCCACAACCCTCTTAATCGTCAACCGCCAACATCTTACTTTTTGATATGGATTAAAGCATAAATTTTCCATAAAACACCCAAAACATTTACACTTCACCAGTTCGTCTCTTCCGTCAAGGTAAACTGTGATCCGAAAACAAAGACTCGTCAGTGCCTGATTAAAACTAGCTTAAGCACAAATCAAAGCTTTTTTGAAGATTGATTAATGCCGGAAAAATCCTATCACGCAGTAAAACCAGACCTCCAACCAAAATTGTAGATCCGGACTTCAACCGTCTTACCATTCTTTAAGATTTTTGGCGCTACTGGTTGTCAATTAATTTACTAATGAAATCAAGTCCCTGGGTTACATTATGTAAATATCAGTTCTTTAGCAGGTAATTAATTCGGCATGGTTAAACATCTCGCTCATGTCGTTAACTGATGCAGTATCCCAGTTACCTATCGGTTGCTCACTCAGATCTGCATACAATCTTCAGTCAGTTTCCGAAGCAATAATTACGGTAAACCGATCTTGTTGCGGATCGAAAACACTCCAGCATCCGGTACCCCACCACTCACGACCGTCATCGAAATAATCCGACCAATCGGTGGACCATTCAAAAACCTCTAAAAGTGCAGTACCGTGCGGGAAAAGAGCCGAATTGATCCTGACAAAGTCAGCTGGTTTATAACCGGATCTGCATGGAGGTTCAAGAAATGCATACCAGTAGGGAATTCTGCCACCGTTATTGGGATTTTCCCATGCACAGCTGTACACAGTATTCCAGTATTTATCATTTTTCAGAATTTCCGGAACGTACAGTAGCTGCGAAGGTTCGAGTACAACAGCCTCCATATGTGCAGGATCACCGCCGCATGAGCCCCCGTTCTCGGCTTTTACCGCGGATATAACCGCCGCACGATGGAGGGTTAAATCCGATCCTGCCTGTTCTGCATCAAAAAAGCGGTATCTGACACCGCACCGCTGATAAATATTCAGCAGACTGCATAACTGCACATCAATGATTTCCAGCATCAAAAATATCCTGTTCACATATTGGAATAAAAAATCCCCGGACCATTAACAGCCGGGGATAATGAATATAAAAAAGTTCGGTCAGAAATCAGGAAGGCATCGATTTAATCGCACCGCGCAGTTTGGTTCCTACTTTGAATGAAACCACATTGCGCTCGGAAACCTCGTATGCTTCACCTGTTTTCGGATTGCGGCCAGGTCTGGCATTTTTCTTATGAACCTGAAAAGTTCCGAACCCCGCCAGTTTAACACTATCGCCTTTTTCCAGTGAAAGCTTTATTTCTTCAAAAAATAGCTCCACCAAATTAATTGCAACATCATGTTCGATATTGCAGCAATCCTCCAGATGTCCAACGATATCTGCCTTAGTTACTGTCATTCTATTCCCTTAAAATTGCGCCGAATTTATTCTTCAATGCATCAACAACCTTGTCCACCAGAGCATTGATTTCCGCATCCTCCAGTGTTTTCGCACTGTCCTGCAGGATCATACTGATAGCAAGACTCTTTTTACCTTCTTCAATGTTATCACCTTCATAGAGATCGAACAAGTTAACATTACTAATTTGATGACAATCTACGACTTTAATCACATCAAGAATAGATGCAGCTGGAATATCCTTGTCAACGAGTATTGCTATATCACGTCTGTTAGCCTGGAATTTTGACAAAGGTTTGAATTCAGGGATCAAAGTTCTGGTAACAGCCTGAAGCTCTATTTCAAACACAAAAGTCTTGAACTTGATACCGTAGGTTTTCTGAACGGTTGGATGAACCAGACCGATAAAACCTACTTCTGTTCCGTCCATCAGGATTCTGGCGCTCTGGCCCGGATGAAGAGCCGGAATATCACAAGGAACAAAGCTGAAACGGTCAGCCTGAAGGGTCAGACCGAGCAGAGCCTCCAGATCTCCCTTGAGATCATAGAAATCCACATTACGTCCGGCCACACCCCACTGCTCATCAACAGCAAGGCCGGAAACAGCGGCAGCCAGCATTGGAACCTGTCTGATGCCGAATTCGGCATTCTGATCAGGAATGAATTTCAGTCCACTTTCAAAAATTCTTACTCTGTTCTGCTGACGGCTGTTGTTATAGGCAACCACACCAAGCAGACCAGGAAGAAGAGACACACGCATAGCATTCATTTCAGCGGTAATAGGCTTCGGTACGATTACCGGGCTGATCTCAGGGAATGCCACCTTCATTTTGTCTTCCTGAACAAAGCTGTAGGTAACCACTTCATTGTAATCCCTGTTAACCAGAGTGCTCTTGAGTCTGTCGATCGGCAGAGTGGTCATGGATGACTTGATCATTTTCAGTCCTGCTTTCGGAGGAAGATTCGGAATATTGTTGTAACCGTAGATACGGGCAACCTCTTCAATCAGATCTTCGGCAATATGAATATCAATTCTCCAGGAAGGACTTACAGATTCAAATTCTTCATCAGAAATCTTTCTGGTCTCAATTCCCAGTGCATTTAAAATATTGAACACCTGATCGGCATTGACAATATTGTCACCGATTACACGGTTTACCAGTTTCATCGGCAGACGGATGGTATCCGGTTTAGGTAGACTTTCTGCAGACTCAGCCCGGATAATTTCACCGGCTTCACCGCCGCAGATTTCCAGCAGCAGCTGGGTGGCTCTTTCGCAGGCAAGTTCCTGGATATTGTAGTCAATACCGCGTTCGAAGCGGTGGGATGCATCGGTGGCAAGTCCGTATTCACGGGCTCTACCCTTAATGGCGTCAGGTGCAAAATATGCACATTCGAGCAGAACATTAACGGTATCGGCGCTCACACCCGAGTTCTGACCGCCGTAGATACCTGCCATGGCCTGCGGACCGTTTTCATCTGCAATAACCAGGGTATCAGGGGTAAGTTCAGCCTCCTGCCCGCTCAGCAGAACAATTTTTTCACCCTTCTGGGCAAATCTTACATTCAGAGAACCCTTGAGTTTGTCCAGGTCAAAGGAATGAAGCGGCTGACCGAGTTCCAGCATTACATAGTTGGTAACGTCAACAATCGGATCTACGCTTCTCAGACCGCATTTGCGCAGTTTTTCCTGCATCCATACCGGGGTTGCAGCTTTTACATTGAGACCTCTGAAAATTCTGCCGTAGTATTTCGGGCAGGCGCTGTAGTCATGGATCTTAATCGGGAAGGTATCCTTCAGTGTAGCTGCGGCTCTGGTGAATTCCGGCATTTTGTACTGTTTGCCGGTCAGAACTGCAATTTCACGGGCAAGACCGACGATGCTCAGACAGTCGGCACGGTTTGCAGTAAGATCAACTTCAACCGCTCTGTCGTTCCAGCCGAAATATTCACGGATATCGGTTCCGAGAGGAGCGTCTTCAGGAAGTTCAATAATTCCGTTGGACGGCAGATCCACCCCAAGTTCTTTGAAAGAACAGAGCATACCGTTTGAAGGCTCGCCTCTGAGCTTGGTAGGTTTGATTTCAATACCTCCGGGCAGATGTGCACCAATCATGGAAACACAAACCTTCAGACCCTTTCTGCAGTTCGGCGCACCGCACACGATATCAAGCAGTTCCCCGCTTCCCACATCCACCTTGGTAACATGCAGATGGTCGGAGTTAGGATGGTCGGCGCATTCAACAACCTGACCGATCACAACATGATCGAAATCGCCGGCAACCTTTTCCACGGTATCAACCTCAAGGCCAGCCATAGTAATAATATCGGACAGCTGATCTGCATCTAAACCGGTATCAACCCATTCATCAATCCAAGATTTTGAAAATCTCATTCTTCTTTATCCTCTATAATCCTTTATTATTACTACTACTTAAACTGTTTCAAGAAACGAACATCGTTTTCAAAGAATGCACGCAGATCGTTCACACCGTAACGGAGCATTGCGAAACGTTCAACACCGAGACCGAAGGCGAAACCGCTGTAAACCTTCGGATCAACACCGGCTGAAATCAGCACCTGCGGATGAACCATACCGCATCCGAGAACTTCAAGCCATTTGCCGTTCTTGCCTTTCACATCCACTTCAGCTGAAGGTTCTGTGAACGGGAAGAATGAAGGACGGAAACGGATCTCCAGATCCTCTTCAAAGAAATTAAGCAGGAAGTCGTAAAGAATTCCCTTGAGATCGGTAAAATGAATATCCTTGTCGATCAGCAGACCTTCCACCTGATGGAACATCGGAGAATGAGTCATGTCATAATCAGGACGGTATACACGGCCCGGTGAAATCATTCTGATAGGCGGCTGCTGTTTTTCCATAACACGGATCTGCACGCCTGAAGTCTGGGTTCTGAGAACCAGATCAGGATTGAAATAGAAGGTGTCGTGTTCACTTCTTGCAGGATGATTTGCAGGAATGTTCAGTGCGTCGAAATTGTGGAATGCATCCTCAATTTCCGGTCCTTCCACCACCTGGAATCCCATATCGGCGAAAAGTTCACGGATACGCATAATGGTTTTGGTAACCGGATGGAGAGTACCTACGGAGGCATTGCGGCCAGGAAGAGAAATATCGATTTTTTCACTCATGAGTTTTCTGGTCAGTGCTGCACGTTCGATGCTGTCCTTCTTTTCATTAAGAGCGGTCATAACCTCCTGTTTGGCACGGTTAATCTCTGCTCCCACCTTAGGACGTTCTTCCGGACTGAGTTTGCCCAGAGACTTCATCTGCTCTGTAAAATAACCCTTCTTGCTGAAATATTCCAGTCTGATTTCTTCGATTTTTGCCTCATCATCACATGCTTTAATTGCCTCAAGAGCCTTGGCAACTATTTCTTGCAGTTCACCCATCTTATCCTCATTCTTAAAGGTAAAGTATTACTAAAAAACAAAATAAAACTGTGAAGAGATCCTATCACAATTTCCAGAATTCGTATCCATCAAAATACAATTTGCAGGTTTACAAATCGATATTTTTAAGTATTTTCACCGCCGCGTCGCAGGTTGTCTGTTCATGGCAGGTGATAGTGCTGATTTCCGCCGTCTGATCTTTTACCGTAACCCTGGTGAAGGTATCAATCTGGTCACAGGTAATGATGTAACTGCTGCCGATATTTTCAAGTTTGAAACAGTTGGCCTTATTGGCAAGCGCCTGAGCGATTAGTTTGGCACTGTGTCCGTCTGACGGTATCTCCTTGACTTCAAGAACCGCATTGGCTGTTTCATTACGGAATACCAGACGGTTGTTATTGGAAAGGGTCAGGTCCTGTTTCCATCCTGCTGGAAGCTGCTGTTCAGCAGTGCATACTGCAGGACTCAGCGCCATACACAGCATGACCAGCGTTCCTGCCTTGATAATTTTCATCTTCGTTCCTTAACTGTTCTGTAATCCGCCGCAGCAGATCAAATTTTATCAGTCCCTGGTGGTATTTAGACTGATTGGAAGCGGTCTTTCAATACCGAAACCCTGATATGCATCAAAATTGTACTTTTTAACTGTCTGATACATCTCATCAGTCTTGATATGCATAATTACAATTTTCAGATTGTACTTCTTCAATTCCATATGGATTTCCCGTATCACCGATTCACCGCCAAGGCGTTCCAGTCCGATCAGAGTTTCACAGTCAATCTTCAGATATTCCGGTTTGAGCTGTTCGATCAAAGCAAAAGAGCCGATCCCGCATTCAAAATGATCAAGAGCAAGTTTGCAGTTGAATGATCTGATCAGTTTAACAAAGTCCCTCACATTGGCTGAATTGTCTCTCATGGAGTTTTCTGAAATTTCAAAACAGAGTTTATCCAGCGGGTACGGTGACTTGTCGAAAAGTCTTCTCAGTCTGCGGTGGGTATGCAGCGAGCTTATCGAAGACAGTGACATATTGATGAACACTGATTCCAGCTCATCAATATTCTGTGTCCCCAGCCAGCTGTGCAGCGATTCAATAACCCAGGCGTCGATGTGGGAAATTAGACCGAATTTCTTGGCAGCACCGATAAAGGTACTGGCCGGCAGAATATTTCCGTTATCCCCCAGCAGTCTTACGAACACCTCATAGGACATATGTTCGTCATGCACAAAGGTCAGGATACGCTGTTTGAACAGAATGAATTTGTTCTGCTCTATAGCCTTGTAGATCTGGGCCACCCAACCGATTTCCTTCTTGTAGTTAAGTACATCATCGCTGAGTTCGGAATACAGGTACACCCGGTTGCGGCCCTGGAGTTTTGCGGCACCGCAGGCAGTCTCCGCCAGTGACATAATGGCACTGGTATCCACGGATTCGCAAGGGATCACCCCGATACTTGCTGTAATCGAATAATAGTTTTTGTTCCATTCAAAACGGATTTTCTGCAGCAGAGTACGGATCTCCTCGGCCTTGGCAATCGCATCATCCACATAGCAGTTGGTAACCACTATACCGAATTCATCACCGCCGAGTCTGGCCACATTGTCATCAGCCACCACGTTACGCAGCGTTTTGCCTACAATCTGGAGGAAGGAGTCCCCGGCTATGGAGCCGCAGGAGTTGTTGATAACCTTGAAATGATCGATATCCACAAACAGGAAATAATCATGACAGTTCTGCTTGTAGGTTGTATTGTTTTCACTGAGGATCTCCACCCTCTTCTGCATAAACGACCGGTTGTGCAGATCGGTAACCATATCATGATTCATCAGATATTCAATCTGGGATTTAATCTGACGGTTTTCGGAAACATCCAGAATAATACCTTCAACCGCATGGTTGCTCTTAACATCTTCGGAACGTTCAAAAAGATGAAGAGAAATCAGGGAGTCAAACTGAGTGCCGTCACGTTTTTTGAGCTTGATTTCGCGCTTAACCCCGTCATCCTGATTTGCCAGGATCACATTTGACAGCAGTTCACCTGAAGTCTCGGGGTCGGCATAGATCCCGTCGATCTTCGTGCCGCAGCTGATCCTGAAATCATCAATATTCTCATAACCGAGCATATTGAAGAAGGCCCTGTTGGCATCAAGCAGTTTGCCGTCAAGATCCATGGAGAAGAACCCTTCGGTTGCCTGATGGTACATATCCATGAAGCGCTTTGAATGATGCTTGTGAACATTGCCGGCATATATTCTGCTCTGTTTTTCCACATAGGTACGGTGAACTAGCCCGAAACTCAGGGCAAAGGAGGCAATTATCGCAAAATAGAACAGCACATCATCAGACAAGAACGGCAGGTACAGGATACCGAAACGGGACAGACTGTTGCCGAGCCAGCATACCAGAAACACCAGCAGGGTAATGCCGTAAATGCGCTGGAAACTGCTTATTTTGCCCCACTTGTTCTGCAGGATATAGAAACTTGTGGCAATGCATAACACGATAAAAACCAGATTGGCATGTATTGAAATCTTGTACGGAATGAACCAGCAGGATCCCATAATAATCAGTGGATACAGCAGGAACAGCACACGATGGCGTGACAGTTTACGCACAATATCAAGATGAATAAACATCTCCGAGAACGAAATGATCAGGGCTATATAGAACAGGCCGGACACAAAGAAATAAATCCTGTGCAGATCAATTTCCTTCGGCAACACGGTGAACAGATTAACATATCCTGACAGGAACAGGATCAGACACAGCAGCGTCAGACTGAAGCAGCCGTAGCTGAAGAAGCGTTTCTCTCTGATAAGTCCGTACATCATGAAAGAGAAAATAGAAGCCAGCAGAATCACACCGAGAAGAAGACCGATAAAAATTTTAGAAACGGTATCCTTGAACACAAAGGCTTTGCGATCATAAATTCTGATCGGAATATAGGTACTGTGGGCGTTCTTTATTCTGATATACACATCATAGGTAGCGCCGGATCTGAGCGACAGCGGTACGACATAATGTGGGGCAGGAAAAGGTTTGCTCCAGATCCCGTCTAAAGAGGTAAAACTCCACGAAGTCTCAATTTTTTTACGCATCTGCTCAATCAGAAAGACATCCACCGAGTCAAGAAAATTATTACCCAGCTCCATGTAAATCTGCTCATTCTGACCGGCCTGATTGGTGATGCGGTAACGCACCCACTTGTAATGATCGATGTTATTCAGATAAATTTCATTAAGATAATTGTTTTTCCAGGTTTTCAGTTCTCTAATCTGCAGCGGATTTGAATGTATTACCCCCTCCGGCAGCACCTCTACGCTTTTTCCAAGATTGACGGAAACAAAATGTTCATCGATAGCTACAGCTTCAAGTGCAAAACTTTCCCGGAAAATAAACAAAGAAAATATAAGAAGTAAAATTCTAAACAACATTACAGCAACCGGTGGCAGATAGTTCCAAATAACAAACAGCAGTGCCCTCCTGAACAGTAAACAGGCGGAAGAACTGCAAAATACATCATAAACCGGAAGTATATCACATTTTGGCATTTCTTGTTTAAGAAATGAGCCTTTAAAGGGGACTTTGTATTTTGAAAAAAAAATCCCGGGGGAATAAACACCCGGGATCAGTATAATTGCAATAACAAAGATTATTGAATTATGCTAAAGCAGCTTTTGCCTTTTCAACTAAAGCAGTAAAGGTAGCTTTATCCTGAATAGCAATATCAGAAAGGATCTTACGGTCGATTTCGATAGAAGCTCTCTTTAAACCGTTGATGAACTTGCTGTATGATAAACCGTTCTGACGAGCAGCAGCGTTGATACGAACAATCCATAACTGTCTAAACTGACGTTTCTTCTGACGACGGTCACGGTAAGCATACTGACCAGCTTTTGTTACCGCCTGAACCGCAACTCTATAAGTGCGTGAACGTGCACCATAGTAACCCTTAGCAGCTTTTAAAACTTTCTTGTGACGAGCATGAGCAGTCACACCACGTTTAACTCTTGGCATCTTTCTCTAATCTCCTAAATATATGGTAAGCACTTCAATACTCTCTGGATATCGCTATGATGTACAGTGGTCATAGCGCGTAAATGACGCTTACGCTTAGTAGACTTTTTAGTCAAAATGTGCTGCTTATTGCGATGCTTGCGTTTGAAACCGTTGGCGGTTTTCTTGAAACGCTTCCAAGCACCTTTATCGTTTTTCATTTTAGGCATTTGAAATACTCCGCTATTGAAAATACAATTTAAAAAACAAAATATCCTGGGTGAATACGAATATTGCTTGAATACCCCGATATCACTTCTTCTTAGGGGCCAGCACCATTATTGCCTGTTTACCCTCAACTTTTGATTGAGATTCAACCACAGCAACATCGGCCAGATCCTCTTCGATGCGTTTAAGCACCTCAAGGCCCAGTTCCTGGTGCGCCATTTCACGGCCTTTAAACTTAAGGGTAACCTTAGCTTTATCGCCGTCTTCAAGGAATCTTTTCAGGTTGCGTAGTTTTACCTGATAATCTCCCTCGTCAGTTGCCGGTCTAAGTTTAATTTCTTTAACCTGGACCTGCTTCTGTTTCTTCTTCTGCTCTTTCTGAGACTTACTCTTCTCGTAAAGGAACTTACCATAATCCATGATACGACAAACAGGCGGTTCGGCATTAGGACTGATTTCAACCAGATCAACTCCGGCCTCCATGGCCAACTTTAAAGCCGCATCCACCGACGACAGACCAAGTGATTCGCCGTCCAAACCTACCAACCTAATTTCTTTGCAACGGATTTCACCGTTGATGCGTGTTTTAGGTGCCGCACGTCCTGTTTTCTTTACAGTATTTATGGTTTATTCCTCCAAAAGCTTCAAACTGCGTGAGTTGACTTCTTCTTTTACCTTGGCGATGAAATCATCAAGTTTCATCTTTCCTAAATCAACTCCCTTGCGAGTACGGATCGTAATTTCATTACTTTCCATCTCTTTTGCCCCACATACTACCATATATGGAACATGCATTAAAGTATGTTCGCGAATTTTATAACTTATTTTTTCATTTCTCAAGTCTGTTTTTGCTCTGAGACCTGCTTTTATAAGCTGCTGCTGAACATTTTTAACGTAATCACACTGTGCATCGGTGATATTCATAACCACAACCTGGATTGGAGCCAGCCATACCGGGAAGTAGCCGATGAAGTTTTCTGTCAGGATACCGATGAATCTTTCAATTGAACCAAGAATTGCACGGTGAATCATAACAGGGGTGTGTCTGTCGTTATCTTCGCCAACATAGGATGCGCCGAGTCTTCCCGGAAGAGCAAAGTCAAGCTGTACAGTACCGCACTGCCATGCACGGTCCAGACTGTCATGAAGAGTAAACTCGATCTTAGGTCCGTAGAAAGCACCTTCACCAGGCTGGTATTCAAATTCGAGATTGTTTGCCTTAAGCGCTTCAGCCAGATCCTTCTCTGCGCGATCCCACATAGCGTCATCACCGATTCTCTTCTCAGGACGGGTTGACAGCTTAACATCGATGTCAGTGAAACCGAAAGTGGAGTACAGATCGTAAACCATCTTAATACATCCGCTTACTTCAGACATAATCTGATCTTCAGTACAGAAAATGTGTGCATCATCCTGGGTGAATCCGCGTACACGCATCAGACCGTGGAGGGATCCTGACGGTTCATTACGGTGACAGCTTCCGAATTCAGCCATTCTGATAGGCAGATCGCGGTATGATTTCAGACCCTGGTTGAAAATCTGAACGTGACCGGGACAGTTCATAGGCTTGATGGCATATTCACGGTTTTCGGATGAAGTTGTAAACATCGCATCCTTGTATTTTGCCCAGTGGCCGGATCTTTCCCAGAGAATGCGGTCCATCATGAAAGGACCTTTAACTTCCTGGTAGCCGTATTCCTGAAGCTTTTCACGAACAAAGCTTTCGAGCTGACGGAACAGAGTCCAGCCGTCGTTATGCCAGAACACCATGCCCGGAGCTTCCTCCTGCATGTGGAAAAGATCCATCTGTTTGCCGATCTTGCGGTGATCGCGTTTAGCAGCCTCTTCAAGGTGCTTCAGGTATGCATCGAGCTGTTTCTTGTCAGCCCAGGCAGTACCGTAGATTCTCTGCAGCATCTTGTTCTTGGAATCTCCGCGCCAGTAGGCACCGGCAGTCTTGATCAGTTTGAAATGATGACAGAAGCTCATGTTTGGAACATGCGGACCGCGGCACATATCGGTATATTCAAGATGATGATACAGGGCAGGATGGTCGTTTCTGTCAATATTCTCTTCGAGGATCTTCAGTTTGTAGTCTTCTTTTCTTTCTTCGAAAACCTGGTGAGCGCGGTTCCAGTCCACAACTTCCTTGACAACGGTATAGTTCTGTTCTGCCAGCTTGTGCATTCTTTCTTCAAGTTTGGCAATATCCTCTTCAGTCAGGGTGCGGTCCAGATCAACGTCATAATAAAAGCCTTTTTCAATAACCGGACCGATGGCCATTTTGCAATCCGGCCACAGCTGCTTGATTGCGTGCCCCAGCAGATGCGCGCAGGAGTGACGAATAATCTCCACGCCTTCATCATTCTTTGCTGTGATAATCGATACTGCAGCATCCTTTTCAATCAGATCACAGGCATCACGAAGCTGACCGTCAACACATCCTGCGATACAGGCCTTGGCCAGTCCGGCACCGATGCTTTCAGCAACGTTCATAACAGTAATCGGTTTATCAAATTCTTTTTTGCTACCATCTGGTAAAGTTATAATAGGCATTTATAAAATCCTTAGTACAGTGGTGACACAAACCAAGTGCCACATGAAAAAACATCTCAAAACACGTGATCCCCTATTCCTACCGCTACCAGTCACTCCGGAAGGAAGCACTCTCGGTAGTCTCTATAGGAGTCACAACAAAAACCTTGCGATTATACCACCAAAGTCGAAGATTGGCGTAAAAAATTGAAACAAAATCTTTACCGGTCCGACCGCCGCGCAGACAGAGTCCGTCTGGCTCCCAAACTCATTAAAAAATTCCCTCCACTTCAAGAATTTCCATCAAAAATCAATATTAACGTTGAAAAAAAACACGAAATAACTGAAAATATGGCGATGGTTATAATTTTTAACATGTTCTTTGCTGCCGTCCCGGTACTGCAGCACAAATAAAATTAAATAGATTATTGAGTGATATCATGAGTACATTAAAGAATTTAATTTTAGTTACCTCTCCTCCAGCCTGCGGCAAAACCTTCGTTTCCAAGAGAATCGCAGAAAGTCTCGACCACGTTGTCTATCTCGACAAGGATACCCTGATTGTTCTCTCTCATCAGATTTTCAAGGTTGCCGGTCAGGAATGCAACCGCAGTTCTGATTTCTTTGAAGAAAACATTCGTAACTATGAATACTATGCTATTCTGGATCTGGCTTTCGAAGCTCTTCAGTATGAAAACAATGTACTGATCAATGCTCCGTTCACCAGAGAAATCAGAGATCCTAAGTACATTGCAGATTTACGCAAGAAACTTGAGGAAAAAGGTGCCGGTCTGGTAATCGTATGGGTTGAAACCAGCCCTGAAGTTTGCCACCAGCGCATGATTGAAAGAGCTTCCGACCGTGATGGCTGGAAACTTGCACACTGGGATGAATATATTGCTAAATGCAATTTCAATCGTCCTACCGACATCGGTGAAATTTTCATTTTCAACAACAATTCAATGGAAGAATTCAAAGAATCCATCGAAAGAATCAAGAAACTGCTCGACTAGAGTTTTCAGTTGAAAAAAGTTCTAAGCAGCAGATCGGCATCAGGCCGGTCTGTTTTTTTTGGAAATCATATAAGTCTCAAAAGCAGGACCGGACTGACATGAGAAGGGAATGTCTAACAAGTCCGTAAATCAGCAGAACTGCTTCTCATCCAGACGAAAAACAACCCACTCATTCATCTGTTTTGCCTTTATCGTCTTTTCGTAAAACTCCATGGAAGGTTTGTTGCTTTTAAGACACATCCAGTCAATACGTCCGAAACCGTTGTCATGGGACAGCTTGACCAATCTTGAAATCATCTGGGTTCCAATCCCGCAGCCGCGCTTGTTTTCGCGGATATAGAAATCCTCAATAAAAATACCCGGTTTACCCTTGAAGGATGAATAATTGTAGGAAAGAAGCATCACCCCGATATGCTGATCGGATTCATTGTCATACACCAGAATAGCATCACCGCAGTGCAGATCAAACAGAATATTCTCAAGATCTTTAGGAGTTGATTTAAACTCCGACTGCATATTCTCGTAATCACTGAGTTCCAGCATCAGTTCATGAACAATTGAACAGTCCTCTCTGGCAGCCTGTCGGAAAACATAATTATTCCAGGTATAGGTTTCAAACTTCATAAATCTAGCCTCTTCTTCGTTTTATTTTGAAAGTTCCAGGAAGAAATCTTCCACAATGTATTCAAGATCCTGCTGGGTTGTTTTTCCCAGAACATAAATAGCCGTATAGTCATTCTGATCCTTTTCCTTGAACACATAGAGCATCATTTTTCCCGTTATCTGCTCGGATGGTTTCTGTTCTGCCGGTTTCTGCTCGGAAGGCTTCTGTTCTGCCAGTTTCTTATCCTCGGCCGGTTCCTGCTTCATTTCTATAAGAAGCGAGTAAAGGCTGTCAGATTTTACCCGGATATTCTGCTCGGAGATCTCATATATTCCGGCATATTTTTTCATAATCTGTTCCAGGGTGAGATGTTCCGGATTGCTTTTATACAGAAGTACCACCGCTTTAGATCCGGTCACATGCTCATACTTTGCATTTACACCGCCGGTAGATGCGTTGATATCCCTTTTCCAGTTCTTCAGAATCGCTTCACGGTTGGCGTTTTTAAGCATCTGCCGCTCGGCTTCCGTCATGCCTGACTGTTCCTTTTTAACATTCTGATCGGTTGCCTTCTTGATTGAATCGGAGATCATCAGCTCATCGATCGGGAAAGGAGCCAGCCCCGGCGCATCCTTGGCGTTAACAGCACTTGCCGCAGTACACTCAACTGCACCGAATAACGAAAACAGAGCACATACTAAAAATAACTTTTTCATAAACATCCTCGTCATTATTATTCCGGAACCGCGGCCGCAGCCCGGACTTCGTTCTTAATTCTACCAGTCCTACTTTTGAGAAGCTACATCACCACCCTGTTCTGCTGCCGGCACCTCTGTGTCTTCCGCAACCACCGCCAGCGGGAAATCCTCAAAGGCCGACATGACATCAATCTTGTCATCCGTTACCAAACTCAGGGAACGTCTGAGTTTTTCAAGATAGGCATTTGCCTTTTTAAGATCTCTGCGGTTGAGTTTGAGTGACTTTATTCTGCTGTCAACATCCGCTTTGTTACCCTTATCAATTCCTAAATTGTACCAGGCATAGGCCTTGATCGGATCTGCAGCAACAAACTCACCTTTCCGGTACAGATCACCAAGTTTGATCCTTACACTGTGATCACCGTGATCAGCAGCATAATTAAGCAGTACCATCGCATATTCAGGATTCTGCTGAATATGATTGCCGCCGTGAAGAAGATTCTCACCGATATTGCCGATCAGCATCATGTCTCGATAGTCAATAATCTGCTGAAGATATCCTTTAGCCTTCTGACCGTCATGCAGTTTGCTGTCACCGGCATAAAGGTAGAACAGTTTTGAAAGGGCGCCGCGATCACCGGATTCAGCCTGCTCTTCAAGTCCGGCTATCAGACTGTTCAGTTTTTCAGGATTACTGTCGGTTTCTGCATAGAGAACCACCAGATTGAATCTTGCCTGTTCACTGCCGTTAAGCACCGCCTTTTCATTCCATGCAATTGCTTCCTGCAGATTAACCTCCCCGCACAGACCTTGCTGACTGATTTCAGCAAGTCTTAACTGCGCCTGCACATGATTCTGCTGTGCGGCCTTGCCGTACCAATACTGGGCTCTTTTATAATCCTTTTCATCCCAGTACCTGTCGCCTAGATAAATCTGGGCATCAAGCAGCCCCTGTTCACCGGCCTTGGCGAAATACTCAACCGCCAGTTTCTCATCCACCGGAACCCCGCGGCCGTAGAGATACACTTTACCGAGGGCCATGTGAATTCTTGATTTATCACTGTTGTCCGGATCATTCATGGCGATTTTCAGGAAATTCATTCCCTTGTAATCATCCCGGAGAATACCCGGCGCACCGCTGAAATACATATCCGACAGGATCAGCAGTGCTTCCGGCTCCTTGTAGGATGAAGCTTTGAGAAGCAGAGCCTCTGCCTTCTTGTAATTGTTCTCCACCCCGTCACCGTACATATACAGTTTTGCCAGAAAAGTCATACTGCGAGGATCCGATTCAGCGGCCTGCTTCAGATATTCCACCGCCTCCTCCTTGGATACAATCAGACCGTTTTTCTTATGCAGAGTTTCCGAAAGACGGATGGCTGCTTCACTGATCCCGTGATCAGCGGCCTTTCTGAAATATTTGGTTGCCTTCTGATAATCCTTCGGGACCGAATTTCCGTCGATGTAGAGACATGCCAGCATATACTCGGCCTGCGGATAATCCGCATCAGCCGCCATGGTGAAAAGTTCAACGGCTTTTTCACGGTCAAATTCAACATTCATACCGGAAAAATAATCCTTGCCAAGCTCATACATCTGCTTCGGATCCTCCGGCACCGAGGAGGATGAACCTCCGCCAAGTACCGAATCGTCACAGGCGCTCAGAAGAAAAACCAGGGATGCCAGAGGCAGAATTTTTTTTACATTTACAGTCATTATTAAAATCCAAAAATTAGTTGTCAGATCCGGCCGGTGTCTGCGCAAGATCCAGCGACATCACATAATCATCCATCACAAATCCGTTACCGATATCGGTGACAAGATCCTTTTCCTTCCTGAATCCCCAGTGATAATAGACATTGATGGCATGGGAATTGATTTTATTCACCGTCAGAAATACGGAATCACAGTTTCTTTCCGCGGCCTGTTCCTTCACAAAGGCAAACATTCTGCTGGCGATACCGCCGCCACGGTGAAACTTCTCCAGGTACAGCTTTGAAAGAAACAGCCGGCGTCTGCCTGAGGAATCGTCAACCCTGATGGCGATAAACCCCACCAGTTCACGATCCTTTTTAACTATATAAAAAGATGTTCCCTGTGAAATCTGTTCACTGATTGCTTTCTGGGAAAGGAATTTGTCCAGCATATACTCAATCTGCTGAATTGAAATAATATTCGGAAAATATTCGAACCAGATGGTTTCCGCAAGAGCCGAGACATTGTTTATCCCCGCTTCAGACTCCACCTTTATGAATGAAATACTGCCAGCCATATTTTTGTCACCGCTATATTATATATTTTTCTGTTTATTCTATGATAGGATTGTTATGCAAGATCTCTGATTATCAGTTTTCCTGCCGCCGGGAAACCTCACTGCAGTCTCCCCCGCACATTTTAATGTGCTGATTTTTTGCTTTACAAGTTTTTTGCATTTTTTTTATAAAAAAATGCTACTCAGCCGCTCTATTTTACAGTATTGCCGCCGGGCTCAGTAACATTAACCACCAAAGCACCCTTTCTTTTTAGCATACATGTGCTACCATACGAAACCTTGAACCAGGGTGTTGTTTTATCTGAACTTTGTGATATGGAAATTCTGAAATATTTTGATTTTGCCGAACTGCGCAGAATCGCCAGGCTCGCTCTGCCGATTTTTCTTGGAAGTATGGCCTCAATGGGAATGGCCTTTACCGATACGGTAATGGCGGGCCACCTCAGCGCCGCCGATCTGGCAGGCATTGCCCTGGCGTGCACTTTTATTTTCACGCTGACTATTTCCGGCTCCGGGTTCGCCCTTGCCACCACTCCTGTCATATCCGCTGATCACGGTTCCGGAAACTACAAACTGCTGCTTGAGCACTTCTATCAGATCGTATTTATAGCACTCGGTCTGTCGTTTGCAACCGTTACGCTGCTGGCGCTGTCATCCCTGCTGCTTCCATTTTTCGAGCTGGAACCGAAGGTATACAGCACCGCTCTTGAATATCTGCTGATTTCTCTGCTCGGAATACCCGGATACTTTGTGTTTCATGCCTTAAGAACCCTTACCGAAGGAATGAGCTACACCAGGCTGACCATGTACGTAAGTTTCATTGCCCTGTTTATCAATGCCGGCCTCAATTATATTTTCATGTACGGCAAACTCGGCATACCGGCAATGGGAGGCTCCGGTTCGGCAGTTTCGACTGTAATGGTCCAGACCTTTATGGCACTGTTCCAGTGGTACCGGATCAGACGAATATCCTATTTCAGCATGCTGCAGTTCCGGCTGCGCGACTTCAGACCGGATTTTGCAGTAATCGGAAAATTTGTCCGACTGGGTTTCCCGATTGCCACCGCCCTGTTTTTTGAAGTAGCCTTCTTCACGTTCATGGGACTGGTTGTTACCTTCATGGGAACCAGCATGATCGCAGCCAACCAGATCTACTACAATCTGATGTCGATCATCTACATGCTACCGTTCGCACTGTCCCAGGTGGTAGCCATCAGGATCGGTTTCACCAGGGGAGAAAACAATCTTGACAAGACCTTCCGCGCCATTGTCACCTGCTATACAGCAGGACTGGTTCTGGCACTGGCAACCGCTGTAACAACATATCTGTGCCGCAATTATGTGGGAGCACTGTATACGGATGATCCGGAGGTAATTGCCATTGTTTCCGGTTCTTTTGTTATAATATCGCTGTACCAGCTGGCGGATTTCTGCCAGATAAACGGAATAGGAATTCTACGCGGATTTCAGGATAACCGGATTATTACCGTTGCCTCCGTATGTGTCTACTGGCTCATCGGACTTCCGGTATCACTGATCCTGTGCTTTACCGACTGGCTCGGCGGACCGTACGAATTCAGAGGTCTGTGGTCAGGTCTGTGTGTTTCGCTTTACGTACTGGCGGTAATCTACACTGTCAGAGTGGCATCCGACATGCGCAGAATAAAAAAGTCAGGATGGGACAGCGGACGGTAGAACCGCCACTGTTTTTACAATTGTTAAAAAACAACTAGAAATTGATAAGAAGAGAAGAATGGAAAGATTGAACGATCTGCCTACTGCAGGATTATGGAACATATTTCAGGAACTTTCAAAAATCCCTCATGCCTCAGGAAATGAGAAAGCCATAGCAGGATGGATCTGCTCCTTTGCAGAAAAAAACGGGATCGAGGCTTTCACCGATCAGGCCGGAAACGTAATTCTGAGAAAAAAAGCATCGGAAGGATGCGAAAACTCACCTTCGGTATGCATGCAGGGTCACATGGATATGGTGGCAGTAAAAACTCCGGAAAGCCGTCATGATTTCACCAAAGATCCGCTCAGTCTTAAAATCGAGGAGATTAACGATATTCCATATGTAACCGCAGACGGCACCACACTGGGTGCTGACGACTGTATCGGAGTTGCCGCGGCGCTTGCGGTTATGACCGAGCCGGAACTCAGACACGGGCCGCTCGAAGCTCTGTTCACCGTAGGGGAGGAGGTATCCATGGTGGGCATGAACGAACTGGAACCAGGACTGTTGCGCAGCAGCTTAATGCTCAATCTTGATTCAGAAAATGACGAAGAGGTAACCGTCGGATGTGCCGGCGGCGAGGATGCACGTTTCCGTTTTCCGCTAACCCAGGCTGCCAGCCGCAGGGTCCGCAGGATTGAAGTAACACTGTCCGGTCTGACCGGCGGACACTCCGGCATAGAAATCCACAAGAACCGCGCCAACGCAATCTGCGTTCTTTCCCGGATCCTTAAAACAGCGGCAGATAAATACTCAGTATCACTGCAGGAATTTACCGGGGGAACTTTCAGAAACGCCATTCCGGTAAGTGCCAGTGCGGTAATCTACTGTGAACCGGACCGCTGTGATGAAATCAGGACTTTACTGAATGATGCATTCACCTCCTTCAGTGAAAAGTATGCACAGACAGATCCCGGAATGAATCTGACCGTTGAACTGTCTGAACAGGAGGAGGAACTTGCCGCAACAGACAGTGACACCTCCGCCAGTATTCTCAATACCATCTGTGAAATGCCGGACGGTGTGATTACCATGAGCGATGAATTCGAGGACAGGGTGGAAACCTCCTGCAATCTCGGACTGATCAGAACTGAAAATTCAGTCATCAATACCGAAAGCCTCATGAGATCCCTGATCAGTACCGGACCGGTGGCTCAAACACTGGCCGACATAGCAGACAGACATGGTTTCAAGGTTGAATTTTCCAACAAATATCCGTGCTGGACCCCTAGCAGAAACAGCATACTGCTTAAGCAGTACGAGAGGATCTACGAGGAGTTCAATTTCAAAAAGCCCGATGTATGCGTACTTCACGCCGGTGTTGAATGCGGGCTTCTGCTGGGCAAATATCCGGATATGGATGTAATCTCCTTCGGCCCGACCATCATCGGCGCCCACACCGTGGAGGAAAAGGTTTCGGTTTATTCGGTTGAGAAATTCTACGGTATGCTGACCCAGATGCTGGAAGAACTGGCCTGACATGCTGCTGTATATGGAATAGCCGTCTGATCTTGAAATTAAAAAATCCGACCCTATATAAGAGTCAGATGAAGTATAAAAACAGGCATATAATAAAATGGCTAATGAAGAAAGCAATAACAATCAGGATCAGCAGGAACCAATTCTTTCAGAGGAGTCGGTAAAAGACTCCGGCAAAAATTCCGGCAACTCCGGGGATGCGAATGACAGCGCAGTTCAGGCATCCCTGAACGGTGATTCAGGTTCAGACACCGGAGAAGACAGCAATTCAGATTCAGGCTCCGGTGAAAACCAGAGTTCGGATTCAGGATCCGGAGAAAGCCAGAGTTCGGATTCAGGGTCCGGAGAAAGCCAGAGTTCGGATTCAGGGTCCGGAGAAAGCCAGAATTCAAATTCAAGCTCAAACAGTGACGGTTCAGGAAATGAAAGAAAAACCGTGCATCCGTCAGCCAGAAAAACCTCCATTGATACCAATGTAATGGCAGCAGCGCTGGTAGATCCGCTTGAAACACTGCCGGAAAGAGTTTTTGTCATTCCGGTTTACGGCCGTCCGTTTGTTCCTGGACAGATCCTGCCGGTGCAGATTGCCGCCAAACCATGGCAGAAAACCATCGAAATGGTGCTCAAAACCAGTCACAAAACCCTGGCTCTTTTCTGTATTCCTTCAGACGAGGATACGCCTGAGGTAAGAAGTGATCTGATGAGCAGCGACGACATTCTGAAGAGTATTCCGAAAACAGGGTGTCTGATCCGCATTCTTCATGCAAGAATCAACGACAGCGAAATACAGTTCATTGCTGAAGGGATCTCCCGTGTCAACATAACCAAAATAATGGATGCGGCCAAACCTCCGTACTGTGCTGACGTTTCATATCCGGAGGATCAGAACTCCAGCAAGGCAACCAAGCTTGAACTCAAAGCCCACTCCATGGCGATTATGAACGGCATTAAGGAGCTTATACCCCTCAATCCGATGTACTCAGAGGAAATCAAGCAGTATACCGCCAAATTCAATCCTAATCACCCTTCAGTACTGGCCGACTGTGCAGCCGGGATTACCACCGCCACAGGAGTGGAACTGCAGAAGGTTCTTGATACCTATGATATTCTTGAACGACTCAAATGCACCTATGAACTGATCCAGAAGGAGGTTCAGATTGCCAAACTGCAGAGTGACATCAAAGCCAGTGTTGATGAAAAGGTTCAGAAAAGGCAGAGAGACTACTATCTGAACGAACAGCTCAAGGAAATCAAGAAGGAACTCGGACTTACCATCGACGATAAGACGGTGGAGATTACCAAATTTGAAGAAAAGATGGCTAAATTCAAACCGTCCGATGAAGTGAAGGAAAAATTCCAGGAGGAAATCAACAAGCTTAAGGTTCTGGAACAAGGTTCCCCTGAATATGCCATTACAAGAAACCACATCGAATGGATGACCAATATTCCATGGGGTGTATATACTCCGGAAACCCTCGACATAAAGCATACCCGTAAGGTTCTGGACGAGGATCATGACGCCATCGTCGATGTGAAGGAGAGAATCGTCGAATTTGTTGCTGTAGGAAGCAAACGCGGCGAAGTCAACGGCTCGATCATTCTGTTTGTCGGACCTCCGGGCGTTGGTAAAACCTCCGTGGGTAAATCAATTGCAAGAGCACTCAACCGTCCGTTCTACCGTTTCAGTGTCGGCGGTCTTCATGACGAGGCTGAAATCAAGGGCCACCGCCGCACCTACATCGGAGCTCTGCCGGGCAAACTGATTCAGGCGCTCAAACAGAGCAAGTGCATGAATCCGGTGATCATGCTGGATGAAATCGACAAGCTTACCAACAGTCACGTGGGCGATCCGTCGGCAGCACTGCTCGAAGCACTCGATCCGGAACAGAACAGTGAATTTCTTGATCATTACATGGATGTCCGGGTTGATCTGTCAAAATGTCTGTTCATCTGTACCGCCAACAGCACCGACGGGATCCCTGCTCCGCTGCTTGACCGTATGGATGTGATCTCCCTGTCGGGATATCTGTCCGCAGAAAAGCTTCAGATTGCCAAACATCATCTGATCCCTAAGGTGATCGAGAAGGCCGGGCTGAAGAAAAACGAAATTAAAATCACAGATGCCGCCGTCAAGGCGATGATCGAGGACTATGCCCGTGAGGCTGGAGTGCGCCATCTGGAGAAACTGATTTCGAAACTGGTCAGAAAATCCGTGGTTAAAATGATCGATGAGAATATCGAGAGTGTAACCATCAAACCGGAGGATCTGCACGAATATCTGAAGAGTCCGCTTTTCAGGGAGGACGAACATCTCAAGGGTGTCGGCATCGCCACCGGGCTTGCCTGGACCTCCATGGGCGGCGCAACCATTCCGATTGAAGCCATTACCCTGAACAATCTCGGAGCTTCACTGCAGCTGACCGGTTCACTCGGAGATGTGATGAAGGAATCTGCCAGTCTGGCCTACAGCTACGTGGTGGCTAATATCGGCAAGTTCGAGCCGAAGAAGAAACATTACTTTGACAAGGCTAAAATTCACCTTCATGTACCGGAAGGGGCAACACCTAAGGACGGCCCGTCCGCCGGCGTAACCATGGCCACCGCCCTGCTTTCCCTGGCACTCAACAAAGCGCCGGCAAAAGGATATGCCATGACCGGAGAGCTCACCCTAACCGGAAAAGTTCTGGCCATAGGCGGGATCCGCGAGAAATCGCTTGCTGCTAAAAGGTTGAATATCAAGAAACTGATCTGCCCTAAGGCAAACGAAAGCGATGTTAACGATCTGCCGGAATTTGTAAAGAAGGGAATTGAATATCACTTTGTTGAAACCTATGAAGATGTTGCAAAAATTCTGTTTCCGACACTGTTCAAAAATTAGTTTTTTGCAATAAAACAACCACAGGCTGAGCAGAATTCTCTGCTTGGCTTGATTTTTATTCAGGATTACTTTTATGCTCGATGCTTTTAGATGCTACAGTCTGGCTGCAGGGCTGCTGTTAAGCAATATCAAGTCCTACGCCTGCATGGTCGTAATGAACATACTGTTCTTTATCGCAGTGCTGTTTCTGCCGTTCGTCATTTATTTTCTGCCGGTTAGTCTCTCCGCCGATGATTTTCTGCTGGTGATCTCCCTGATCATATGCGCAGTATTCACCATCGTAAATTTCCCGATGCTGGTACTTGCCCAGAATATTGTTGATCTCGGAGAAAGGGACGAGGCCTTCGCGGTGAAGGATCTGTTCAAAACCAATATTTCCTGGAAACAGATTTTCGGGATCGGGATCGGAGTTAACTTTGTAGTGCTGTCGTTTATCATTGCAGTTTTTGTTTTCGCCAAACTGACAACCAGCACCGAAATTCTGGTAACCTTCTCCACCTTCATGCTTTTTGTGGAGCTGTTTATAACCGTTTACAACTATCTGTTCATCAATAAGGCAAATGCCCTTGGAAAACTGCCGGGATTCGGAAATGTTCTGACGCTGATCGGCAAAAACGCCAAACTGATCTACAGTTTCTGCGCAGTCTATATTCTGACCTCACTGGTTAACTGCTATCTTATTTATATGTTTTTCTCCGGAATGGATGCGCTGATCACTTTCATTCTTAAAGATCAGGCCTACTCCGATCTTCAGCTCAGTTTCCTCCATGCAGGATTTTCCCTGGTACTGCTCGTTCTTTTCAACACTGTATCTCTTACTGCAAAGGCTCAGCTGTTCAGAACAATTCAGGGAATTCAATCACGCACGTAGCACAGCCGCCCACATGCAGTCTCTCTTGAGAAGAACCGGCAGGCAGCAATTTATTAATTGCTGCCTTTTATCGGACATTTCACAGTTAAGACCTTGCACGGGATCCCGATAAAAAATATTGGCTCTTCGTGAACCTATTAAGGCAGTCAGTGATGGATATAGCGGTTAGTTGAATGGAGTCACTATCTATAGCGAATGCGGTGTTATCCGGTATTTCAGGTGACGGGCTTTAAAATAACAGCAATCGGATTTGATATCGGTAACTGTCGTTACCGGCTCATCTACAACAAAGTATATAAATCCTTCATGTATTAGAATTGTTGCTCCCTGCCAGTCCCAGTACAAATCATATTCCTCTCCATTTTTACCGGTGGCAGTGTGGCACTCTATTTCTCCGCTGAACCCTATTTCCAGTTCACAGCTCCATATTCCGTCAAGAGCTAAATAAAGTGAACCATCCTCCTGAAATTCTTTTTTCGTCAGGAAGGCGTCATGGAATCCCATGGAAATCCAGTCAAGATCCTCTATATCTTTCTTGTTTTTAATTTCCCTGGTATCTTGGTAAATATAAGGGGGATCAGCATTTCGGCATTTTTTCAGGATGTCTTCAGGCTGGTCATTTTGATCGAGGAAGGAGTTCAGAAACTCTATAGTTAGAAAATCAACACAGCCGCTGTCATTATCATCATTGATTATCCAGTTACTCTGGTCAGAGTCTACTATGAATATCTGCGGAACGAGGTATTCTTTCTCCGGAACCATTGTCGGCCAACGGATAAGTCTGGTTTTACTGCTATTCCAGACTATCCAGTACCGCTCAGAACCTTCTCTGATGGCGGCAGGACCTATGTAGTATCCGTAAACAGCAGAAGTGTAGTAACTTCCATTCTGCAGGTAAATTAATGCGTGCATATATCTGCCTTTTATCATTCAGTAAATGATGACGGAATTTATATTTATAGCACATGGCCTATTTCTTGTAAACTTTACATAAAGAACTGTGATGATACTTAAGTTTCACAGTCCTTCTTTTGGCAGATCGCACTGAATATTCGTGCAGCGACTCGGGGCATAAAGATTTACTGCCTTCATTCCTTTAATTTTGCGTGGTAGATTGTATGTCCAGCCGTATTTCAAGGTTATGATGAAGCAGTACATGACAGAACAGTCTCAGTGCGCAGGTTAATCGTCGAATCTGCCCCCTTGTCTCTCAGGAATTATCTTTTGCGGTAACGGTGATTGTAGGTGCGGTAACGGCCGTCGCCCTCCGCTGTCTGCTTGGGATTAAGGTACTTTCGAACCTCTTTGAGATTGGCCAGCGCGGTTTGCTCAACAAACGGATCATCGGTTGCCAGACGATACCATGCATAAGCCTCTATATAATCAACATTGTTGAACCGGCTTTCAGCATAAAGATTGCCGATGTTGAGATAAACAGAGGCATTATCCTCCTCCACAGCCTGAAACAGATACTTCTTGGCCTGGATAAAATTACCCTGTCTGCTGTGGATCACCCCTGCATTAAATGCTGCCGTCAGATTTCCTTCCGCCGCAGCCATTTCATAGTATCGTAATGCCATAACCTCGTTAACCGGAGTTCCCCTTCCGAAATAATACATGTTGGCAAGATTAAACCAGGCGTCAGGATAATGATGTCTGGCTACATACTTGAATAAATCGAAGGCCTTATAGTAATCCTGTCCGGTTCCAAGTCCTTTTACATACATATAGCCAAGCATGAATTTGATTTGATCATCACTTGAATTAACCAGCTTGCTGCAAATCGGAAAAGCCAGTTCGTAATCCTTCTGTTCGTAGGCTGATTTGCAACGGTTTACATCATTGCAGTCCTGGGCATTTTTGCAGTCATCTCCAAGAGAAACGGCATCCTCCGCCTGCAGTGCTGATGAGCATAGCAGCAGGAACATTGATAAAATAGCATACTTTGTTTTTTTACAGCTACTGTTCATCATAGTCACTCATATCTGAAATAATCTGGTGGGCAAACTTCAGTTCCCGATCCGACAGCAGTTTGACCAGACGGGCAATTTCATTATGGTATTTGATCCCGGTGTCTACATTCTGGGCCTGCAGTATATTGAATATTACGTATGCATGCAGCGAATCCTTGTAACAGATATTGCCGTCAACAAAATTCATTACCGCATCTCTTGTTATAACCCCGTGATAACGATCACGGAGCACGGCCTTGAAAAAATATTTGCAGGCAAAATCGATATCCGGATCGACATATTTTCCTTCGGAATAAATCTTCCCGAGTCTGATTGCAGAATCAGCGCTGTTTTTATCCACGCCGTCATGCAGTAAAGCAGCAGCGGTGTCAAAATTCTGCTCCCTGCCGTTACCGGTAAGATAGCAGTCGGCCAGCAGAGCATTGCCCTCCGCAATTGCAAGATCTACCGCCTCCTGGGCCACGTCACAGGCCTTTTTATAATCCACAGTGGTACCAATCCCAAGATAGTAGTCCCTCGAAACCTTTACATAGGCGGTGGAACTGCCAGCCTCCATTGCCTTGGAATAGTAGAAGAAGGATTTACTCTCGTTCTGAATCGATGATTTACGTTCGTACAGTTCACCAAGCCTTTCAAGAGCAGCGACCGCACCGCCGTCGGCAGCCTCAAGATACCATTCTACCGCCTTTTTCAAATCAAAAAATCTGCTGTTGCCCTCATCACTGTACAGTTCACCGAGCAGGTAGGCGGTATCCTGACTGCGGGTACTGTCATAGGCCTTGAGCAGAAGCCGCTCTCCTTCAGCAATATTCAGATTCTTGCCGGTTCCGTTGAGGTAGCACAGCGCCAGATTCTGCATGAAACTGAAATCAGTACTGTAGGAGAATTTTTCATAGATTTCGCAGGCGTCGCTGTGATGATTCTGCTCGGCGTAGTATTTTGCCAGTTCATAGGCGGCAGGAGTTGAACCGCGGTTCATTGCCAGACGCAGATATTTTTTACCAAGCTCGGGATTAACATTGAGAGCATCATCCATACCGTTGAGATAGGAGGATCCGAGCAGATAGAGACAGTTCGGATAACCGAATTTTGCCCCGACCCGGATCCACTTCAGCAGTTCGCCGTTGTTATGGAAAGGATCATCCTCGTTGGAATAGATATTGATCAGTTTATCAATGGCATCAGGATCACCGTTAAGAGCCACTTTTTCCAGGTAAGGCACCGCCTCCCTGATTTCACCGTTATGGATATCATAGATGCACCTGGCCAGCTGACCGGAGGCAGGTGCATAATCAAGCTGTTCAGCCTGATGGAAATAACTGCAGGATTTAAACAGATCCTGCTCAATCTGCTGATTCTCCCGGTAAAGCATCCCGAGTTCATACATAGCCTCGGCAGAACCGGCGTCAGCTGCGGTCTGGTAGCAGTCCCGCGCCTTCAGATAATCATTGGAGGCGGCGTACCACTGTCCCAGCAGATAGTTTCCCTTTTTGACATCTATAGCAGCAAGCCTGGTTGCAGTGTCAAAAGCAACCTGCTGATCAGCCTTGACATAGTTTCCCTCAAAATAATATTTAAATTTCCGGGTAAGAGCTTTGACTGAACCGAGCTGGGCTGCACGCTCAAGACAGTCAAGAGCTGCAGGAATATTTTTATCGGTATACCTTCCCTCAGAGTAAATCTGATAAAGGGTATAAAGAGCATCGCTGTTGCCAAGAGTTGCAGCACGGCGCAGATCCTCCATTGCGACCTTGATATTAGGAGCCTGTCTGCCATCAGGCGGATTCAGGTGATATATACCGCTGATATAATAGGCGGTACTGTCATTGCGGTTCATACCTAAATTTATAAGTTCAGTAAACTCCCCGTAATTTACCTCACCGCCGGCTCCCTTGAGTACCAGCGCAGCAAGTTCACCGTATCGAGAGGTCGAACCGCAGTCTATGGCTTTCCGGTAATATTCCACGGCCCCGTGATCATCATTGCGTGAACGGCTCAGATCCCCAAGCAGATCATAAGCAGGACAGTAATTTTTTTCTGCAGCGGTTTTCAGATCTACCGCGGCCATGATATAGCCTTCATTTCCTCCCGGAGTTTCCAGGGCAAGTCTGGCTCGTTCGTAATAACCCTCAGCACTGTTGAGCTTCACCGCAAAGTCACACCAGGCGGCGGCATCCTTAAAATAAATAGGCTCTTTCGCAGCCCTCGCGTGATAGATCCGGGCAAGTTCAAGCGCCGCCCCGGCATTTCCGGAACCGGAGGCTTTTCTGAGAAGATCTATAGCCCTTGGTTCATCGGCCCTGATTCCGTCTCCGCCGGTCCGGTAAATCATCCCGAGATAATAATAATTTGCCCCGGAGGTAACGGACTGACTGTCGGAAATTTTCTCCAGATATGATACTGCCCGCGCAAAATCCCGTGGAACAAGCTCTCCGTGGTAGTACAGTTCAGCCAGACTGAACTGGGATTCAGGATCTTTGAAGTCACGATCCAGTTCCTCCATCAACTGCACCGCTGTATGCGGATCAGCCTTGATGCCGTAGCCGGTCAGATAGAACCGGCTTAAGAGATACCTGTAATGAACATAGAACTCATGATCACGGGCCTCCCTGACGAAGTCCTGCATGATCCTGAAATCTTTTCTGGCTGTTTCAGCAAGAGATGAAGGATTTCTGCTGTAGCGATATTCTATACTGATCGGAACAGCTGAAGCGACATTGTTGATTTCCGCCATATCGAGGTAGGCAAGACCCAGGGTTTCATTGCGTTCAACCGTGTTGTCAAAAAGGAAGATCCCGGCAAGTTTGGAAGCTGCACTGTAATCACCCTCTGCCACAGCTCTCTGATAATAACGGATCCCACGTTCATAATTTTTTGCAGTGCCCAGTCCGCGGTAGTACAAATCACCGAGAACCGAATGAACCCTGGCGAAGCCGGAATTTTCATATACTCCGCACAGTTGCAGCGCCGCGGAATAATTATGATCGTTGTATTCATCAAGACAGTACTGGATCAGCGGAGCCAGCGCCTGCTGCTGTCTCTGGGCAAATTCCTGAACGAATGTACCCTGCGCGGCCGCGGCTCCGGCAGCCTGACTGCATACAAATCCAAGGATCAGTAAACCTTTTTTCAACTCAATCTCCGGAACTGCCGTTATTTGTTAACAAAATAGATCAGAAAACCTGTCAGCAGCACATAAAACAGCAGAAGCACAAATATAACCCTGCGATTGAAAATCTTTCTCAGTTTTCTTTTAATTGAACCTCTGCGGATCTCATAGTATTCCTTACTGTCGATACCGATGGATGTTTCAAACTCAATCATTTTCTTGCATTGCTCGGACAATTCATTGTCAGCTTTGAATTTGCTGACATCGATATACCGTCCAAGTGCTGACTGCACCCACTTGAAAGTTTCAGCGTATGACGCAGCATCCTTTTTGTCAATCATGACGTCCATCAGTCTAATCATCTCCGCTGCATCTTTGTTCGCAAGAGTATCTGCCGCAAACTTTGCCACATCGTAACTGTGCTGCCATACTTTATAGCAGACATCAAGTTCGGTCTCGTTTTTCATCAGGACACAGTGATAGAGAAAATCAAGGCAGGCCATGGTAAACAGAGCCTCGGATTTACCTTTTACATAGTTGTTTACAAAATCTTCATAAGATTCAAAAATCACTTCAAAACCTCTCGTCTTCAGCCTCGCACACTATCTCTGCCTTTATCCCCAGCAAGCGGCATAACAGCATCAGCCATTAGTCCATCGTGAACCTGCACTGCAATTTACTCCTGGCTGAACATACAGTTCTGTGAGTATTCTCTTTGAATGTATTTCTGTGCCTCATAGTATTCCATGCAGTCAATACCTACTGAGTTTTCAAACTCTTTCATTTGTTCATTGTATTTGCTGAATAGTTGCAGTTTGAATGTATTAATATTAATGTGTCTGTCTAAAGCTGAATCAACCCACTTTGTAGTTTTCTGATATACTGATTTATTAAGTTTCCTACTAAAGAGTTCAATCCGTTTGACCAGTTCAGCCGCTTCCGTGTTTGCCATGGCCTCGGCAGCAAACTTTGCTACTTTGTAAGCGTGCCTGGTCACGATACTGACCACCTGCACGGAGCATCCATATGCCATCAGCTTACACTGATATGAAAAATCAAGACACGCCATGACAAACAGCGCATCGGAATCACCTTTTACGTAATAATTTACAAAATCTTCATATGTTTCAAAAATCATTTCAAAACCTTAACTCGCTCAGTTCCAAACATTTCAAGTGCTTTCTTTTCTACAGCAGGGGAAGCATTGACTACTACCGCCATTCTGGCGTGCTCCCATACTTTCAAATCAACCATTGCGTTTCCCACATAGTCAAAACCCTTTTCTCCGAAAGCCTTTACCAGCACTGCTGCCTTATTTCTCCCTACGAAATTTTTTTTAACATAAGTGGCAAAAACGTCATCAAACAATCCAAGATGCCTTGATATTCTGTGGGCAATAAGGACATTTGAACCGGTACAGAGGTAAATTCTGCGCCCCTTCAACCGCTCCTGTCTGATAAATTCAAGAGTCTGTGGTATATATCTGAGTTTACTGCAGTCGAAGCTGTAGTGTTTGCACAGTTTGTACTTGGTATAGGCACGGCCGAGACGATGCCACCACAGAACACGGAAAATTCTCAGTGGATTAAACTTGATATAGCTGATAAATGATCTCAGCGACATGTCGCCGTACACGACCGTGCCGTCAAGATCAACGCACAACGGTACCTGCTGTTCCATATTTTTTTTCGGTCCCCATTTGCAAAAAGACAACCAATATGAAGCATATCGATTGTCTTTTTATATTTCTCCCACACCGGATTAATCCGGAATTTTAATACAGATTAGAGCAGAATTCTGGTCTTGATGGTACCTTCAATCTCTCTTAATTTGTTTAAAACCTCTTCGCTCTTGTCACTCTTTTCAACGTCAAGAACAACATAACCGATCTGAGGAGAGGTCTGCAGATACTGGGATACAACATTGATACCGTATTCTGCAAAGATATTGTTGATCTTGTTGATGATACCAGGATTATTTCTGTGAATATGAAGCAGACGGTTTACATTACCCTGCAGCGGCAGAGAAACTTCAGGGAAGTTTACGGCCATAATGGTTGAACCGTTATCAGAGTATTTAACCAGCTTGTCAGCCACTTCAATACCGATATTGGTCTGAGCTTCCTTGGTTGAAGCACCGATATGAGGGGTAAGAATAACATTGTCAAACTTCTGAAGAGGGGAAATAAACGGATCCTTGTTGGTTGCAGGTTCTACCGGATGAACGTCACATGCCGCACCGGCAATATGACCGGATTCAACAGCTTCAGCAAGAGCCTCAACATCAACAACTGTACCTCTGGATGCATTCAGGAATATAGCTCCGTCCTTCATCTTGGCAAACTGATCACGACTGATCATATTCTTGGTTTCAGGTGTCTCAGGAACATGCATGGTTACGATATCAGCCTTGGCCAGCAGTTCATCCAGAGAACCTACCTGGTGAGCATTACCAAGAGACAGTTTATTCTCGATATCATGATAGATAACCTTCAGACCCAGAGCCTCGGCGATTATACCAACCTGGGTTCCGATATGACCGTAACCTACAATACCGAGAGTCTTACCGCGGGCCTCAAAGCAGCCTGCAGCATTCTTGTCCCATTTACCTGCATGAGTGCCGGCGTTCTTGGAAGGAACACGGCGCAGTAACAGCAGATATTCACCGGTAACCAGTTCTGCCACGCTTCTGGTATTGGAATAAGGAGCATTGAACACAGGAATACCGTGCTCGGTGGCGGACTTCAAATCAACCTGATTGGTACCGATACAGAAGCATCCTACTGCAACCAGTTTTTTGGCAGCGTCAAAAACATCCGGTGTCAAAAAAGTTCTGGAACGAATACCCAGGAAGTGAACATCCTTGATCTTTTCAAGAAGTTCTTCCTTGTCAAGAGCACCCTTCAGATATTCAACATTGGAATAACCGGCTTTGTTGAACTCCTCTACGGCACTTGGCGCAACACCTTCAAGCAGCAATACTTTGATTTTGTCTTTATCAAGTGAATAACGGCCCATTTTTCATCCATCCTTACTTATAAATTTTAAATTCTTTGTTTTTTATTTTTTTAACTGTCTTCTTGCTTCAACTGCTGCACTCAGCTTTGAAATAATCAGTTCAGTATCATCCCAGCCTACGCAGGCATCGGTAATACTCTGACCGTATACCAGATCTTTAGGATCCTTGCAGTCCTGTCGGCCTTCCACCAGGTGGCTTTCAATCATCACACCGAAGATGGCATTGTTGCCTGCTGCGATCTGTGCAGAAACATTCTCGCAAACCTCAACCTGTTTCTTGAACTGCTTGGAGCTGTTTGCATGACTGAAGTCAATCATAACCTTCTGAGGCAGACCAGCCTTTGAAAGAGCTTCGCATGCTGAAGCTACAGACTCACTGTCATAATTGGTTGAATTCTTGCCGCCGCGCAGGATCAGGTGACAGTAATTGTTTCCGGTAGTTCTGAAAATTGCACTGTGACCGAACTTGGTTACTGACAGGAATGAATGTTCAGATCTTGCAGCCTGGATTGCATCGGTTGCAATCTTCACGGAGCCGTCGGTATTGTTCTTGAAACCTACCGGACATGACAGACCTGAAGCCATTTCTCTGTGGAGCTGTGATTCAGTTGTTCTGGCGCCGATCGCACCCCAGGAAATCAGTTCATCGAAATACTGAGGGGAAAGAATGTCAAGGAACTCAACAGCAGCAGGAACACCAAGGTTGTTTACATCCAGCATGAGCTTTCTGCCGATTCTGAGTCCGTCGTTGATTTTGTATGAATGATCAAGATAAGGATCGTTAATCAAACCTTTCCAGCCCACTGTGGTTCTTGGTTTTTCAAAATACACACGCATAATAATATGCAGTGTATCCTTGTATTTTTCTCTCAATACAGCCAGACGGTTGGCATATTCAATGGCCGATTTAGGATCATGGATTGAGCAAGGACCGGTAACAACTACCAGACGATCATCGCGATCATCCATAATATTCTGAATTTCCTTGCGCGCATTGATAACAGTATCTGCAGCCTTTTCGGTTAACGGATACTTTTCTCTGATTGCAACTGGTGGTAATACTACATGAACCTCTTTAATTCTAACGTCGTCAGTGTTTTTTTCGCCGATCATTTCTTTTCCATCTATCAAAATTTATAAACCTGCAGAGAAACAGAGCTGCAACTGTTTAAATCCTGTCCGGATTATAAGCTCACGGATCTCCAATACTTTTCCGCTATTTTACTATAAACTGATGTTTTTTTTAAGATCCCTGACATTAATAGATCAGATATTGCAGAAAAAGCCTGTTGCGGATACAGATACGAAAAACCGGCTCCGCACGGAACCGGTCTATTGAATGGTTAAACTCTGCTGAACAGAGAATTTATATTACAGAACACCAGCGATTGCGGTGCACAGTGCATCAATATTGTGGGTGGTGATACCTGCAACGCTGATACGGCCGGAACCTACAATATAAACACCAAACTGGGTCTTCAGCTTGTTAACCTGCTCCTTGTTCAGACCGGAGAAGGAGAACATACCGTTCTGTTCATTGATGAAAGAGAAGTCCTGGTTAACACCGAGTTCCTTGAGTTTAGTAACCAGCAGATTGCGCATGGTCTTGATTCTTTCTCTCATTTCCTTAACTTCATTTTCCCATTCTGCTCTCAGTTCAGGATTTGAAAGGATTGTTTCAACAATCTTCGCACCGTGGGCAGGAGGATTTGAGTAGTTGGCACGGATGGCAATCTTCAGCTGGCTGAATGATTTAGCACACTGCTCTGCATCTGCGTTCACAACAGTGATAGCTCCGATACGTTCATTGTACAGACCGAAATTCTTGGAGAATGAACTTGCAACCAGGAATTCCTTATGGTACTTGGCAAATGTTCTGATACCTACAGCATCCTCGTTAACACCGTTACCGAATCCCTGATATGCGAAATCAAAGAATGGCAGAAGGTTGAGTTCTGCTGTAAGTTTAGCCAGTTCCTCCCACTGTTCCGGTTTTGGATCAATACCGGTTGGATTGTGGCAACAGCCGTGCAGAAGAACAACGTCGCCAGCCTTGGCCTGACGCAGAGACTGCTTCATACCTTCAAAATCAAGTCCGTGGGTTGTAGGATTGTAATAGTTGTACTGAGCTGTTTCAAAACCGGCAGCGCCGAATACCTTGAAGTGGTTAACCCAGGTAGGATTGGAGATCCAGATCTTGTTGGCAATCTTCTGCTGGATCAGGAAGTCTGCACCCACACGCAGAGCACCGGTACCGCCTGGAGCCTGAGCAGTGCATGCTCTCTTTGAAACAACAATTTCGTCACCTTCACCGAAAACCAGACCCTGAACCAGACGGCCGTACTCAGGAGTACCTGGAATACTCAGGTAACTCTTGGTTTTTTCTGTATCAAGAATAATCTTTTCAGCCTTTTTTACAGTCTTAAGCACTGGAGTTTCACCGGCGTCATTCTTGTAAACACCAACACCAAGGTTGATTTTATTAGGCTTAGTATCATTACGGAATTCTTCGGTCAAACCAAGAATAGGATCTGCTGGAGCAGCTTCAATCTTATCGAAAAACATTTTAGTACCTACGATGAAAAATAAAAGAAACTTACAAACTTACATAAAAAATTTAGCTGATTATACCACAAAAAGAAATTTTATAAACAAATGAGAAAAAGAAGTTCAAAATCTTCAGTTTGAACGTTTTTTGCAGGCTTCAGTGAAGTTTACCGCTGTAGACATCTATATACTGTTGCAGGAATTTTTCCTTGGAGAATTTCTGTGATTTTTCAATTGCCGCCCTCGCCATTTTATGTCGCAGCTTGTCATCGGACATCAGCAGCACCAGCTTTTGGTAATATGTTTCGAGATCATTGTCCGGAATAATAAAACCGTTCACATCGGAATCTATAATATCGTACACCGCCCCCCAGGAAGAGAAGGACACAGGCACCACCCCCATCTGCATTGCCTCACCGCAGCACAGACACCAGCCTTCGGTCTTGGAGGTGTTAAGATAGATGGAACTTCTTTCGAAATAAGGTTTTGACTCCTGTCTTCCGACCATGGTTATATTCGGAATATTTTTAATCAGACTCTCATAGTAACGCTGTGAGTACCCCTCCCCCACAATGGTCAGGTGCCAGTCCTGAAAAATCCCCTCATCCTGGAAGCGTTTCCAGATATTTATGGCAATTGACAGTCTCTTGTATGTTTCCTCAAGACGGGAGACAATAACAACCTCTTTCCTCTTCTGGTCAAGTCTGAGCGGATCGTAATAATCGTCAAACGAGGTGCAGTTATTGATCACCCTGGTATTCGGTCTGCAGTCATGGGACAGAAAGGAGGAAAACCTTTCGACATAATCGTCACACAGCAGGATCAAAGGTTTTGAATAGCAGTACAGCAGCTTGAACTTGGCAATCATCTTCGTTCTTTTCTTGTAACGGTAGAACGGCATTAAACAGAAGCGGCGCAGCCATTTGATCTTATGGGAAAGTCTGTGACTCTGCAGGAAACGCACCCAGGCATTATGGAAGGTAAGATCATCAAGTTCATATCCGGGACAGAAATGATAGGTGGTAACAATTCTGACATTATCAAGCCCCTCGATGGCCTTCTTGAAGATCTTCATTTCAGAGCCGTCATTCTGCTGCACGTGGATTACATCGATCTTGTTCTTTACAATAAAATCTCTGATATGGGAAATAGGTGTTTTGGAATTGATCAGCATGGACTTGTCACAATCGATTTCTGATACTTCATCATGCTTTGAACAAGCAAAGAAAAACTTGAAGCCGTAAGGTTCCAGGTTTTTTTTAAGGGTCAGAGTATGGCGTTCTATTCCACCGATGGACCCAGATGTTTCATCAACATTCTGAAATAAATAGAACAGTACATTCATTATGCAGTCATAATCCCAGTCAGCAATTATAATAATTATTTTTTTACTGTCAGTTCAAGCTGACAAACAGTAATCAGTAATAAGCAAAATTATAGCGTCATATTTTATTACTTTGTACCATATTTTAGAACTTATTTTTTGATTGTGTGTTGTTTATTCAAAATTTTAAGGACAACAGTTCATATGCAAAGGCTTACAGGCGTAGGAGGCTGGAACCCGCAGGCAGCTTTTTTTTCGCAGTTTGACTGTAATAATGTAGGACATTTGCCATACTTGCCTGCCTATTTTCTCCAGAAACTAAAACGAAAGCACTACACAGCAATAAATAACTTATTGATTTTACGATGTTTTTATCAATCAACAGGACTATCATCCAGGTCAGAGTTCACCGGAACCGCCCTTGTTATTCATAAAAAAATAACTAGAATATAAAGTGTTGCAGGACGCAACTATGGCAGGATGCCGTACATTTCAAGGATTGAAATATAGTTCCCGGGATTGGGAACCGAATAAAAAACTGTTGTGGAAGGAACTCAAGGATTGAGTTCCTTTTGCTTTTTCAGGACCGGTAATTTTCACCGGATTATTCTTTTTGACCACCGCCACATTTCATTTTTCAGTCCGGATTTTACGAAAATTCGGTTAAGCAGTGATAGCTTACATTCTTGTAGGATATTTGCCATAGTTGTGTAGGTAAAATCACCTAAAATCGATAATCTTTATGTAATCCTATATAGATATATTATTGATTTACCGTTATTTTTCATTCGTAATTACAAATTATCCCCTGTAGGAAGTTATTTAGACCTATAGATATTTATATAAAAATGACTATAATAGGAACTGTTGCAAGAAGCAACTTTGGCATGAAGCCATGTATTTCAAGGAAGAAATAAAGTTCTGGGATAGAGCTGATAAACAAACCAATTTGCAGAGGGAGCCTATGGATGGGTTCCCTTTACTTTTTCCGGAAATTCAATTTTTCCGGCAGTTTTAAGCCTTTTCAAATTCTCAATTTTACCTGTTTTTTGTAGGAAATCTGCCATCGCTCTATCGGCAAATATACTAATGTTCAGTAAGTCTAATTATAAACTGTATTATTAAATAATTGATTTTCCGTTATTTTTTTATAAACTATCGATTATATTGCGTAATCAGTGTCTGATCCGGCCCCTTGTAATCGGGACTTTTTTTACTAGAATCATAAATGTAAAGGGATTTATCGTCGGCAGGATGCTAGTTTTCATGGATGAAATATAGTTCCAGGATCGGAACCGAAGGCAAAATTACATTGAAAGGGAAACTCACGGATTGAGTTTCCCTTTCTTTATTCATCCAGCGGTGCAGACAACCGGAAAGCCGGCTGATCCGGTTTCAGCTTACACGGCTGCTGTGCCAAATCAGATCGAGTCCCATCTTTTCAAAATGTCTGCTGATTTCAGTTACACTGCGATCATCATTGATAATAAACTGCGGCAGATCGTGATGATCCGCGGCATATCCACCCGGCTGAGTGCTGGAACCGGCACTGATGGAGTTTATGGCAATCGGAACTATGGCATCCCTGAACTTTGAGGATTCCCTGGTGGAAATGGAAATCTCCAGTTCCGGATCGAACATTCTGAAAGCACAGATGTACTGGATCAGTTCCTTTTCAGATACCGGACACGGAGGGACAAATCCTCCGGCGGCAGGTCGCAGACGCGGGAAGGACAGACTGATTTTGCTCTGCCAGTAATGTCTGCGCATATATGCAATATGATGCGCCAGCATACAGGCATCGGCATGAAAATCAGCAAGTCCGAGCAGAATACCCATTCCGATCTTGTCCATCCCCGCCTCCCCGAGTCTTTCCGGGGTCTCCATGCGGTAGCGCATGTCAGCCTTTCTGCCTCTGACATGGTTTTCCTTATAAGTTGGTTTATGGTAGGTTTCCTGGTAGACCATCACCGCATCAACCCCCATTCCCTTAAGTTCCCGGTAATCCTCCGTATCCATCGGCTGAACCTCCATCATCAGGTAGGTGGAATACTGTTTGACAATCGGGATCATCTCACGGAAATAATCCATTCCACCCTTGCGCTGATGTTCACCGGTCACCACCAGAATGGTTTCATAACCCATTGCAGCAATTGCTTCACACTCAGCAATCACCTCCTCGCGGTTGAGGACCTTGCGGCGGAATTTGTTTTCAGCGGCAAAACCGCAGTATTTGCAGCTGTTGGAGCACAGATTGGTAAGATAGAGCGGAATATACATGCCGAGGGTCTGACCGAAACGCTTGCGGGTAAGTTTCTCCGCCTCGCGGATCATTTCCGGCAGAAGAGGAACAGCAGCCGGTGACAGAAGCGCTGCAAAATCCTCAACAGTACGCTGTTCATGCATGAACGCATCGGCAACATCATTTTCGGTGGACTGCATCACCCTGCGGTGCCAGTAATCAAAATCCAGTTGCTCCATTTCATCGTAAAAGCTCATTTCACTACTCCAGACTGCTCAGAAAATGTTCCATATTGGAAGTGGCGTTTGCTCTAAGAGTTGATCTTCCGAGACCTGCCTCATATGCGACTCTGCCCGCTCTTACCGCAAGTTCGAAGGCACCCGCCATCGCCACCGGATCTCCGGATACAGCTATGGCGGTATTTACCAGCACTGCATCCGCACCCAGTTCCATGGCACGGGCGGCATGAGACGGAGCTCCGATCCCGGCATCCACCACCACCGGCACTGTTGACTGCTCAATGATTATTTTCAGAAATTCCAGTGTTTTCAGGCCCTGATTACTTCCAATCGGTGCAGCCAGCGGCATAACACACGGACAGCCGGCATCTGCAAGGCGCTTGCACAGCACCGGATCAGCCTGACAGTACGGAAGAACGGTGAATCCCTTCTGTACCAGTTCCTCTGCAGCTTTAAGAGTTTCAACCGGATCCGGCAGAAGATATTTCGGATCAGGATGAACCTCCAGTTTAATCAGATCTGTACCGAGAGCCTCTTTGGCAAGGCATGCAGCAAACACCGCCTCTCTGGCAGTACGGGCTCCGGCGGTATTGGGAAGAAGCGTAAGATTTAATGATTTGAGGGGAGCAAGCAGATGATCCTCCCTGCGGTTCAGATCCACTCTCTTGATCGACATGGTTACCATCTGGGCACCGGATGCTCTGATGGAATCAACCATCAGCTGTACCGATGAAAATTTACCAGTTCCCACAAACAGTCTTGAATCAAATTCGTAGCTGCCGATTTTCAGTTTACCGCTCACAACTTCCTCCTGCCATCATATAAAAAACATCCAGGCGATCATTTTCCTGCAGTTTACAGTTCTGATAATCATTCTTGGAAATGATACTGTCATTCAGACTTACTGCCATTCCGTATATTTCATCCGCATTTTTAATAATTCCGAGTTCTGACAGTACATCAAGCAGAGCTGTGCAGCCTACTTCGGCCGGTTTATCGTTAAAAATGATTTTCATACTTTATAATCCTTTATCGGACCTACTGTCCGCAAAATATGCCAGCAGCTGCGCCGTGGCTTTTTCCGGATCTTCAGCCGCAGTGATTGCTGTTACCACCGCAATGGATTTTACTCCTGTTGCAAGTACATCAGAAAAATTTTTCTCCTTGATCCCTCCGATGGCGACTGTATTTCTGTCTCTGAGCAAATCTGCATATAGTCTCAGCCTTTCCAGTCCCTGCGGGTCTGATTTCATCACCTTGGTTCTGGTCGGGAATATATGGCCAAGGGCAATGTAGGAAGGATTGATCCGGCAGGCCCGCGCAATTTCGTAAAACCCGTGGGTAGAAACCCCCAGAGCGATCCCGCTTTCGGAAATCAGGGAAAGATCCGCTGTCAGCAGATCCTCCTGCCCGAGATGAACACCGTAGGCATGATATTTAACCGCCAGCTGCCAGTAGTCATCTATAAATACTCTTGCTCCGTACTGCTCTCCGAGAGCCACCGCCCGCTCTATATCCCGCTCAAGGTGCGGATACTGCGGATCCTTAATCCTGAGCTGAATGGTTTTAACCCCGCACGCAAGCAGTCTTTCAATCCATTCCACACTGTCAACCACCGGATAGAGGCCGAGAGGTTCATCAATGGTTTTAAAATGATATTCGGGCACGGATTCAGCAAAACTGCTGACAGCCTGAGGAAGATATTTTTCCTGATAATGAGCAATACCGAAAGCAGGCGTGCCGTTGCCGTGTCCGGGACGAACACCGAGATCAATGGCCTGTGACACATACATCTGCGCCGCTGTAACCGCATCATACAGGAAATAGTCCATTGCCATATAGGAAACAATGGCTGATGAAAGGGTACATCCGGTACCGTGGGTATTAACGGTGTCAAATCTTCTGGCTCTGAGAATAAAACGTTCATCTCCGGCAAAAAGCACGTCGTGAACATACTGCGGATCTCTGCTGTGACCGCCCTTGACCAGAATATTGCCAAGCCCGGCGAGTCTGAGTTTGGCGACCTGCTGTTCAATCTCCGCCATACTTTCCGCGTTGCGTTCACTTCCCGAAAGGATCCTCAGTTCATCAAGATTCGGGGTCAGCAGATCAACATACGGGAACAGCGTATGGAACTCTGCAGGAACATCAGCCAGTGAACTTATTTGCTGTCCGGTTGAGGCAATGCACACCGGATCAAGCAGAACAAAAGGTTTTCTCCCGCTGTCATTCTTTCTGAGAGATTTTATAAAGTCCCGAATCAGACCGAGTATTGTCAGATCCGGAATAAGACCGATTTTCAGTGCATCCGGATACAGATCCGCCGCCAGAGTTCTGATATTCTGATTAAAAAAGCTCTCAGAAACCGGCTCAACGCAGTCTACAGCCTGTGAACTCTGGGCTGTAAGACAGGTAAGCACCATGCAGGGATAAACCCCGAGATCGTGCATCACTGAAATATCACGCTGAGCGCCGGCACCGCAGCAGCTGTCGGAACCGGCTATTGTCCAAACCTTCTTCATGCTATAAATCCAGTTCCTTTCCGTATTTCTCTCTGATCCTTCTGCTGATCCTCATAGAGCAGAACTTAGGTCCGCACATGGAGCAGAAATGATCCACATTCCGGCAGTCCTCCGGAGTACTCTCATTGTACAGTCTGCGGGCTGTGTACGGATCAAGAGCCAGAGCAAACTGATCAAGCCACCTGAATTCAAAACGGGCCTTGCTCATGGCATGATCCCTTATGATCGCCATCGGATGGTGTTTGGCCACATCGGCGGCATGGGCGGCAATCTTGTAAGCAATCATGCCCTGCTTTACATCCTCACGGTTCGGAAGTCCGAGGTGTTCCTTAGGTGTCACATAGCACAGCATGGCACAGCCGTACCATCCGATCATGGCAGCACCGATCCCGGAGGTGAAATGATCATATCCCGGTGCTATGTCTGTTACCACCGGACCGAGGGTATAGAACGGGGCACAGTGGCAGTCCTCCTCCTCCTTCTCCACATTCACCTTGATCAAATCCATCGGCACATGACCCGGACCTTCAATCATAACCTGAACATCATATTCCCAGGCGATTCTGGTAAGTTCACCCAGAACCTTAAGTTCTGAAAACTGTGCTTCATCATTGGCATCATAACAGGATCCCGGTCTCAGACCGTCGCCAAGGGAAAGTGCTACGTCATAGGAAGCACAGATCTCGCATATTTCACGGAAATGGGTATAAAGGAAATTTTCCTGATTATGGTGCATGCACCAGTTGGCAATGATGGAACCGCCGCGGGAAACAATCCCGGTCATTCTCCTTGCAGCAAGAGGAATGAAACTCTTCAGCAGTCCGGCATGAATGGTAAAATAGTCAACACCCTGCTCCGCCTGTTCCACCAGAGTATCCCTGAAGATCTCCCATGAAAGATTCTCAGCAATTCCGCCAACTTTCTCCAACGTCTGATACAGAGGAACCGTCCCGATCGGAACAGGTGAATTTCGGATAATAGATTCACGGGTCTCATGAATATTGCGTCCGGTACTCAGATCCATCACGGTATCCGCACCCCAGCGCACCGACCATACCAGTTTTTCTACCTCCTCTTCAACGGAGGAGCTCATGGATGAATTGCCGATATTGGAATTGACCTTCACCAGGAATTTTGAACCGATAATCATCGGTTCAAGTTCAAGATGGTTGATATTGGCTGGAATTATCGCACGTCCTGCCGCCACCTCCTGACGGATTTTCTCAGCAGTAAACTCACCCTGTTCAGCAGGATCCACACGCTGGCTTTCTCTGATTGCCACATACTGCATTTCCGGAGTTACAATCCCGGCACGGGCATAGGCAAGCTGGGTGATCCTTTTTCCGGATTTTGCCCGGTAGATCATGGCTGCTTCTTCAGGATCCTTCTTTCTGCCATTTAAAAAGGTTGAGCAGGTCTGATTGAATGCCTCCCTCCTCTCAACCTCTCTTTCACTAATCCATTTTTCACGGATTGGCTTAAGTCCGCGGTGCAGATCCAGCACAGCACTGCTGTCACCGTATACGCCGGAGGTATCATAGACCATGACAGATGGATTGGAACCCGTCTGGCTGATTTTTCTGAACGGAACCCCGGTTCCGTCATCCATTGTCAGAAAAACCCGCTCAGACTGGGGAAAAGATTCCGCCTTCAGAGAAAGAATGCGCTGCATGGCTTCTTCCCTGTTTGTTTTTTTTGTTTCGCAGTTATTAATAATATCTTCCCTATTCGTTGATTCCATACCCAAACCTATAAAACTTATCAGTGCTGTAACAACCGTTAATTATACAAGATTTTTCCCGTCCTGACCGATTTTATTAGGACCTCAGCTTCCACGGATCCGTAATACCGGTCACAGACAGATAGACAGACTGAACCTGAAACAAAAAAGAGACCTCTCGCATAATGCGGAGATCTCCGTTTCATCCGTTAAAGACGGTTCAAAAACCGATTAGCACTCAAACATTGCAGAAATAGATTCCTCATTGCTGATTCTGCGGATTGCTTCTGCAAGCATTGGAGCCAGAGTCAGAGTTCTAACCTTGCCGGTAGACTTGATCTTGTCTGTCAGAGGGATTGAGTCGGTTACCACAATTTCATCAATCTTTGAGTTGGTGATATTGTCATAGGCAGAACCGGAAAGTACCGGGTGGGTTGCATAGGCAAGAACACTCTTTGCTCCGCGTTCCTTCAGAGCATCAGCCGCCTTGCACAGTGTTCCGCCGGTATCAACCATATCATCAATGATAATACAGTCACGGCCTTCAACTTCACCGATCAGATGCATAACCTGAGATACATTAGGTTTTGGTCTTCTCTTGTCGATAATTGCAATATCGATGTCATTGAGCAGTTTAGCCATGGCACGTGCTCTTACCACACCGCCGATATCCGGAGAAACGATTACCGGATTTTCAAGGTGTTTCTGTCTTAAATCTTCCAGCAGAACAGGGCTTCCGAACAGGTTATCGATTGGTACATCGAAGAATCCCTGAATCTGTTCTGCGTGAAGATCAACTGTTACAACGCGGTCAACACCAACACCGGTCAGAAAATCTGCAACAACCTTGGCTGTAATAGGCACACGTGCTGAACGAACACGACGATCCTGTCTTGCATATCCGAAATATGGAACAACTGCAGTGATACGGCCGGCTGATGCACGACGCATAGCATCGATCATAACCACCAGTTCCATTAAATTGTCGTTGGTTGGAGCGCAGGTAGACTGAATGATGAACACATCGCATCCACGGACAAATTCATTAATCTGAACCTGAACCTCACCATCACTGAAACGACCCACAGTGGCGTCACCCAGTTTGGCTCCCAGACGATCAGCAATCTTTTGAGCAAGCTCAGGAATAGCATTTCCGGCAAACAGTTTTAAATCAGGCACGGTACTTATTTCACCTCAAATAAAAAATATCAACTAAAAAATCATGAAAGATCTAAGCGGATAGGAATTCAAAAAAACATATTATCTGATAAAAAAATAGCAAACAAACTAATACAGACAATTAAATCTAAGCGTTAAATCTTATTTGTGCGTATTTTATCAGCCTAATTTAGTGATATCAATCACAATTAATAGAAAAAAAACTCCTTCGAATCGAATCAAAGGAGCCGATCAGCAGTTACCGTTCTAGACAGTTCTAGAGGTAATCTATATCAATATTCTTGTTTCTGCAATATTCCCTAAACATATCCAGCATGAACATATTAGGACATACCAGAGCGGCAGAACCTACAGTCTTGATGGAATTACTGTCGATGGTCAGGAATCCCAGATAGAACAGCAGAGACAGCAGTTCATCCTGCTGATAGTTCTTAACCAGGGTCAGTCTGAGGAAATTGTTAATACTGTTGATCTTGATGCGACGCTCGTGGCAGATATCCCGCAACAGCTGAGGCTTGTTAGGCAGATCGCTCAGATCAAGCAGTGTATTGAGTCTCTGGAAATAACGGGCTCGTTCCTTTTCCAGCGGATCTTCACCGGTTGAAAACTCTCTGTGCAGATAGTACTCACAATTACGTGAATTATAAAGAGAATTTGAAACATGTGGAGAAAATACGAAACCTCCTGCTTGGGACTTCAGTTCGTTCAGCAACTGATCCTTGCTCTTGTCAGAACTCTTGATATTCTTGCTGGCCTTTGCCTTGCGCCCGTGGAAACTGATGCGGTCATCCAGGAACTGATTTAAATCCTCTTCATTGAAACCGACAATATCATGGTAGTTTTTATAGGTACTGTAGTTTGAAATTGAGTTCATGCCGTCGAACAGACCTCCGATTGAAACCGGGAACACACCGGTTATGAAGGTTCGGCCGATTACAATATTCAGTTCGGACTTGATTGCGTTGTAGAAATCCCTAACCATGTCCACATCGCACAGTTCTGTTTTGTTTTCAAACAGCACATCGTATGCAAAATTATCGTAATCCTCAATAATCAGGAAGATCTTCTCACCCGGGAACTGCTGGGTGAAATTAAGACACAGGCTGGTAAGAAGGAAATCCGGTGCATTGACAAAATTCTCATCCATCTCATACTCAAGATCAGGATTCTTCTTCATGAAGTTCTGGATACCTTCGCATACATCCTTGGAAAATTCCTCCTGGAACTTGTCTATGGCGCATCCTCTCAGATTTCCGAAGGAAATGCGCAACACTCGGTAGTTGCTCTTGTTCCTGGTAGGATGTCCGGCAATGTAGGTATTGCCGTAATTTTTCTGGAATTCACTGCTCTTTGAATGATCATAGTAGTTATCCAATAATTCAGTGAACATGGATTTTCCGAAACCGTGAGGCCTGAGCATCAGGACATGGGCATTGCCGCTCTTTTCCCAAACTTCGATAAAACTGCTTTTATCTATTGATAGGGGCTTGTCAAAATCAACCTTCATTTTAAACTGCCTTGAACTGGTTACTGTTTATATATAATAATTATTGGTTTAGCTGTCGTTCCGCTCGTATAACAGAACGTTTCACATAAGAAAGTGAGGTCTGAGCAAAGACCGTTTCCGGGAAAATATCCGGATTTAAATAAAATCAGTCAGAGTTCTGTCAGGTAGCAGACCCGGCAGACATTCTTCAAAGCCGTTCTGCGCAAACTTTTGAAATACGCGCAGGATGGCCACTGCACCACTACGACAGGTTCATCGTTAAAACAGCAGTGTACAGAATAGTCCGGAATTCCTCCGCACTGTAAAAAACGACGTTTTTCGGTACTGCAGATCGGAATTCAAAGAACTGTAAACCCTTTATTAATGTAATTATAACATATTAAGTATAATCTTTTTGCAGTTAAAGTGTTGCGTATTATCTGCTTAAATGTGAGCAAGGCTAAAAAACCGGAAAAAAGCGGCCGTGTTCTGCAACAAAATATCCGCGGTTATCAAACAGTTTTATCCTGAAATGCTTATTTTTCCCCGTCATGATCCGATGAAAGCGGAACTGTTCCCAGAAAAGTCAGAGTATTGTCACGATTATAACCGTACAGAGAAGAAACTCATTTTCTCCTTCCGGTTATAAGGAACTAGATATCGGTACTGCAGAATTTGAATAACTTTTTTTTTCATCCTTTATTTATCCCGTTACACTTACGGACCGGTTCCGTACTACAGTTCATAACTTGCGTCCTTCCGGAAAATGACGGCGTATTGTAGCACACCTTCGCAAAGAAGGTTACAGCGGGACGGTCTGCCAAACGTCCGCATGCTCACCTGCCAATTGCATCTACTGTATAAATCTCAGCCGTTCACGCAGCATTTTTAATTTTTGTATCCTTTTTCACATACCGGAATCAAATTAACAATATTCGTTTCCTATAAAAGGAGTCGGCAATATAAAATACTCTAGTCGGTGCGTCAGTGGACGGCTGATATTTTCGTACCATACCAGTTCTAATACAATATCAATCAGAGGTATTTATGCTAATAGGTATTATCGGAGCGATGGAAGCAGAAGTAAATCCGATCCTGGATCAGATGATTCAGGTTGAAACCATCAACTACGGCAATCACAAGTTTTATAAAGGAAAACTTCTCGGCAAGGATGTCGTTCTCACCGAGTCAGGAATAGGTAAAGTGCAGGCTGGCGCTACCGCAACCATTCTGGCTACAATATTCAAGGTCACCCATATGATCAACACCGGCTCTGCAGGATCACTTCTTCCTGGCGGCGAATCAAATATCGGTGATGTGGTAATATCAAGCGAAGTTGCCTACCACGATGTAAATCTTACCAATTTCGGCTATAAGGTCGGCCAAATTCCTGGTCAGCCGCCGGCCTTCACCGCAGATAACAAACTGGTAAATCTTGCCAAGGGATGCGCCGGAACCCAGAATATTGTCGGTCTGATTGTCAGCGGCGATCAGTTCATCTGTTCTGAAGAGCAGAGAAACAAAATTCTGCAGGATTTCCCGGGGGCGGCAGCCTGTGAAATGGAAGGGGCTTCCATCGCCCAGATCTGTAACAATTTCAACATTCCTTTTGTTGTAATACGTTCCATTTCCGACGGTGCAAACATCAACTCCTCGGTTAAATTTGAAGATTTTCTGCCGACAGCCGGAAGAAATGCGGCAATGATGGTAAATCAGATTGTCTGCTTCCTGCAGGAATAACATTCATCCAGTTCTTTGCGATCCGCGGCTTTGATCTCAACCGCGGATTTTTATTACAGTGAATATTTCATTTTTTGTAACAACTTAAGTACAATCGATCCAAAGAGGAGCAGACGACTGTTATTCACAGTTGCCCCGCAGTTTGTCAAACTTAACAGGATAATGCAAAAAACTCATGACCACACACATAAACACCGCTTTTTTGAGTGATCTTCTAACCTCCAGGGGCGGGATCCTGTTAACAGCATCTTTTTTTGTTTTTTTATTTCCAGTCTCCGGAAATATTCTAGCCAGAATATTCAACATTCTGGCCTGCCGGATCATCTATCAGCGGGTTTCATTCTTTTACGCCGTTCTGTCCTCGGTGCTGTTGAACGCAATTATAATAATCCCGACCGGACTGCTGCTGTGGTCATACCATAATCTGTGTCCATGGGAAGTTATGTACGATCTGACCATTCTTATATTCTGCCTTGAATACGCAGGGTTCAGAAGTTACGCCCGCAGGGTCAATGCCGCACTGAAACAGAATAATCTTTCCCTGGCAAGACAAATCCTCCATCCGTATGTTCTCAGAGAAGTCAGCAGCCTCAGCGCCATGGGGATAGCCAAGGCGGCAACAGAAAGTATTCCGCTTAATTTCATCTCAGGCTGGTTCATTCCTGCATTCTGGTATATGACAGCCGGCCCGGAGGCGGCATTTTCAGCAACATTCATAACAATTCTCAACAAGGCTTTCAATCCTAAACAGCCGCTTTTCTGTGATTTCGGCAGATTGAACAGTCTCCTTTACCGGGCTTTTTCCCTGTTTCCGGTATGCCTGCTCTTTTTCATACTGCAGTTCGGGAAAAGAGCCGGGATCGCCACAGGCTGCGCATTTTCCTCCATGCGTTCCCATCCGTACTGTCTTACCGGAATGATTATCGGTTATATGGCCGGTGCTCTAAATGTGACACTCGGCGGACCGAGAATTTATGAAGGAACCAAAATACGGTACAATAGAATAGGTTTGAAAACGGAACCGGCACCGGTTCATATCATTCTCGCCTTCAAAAGAATGCGCAACGCCGTTTTCATAACACTGCTTTTTATTATAATTGGTCAAATAGCTTGGTTGTTATAGGGTAAACGATTCATAATAACCTTTAAGGTAATTATGGCTTTTGCTTAGTCTAAGTGATTTCACTGAAAAGTGAATGAACTACGTTATGAGAGAATGAATTTAT
>JAEEGK010002295.1_pt1 | contig 47925 bp, 33 predicted proteins | sample 8958771 | NCBI WGS metagenome assembly JAEEGK01 (sample SAMN16246547, study PRJNA631951) | gut metagenome | biome: gut microbiome; feature: rumen; material: SC-attached | host: Bos | place: Iran: Karaj | collected 2018-10 | reverse complement strand
CCGCCGAGGAACGCGGCGTTATGGAAAGCCACGTCGTCATGACGGCAAAAATTCTCGATCAGGTCTCCTTCCCGAAGGAGCTTTCCGCCGTCCCCGGCTGGGCGTCGGCGCACCACGAGCTGCTCAACGGCAGCGGCTACCCGAACCACATCACGGCGGAGGAAATCCCGCCGGAGGTCCGGCTTCTCACGGTGCTGGACGTTTTCGACGCGCTCACCGCGCGGGACCGCCCGTATAAGCCCGGAATGCCGGTTGAAAAGGCGTTCACGATTCTTCACAGCATGGTGGAGGAAGGAAATATAGACGGGGACATTCTGTCCCTTTTTGAAAAATCCAACGCATGGGAGGATAAACAGGAATGAAAAAACTCACGTCCCTATTTCTCGCGCTGATTTTCGTTTTCACGCTCATTCTGCCCGCCGCGGCGGCGGAGTCCGCCTCCGGCGCGACGCTGCGCCTCGAAAAGACGGAGGGCACGGTGACCGTCACGAAATCCAGCGGCAAGGAAGTCACGGTGAAAAACGATATGCGCCTGCTCAGCGGCTACACGGTGAAGACCGCCGCGAAGAGCTATGCGTACATAAGCCTTGACGACACGAAGGCCGTTAAGCTCGACGCTTCGAGCGAGGCAACCATAGACAAATCGGGCAAAAAGCTCGATATCAACCTCGTCTCCGGCTCGATTTTCTTCGACGTATCGAAGCCGCTTGACGGCGACGAGCAGCTTAATATCAAGACCTCCACGATGATTACGGGCATCCGCGGGACCTCCGGCGTCGTTACCGCGAAGCGCGAAAAGGGCGTCCAGCGCACGGTTGTCGCGCTGTTTGACGGCGCTCTTACCGTAACGACCTTCTTCACCGACGGCACAAAGGAGAGCGAAATTCTCTCCGCCGGCTTCGGCATGGATTCCGCTCTGGGCGGCGAGCCCTTCCCGCTCGATCCTAAGGACGTTCCCGGCTTCGCTGCGGTGGAGATAGCGAAAAGCACCGATTTGCAGGCGCGTCTTGCCGAGGTTTTCGGCGAGGACGGCGTGGGGGAGATAGTTTCCGGCGCACAGGAAAAGCTAAAGGCCGATGAAGCGGCGGACGAGCAGGAACAGTCCGAGCTTCTTGTTAAGCTCGACGCGCAGAAGTCCGAGCAGACGGAAATCGACAAGGCCGCAGGCATTTCCGAAACCGGCTCCAAGGACGATATACAGCTCTTTAAGGCCGACGAACCCACCGGCGGCGGTGGCGGCGGCGGCAGCTCCACGCCTCCCGCGCCCATAGACAAAACGCTTACAGTAATGGGGCTTACAGCCGAGGGCGATGAAGAATACGGCCTTGCGGAAGCGCTCGTCGAGGCGGCAAGAGCGGAGAACCAGAGCATAAACTACACGATAACCGTCTCCCCCTCAGCAAGAGAAATCACCCTCAGCCCCGACGAAGCCAGAATGATGATGGCTTCCGGGCAGCTTCCCGCCGACGAGCATTACACGGACAGTCTCGTAATAAAAGATAATGTCACCTTAATTTCAAGCGAGCAGTTCCGGCCCTCAAGCATTGCCGTCACGGGCGGCACCCTCGCAGGCACGATGAACAGCGACGCAACCACGATAAACATAGACGGCGGCTCTATAGACGCCGACATTCCCAGCAGCTCTAACCCCGACGCGGGCTGCTCCGTCGGCGAAATTACCGTAGGTTCGAGCGCCGAGCCCAGCACCTTCTCGGGAAACGTTTCGGCGAAGGATTTCACTGTCTCGGCAAACGCGAAGGCGGAAATTTCGGGCTCGATCTACGTATCGGGCTCGGAACTGGACAACGGCCTTGTGAGCAATTCCGCGAGCTCCATCACCGTAAACAGCGGCGCTTCATTGGAGTTCTGGAAGGGCAGCCTGACCGGCTCGGTTGAAAATAATGGCAGCTTTGACCACATCAGCCCCGACAACAGCTTTGACCTCAATTCATGCAGGTTCGTCAACAACGGAACCTTCAACGCGGAGAGTATGAACATCGATAACGGCAGCAATTTTACAAACAACAGCAGCGGCACAATTACGGGATACATACGCCTTAACGGCAACACCGCGTCCAGCAGCTTCACAAACAGCGGCACAATTACGGACGAAGGCTCCAGCCACAGTCCCGGAATCGATCTCTACTATGATAATACCTTTCTTAATTACGGCACGATAACGAATCCCATTATAACAATCGACAACAATGCAGTATTTGAAAACGCCGGTACAGGCGAAATAACGCTTCCGGACAGAAGCCATATGTCCTACGACTCAGACCGTTACGGCATAAAGGCCGGAAGCAACAATCCCGGCACAAGTCTTTGCACGCTTATAAACGAAGGCAGCATTGATTCGACCCTCTCCCGCGTGGACGTTCTTGAAGGCGCGACTCTTGAAAACAGAAGCAGCGGCACGATAACAAGCAGCGGCGACGTTAGCCTCCGCGTATATGATGACAGCCCCGATGACGACGCATACGCCAGCGTCAGAATAAGCGGCGGCTCTATATTAAACACAAAGAGCGGCGAGGGCGGAACCGCCATTTTTGCTGACGGCTGCGTAGCCCATGGCGTAAGCTCCATCGGCGGAGGAACCCCCGTCACAAGCATGTCGGGAGGCGTAATAATCTCCGGCGGCACGGTTTACAGCCAAAACGGCATCGCCATAAACGCGATGAAGGCCAGCGACATCTCCGTCTCAGGCAGCGCGAACATAAGCAGCGGCGTAACAAAAGCCATTGCCCTTGATGATTCTTCCTTGAGCATGGACGGCGGAACGGTACAGTCTTCTCCCAACGGCAATTCCCCGGAAGACGGCGACGCTCTGATATACTCGACTACGTCAAGCGCCACGAGTTCCATTTCCATAAACAGCGGCACCGTCAGCAGCAGTATTATGAACTGCATAAAGCTCGAAGGAGAAAGCAGCCTTGATATGCTGGGCGGCACGGTGAGCTATACCGGCACGGTCAGCCGTTCCGCAGTTTTCTCTAACGCTCCGGACAGTTCGATCCTGCTGAGAGGAAGCTCAGTCGTTTCGTCATCAACCGGTACCGCGCCCACCATAGACCTCGCAAACGCATCTATAGAAGTAAAAATGGACAGCGCCGGCACCGGCAAAATAACCAACGGCGGAAACGGAGAGCATTCCAGCGCCATCAGAGCAAACGGCGTTTCTGAATTCAGCGTGCAAAGCGGCACGATAAGCTCCGTAAACAGCGCCGGAATAGAGCTCAGCCAAACCGTTATCAATATTTCCGGCGGAACGATAAAGTCCACCAACGGCAGCGCCATAAAAGCAGACTATTGCGAAAGTGTTGAAACCGGCAGCGGCCCCATAGCGGGCATAACGATAACAGGCGGAACAATAAGCTCCACCAACGGCAGCGCAATCACCGGCACCGGCGAAAGCAATTTTGAAATAAACGGCGGTACGATAAGCTCCGCAAACGCCAACGGGCTTGACCTTGTCTATTGCACGACGAATCTTTTAGGCAGCGCCGCAATCAACGCCGCGAACGGCACGGGAATCAAAGCCGATTGCGGAGATACGTTAATTTCCGGCGGAACCATAAACGCCAAAGAAGGAGCAAATATAGCTAACATATCGGGTTTAGGCGGATCCTCGGCAAAAATCACCGGCGGAACCATAAACGCGACGACCGGCAACGGCATCACAGTCGGCGACTCGGCGAACGTAACCATCGGCGATTACGATAATAAAGGTACTGACGATTATAGCGATGATATAGTCATGGGCAACGCAATCATCTACTCCGAAAGCGGAGACGGAATAAACGCAACCGCAGCATCTTCCAGTACAACGCTCTATGCCGGCAGAATAGGCACCGGGGCCGCCCTGGGCAGCAGCCACTTTGCTCTCAACGGAAATAGCTTTACCCTTGGAGCAGACGCCGTCCAGAAAAATATCGTAGTCGAGCGGGAAGAAGTGCTGCTGCGCGGCATTGACGAGACAGCCGGTACTACCCTATACTCATCCGATGCATTCCTTGAGGGCAATGATCTTTCCCCAAAAGAAGTAGACGGTATACAGTACTATGCCGTAACCGAAGGTTATTAATAGCCCATGAAACACACTAAGCTTACTCTAAAACATATCGCCGCGGCCTTTCTCGCGGCGGCGGCGCTCACCGCGGCCGCCGGGTTCGGCCTCCTTTACGGCGCGGACAACGCCGTGGCGGACCTCATCTATCAGCGCCCCGGCGCTACGGACGGTGAAATAGTAATAATCGGTATGGATGCCCGCGCCGTCGAGGAATACGGGCCTATGCCGTGGCCCCGCTGGGTCATGGCGGACGTGATAGACGTCCTCAACTCCGAGGCCGACGCGCGCCCCGCCGTTATCGGCGTAGACGTCCTCTATGTCGGCGCGAGCGATGACAAGGCAGCGGACGAAGCGCTTGTCTCGGCGGCGGAAGCGGGCGGCAACGTCGTTTTTGCCTCGGCGGGCACCTTCGGCAGCGAGCTTGTTGAGCTCGGCGATTCGTTTTACATGGATACCCGCGCCCTACTGGCCTGGGACGAGCCTTACCCCGCGCTGAAAGCAGTCTCCGACATCGGGCACATTAATTTCATGGCGGACGACGACGGCTATATCCGCCACGCGCTCATTTCCGTAAACGCGCCCGAGGGCGAGGTTAATTCCTTTGCCAAGGTGATTTACGATAAATACCGCGCCGCGGGCGGCTCGGGCTCGGACGTTCTCCCGCCCACGAAGGAGGGCTTCTATTACCTGCCCTTCACCGCCGGGCACGGCTCGTATTACGACGATATTTCCATCGCGGACGTCCTCAGCGGCGAGGTGGACAGCAGCTATTTCGCGGATAAAATCGTTCTTATCGGCCCCTACGCCGCCGGAATGCAGGACGAATACCGAACGAGCATCGAGCGCGCCGCGCCGATGTACGGCGTCGAGATACAGGCAAACGTGATAGACGCCCTCCGCGCCGGTTTCTTCCCGCGCGAGGTGAGCGACGTGCCGCAGCTTGTGCTGTGCTTCCTCTTTTCGTTCGGAGCCTTCCTCCTGCTGCGCAACCGAAAGGTTCTCCCCTCCGTAGCGATTTGGCTCGGTGCGCTCGCGGTCTGGTTCGGTATCTGTATGCTCGCGCTCCGGCTGGGGCTCGTCATACACCCGCTTTGGCTCCCCGTCGCACTCACAGTGGCGTTCATCGCCTCCGTCGCGCTCAATTACATCAGCGCGGCAAGAGAAAAGCATTATGTCACGCAGACCTTCGGGCGTTACGTTGACCCCGCCGTTTTGAAAACTCTGCTTGAGCAGGACGCGGCAAAGGACCTCGGCGGCAAGATGTTCAATATCGCGGTTCTGTTCGTTGACATCCGCGGCTTCACCACGATGAGCGAATCCCTGCAGCCGACGGAAGTGGTTGACATAATCAACAAATATCTCACGCTCACGACTGAGTGTATAATGAAAAACCACGGCACGCTCGATAAATTCGTCGGCGACTGCACCATGGCGTTCTGGAATGCGCCCATTGCGCAGGAGGACCCGATTTACCTTGCCTGCCGTGCCGCGATGGACATGGTCGAGGGCTCAAAAATACTCGGCGAGGAACTTCAAAGAACCTTCGGGCGCACGGTGGCCTTCGGCGTGGGCGTCCATTACGGACCCGCCGTCGTAGGCAACATCGGCGCGCCGCGCCGCATGGACTATACCGCAATCGGTGACACGGTGAACACGGCCTCGCGCCTTGAATCCAACGCCCCGGGCGGGACGGTCTACATCTCGCGCGTCGTCGCGGACGCGCTCGGCGAGCGGGCGGAGGTCACCTCGCTCGGCGGCACCATAAAGCTGAAGGGCAAAGCTGAGGGCTTCGAAGTTCTCACGCTGGACAAGCTGAAATAACTTCAAATGATGCCCGCTGTGCCGGGCTTTAATATGAGATAAAACCGAGGGAGTTGACTAACATGAAACTACGTAGATTTTTAGCATTTTGCCTCTGTGCGGCGCTGCTTTGCCAGTTTGCTCTGGCGGCGGAGCCCTTTGAGGCGGAACAGTTGAGCGAAATCGCCGTTTCCGGCGCGTTCTCCGGGATTTTGCCCGTGGAGAATGGCTACGTCCTCACGGACGTTTCCAATAAGGTCCTCTGGCTGCGGGACAAGAGCGGCGATCTCACCCGTATCGCGGGCTATATTGCCGCCGAAGGACTTGACGGCGAACCCGTGGGCGATTACCGCGACGGAGCGTCCAACGCGGCTCAGTTTATCGAGCCATGGGCGGCTGCGCCGTATCTCGACGGTTATGCCGTAAGTGACGCGGGCGCAAACGTCATCCGCTATGTCGCGGAGGGTAAGGTTCGTTCCGCGGCGGGCGCGGAAAAAGCCGGGTTCAAGGACGGCAAGGGCGAAGGCGCCGGCTTCTCACACCCGACAGGTCTCGCGGCGGGCGATGCGGGCAACCTCTATATAGCAGATACCGGTAACGGCGCAATCCGTATGCTCTCCAAGGACGGCAAGGTGACGACCGTTTACACCAATCTCGTCGAGCCGACGGGTCTTTGCTGGCATGACGGCGTCCTCTACATAGCGGAAACAGGCCGCAGCCGCATCGTCTCCCTCAAGGGCAAGGAGCTGAGTATCGTCGCGGGCGGCGAGGACTACGCGGACGGCGAATATCCGATGGGCTTTGCCGACGGAAGCTGCGATACGGCGAAATTCGCCGAGCCGCAGGGTCTCGCCGTTGCCGAGGATGGGACGATCTACGTCGCCGACACAGGCAACAGCGCCATCCGCATGATTAAAAACGGCAAGGTGACGACGCTTGCCCGCGCGCAGAACGGCGCTCTCACTCCCGCGAAGCCGCGCAGCATTGCCATAACCGACACGGGTCTTTTGGTTACAGACGTTTTCGCGCGCAGGCTCTTCAGCGTTACGCTGAAGTTTGCCGACGTTCCCGAGGACGCTTGGTATGCTCCCGCCGTTGCCGCGGTCTGCGAGCGCGGGCTCGTATCCGGCGTCTCTGAGACGGAGTTTGCCCCCGCCGGGCTTCTCACCCGCGCCATGTTCGTCACGCTGCTTTCCCGCGTCCAGCTCATGCGTGATAACACGAGCGTTATCCTCGGCGGAAGCCGGTTTTCCGACGTTCCGTCGGGCGCGTGGTTCGAAGACGCCGTGAACTGGGCGGCGGAGCACAATATAGCCATGGGCAGCACCGGGAAGTTCTCCCCGAACGCGATTATCACGCGCCAGGATCTCGTGACGCTGCTTTACCGTTACGCAAGCGCTTTCGGGCTCGATGTTTCCGCGAGCGACACGCTCGCGCAGTTCGGCGACGCAGGCCTCGTGAGCGATTACGCGCTCCCTGCCATGCAGTGGGCTGTCGGCGCCGGGATAATCCACGGGATCAGCGCGACGCAGCTGGCCCCGCGCGGAGTTACGGACCGCGCCGAGGCAGCGCAGCTCTTCAAGGGCTTCGTCGAGTTCTGCGGAATGTAAATGAAATAGAAGCAAAATCCCCCAAGGCCGCAGCGCCTTGGGGGATTTTGCTTCCTAAGAAAGGAGACATATATGACTCGTTATATATATTTTATCACGTTTCTGCGTCTTTGTCAAACGCCTCAATAACATGCAAGTTCCAAGGAGAGAAATTAATCCTGATTATTTCTTCATGTATTTATCGATAAACTCAAATACATGCGCCTCGTTTTCCGGCGTTCCGAAGCGCGCGTCGCCGTGGGTATAGCCCTCGAAGGGCTCGAACACAGCGCGTCCCTCGCCGCAGACGGCGTTTATCTTATCCGCAAGAGCAATGGAATTGCGGTAGGGAACGATCTCATCCGCCGTACCCGCCTGCAAAAGCGTGGGCGGGCAATTTTTGTCGATATAGCTGCCCGGCCACGCAATTTTGCAAAGCGCGGGATGCTCGCGGCAGTTTATATCCATGAAAATATCGGCAAAATTCGGCATTTTCGGCGCGCCGGGCGCGGGAGGCGTAAGCTCCGTAAACTCGGACTGCGCGACGAGGTCGTACACGCCAAAATAGCCGACGACGGCCTGAACGGCGCTGCTGAACTCGGCGTTGCCCATCTCCGGGCACTCAAAGGCCGGGTTGTTCGCCGTCGTGCCAAGCATTGCCGCAAAATAGGAGCCTGCGGAATCGCCTACGGCGCAGAAGCGCTCCGGGTCAAGCAAATAGGTGGAGGCGTTGGCGCGCAGGAAGCGAACGGCGGCCTTCACGTCGTAAACCGGCTCGGGGAACTTCGCCGTGTCGGAAAGGCGGTGGTTGATGCTCGCCACAGCGTAGCCGCGGCGTATGCCGTTCATCACATAAACGGCCTGAAAATCGCGCTTATCCCCGCCCCAAAAGGCGCCGCCGTGGATGAACACAATCGTCGGGAAGGGGCCGACGCCCTCGTCCGGCAGGAAAATATCCAGCTTCTGAAGCTCAGACTGCGGATTCACGGAATAGGGAATATCGAGGAACTTGCGCTTCACGGCGCTCACGTCCATGTTGGGCATCGCAATTTCGCCGGGCTTGACCTCCGGCATTACCATTTTAATTACATCCATTTTAACTCAACTCCTGTTGGAATTATAATATCATTTTTGTGCATTATAACACATTCCGCGCCGTTTAGCAATATATGTTTTGCTTATTCGCAGAAAAAGGCATGGGCGCTATGGTGCGGCGCAGATATACGGTTGCGCCACAAAACAAGCTTGTTTGTAGGGGTCGGTACAACAAGCAGCCAAATTACTGCCGCCCTTATGTTACCTTCCACCTCTCAGACGCCGCCGCTTCGCGTCGCCGCCAGCTCCCCTTATCCAAGGGGAGCGAAATCCCGCGCCTATGGCGCGGCGGGTCGTCGAGTCGCCGACCCCTACACAGGACTTTCCATTCATCATCCATTTAACATTATACAAATGGTAAGTGCCATGCCTGGGGGCAAGCCCCCCGGCCCACAGGCGCGTACCGACCATAGCTTTAACCGCCAATCGTCAATCGTGGTGCATACATTCACCTTGCGCGGCAAAATCGCCCCGTAAAATCAAAGACCGGGAAGACTTGAATCTGTCTTCCCGGAAAAACAACGCAAAGCTCAGGTGTCGCACTCATAATATAGCAGCCTGCTGTTTTCATAATCATAGAAAAGAAGTGAAAAATTCATAGCCGGACGCGAAAGCAGTCCTTCGTCGGAGTGCCTGTCCTTTATCGCGCCGGGGAATCTGTCATAAAAATACCATGCGCCCTTTTCGGCCTGAAGGACGCCGTATTTTTCCCATAACCCCGCTTTACGACCCGTCAGCGATTGGAGCTCGCTGCCCATCGGCAAAGCCTGCCACCGGCGGGTCTGCTCAAGCATTTTTTCTTCCTCGCCCCCGCAATCGAGCACAAGCAGGTATTCTCCGTCGCTCATAGCGGAGTGAGTGTCCTTTTCCTCCAATATCTTGCAGCCGGAAATGTCTATATCAAGGTCGGTATGTCTGTTTATGCGGCGCTCCTGCTTCGTGAAATATAGGAAGCTCACAATGCCAATCACAAGCACGGCAGCAAGGATAATCAAAAGCGTTTTCTTTCGGAGTATGCTTTTCTCTTTCATTTTTTAGCCAACTCTTTTCTGTAATTTCCATTATAATGTTATTTTGTAAATTGTCAACATTTTCCGACGTGAAATGGTTCTTGGCTCCCCTTTCAGGGGAGCTGTCAGCCGTAAGGCTGACTGAGAGGTTCTCACTCGCCTCATATGGGCGCAAAAACCCGGCGGCACAGCCTGAAAACTGCGCCGCCGGGGTGGAGAAGATAACAAAGGCTAAGCCGCATAATTACAGCGCTCAAGACGAAGCTGAAACCACGCGGCCTTGCCCTATTTATTTTTTCTTACGCTTTGCGCGTTTTGCTTTTGAATCCTCGCTCAGACCCCCGCCGAGACTTTCGCCCAGCTCGCGGAGGATTTCCTTCTGCTCGGAATTGAGGTTCGTCGGCGTCTGGACGGTGACCGTGACGAACTGGTCGCCGCGCCCGATGCTGTTGAGCCGCTGGATGCCCTTTCCGCGCAGGCGGAATACCGTTCCGGACTGCGTTCCCTCCGGGATGTGGTATTTCACCTTGCCGTCGAGCGTGGGAACCTCCACATCCGCGCCGAGTGCGGCCTGCACCATGCCGATTGTCAGTCGGTAGATAACGGAGAACTCGTCGCGCTCAAAGTACGGGTGCGGAAGCACGCGCACGGTGACGAGCAAATCGCCCGCCGAGCCGCCGTTCGTGCCCTTATGCCCCTGCCCGTGGATGGAAATAGTCTGCCCGTCGTCGATACCGGCTGGGATAGTTACGCTCACGGTCTTGTTGCGGCGGACGGCGCCCTTGCCCTTGCAGGTGGGGCAGGGGGAATGGATTATCTTGCCGGTGCCGCGGCACTTGTCGCAGGCGGCGGTGGTCTGCATGACACCGAAGGCCGTCCTCGTCTGGCGGCGGACCTGACCCGTGCCGCCGCAGTCCGGGCATACCTCCGCCGTCGTGCCCGCCGCGCAGCCGGTTCCATGGCAGTCGGCGCAGTCCTCGATACGGGAAATGGGTATTTCCTTTTTGCAGCCGAAGGCCGCTTCCTCAAATGTAAGCTCGGCGGCGACGCGGATACTCTCTCCCTTGCGGGGGGCGTTCTGCGAGCGGCGCGAACCGCCGCCTCCGCCGAAGAAGGATTCAAATATGTCGCCGAGGTCTCCAAAGCCGTCAAAGCCGCCGAAACCGCTGAAGCCGCCGCCCGCTCCCGCGCCGAAGCTCGGGTCGAAGGCCGCGTGGCCGTACTGGTCATACTTGGCGCGCTTATCAGCGTCGGAAAGAACCTCGTAGGCCTCGTTAATCTCCTTGAAGCGCGCCTCGGCGTCCTTATCGCCGGGGTGAAGGTCAGGGTGGTTCTCCTTCGCAGCCTTGCGGAAGGCCTTCTTTATTTCGTCCTCGGAGGCGCCTTTTTTCAGGCCCAGGACCTCATAGTAGTCTCTTTTCTGATCTGCCATACTAATACCTCAAAGCCATGCAAAGGGCGAGAGATTTCTCCCGCCCTCGCTTGTTCATGGCCTGCCTAATTTATTTCTTGTCGTCGTCAACGACCTCATAGTCCGCGTCGTAATAACCCTCGCCGCCGGGAGCGTTTCCTGCGCCCGCCGCGCCTGCTCCGGCGTCGGGGCCGGGCTGCTGAGCTCCGGGCTGCTGGTAAATCTTCTCGGAAACGGCGTAGAAGGCCTGAGTAAGCTCATCAGTTGCGGCCTTTATCGCCGCGGTGTCGGTTCCGTTCAGAGCGGTGCGAACCTTCTCGATAGCGGCCTTGATGTTCGTCTTGTCGGCGTCGGAGAGCTTGTCGCCCACTTCGCTGAGCGTCTTTTCAGACTGGTAAACCATCTGGTCTGCCTGGTTGCGGACGTCGACCTCTTCCTTGCGCTTTGCGTCCTCTGCAGCGTACTGCTCGGCCTCCTTGACGGCCTTTTCGATATCCTCCTTGCTGAGGTTGGAGGAGGAAGTGACGGTGATATGCTGCTCTCTCTGGGTGCCGAGGTCCTTCGCGGATACGTTAACGATACCGTTGGCGTCGATATCGAAGGTGACCTCTATCTGAGGAACGCCGCGGCGCGCCGGGGCGATGCCGTCGAGATGGAAGCGTCCGAGGGATTTATTATATGCTGCCATTTCGCGCTCGCCCTGAAGGACGTTGACCTCAACGGAGGTCTGATTATCGGCAGCGGTGGAGAACACCTGGCTCTTCTTGGTGGGGATGGTGGTGTTTCTCTCGATAAGCTTCGTGAACACGCCGCCGAGAGTTTCTATGCCGAGGGACAGCGGAGTAACATCCAGCAGGAGGATGCCCTCAACGTCGCCGCCGAGGACGCCGCCCTGGATGGCCGCGCCTACCGCAACGCATTCGTCGGGGTTGATGCCCTTGAAGCCTTCCTTGCCGGTGATGGTCTTAACGGCCTCCTGAACGGCGGGGATACGGCTGGAGCCGCCGACGAGGAGCACCTTCGTTATCTCGGCGGGCTTGAGCCCAGCGTCGCTGAGAGCCTGACGGACGGGGCCCATCGTGGCTTCGACGAGGTGAGCGGTCAGTTCGTTGAACTTCGCTCTTGTGAGGGTGAGGTCAAGGTGCTTCGGGCCGTTGGCATCCGCCGTGATGTAGGGCAGGTTGATGTTCGTGCTTGTAACGCCGGAAAGCTCGATCTTTGCCTTTTCGGCAGCCTCCTTGAGGCGCTGCATGGCAACCTTGTCTGCAGAAAGGTCTACGTTATTCTCGCGCTTGAACTCGGCAACCATCCAGTCCATGATGCACTTATCGAAATCGTCGCCGCCGAGACGGTTGTTGCCCGCAGTGGCGAGAACCTCGATAACGCCGTCGCCTATTTCGAGGACGGAGACGTCGAAGGTGCCGCCGCCGAGGTCGTAAACCATGATCTTCTGCTCGTTTTCCTTGTCGAGACCGTAGGCCAGAGCCGCAGCGGTAGGCTCGTTGATGATACGCTTAACGTCAAGGCCTGCGATCTTGCCCGCGTCCTTGGTGGCCTGTCTCTGCGCGTCGGTGAAGTACGCCGGGACGGTGATGACCGCTTCGCTTACTGTGGTTCCGAGGTAAGCCTCGGCGTCCGCCTTCAGCTTCTGAAGGATCATTGCGGAAATTTCCGGGGGAGAAAACTTCTTGTCGTCGATGGAAACCTTATAGTCCGTGCCCATTTCACGCTTGATGGAAATAACCGTTCTGTCAGGGTTCGTGACTGCCTGACGCTTTGCGACCTGGCCGACCATGCGCTCGCCGGTCTTGGAAAACGCGACGACCGAGGGAGTGGTTCTGTTGCCCTCCGCGTTAGCGATAACGACGGGCTCGCCGCCTTCCATAACTGCGACGCAGCTGTTAGTTGTGCCAAGATCTATACCAATGATTTTACCCATAAATAATTCCTCCTTAAATTCGCCGGAAAACCCGGCAGCAAATGATTTTACTTAACTTCTATTAAAAACGGACTATAGTTCCTCCGGAAATTTCCGATTCAGTTTGCGACCTTAACCATTGCAAAGCGTATAACCTTGTCGCCGAGCATGAAGCCCTTTTGCAGCTCCTCCGCGACAATGTTCTCTCCGAGGCTTTCGTCATCTACGTGCATTACGGCGTTATGCTTCGCCGGGTCAAAGGGCTGGCCCACGGCTTCAATCGCCGCCACGCCGAGCTTTGTGAAAATCTCCTCAAGCTGGTTCATTGTCATCTCGATGCCCTTGAAGAATGCTTCGTCGCTGCATCCGAGCGACAGGGCCCGCGCGAGATTATCGTAAACGGGCAAAAGCTTCGAGACCGCGTCCGCCTTGGCATCCGCGTAAAGCGCCTCGCGCTCCTTCTGGCTGCGCTTGCGGAAGTTGTCGTACTCGGCGGCTATGCGAAGGTATTTATCCTTCTCGGCGGCAAGCTCCGCCTTCAGCGCCGCCGTCTCGTCCTCCTTGGCTTCGGCCTCCGCTTTCTCGGGCTCGGCCGCGGTTTCCTCCGCCTGTTCGGCTTTTACTTCTTTTTTTTCCTCAGCGGCTTTTTTCTCCGCGTTCTTTTTCTCTTTGGATGGCATTTAATTCATTCCTTTCCGTCGGGTTCGCTGGGTGCGGGAAGCAGATCCGGCGGCATGAGCGGAAGCTTTCCGCCCTCCGCAAGCTGCCTGAGCCCATGCACCACATAGGACAGATGAGCCGCCACCTTCGCGTAATCCATTCTCGTCGGCCCGACGACACCGATGAGACCCTTCATATTATTGCCGAGATCGTAGGACGCCATGACGACGCTCGAATCTCTCAGCTCCTCGGCTACGTTTTCCGGCCCGATGACTATTTTTATCTCGGCCCCGTCGCTCGGAACGGGCAGCTTCTCGATGTCCTTCCCCTCGGAAAGATAACTGAGAAGCTTCTGCGCCTTGTGGGCGTCCTTGAACTCGGGATGTCCCAAAATCTGCGACGCGCCGGAAACGCTGGGTCTCGGCGTCCCCGAATCGCGCAGGAGGTTCAGCGCGAAGCCCGCGACGGCGGCAACGGCGCCCATTTCATCCCCCGTGACGCTCTCAGCCGATGCAATAAGCTCAGGAGTGAGCTCGTCGGCGGTTATGCCGGTGAAGTTGGCGTTGAATACGGTGGCAAGCTTCTTAACGAAGGCTTCGTCGATGCCGTCCGGGAAACTCATGAGCTTGTTTTTGACGGAGCTGTTATCCATCATCGCGACGGCGATAACCGTATTTACATCAACGTAAATAAGGTCAAAGCGCTTGATTTTCGAGACAGCCGCAGGCGCGGCGACGGCGTAGGCAGGGTAATTCGTGAGCTCGCTCAAAACCTGCCCCGCGTCCGAAAGGAGAAGGTCGAGCTGGTTGACCTTCGCGTTCAGGGCGTTGTTGATCTCACGCGTTTCCTTCATGCTGAGGGCGTGGCGGTCCATAAGCTCGTTTACATATATTCTGTAGCCGTGCGGCGATGGGACGCGCCCGGCGGAGGTATGCGGCTGCTCAAGCAACCCCAGCGCGGTAAGCTCCGCCATCTCATTGCGTATCGTCGCGGACGATATGCCGAGACCGCATTTTTCGGAAATCGCCTTTGAGCCGACGGGCTCCGCCGTCTCGATATAGCTTTCTATGATCGCTTTGAGTATCTTCTGTTTTCTTTCACTAAGCTCCATAGCGGCACCGTCTTTGTTGTTTTAGCACTCTCACTCTCTGAGTGCTAAACATAATGTACCACCGCAGTATTATATTGTCAATAGGTATTTTTAAAAAATATTGCGGGGAAAATATGGAGGATTTTATTACGGTTTTTAACGGTTCTATATAACACCCTCTTAACATTCGGTGGCGTTATTTCATGTGTATATTGATTGTTTCTATATTGTTTTAACATTTTATATATAGCTTGCACAATTATTTCGGAATATTTTTGGCGTTTTCGGCATTGAAATTGTTATAATTATGTGTTATATTTTAAGCGTATTTTAAGTAAATAATTTTTTACTTAAAATGTTTCCTTCGTTTGGTGCGATCTTTGTCAGGGTACTCCTTCCCGACTTAGATCATTGCCTTCTGATTCATTTTCTGCATGCCGGCAAAAGAGACGGGGTTTCCCGTCTCTTTTGCTGTTTTCTGGGGGCAGGGCAGTTAGGGCAACACCGCATAATTCCCGGCACATATCTTACTTGCAGAATATTCCGTCATATCGTCCAAAAATACTCGGCAATACACAAAGTATTACCTGCGTTTTTTGAACAATCTGACGAAAATCCTGACGGCGCAATCTATGCGCCGGAATTATGCGGCGTTGCCTTAGGTTTTGCGGATGTGTGATATGGCTGCGTAAAGCGCCACCGCGCATACGCGCGGGCGGAACGTCGAGGACGACGTTCCCTACCGGACCGGCAACAACATTACATTAAGCAAATTAATTACATTCTGCATAATTCAAATGCGTGCTTGCGGCGCGCCCTACGGAATGGCAATCACATTACATTATATAAATGTAACATAAAATCGCCGCTCGTTTTGCGCTTCCTTTTTGTCTCATATTCCAAAAATGCCGAAAAATCCCTGAAACGGGCGAAAATTATGCCGTTTCGCTTGCAATTTATTAGTCTATGCAGTAAAATATCTAAGTTCTGTTTAAATGATTGTAAAAACTTGTCAAGACGAAGAAGGTTTGGAAGATGGAACTTAGAAACATTGCGATAATCGCGCACGTTGACCACGGCAAGACCACCCTTGTTAACGAAATGCTCAAGCAGGGCGGCGTTTTCCGTGAAAATCAGGCGGTAAACGACCGCGTTATGGACTCCGGCGCTCTCGAGCGCGAAAGAGGAATAACCATTCTCGCCAAAAACACGGCCGTCCACTACGGCGGCGTAAAGATAAACATAGTCGACACCCCGGGTCACGCCGATTTCGGCGGTGAGGTCGAGCGCGTGCTCAAGATGGTAAACGGCGTCGTCCTGCTCGTTGACGCGGCGGAGGGCCCGATGCCGCAGACGCGCTTCGTCCTGCAGCACGCCCTCGCGCTGGGGCACCGCGTCGTCGTCGTAATCAACAAGATCGACCGCCCGGACGCCCGCATACACGAGGTTATAGACGAGGTGCTGGAGCTGCTTCTGGAGCTCGACGCGACGGACGAGCAGCTTGATTCCCCGATGGTGTTCTGCTCGGCGCGCAAGGGCGTCGCCTCCTATTCGCCGGAGCAGGAGGGCGAGGATCTTCGCCCGCTTTTCGAGACTATTCTCGACTATATCCCCGCCCCGGAGCAGGATACTGCCTCCCCCTTCCAGATGCTCGTTTCGTCCGTTGATTATAACGAATACGTCGGCAGGATAGCCATTGGCCGCATCGAGCGCGGCGTTATCCGCCAGAACCAGGAGATCGTCGTCTGCAACGCGCAGAAGCCCGAGATGGAGAACAAGGCGAAGGCCGTGAGCCTCTATGTTTTCGACGGGCTCAACCGCGTCCCGGTGACGGAATCCTCCGCAGGCGACATTATCGCGCTTTCCGGCATAGGCGACGTTACCATCGGCGACACGATATGCGCGACGGAGCGCAAGGAGCCGCTTGATTTCGTCGAAATTTCCGCCCCCACGATGGAAATGACCTTCTCGGTCAACGACAGTCCCTTTGCCGGGACGGAGGGCAAATTCGTCACCTCCCGCAACCTTCGTGACCGTCTCTTCCGCGAAACGCTCAAGGACGTTTCCCTCCATGTCTCCGAAACTGACTCGACGGACAGCTTCAACGTCGCCGGACGCGGCGAAATGCACCTTTCCATCCTTATTGAGACCATGCGCCGCGAGGGCTACGAATTCCAGGTCTCGCCCCCGCGCGTGCTGAATAAGAAGATTGACGGCGTACTCTGCGAGCCCATCGAAAAGCTCGTTATCGACGTTCCGGACGACTGCGTCGGCGTGGTTATCGAAAAGCTCGGTGTCCGCAAGGGCGAGCTTGCCGAGATGAACCCTATGGGCAGCCGCACAAGGCTCAGCTTCACCATCCCCTCGCGCGGACTTTTCGGCTACCGCAGCGAGTTCCTTTCCGATACGCGCGGAGAGGGCATCATGGCCTCCGTTTTCGACAGCTACCAGCCCTTCAAGGGCGAGCTCAAGCGCCGCTCCACCGGCTCGCTCATCGCGTTTGAAACGGGCGAGGCCGTCGCCTACGGCATCTTCAACGTCCAGGACCGCGGAACGATGTTCATCTCCCCGGGCGTAAAGGTCTACGCGGGCATGATAGTCGGCGTTTCCCCGAAGAACGAGGACATCACCGTGAACGTCTGCAAGAAAAAGCAGCTCACGAACATGCGCGCCGCCGGCTCCGACGAAGCGCTCCGCCTCGTTACGCCGAGGAACATGAGCCTCGAGCAGTGCCTCGAATTTCTGGCCGACGACGAGCTTCTTGAGGTTACGCCCAAGAACCTCCGCCTGAGAAAGAGCATTCTCGACCACTCTCTCAGAATGAAGGCCGTCCACGGCAAAAAACAATAAAACAGACTTCACATGAGACCCGCTTCGCTGGGCTCTCATGTGAGCAAGGTGTTTTTAATCCTCTCTATACTCCGAATCGGTTGCGTACCGAAGGTGCGCAGCCGATTTTTTGTTTTTATTAAAAAATCCCGAGATTTTTGCCAAAAAACTGTTGTTTTATCTTTCAAAATATTGTAGAATACATAACGGCGTTTGGTTTAGGCTTTTAAATTTTAAATGGATGAACCACGCCGAATATTCATAATTTTATGATGAAAATGAGGTAAAAACATGGAACGTGAGAAATTCTCATCGAGATTAGGCTTCATCCTTATCTCCGCGGGCTGTGCCATCGGCCTGGGCAACGTATACAGGTTCCCCATCTGGTGCGGCGCATACGGAGGAGGTATCTTCCTGCTGTTCTACATACTCTTCCTCGTCCTGCTCGGAATCCCCATCATGACGGCGGAATACGCTGTCGGACGCGGCAGCCAGCGCAGCATCGCGACGTCCTTCGACGTTCTCGAAAAGCCCGGCCAGAAATGGCACTTCATGAAGTATCTCGGCGTCGCGGGCAACTATCTGCTCATGATGTTCTATACCTGCATAACCGGCTGGTTCTTCGTATATTTCTTCAAATATGTCAGCGGCTCCATCATGGACGTGAGCGCCGGGCTTGACGTTGCGGAAGCCTCCGGCGCCCTGCTCGGAACCTTTATCAGCACCCTCACCAATCTCCCGCTCAACGTCATAATGACGGCTGTTGTTATCATCCTCGGCTTTGCCGTATGCGCCATCGGCCTTCAAAAGGGCGTCGAAAAGATAACCAAGGTCATGATGACGCTCCTGCTTATCCTTATCCTCGGCCTCGGCGTTTATGCCTGCACCCTCCCGGGCGCTGCTGAGGGTCTCAAGTTTTACTTTGTTCCCTCCCTTGAAAGCGTTAAGGCTTACGGCTGGGGAACCGTTATCTCCGGTGCAATGAGCCAGGCCTTCTTCACGCTGAGCATAGGCATCGGCTCCATTGCCATCTTCGGCAGCTACATCGGCAAGGATCGCAGCCTTCTCGGCGAGTCCTTCACCGTCGTCGGGCTCGACACCTTCGTCGCGCTCATGTCCGGTCTTGTCATCTTCCCCGCCTTCTTCACCTTCAACCCCGGCGGAAGCATCGAGGCAGGCGAGGCCGGAGCAGGCTTCCTCTTCTCCACGCTTTCCTCCATCTTTAACCACATGGCGGGCGGCCGCGTCATCGGCATTCTCTTCTTCCTCTTCATGGTCTTTGCCGCCATGTCCACGGTTATCGCCGTTTTTGAAAACATCATGTCCTTCTGGCTTGAGTGGACGAAGATGAAGCGCTGGAAAATCGCTCTTATCAACGCGATTCTTCTCATAGTCCTCACTCTTCCCTTCATCCTCGCCAACTGCACTGACAGCTTCCTTTCCAAGGAAATCTTCCTCGGCCGCAACTTCGGCGACTTTGAGGACTTCCTCGTATCCAACCTCGCCCTCCCCATAGGCAGCCTTGTTTACGTCCTCTTCTGCGCGCACAAGTTCGGCTGGGGCTGGGATAAGTATTTTGCCGAGGTAAACGCAGGCAACGGCGCGAAGGTCCCCAGGTGGATGAAGCCCTACATGAGCTATATCCTCCCGCTCATCATAATCGTCGTTCTCGTTCTTTCCGTTATCGGCTAAGACATAAGCTTCAAGCGCCGCCGCAGATTTTGCGGCGGCGCTTTTTTTGTATGGCGCAAAGCCTTCCTCATAGACTTTCTGATTTTAATTGAATATCAGCGTCAGATCGGAAAGGAAGGAAGAAAGAGAGAAATAACTCTGCGCCCATCATGAGGGCTTTCGCATTCAAAAGCATGCGGCAGCTTGTCGGCAAAGGATCTGTCGGCAAACAAAAACGCGCCTGCGGTCATAGCCGCAGGCGCGCTTTTTCATCTTTTTATCTCTTCGCTTTATCTGCTCATAAGGTTATAGAGCATTACAGCGGCTTCCTTGCGGCTGAGCGCGGAATTTGGGCGGAAGGTGCCCTTCGCGTCGCCGCTTATTATGCCGAGTCCTTTTGCCAGCGCGACGTAGCCGAGATTGGCTTCGCCTATTTCACCGGCATCGGAGAAGGGAACGGCATAAATGCCGGAAAGTGACGCTATCTCGGAATAACCGAGCGCAGAGACGAGGGAACGGACGGCGTCAACGCGGGTTACGGCCCTGTCGGGATGGCGCTGGCCGTCATAAAGCCCGTAGGAGCGTGCCATTGTATAGAGCGTGTCAAGGTCATCCTTGTCCAGTTCCTCAGGAAAGGTGTTGCCGGTGGCGCTGAGGAAGAAGGCGAGCATTTCCTTTTCCGTGAGCTTCTGCGCGGCCTTGAATTCGCCGCCGGGGAAGCCTATGCCGTACTGCGCGAGCTTCTCTATCTTGGCGCGCTCGGGCTCGGAGCCGAGGTCAGAATAGGTGAATTTCTCACTGCCCGCCACGCTCTTTTCCGCTGCGGCGAGCGAGCCGTCAGCAGCATAAACGCCGTGAACGCAGCCGTCCGCTTCAAGCTGCCACGTTAAAACGGCCTTGCCCTCCTCGGGCCATATGTATTCACCGCTGATGTTTTCAGAGCGGTCAAGCTCATACTTCAAGAGTTCGTTGAAGGAGGCCATGTAAACGTCGAGCGCCTTTTCCGCGCTGATAAGGGTATCTGCCGGGGTCTCGAAGCTGACTTCATCGTTCCAGAAGAAGCCGAAATCGTCTATGCAGCCGGAGGCACGGTTCACGCTTAAGCTGATTTGGTTTTCGGGGAAGAAGTAGCCGTTTACGTGCTGTGCGAAGGTATAGCTGTCGCGCTCGACGGAGTAATCCGTATAGTTTGAATTATAGAGCTTCGTTTCGCTGAAATTTGCGTATTTCGCGCCGAGCCACGCCTTCACGGCCTCGCTCAGCTCCGCGACGGGTTTCTCCTTCGCTTCATAATCGTAGCCCATGCCGCGGTAATTCGTGTAGCCGCTCATAAGCTCGCCCGTCTTGCCGTTGATAGTGTAATTTTTGTAAACGCCCGGCCTGTAGCCCTCCTCAGTGAGCTTGTTATAGTCTGAAACGCTCAGGCCGACGGAGGCGCAGTCGGAAGAAGTGAGCGCGATAGAATAGGAAACGTAGGCGGTGATTTCGTCTGTTTCCGTGTCGAGAGAATAGTCCACGCGTTTGAGTTCATAGCCGTTCGTTACGCCGAGCAGCTTGTCGGAGCGGATTATACCGTCGAGCTTATCGGCGCTGAGCGCCCCTTCAAGCTTGGCTATGCCCTTGAGCTCCGTGTCCGTAAGGGCGACCTTGTAGCTTTCCGCCTCCGGCGCTTCAGCGGCGTCGGCAGAAGAATTTTCGGCTGCTCCGGAAAAACTGTCCCCGCGTCCGGCGTAAAGCTCGCTGCGCTTAAAGAGCTTGCCGGTGGCGGCGTTTACGAGGTAATCATCATCCTTTGAAAAAAGATAGACGAGGCGGGCGTTTTTGCCGTCATAGCAGGCATACTCAAGCTTCGAGGTATATACGCCGCGGAAAAGCTCAAGCGCGTCTGCCTGCGAGATTTTAGGCGAAGCGGAGGGGTAACCGCCCTTTACGACGGTGTAGCTGTCGCTGCGGTTGTAGCTTGTGAGCCGCAGGTCGGAAAGGCGAAGACTCGCGCGGACGGAAAAAATCGTGGGGACGGAGTTTACGCAGAGCGTGCCGTAGAAATAATATGAGTCTGCGTCGCGGGCGTTATCCTCCCTCTCTGTAAAGCGGACGCTTTCGTTTTTGCCGAGAAGGGGCGCGATGAGCTTTTCAAGCTCCTTCTGAGCCTCCGCGCGGCTGAGGCGCGGGAAATGCGGCGCGTAGCCGGCATCATAGTACCCTGTCTCATTATAGTCGTAGAAGCTGAGAGAATAAACCGTGCCGTCTTCCCCGGCGCTCACGCTGAGCTCGTTATCCTCCATGTACCAGTTAAGCCGCCAGATGGGGCGGGAGCCCTCGCTTTCGAGGTCTCCGTAAAAATCGGTGTAATCGTCGCCTATATTGAGTTTCTCCTTGACCTTGAGCGTAACGGCTGCAAGGCGCGAATCGAGCGCGTCGCCGCCAGAAGCGGCGGAGGCGGAGAGGCCCATACTGAGCAGCATTACAGCGGCAAGCATAGCCGCGAGCAGTTTTTTCATTCTCGTTTTTCCTCCTGTATCATTGGTTATAGGAAAGCTTTCGTTTAGTAAGACGCAGAGAGAAGGAAAAAGTTTCGCGATCTGGAAAAAATAATGCTGTATTTATCGCGCAGCTCGGATGTGTTCTTCTATCATAGCGAAAACGGCGTCCGCCGCCGCGTTTCGTATCTCCGCGCGCTCCGTGCCGCAGCTGAGACGGCGGCAAACGGTGCCGTCTGCCGAGGAAAGGGCGGCGTAGACCGTCCCCACGGCGTTGCCGCGTTCGTCCCCGCCGGGGCCGGCAAGCCCCGTCGTGCTCACGCCTATGTCGGTTTTCAGCTCGCGTCTCACGCCCTCTGCCATCTCTCGCGCGACGCGCTCGGATACAGCGCCGAACTCGTCGAGCGAAGCGCGGGAAACGCCGAGAAGAGCCTCCTTCACGGCGTTAGTGTAGCTCACGACGCCGCCGAAGAAAACCTCCGACGCGCCGGGAATGTCCGTTATGCGCTTTGCGATGAGCCCGCCCGTGCAGGATTCCGCCGCGGCGAGGCTGAGTCCCTTTGCGCGGAGCAGCTCGAAAACCGCCTGCTCCGGCTTTTTAATATCGGCCATTATAAGCGCCTCACTTTGTTATCTTGATGTTCTCCGTGTTCGCTATCGCCTCCGCGATAAGCGCCTCGCAGTCAAGCGCCTGCTCCACCTCAAGGACCTCGTCAAGCGTGGGCTTCGTGCGCGGATGGCGCGGGGTGAAAACGGTGCAGCAGTCTTCATAGGGGAGGATGGATGTGTCGAAGGTTCCTATTTTGCGCGCGACGGTGACGATTTCCTCCTTGTCCATGCCGATGAGCGGGCGCAGGACGGGAACGGAGGCCGCCGCGTTCGTTACGCCGATGGCCTGCATGGTCTGGCTGGCAACCTGGCCGAGATTTTCGCCCGTGATTATCGCGCCGCAGCCGTTATCGAGCGCGATTTTGTCGGCAATCTTCATCATGAAGCGGCGCATAACGAGGGTGAAATATTCCTCGGGGCATTTATCGCGTATTTCCTCCTGAATATGCGTGAACGGGACGACCTGAAGCGTCAGCCTGCCGCAATAGTCAAGCAGCTCTCGCGCAAGGTCGATGACCTTGCCCTTGGCAAGCTCGGAGGTGTATGGGAAGGAGAAAAAGTGGACGGGGATTATCATTACGCCGCGCTTTGCCATCATATAGGTGGAAACGGGGCTGTCGATGCCGCCGGAAAGGAGACTGACCGCCCTTCCTCCCACGCCAACGGGCAGGCCGCCCGCCGCGGGGAGCTTGTTGCCGTGGACGTAGGCCGCGTAATCGCGCACCTCGATATTCACGGTCAGCTCCGGCTCGTGAACGTCCACCTTCAGGTGGGGGTAAGCGTCGTCCAGCTCGCCGCCGACGTACTGGGAAAGCTCGATGCTCGTCATGGGGAAGGTCTTGTCCGAACGCTTGGACTCCACCTTGAAGGACGAGGCCGCCATGAGCTGATCGTGCAGGTATTCCTTCGCCGCGGCGAGAATTACGTCCTTATCCTTGGCGCAGGCGGCGGCGCGGGACATGGAGATTATGCCGAAGGTCTTTTTCATGGCTTCCTCGGCGGCGTCCATGTCGATATCGTCGGAAAGCGGCTCGGCGTAGATGGTGGACTGCACCGAGTAGACGCGGAATTTCCCGATGCGGGAAAGGCGGCGGTTGATATTTGAAATGAGCTTCTGCTCGAAATATTTTCTGTTCATGCCCTTGAGGACGATTTCGCCCTGTTTGAGCAGCAAAATATCGTTCATGTCGTTCTCCTTTTCAGTATGCTTCTTCCATTCTAATTCGGGCGCTTTGTCTTGTCAACGAATAAAGCGCGGCGCGCGGCATATATTTTGGATAAATAAATGAAACCGGCAGGAGGCTCAGGATGAAAAGGATAATTTGCGTAATCCTCGCGGCGGCGCTGCTTTCGGGCGCGGCGGGGGCGATGGAGACGGCGGACGGCGAAGAATGGGAGGCCGTCGAGACGATGAAAACCGTTGCGGAGGTCGGGGTGAACGTCCCCTCCGCGATACTCATTGAGCGGGAAACGGGGACGGTCCTTTATGAGCACGACGCGCACAAGCGCCTGCCGCCCGCGAGCGTCACGAAAATAATGACGCTGCTGCTCGCCGCCGAGGCGATAGAGGCCGGGCGCATCGCGCTCTCCGACAGCGTTACTGCGAGCACGGAGGCTTCCGGCATGGGCGGCTCGCAGATATTTCTGCGCGAGGGCGAGACCATGAGCGTCGATGAGCTTATAAAATCCGTCGCCGTCGCCTCGGCTAACGACGCTGCCGTGGCGCTGGCCGAGCACATCGCGGGCAGCGAGGGCGAATTCGTCGCGCTGATGAACAAGCGCGCCGCTGAGCTCGGGATGGCGGACACGGTGTTTTCAAGCTGCACGGGGCTTCCCTGCGAGGGGGAGCATCTTACGAGCGCGTGGGACATCGCGCTCATGTCGCGCGCGCTTCTGGGGCACGAGATGATACGCTCCTACACGACCATCTGGACGGACAGCGTGCGCGGCGGCGAGTTCGGGCTGGCTAATACCAATAAGCTCATACGCTTTTACCCCGGCGCGACGGGGCTGAAAACGGGCTTTACGCAGGAGGCCATGTACTGCCTATCCGCGAGCGCCCAGCGCGACGGGACGGAGTATATCGCCGTTATCATGCACGCGCCGAGCTCTGCGGTGCGCTTTGAAAGCGCGAAAATACTGCTCAATTACGCCTTCGCGAGCTTCAAATCGGTTGACATAATGCAGGACACGGTTCCCGCGCCGGTGAGAGTTTCCCTCGGCGAAAGCGAGTTCGTGCAGCCCGTTCCGGCGGCGTCCGGGAAGCTCGTCCTGCCGGCGGAGGAAGCTTCGGGCCTCACGCGGGCTATTGAACTGCCGGATATGCTCGTCGCGCCCGTCGCGGAGGGGCAGGAGCTGGGGCGCGCGGTTTTGTATAACGCCTCGGGCGAGGAGCTCGGCTCCGTGTCGCTCGTTGCCGACCACGCTTCGCCGCGTCTCGGCTTCGGCAGCATATTTTTAAAATATTTATCGGCGCTTTGTCCCTCGGGCTTGTAAAACAAGGCTTAATGGGTTAAAATTTTATATATAAATCAACCAAATCACGCACACCGAAGGGAGAACGCCATGATAAAAGCCGATATTTCCGGCGCCGGGAATTACCTTGACCGCGCCGTCTGGAGCGCTAAGCTCCGCGATGCCTGCGAAGCGCTCCGCAACGAAAAGGACTACGCCGGATGGCTGCATTTGCCCTCGGAAACGCCTGGGGACGCGGTGGAAAAAATATGCCGCGCTGCGGAGTCTGTGCGCTCGCGCTGCGAAGTCCTGCTCGTCATCGGCATCGGCGGCTCGTACCTCGGCGCGAAGGCAGCTATCGAGCTTTTGCGCCCGAAATACCGCGCGGACAGCCCGGAGGTGATTTTCGCGGGAAACACCCTCTCCGGCACGGAGACGCAGGAGCTGCTTGATTACCTCGAAACGAAGGATTTTATGATAAACGTCGTCTCCAAATCGGGCACGACAACGGAACCGGCCCTCGCGCTGCGCGTTTTCTACGCGCTGCTGCAAAGGAAATACGGCGAGGTCGCGCCCTCCCGCGTTATCGCGACGACGGACGAAACGGGCGGCGCACTGCGCCGCCTTGCCTCGGAGCTTGGCTTTGAAAGCTTCGTCATACCGCGCAATATCGGCGGGCGCTACTCCGTCCTTACTCCCGTGGGACTTTTGCCCATCGCCGCCGCGGGCGGCGATATCCGCGCAATGCTCGGCGGCGCGCGCGAGGCGGAGACGGAATACATGGCGACGGGGGCGGAGAACGCCGCGGGAGAATACGCCGCCGCGCGCTCGGCGCTCTACGCTTCGGGCAGGAAAATCGAGGTGCTGGCTTATTGGGAGCCGCGCCTGCGCTGGCTTGGCGAGTGGTGGAAGCAGCTTTTCGGCGAGAGCGAGGGCAAGGGGGGGCAGGGCCTTTTCCCGGCCTCCGTCGAGTATAGCGCCGACCTGCACTCGCTCGGGCAGTATATGCAGCAGGGCGAGCGGATAATGTTCGAGACGGTTTTGAGCTGCTCGGATGGCGCGGCGCTCACCGTTCCCGCGCTGCCCTCGTGGGGCGACGGCTTCGACGCCGTGGCGGGGAAAAGGCTCGATTATGTCGCCTCCGCCGCGCGTGAGGGCTCGATAAGGGCGCACACAGAGGGCGGGGTGCCCTGCCTGCGGCTCGAAATCGGGGCGCTCGACGCCCAGACGCTGGGCGGGCTATTCTACTTTTTTGAGTATTCCTGCGCGCTTTCCGCTTACGCCCTCGGCGTCTATCCCTTCGACCAGCCGGGCGTCGAGGCGTACAAAAAATATATGCTCGGCGCGCTGGGGATTAAGTAAAACCATTATAATAAATATAATAATTCTTAATTTTTCGGTTGAAGTCAGGCGAAATAAATGTTATGATGGAATCAGAAAAGGGAAGCACAAGGAGACTTCGGGACTTCTCTTTTCCGCAAGCGAGCAATGAGGCGGAGATCCCGCCAACATCGAAAAGGAGCGTGAAGCACATGGTTAAAGTTATTATGGGCGTCAAGGGTACGGGAAAAACCAAGCAGCTCATCGAGCTTGTCAATCAGGCCATTGCAGAAGATAAAGGCGACGTTGTCGTCATCGAAAAGGATCAGAAGCTTACTTACGACATCCCCTATAAGGCGAGACTTATTTTCGCGAATCAATTCTTCTTTGATTCCTTTACTTACCTCAAGGGATTTATCAGCGGCCTCCACGCGGGTAATTACGACATTACCCACGTTTTCATAGACAGCCTCTACAAAATCGTCGGGACCGAAGACGGCGTCGAGGATTTCCTCGCCTGGCTCGATGATTACGGCAAGTCCGCCGGTATCGAGTTCACCATCACCATCAGCGCGGACGTTGCTCTTGCAACGGACGGCATCAAGAAGTTCTTTTAAGCTTGCGCTGAACGTATAAACATCGAATATAAATGGGATGAGTGGCGTTGCACTCATCCCATTTTTGAAGGATAAAAAGGATAAATATATTTTAAAATCTGAAAGGAAAACATACAATGAAAGCTCTGCTTGATAACATACTTGCGCTGCTCGATAAGGGAGAGGACGCGGTCATCGCCAGCGTCACGGCCTCCAGCGGCTCGACGCCGCGCGGCGCGGGCGCGATGATGCTCGTCCGGCGCGACGGTTCCTCCGCCGGGACTATCGGCGGCGGCGCGGTGGAGTACGCCGCGCAGAAGCATGCCGCGGAGGTCTATGCCGAGAAGCGTTCCGCCGCCGTTGGCTACGACCTCTCCCCGAACGACGTTGCCCAGCTCGGCATGATCTGCGGCGGCAAGGTGAGCGTATATTTCCTCTATATTCCCGCCGGGGACAAGACTGCGCGTGAGCTTTTCGGCTATCTCCGCGCCGCCTTTGACCGCGATGAAAGCGTCTGGCTCGTCCGCAAAACGAAGGACGGCGCCATCTGCGACATGGGCGTTTACGGCAAAGACGGGCTGATGTTCGCTTCCTCCATGAGCGAGGACGAGGTAAAGCCGCTTCTCAAGAGCCGCGCCGTACTCTCCGGCGATTATTACGCCGAGCCCATCGTCCGCGCGGGCAAGGTCTATGTTTTCGGCGGCGGTCACGTCGCGCAGCAGCTTGTGCCGGTTATCGCGAAGGTGGGCTTCAAGCCCGTGGTTTTTGAGGACAGGCCCGAGTTTTCGACGAGTGAGCTTTTCCCGCAGGCAGCCGGGATAATCCGCGGCGATTTCAAAAGGATTTCGGACTATATCACGATTGGCCCCGCCGACTGCGTGGTTATCATGACGCGCGGGCACCAGATGGACTATGAGGTTCTTGAACAAACTCTCCGGACAAGCGCCTCCTACGTCGGCTGCATCGGCAGCAGCCACAAGGTCGCGGCGACGAAGAAGCGCCTCGCGGAAGCGGGCGTCGCGCAGAAGGACATAGACCGCATGGTAAGCCCCATCGGTCTGCCCATCCTCGCGGAAACGCCGGAGGAAATAGCCATAAGCATAGCCGGCCAGCTCATTATGCACAGAGCGCAGAACATGTAAAGGGGTTTGGGCTTGCAGAAAAACGGACTTTTTACGAAGGATGCGTTCTTTTACCGCACCTTCCTGCCGCTGCTCGGCGTTATCACGCTGCAGCAGCTTGCGGCGCTCGCGGTAAACCTCGCGGACAACATAATGCTCGGCAAGTACACGGAGCTCGCGCTTTCGGGCGCCACGATAGTAAACCAGATACAGTTCATTCTCCAGCAAATCGCCGCAGGCATCGGCATGGGTGTCGCCGTCCTCGGCTCGCAGTATTGGGGGAAGGGCGAGGTCGCCCCGATACGGCGAATAAGCTCAGTCGCGATGAAGTTTGCCTTTCTCGCGGGGCTTATTTTCCTGCTCGCAACGCGCCTTGCGCCCGAGACGGTACTCTCTGTTTTCACGAACGACGAGGCCGTTATCGCCGAGGGCGTGCGCTATCTTCGCATAATGTGCTGGACTTACCTCATTTTCGCGCTGTCGAATACGCTCATGTACTCGCTGCAAAGCGTGGAAACGGCCTTTATCGGTACGGTGATGTCCCTCAGCACGCTCTGCATCAATATTTGCCTAAATTACATATTCATCTTCGGTAATCTCGGCGCGCCGGAGCTCGGCATACAGGGCGCGGCGGTGGCTACGCTTACAAGCCGCCTCGTGGAGCTGCTTATTATCCTCGTCTATGTGCTTTTCATAGACAAAAAGCTGAAAATGAAGCTCGGCCACATACTCGCCTTCGATTTTACATACCTGAAGGACTTCCTCAAGGTCGCGATGCCCGTCGTGATCTCCGGGGCGCTCTGGGGTGTCGCACAGGGCGCGCAGACCGCCGTCCTCGGCCACATGAGCGCGACGGTTATCGCCGCCAACAGCATTGCCTGCGTCATTTCGCAGATCTTCATCGTCGTCGGAATGTCGAGCGCGAACGCCGCGTCCGTAACGATGGGCAAGACCATCGGCAGCGGAAGGCTCGACTGTGTGCGGCCTTATTCTCGGACGCTGCAGCTGATTTTTCTCATTATAGGCGTCGTTTCCTCGCTCGCGATGTTCCTTTCGCGCGAGGCGATAGTTTCGCTTTACGCAGTTTCGCCGGAAGCAAAGGAGCTCGCGATACGGTTTCTGACCGTTTTCAGCATAACGAACATCGGAAGCTGCTATGAGTTCCCCGTGGAGGGCGGAATAATCGCGGGCGGCGGCAACACGAGCTATCAGGCATGGACGGACAACCTCTTCATGTGGCTGTTTACCATTCCCTCCGCCGCGATAAGCGCCTTCGTCTTCAACGCCCCGCCGATAGTCGTTTTCTGCTTCCTAAAGGCGGATCAGATTTTGAAATGCATCCCCAACGGCATAGTCTGCAACCGTTACCGCTGGGTCAAGGTGCTTACCCGAGAAACGGCCGAGATGAGCTGAGCGCGGGCGCATTACACTGAAAATACGGAAAGGGTCTGAAACGCATGGTTTCAGACCCTTTTTAATTGAATATCAGTTATTATTAAATTCGCGCAGGGCTAAACCCTCATTCTTTTTTAGCGCCCAATCCACGCACCACTCGGCAGTGAAGAGCAGCAGGTTATTGCCCTTAAAATCCTGCACCCAGCGCGTGTCGCTCGTGAGGTTCAGCGTAGTCGGGTCTACATCCGGGCTGTCTATCCAGCGGATCTCCTGGAACGGGAGCGCACGGCGGCGAACATCTATGCCGTACTCAGTTTTCAGCCGGTATTCAAGTACCTCGAACTGAAGCACGCCGACGACGCCGACGATTACCTCCTCGATGCCGCTGTTCGGCTGGTGGAAAATCTGAATGGCGCCCTCCTGCGCAATCTGCATGATGCCCTTGTCGAACTGCTTGCGCTTCATCGTGTCTATGCGCTCGACGGAGGCGAAATGCTCCGGCGCGAAGGTCGGGATACCCTCAAAGCGGACCTTCATATCCTTGGCGCAAACCGTGTCGCCGATGGAGAAAATGCCGGGGTCGAACACGCCGATAACGTCGCCCGCGTAGGCTTCCTCGATTATTTCGCGCTCCTGCGCCATCATCTGCTGCGGCTGCGCGAGCTTTATCGCCTTGCCGCCCTGAACATGGAAATATTCCTCGCCGCGTTCAAATTTGCCCGAGCAAATACGCATGAACGCTATCCTGTCGCGGTGCGCCTTGTTCATATTTGCCTGAATTTTAAAGACGAAGGCGGAGAAGCGCTCGTCCATCGGGTCGATTATTTCATCCGCCGTCTCGCGTGCGAGAGGAGGCGTCGTCATCTCAAGGAAGCTGTTCAAAAACTGCTCGACGCCGAAATTCGTGAGCGCGGAGCCGAAGAACACGGGACTGAGCCTCCCCGCGCGAACCTGCGCGAGGTCGAAATCGTAGTTGGCAATGTCCAGAAGCTCGATATCGTCGGCAAGCTGCTTGCGAAGGTAGGGGCCGATAAGCTCGTCCACGCTCTCGGAGTCGTTAATATCGCATTCGATGGCCTTTATGCGGTTCTGCCCGCGGTGAAACTCCGTGAAGGCGAGGATTTCCTTGCGTTCGCGGTCGTAAACGCCCTTGAAATCCTTGCCGCAGCCGATGGGCCAGTTCATCGGGTAGGTGCCGATGCCGAACTCGCGCTCAAGCTCCTCGATGAGCTCCAGCGGGTTCTTCGCCTCGCGGTCAAGCTTGTTTATAAAGGTGAAAATCGGGATATGGCGCATGGCGCAGATCTTGAAGAGCTTGCGCGTCTGCGGCTCGATGCCCTTCGCCGCGTCAATCACCATCACGGCGCTGTCTGCCGCCATGAGCGTGCGGTAGGTGTCCTCCGAAAAATCCTGGTGGCCGGGGGTATCGAGGATGTTGATGCAGTAGCCGTCATACTCAAACTGCATGACGGAGGAGGTTATGGAAATACCTCTCTGCTTCTCAAGCTCCATCCAGTCCGAAACCGCGTGGCGGGCGGTTGCCTTGCCCTTAACGGAACCGGCGAGCTGTATGGCTCCGCCGTAAAGCAGGAGCTTTTCCGTTAGCGTGGTCTTGCCGGCGTCGGGGTGGGAAATTATCGCGAAGGTCCGGCGGCGGCTGATTTCCTGTTTCATGTCCAAAGTGAAATATCTTCCCTTACTGATTGATTAAAGCCAAAAAAGTTTATCACGACGCTCTTGAAAAATCAAGTGCAATCGATTTCAAAGCGCATTTTCTGCGGGCAGTCGGGGTATTTTTCCCTGTCCACCGGCGAAAGAAACATCTCAAGCGGGCGCGCGAAAAGGCGCTTGTCGCCGTAACGGGCGCGATAAACCATCAGCTTCTCGCCCGTTTCCGTATGCTCCGCGACGCCGATTATATCGTACAGGTATTTTTCCGGCTCGCTTGTAAGCTCGGCCTCGCTGAGCATCGTGCGCTTGAAGTGGCGGACGTGTTTGCCCTGCTCAGCGGCGTTTAATAGCTCAATTAAATTGCGTTCAATTAAATTTTGTTCCATTTGATTTAACCCGTTTAATTGGAGTATCTTTCAAGGAATTGCTTGGTTCTCTCCTGCTTGGGGTTGCCGAAAACCTCCTCCGGGTCGCCCGCTTCGACGACGACGCCGGAATCCATGAAGACGACCGTGTCCGCGACCTCGCGGGCAAACTGCATCTCGTGCGTGACTATCACCATCGTGTTCTTTTCGGCAAGGCCACGGATTACGCGCAGGACTTCGCCCGTAAGCTCCGGGTCGAGCGCGCTCGTCGGCTCGTCAAAGCAGAGGATGTCCGGCGAAAGAGCGAGGGCGCGCGCGATTGCGACGCGCTGCTGCTGGCCGCCGGAGAGCTGGTGCGGGTAAAGGTCCATCTTCTCGGAAAGCCCCACCTGCGAAAGAAGCGAGGCCGCCTCGTCGCGTATTTCGGATAAAATCTCGCGGCGGCGCTCCTTATAATCCGGGCGGTTCTTCGCCAGAAGCTCGCAGGCAAGCTTCACGTTTTCCAGCGCCGTATATTGCGGGAAAAGGTTAAAGGACTGGAAAACGAGGCCGAAATGCAGACGCTTTTCGCGGACCTCACGTTCCGTCGTCGCGGCGGCGTTCTGCGCGTCGAAGAGGACTTCGTTATTAACGATTATCTGGCCCTGGTCGGGCGTTTCGAGGAAATTGAGGCAGCGCAGGAGCGTGGTCTTTCCGCTGCCGGAGGAGCCGATTATCGCAAGGGTCTCGCCCTTTCCGAGAGAAAAGTTTATATCCTTCAAAACCTCGGTATTATCAAAGCTTTTGCCGATATGTTTAACTTCCAGAACTGACATTCGCGCGCCTCCTTACACTCTGAAGAAGCTGAGCTTCTTCTCGACTCCGCCGAAAACCAGCGTCAGCAGGCCGTTGAAGACGAGATAATACACTCCCGTGAAAAACAGCGGCCACACGAGCCCGGAGGACTTGATAAAGGCCTGCCCGCTCCATATTATTTCGTAAACGGATATAACGCGCGCAAGGGAGGTATCCTTAACGAGCGTGATTATCTCGTTGCCCATCGGCGGGACGATGCGCTTAATGAGCTGGAGCAGCGTAACGCGGAAGAAAATCTGCGTTTTCGTCATGCCGAGGACCTGCCCTGCCTCATACTGCCCGCGCGGGACGCCCTCTATTCCGCCGCGGTAAATCTCCGAGAAATAGCAGGAATAGTTTATCACGAAGGCGACAACCGTTGCGATGAAGCGCCCCGCCGTGCCGCCGCCCCACCAGTTGTTGCCGAGGAGCATGCCGGGGCAATAGTAAATAACTATCAGCTGGAGCATGAGCGGCGTTCCGCGAACCACCCAGACGATGAACTTCATGAGGTACTTAACAGGGCGGAACTTGCTCATCGTGCAGAACGAAAGCAGCAGCCCGAGGGGCAGCGCGCCGAGCAGCGTGAGCGCAAAAAGCTCAAGAGTCTTCAGAAAACCCTCGTTGAGCGACTCGATTACAGTTAAAAACATACAAGGACCTCGCTTTGCGCCTTTTTTATAGAACAGCGCAAAGGCAGAGAGTATAGCTCCCTGCCTTTTGCGTTAATGATTCGGTTATCGGATTACTGGGCTATGACGGACTCCTGAACGCCGTAGGTGGTGGCGGAAGCGAGCATGCTGCCGTCGGCATAAGCGGAGGCGAAGAACTCGTTGAGCTTCTCGGCAAGGTCGCTGCCCTGGCGGAAGCCGACGCCGTACTCCTCGCTCGTGAGGGAAACGGTATAAGTGAGCTCGGGATAGCTGGTGCCCTCGCCTATCATGGCGCCGGCCATGAGAAGGTCGATAACGCAGGCATCGGATGTACCGGCGGCAACCTCCATGAGAGCGGCGGCCTGATTCTGAACCTCGATGAAGTTGAGGCCGAGCTCGGAAACGGCGGCCTGTCCGGCGGAACCGGACTCAACAGCGAAGCTGAGCTCGGAGAGGCTTTCCTTGGTCTGATAGTCAGCGGCAGCGTCGCTCTTTACGACGACGACCTGAGCGTTGTCGCAATAGGGCTTGGAGCAGGACATGGAGCTGAGAACCTCGTTAGTGAGGGTCATGCCGTTCCATACGCAGTCAATGGTCTTGCCGTTAAGCTCGAAAATCTTGTTGTCCCAGTCGATCTCGATGAACTCGACGGCTACGCCGAGAGAAGCGGCAAAGGCCTTTGCCATATCGGCGTCGAAGCCAATCCACTCGCCCTTATCATCCTTATAATCCATGGGGGCAAAGTCGGTGATGCCGACGACAAGGGTTCCCTTATCCTGAACGTAAGCAAGGTCGGAGTTAGCAATCTCATCCGCAGCGGCGTTGAGGTTGTCTACAAGCTCCTTGGCCTGCTCGGGGGTGAGGTTAGAGTCAGAGCTGGGCTCGCTGTTCTTGGGCGAGCAGCCCGCAAAGCAAAATACCATAGCTGCAACGAGAAGCAGAGCAATAATTTTTTTCATTGTAAAAAATCTCCTTATAGCATTGTCAGTGACTATATTATGATAACACATTAATGAAATAAATCAACGCAAGAATTGAATTACCGTTAACAGAAAATTAAGGCGATTTTTGTCTATTTTCTACAAAGCATCCGCCGTCCGATTGATCGGACGGCGGAAGGATTATAGAACAAGCAATTCGTGGGACGCAGGCGGCACACCGCTTGTATGCACCACGATTGGCAGCTAAATGCGCGGTCGGCACCTGCCTGCGGGCCGGGGCTTGCCCCCGGCATGGCACGAACCATTTGTGCAATATTCGATGATTGCTGCTTGTTCGGTAGGGAACGCTGTCCTCAGCGTTCCGCAAATATACGACCTCTCAGGCGCTTCGCGCCAGCTCCCCTTATCCAAGGGGAGCGAAGCCGCTGCGGCGGGGTTTACCCCTCAGTCTCGCACTTTGCGCGAGCCAGCTCCCCTGAAAGGGGAGCAAAGCCGCACTCGTCGCAGCTATTACGCCTTGGCCTCTTTCTTGCCGGTTATGGCGCGCATTACGATAGCCGCAAGGACGGTAAGAACGATGCCTGTGACGAGGCAGACGAACACGTTCTGAACAAGGCCCGCGATGATGTAGTTTACGAAGCACACAACGCCCACGGTTATCGCGTACGGGAGCTGCGTCGAAATATGGTTGACGTGGTTGCACATCGCTCCGGCGGAAGCCATGATGGAGGTATCGGAAATGGGCGAGCAGTGGTCTCCGAATACGGCGCCCGCGAGGCAGGCGGAGATTCCGATATAGAAGAGCGTGGTGTCCGGCGTGAACATTACGGAAACGATGGGGATAAGGATGCCGAAGGTACCCCAGCTCGTGCCGGTGGCAAAGCTCAGGAGGCACCCGACGACGAAGATAACGGCAGGCAGGAGCATGAAGAGGCCGGAGGCCGCGCCGCTCATGAGGTTGCCGATGAAATACTTCGCGCCGAGAAGGCCGCTCGTGATGTTCTTAAGCGTGGAGGCAAGCGTGAGGATGGTGATGGCGGGAACCATGTTGATAAAGCCCTGCGGGATGCACTTCATGGAGACCTTGAAGCTCACGACTCTGCGGAGCCAGAAGTAAACGAGCGTGAAAATGAGGGCGATGAAGGAGCCCCAGGGAAGCGCGACGAAGGCGTCGGTATTGCCGAAGGACATGATGAAATCCTTATAATACTCGCTCTCCGCGTCCCAGTAGCCGCCGACGTAGAGCAGGCCGATGAAGCAGGTAACGATAAGCACGACGACGGGGAGGATAAGGTCAATAACTCTGCCGCGCGGGCTGAACGCCTCTTTGTCGAGGCCCGCGTCAACGCGGTCGCCCGTGGTGTAAAGGTCGCCGTTGAGCATGGCGTTCATCTCATGGAGCTTCATCGGGCCGTAATCCATCTTCAGGAAGATTATGAGCAGGATGAAGACGAAGGTGAGCAGCGAATAATAGTTCCAGGGGATAGCCTTCACGAAAAGGCCGATCTTATTATCGCCCTCAACTACGCCGGCAACAGCCGCCGCCCAGGACGAGATGGGCGCTATCATGCAGACGGGCGCAGCCGTCGCGTCGATGAGATAGGCCAGCTTCGCGCGGGAGATCTTGTGCCTGTCGGTGATGGGCTGCATAACCGAGCCGACGGTGAGGCAGTTGAAATAGTCGTCGATAAAAATAAGTATGCCGAGGATGAAGCAGGCAAACATGGCGCCCGCTCTGCTCTTTATGTTCTTCTCGGCCCAGCGTCCGAAGGCTGCGGAGCCGCCGGATTTATTGATGAGCGCGACGAGGATGCCGAGGATAACGAGGAAGATGAAGATACCCGCGTTATCGGCAACGGCGGGGATGATACCGTCGCTCGTAAGGGCGTTGAGCGCGCCGATGGGGCTGCCGTTGGAATAGAAGAATACGCCGAGGAGCGCGCCGATGAAGAGCGAGGAATAAACCTCCTTCGTTATCAGCGCCAGGACGATTGCCACGATGGGCGGAACGAGCGCCCAGAAGGTGAAGGCGAGGCTGCTGTCGGACGTTATTATACCCGTTCCGTCGCAGTTGTCGCAGCCTTCTCCGTGGCAGTAGGTACAGGTCGTGCTGTTGCCGGCCGCCGCAGCGCTTACCGTAAGGATGCTCACGGCAAGGACTACGAGCAGGATAAGCATAAGCACTTTTTTGCTTTTTCTACTCATACACATTGTTTACATTCCTCCATAAAATAACACCATGACCGCTTTTTTCTCATGAGCAGTCATGGTGTAAAATACTATTTCATCGCGGCGCGGGCTTCCCCGCTCGGGCCGAGTGCATAGCATGGTCAAGACGACAGCTCTCCACAAATGTGACAGTCCGCCGGATATTGTCCGGCGGCCCGGCAAACGCGCCCCGGGCAGGCAGCGTCGCCTCGGCGAAAGCCCCTTTCCGCCGCCGCTGCCCTGCGGTTTCCCGGCGTACTGATGGATTTCGCGCCTCTATCTTGTCTTTTTGATAAGCGCTTCCGCGCCTTTAGGTCCCCAAATACGCGGCTTTTACCGACTCGTCGGCCAGAAGCTCGAGGCCCGTGCCGCTCATGGTTATGCTTCCGGTCTCCATGACGTAGCCCTTGTGCGCCGTTTTCAGCGCCATGTTGGCGTTTTGCTCGATAAGGAGTATCGTCATGCCCTGGCGGTTAATCTCGCGGATAATGTCAAAAATTCCGCGCACGACTATGGGCGCGAGGCCGAGCGAGGGCTCGTCCATCATGATGACCTTCGGGCGGCTCATAAGCGCCCTGCCGACGGCCAGCATCTGCTGTTCGCCGCCGGAAAGCGTGCCTCCCGCCTGCCAGGAGCGCTCCTTGAGGCGGGGAAACAGGTCGTAGACCCAGTTTATATCGTCCTCGATATTATCCTTGCGGAGATACGCGCCGACGCGAAGGTTTTCCTTAACGGAAAGGTCGGGGAAAATTTTTCTCCCCTCAGGGACGAGCGTAATGCCCATTTTAACGATGTCGGTGGGGTTCTTCCCCTCGATATGCTCGCCGAGAAGCTCGATGGAGCCGCCCGCGGGCTTTACGATACCGGAAATTGCGCGCAGCGTGGAGCTTTTGCCCGCGCCGTTTGCGCCTATGAGGGTAACTATTTCTCCGGCGGGAACGTCGAAGCTGATGCCCTTCACGGCCTCGATGCCGCCGTAATTGACCTTGAGGTCGCGAATTTTTAAGATAGCCTCACTCATCCTCGCTCACCCCCAGATAAGCGTCTATAACGCGCTGATTGGACTGAACGTCCTTCGGGACGCCCTCGGCTATTTTGCTGCCGAAATCTATGACGTAAATATAGTCGGATATTTTCATAACAAGGTCCATATGGTGCTCTATGAGGAAGACCGTAAGCTTGTATTTATCCCTTATCTGGTGGATAAAGTCGGCAAGCTCCTGCGTTTCCTGCGGATTCATGCCCGCGGCCGGCTCGTCGAGCAGGAGAAGCTTCGGGTCGGTCGCAAGAGCGCGGGCAATCTCAAGGCGGCGCTGGAGACCGTAAGGCAGGCTCGTGGCAAGCTCGTCCTTGAATTTCTCAAGGCCCTGCTCCTCAAGAAGCGCCATAGTCTCCTCGCGCATCCTGCGCTCCTCCTTTGCGTTGCCGCGGAAGGTGGCGGAGAATACGTTCTGCCTGGCGCGCATGTGCTTGGCGATAAGTACGTTTTCAAAAACGGTCATGCTCTTCCAGAGGCGTATATTCTGGAAGGTACGGGCAATGCCGAGCTTGGTTATCTCGTCCGGCGTGGGGCTGAGCGTTTTCTGCTTCACGTAAAGCTCGTGATTGTCGCCCTTATACTGCTTGCGCATCTTGCCCTTCGGGAAACCGCAGACCATAGGCTTGCCCATGAATTCGACAAGGCCGTTCGTGGGCTGGTAAACGCCGGTGATGCAGTTGAAGGCCGTGGTCTTTCCGGCTCCGTTGGGGCCGATAAGCGCGATTATCTTATCCTCGGGGATATCGAGGGAGAGATTGTTCACCGCGACGACGCCGCCGAACTGCATGGTGATGTTTTCAACGTGGAGGACGTTTCTTTCGCTCATTTCGCCTCGCCTCCTTCCGCTGCTTTGGCCTCGGCGCGGGCCGCGCGTTTTGCCTTTGACTTCTTGATCATGCGGCTCAGCGAAAGCTCCTTATCGCCCATGATGCCCTTCGAGAAGAAGAGGACGATTACCATGATGACGACGGAGAAAACGACCTTTCTGAAACCGTCGCGGAAGAAGGGGACGGAGATGGAGCCGATAGCGCCGCTGTCGAGGAAGCGGAGCCACCACTCGGAGCAGGCGATATAGAGGAAGGCCGCGATGCAGCTTCCCGAGATGGAGCCGATGCCGCCGATAACGACCATGAGCAGGATCTCGTAGGTCATGGTGGTGTTGAAGGTGCTGGCCTGAACAGTCGTCTGATACATGGCAAGCAGCGCTCCGGCGACGCCCGCGAAAAAGCTGGAAATAACGAAGGAAAGCATTTTGTGCTTAAAGAGGTTTATGCCCATCGCCTCCGCCGCTATCTCATCGTCGCGTATGGCCTTGAAGGCGCGGCCGTAGGAGGAATTAATGAGCAGAACGATAACGAGGATGGAAAGCCCCGCTATCAAAAACGGAAAAAGCGTGCTGAACTTGAGGCTGAAGGAGCCTATATCGATCTTCATATTGGAAAACGCTGTATATTTCCTCAGAAGGTTCGAGCCGTTCGTGACCGCGCCGAGGCCGTTCCACTGGAAGATGGCGCGGATAATCTCCGCGAAGCCGAGGGAGGCTATGGCGAGGTAATCGCTCTTGAGGCGCAGCACGGGGATGCCGATGAGCGCGGCAAAGGCCGCGACGACGAGGCCCGCGAGGATGATGCAGATTATGGAGCCGAGGAAGCTGCCCGCGGTATCGCCGAGGACGCCGCTCAAAAGCTCCGGAATGGAGAATTTGATAGCGCCGCCGTCAAAATACTGGTAAACGGCGTTATGCTGGCCGCTCGGGATGGAGAAAATCGCGTAAGTGTACGCGCCGACGAGCATGAAGCCTGCCTGACCGAGCGAAAAAAGGCCGGTGAAGCCGTTGAGAAGGTTCATTGAAACGCAGGCGAGGGAATATATCGCGCCCTTTTTGAGGACGGGAATGAGCATGAGCGTGAAGGAATTCTGCGGCAGGACGTTATCGAGTACTATGAGGAACACAAGAAGCACAGCAAGAAGAACGGCCGCAACGGTGAGGTCGAGCTTTTTTGCCTTCTGCGCCTCGGGGTTTCTGAGCGCGGGGTTTATCATTTCGTTAATTCTTTTTCCCATTTTCCCCACCTCAAACCTTATCCGTTGCCTTTTCACCGAATATGCCGGTGGGCTTGACCATAAGAATTACTATAAGCAGGACGAAGGTGAACGCGTCGGAAAATGCCGTCCAGCCCGCGCCCTTGATAATATTCTCGCAGATACCTATTATAAACGCGCCGATAACCGCGCCGGGAATGGAGCCGATGCCGCCGAAAACAGCCGCGACGAAAGCGCGCAGTCCGGGCAGCGAGCCGGACATCGGGTTAACGGAGGCGTAGTTCGTGAAGTAAAGGAGCGACCCTATCGCCGCGAGCGCCGAGCCGATGATGAAAGTGGCTGAAATGACGCTGTTTATCTTTATGCCCATGAGCTGGCTCGTTTCAAAATCCTTGGAAACGGCGCGCATAGCCATGCCGATTTTGGTATGGTTAATGAGCAGGACGAGCGCCACGACGAGGATAAAGGTGAGCACGGGGGTAATTACCGTGACCATCTTCGTCGTCGCGCCGAAAACCGTGATGGAATCGCTGAGGAAGGGTATCGCCGGATAGGGCTGCGGAAGGCCGCCGGTGAAGTACAGCGCGCAGTTTTGCAGCAGGTACGACACGCCTATGGCGGAAATCATTACCGACATACGCGGCGAGGAACGCAGGGGCTTGTAGGCCACGCGCTCGATAATGAAACCGAGCACCACCGTTGCCACAAGCACAATGGGGATAGAAATGTACATCGGAAGCGAGGCCGTCATGTAGATCATAACGAGACCGGCCACCATGAAAACATCGCCATGCGCGAAGTTTATAAGGCGCAGTATGCCGTAAACCATCGTATAGCCTATAGCAATAAGCGCGTACTGTCCGCCCACCGAGATGCCGGAAAGGATATACGGCAGGTTGGCGGCGAAAAATTCAGACATCAATAGTCCTCCTTTATGTGGTTTGCGAAGCGCTCAGGCGCCGCGCCGCGCTGGGACAAAGCGCATAAATCCGCTTTTTGCAGGAAAGCGGCGATCCCGCGAAAAGCGCATCTATGGGTTTTGTCTCCCGTTCGTAAAAACCCCGCTATGGCGGAGGCGAAAACGCCTCCGCCACGGAGTCTGTGCGTTGATACGCGCTTATTTTCTTACTTTACGCTCTGGACAGCGACGAAGTCCCAAAGACCGGTCTCGGTGTTGGCGGTCTTGATGTAGGCGGTGTCGCGGACGGCGTCGCCGATTTCGTCAAAGGCAATGGAGCCGGATACGCCGGTGGTGGTAACGCCGGGAAGAGCCTGCATGATAGCCTTGGAGTCTACGCTGCCGGCTGCTGCGATGGCGGCAAGCGCGGTGTTGTAAGCGTCGTAGCCCATTACGGAGACAGCGGCGATTATATCGTTTCCGCCGTTATTGGAGAGGTTGGTGGCGTCGGCATTGATCCACTCGGCAAAGCCCTTCTCAAAGTTGGGGTCGCCGCCCTCGGCATAGAAGGTGGAAACATAGATGCCGATGTCCTTGCCCTGAGCGGCGTTGAGGATGACGTTGGAATCCCAGGTATCGCCGGCGAGAAGGGGCATCTCGACGCCCTGAGCGGCAGCCTGGTCAACGATGAGCTGAGCGTAGCTGATGGAGCAGGGGGCGAAGATAACGTCCGCGCCCTCGTTCTTGGCGCTGGTGAGGTACGAGGTGAAGTCGGAGTTATCCTTCGGGAACTCGGCGGTGACGACCTTCATGCCGAGACCCTCGGCAGCTACCTTGAAGTAGTTGATAAGGCCCTGATCATAGTCGTTTCCGAGCTCGCCGAGGCAGTAAGCAGTCTTTGCGCTGAGCTGGTCCTTAGCGAAGTTGGCAAGGACGGTGCCCTGGAAGGGATCAAGGAAGCAGATGCGGAAATAGTGGCTGTTGCCCTCGGTGACCTGGGGGTTGGTGCAGGTAACGCCGATAACGGGGATATTCGCCTCAGCGAAGGTATCGGAACCGGCGATGGCAACGGAGGAGCCGTAGGAGCCGAGGACTACGGAGCAGCCCTTGGAAACGAGCTCGGTAGCCGCGGAAACGGCCTTATCGGTGGAGGACTCGTTATCGGCATAGACGAGCTCTACCTTATACTTCTTGCCGCCAACCTCAATTTCGTTCTTGAGGCTGTTAGCGTACTGCATGCCGAGGAACTCCTGCTTGCCGCCCGCGCCGTTAGCGCCGGACATGGGCTCGAATACGCCTATGTAGATGGTATCTCCGGAAGCGGAAGCGTTTCCGCCGTCAGCAGGCTTGTCGGTAGTGTTGCCGCAGGCGCCGAGGGCAAGAACCATACAGAGCGCAAGAGCAACCGCAAGGATTTTCTTGAACATTTTTTATTCCTCCTAAATTAAATCAGAGAGATTGTTGGGCAAACGGCGGTCAAACCGAAGCATACGGCTTGACGAACATATTTTTCGTCTGATAAATGCGAAAAACCGCGGCAAAGCACAGCGCTCCGAATCAGCCGGAAAATACGCCGTCAAAACATACGCAGGAATTAAACCGTGTTTCCCCCGGAATGCATACGGGAATGTGCTCCCATATTCATCCGATTTATTTTACACTCAAAATCACTGTTTTGCAATAAAAAATGTTTAAAAAATTGGATTTTCCGCCAAATGAACCACCGCTTTTGTCTTGTTTCGCATCCGCGCTTACTCAACGCGGCCCGTTTCCTCCCTTGCTCTCCGTCCGGAAAGGAAGACGGCGTCCGCCTCCAAAATCCGTATTGCCAAAGGCGGCTTGTTTGGTTTTCTCTTCCATTGTTAAGAAATTGTTATGCATATTTTTCAGTTCGTGTAAGGAATTATGTGATTTCTGATTTAGTTGTAAAACATACTTGATTGTATATTGACTTTAGTGCAAAATTCCTTTATTATTACTGATACTGTTCGTAGGCTGTCGCCGTAAAAGGTCTGCGAACCGCATGCAGAAAATGAATCAGATTTTAAAGGAGTAAAAACGAATGAAAAGAACACTTTGCCTCATTCTTTGCCTTGCGTTCGTCATTGCGCTTTTCGCAGGCTGCGGCGGCGACGACGCGGACGTTAAGGCTCCCGAGAACAAGGGCGAGTCTTCCAACGTAGTCTCCACTCCCGACGGCAATACGGCTGCCGAAACGGGTGCTAACGAGGACGAAGACGAAGATTCTCCTTACCACTTTGCAAAGGGTAAGTTCAGCCTTAACGCTGCCGGTTACAGCGACGTTAAGTATGATTACCCCCTCCCCCTCAGCACTACGGACGAGGTCATCACTTACTGGACGACCTGCTACACTCCGCAGTACATCGCCGAGGACGGCCTCGGTTCCATGCCTTATCCCAAGGGAAAGGAAGAGCTCACCGGTGTACACGTTGACTACATCGTTGTATCTTCCGATTCCAGAGCGGAGAACTTCTCCGTTCTTCTCGCCGCTGACGATCTGAGCGACATTATGTGCCAGGCTATGTATTTCTACACCGGCACCGCCCGTTCCGCCATCGACGACGATTGGTTCATCAACCTCTATGATTACAGAGAGTATATGCCCAACTACCTCTACGAGCTGTGGTCTCGCGACGATATCGACGTTCTCAAGTATGGCCGCATCGACGACGTGACCTGGCCTGCTATCTACGGCATGCTCGTTGAGCCTGCTCCCGGTTCCGGCTACATGCTCCGTCAGGACTGGATGGACAAGTACGGCCTCGGCGACGCTTCTGACGTTGACACCTTCGACGAGATGCACGACGTTCTCACCGGATTCAAGTCTAACGGCGTTGAGTGGCCCATGGAGATCTTCAACTGCATCGAGACCACTGCCGGCTACAGCTTCTCCGGCTACAACACCTCCTGCTACCTCGGCGGTCAGGCTCTCCCCTACGCCAAGGTTATCGACGGAAAGGTTCAGTTCACTCTTACCACCGAGGATGACCGCGACCTCGTTACCATGCTCAACAAGTGGTACAGCGAGGGCCTCATCGATCCTAACTATGCAAGCTTCGGCTCCACCCAGGATATGGCCAACGAGATAACCACCGGCAAGACCGGCGCTGTCGTCTTCACTCCCTCCGAGGTTGAGGGCTGGGAAGCTGCCACCACCGAGCCCGGCGCTCGCTGGGCACCCGCTCCCAGACTCAAGAAGACTGAGGATCAGGTTCTCAAGTATGGCCAGAAGCTCAGCAATTTCCACCTCGGTTCCGCTTCCGTAAGCGCTACCTGCGAGAACATCCCCCTCGCCTGCACCTGGCTCGACTGGGTATGGAGCGAGGAAGGCTGCCTCTATGACAACTGGGGCGTTGAGGGCCTCACCTGGGAATATGATGAGAACGGCAACAGAATGCTCACCGATTTCGTTCTCCACAATCCCGACGGCCTCGGCGCAGCCTGGGTCATGGTCCTCTATGGCTGCAACGGCCTTCTCGATCCCTGCCTCCAGATCCACAAGAGAAACTATGCATATCCCGGCGGAGAGCGTTTCCTCGCCATGATGGATATCTGGAGCATCCCCGACTACAACGGCGAGTATGACTTCCCGACCGGCATTTCCTACACTGACGATCAGCAGGAAAGAATCAACGAGTATTCCAACGACCTCGTTACCTACATCAGCGAGAACTACCTCGGCTTCATCGACGGCTCCAAGCCCATGACCGAGTGGGATAGCTATGTTGCAGGCTGCGAAGACTTCGGCATGTCTGACATCCTCGACGTATATCAGGAAGCTTACGAAGCTTACATAGCCTAATCTGCTTCCGATAAGCCTGTTTATTCTAAACCCGCCTGCAGCAATAGCTGCGGGCGGGTATTTTTATGCGCTGAAATGCCGACTGTCCGCAGCCCGGCGCCAACGCGCATAGCGCGGTCTGCCTTTTCGCTCCCCTGAAAGGGAAGTAAAGATGCGGCCGGCACCATCTTTCGCTCTCCTTGGATAAGGAGAGCTGGCGGCGTCGCGCAGCGGCGGCGTCTGAGAGGTCGAAGGTAACGAGCTGTCAGCACCCCTTTTCGCTCCCCTTATCCAAGGGGAGCGAAACGCGCTTCGCGCGGGGTGCAAGGTAATAATAGCGCCTGCTATTCTTTACCCTCGACCTCTCAGTCGGCCTGCGGCTGACAGCTCCCCTTATCCAAGGGGAGCGAAACACGCTTCGCGCTGGGTTTAATTTTTCGCCGATGGCGCGGGGGATGCCCGGGGCAAGCCCCAGGCCCACATAGCTGCGGCGCAGCCTTTTCCCCTTCTCAGGGGGAGCGAAGGCAGCTATTCCCCGCCGGAAAAGCCGAACCCCGGCGCAGAATGCGCCGGGGCCAGCTTCAACAAGCGTTATTTAAATCTGGTTTACAATGCGATATCAATATGCTGGATCGTGCCGGACGTGCCGTCTTCATTCAGGTAAATTCCGGTGCTTCGGACCGCGCCGTAGACGCTGTTGTCTGCGCCTTTTATGCTGTAGTCCGCCTTGGCGCTGCCGAGATAGATCGCGCCGACGCCCTTTGCGCCGAGGGCTACCAGGCTGTCGCTTCCATCAGCGTTCTTCGACCAGATGCGCAGGCTGTCATAGATGGAATCGTTTTCGTCAATCCAGCCGTTTGCGTCCTCGTCATAGACGGCGAGATCCGCAAAACCATCGCCCGAAGTCGTGCCGAAAAGCTCGGAGCCATCGTTGATCTTACCGTCGCCGTTTTTGTCGAGCGCGAGCATTCCGCTTCCCTCTTTCACAAAGGAAATCTGGTCGAGCGAGCCGTCACAGTCGATATCAAAGCTGAATTTCGTCTGCGAGAGCTCCGCCGAGCCGCCCTCGAAGTTCAGAACCAGCGGGTCGCACATGCTCACCTCAGAGCGCTCGGACGCGATGTTCGCCGTATAGAAATCCCGGCTCATGAGGAGCGACATGTCGATGCCTATGGTCTTTCCGTCGCTGGTCTTCACCATGCCCTGCGCGATGAAGGACATCGACTCCGTCTCTCTATAGGAGCTTTCCTGCGTCGTCGTTCGGAAGGCTTTGGGAGCCTCCTGCGCGCCGCCGGCCTGGAAAGTCAGCGTAATGGTCGGGCCCTTTTTGCCGGTGAGCTTTGACGCGGTTTCCCACATGTTCATTTTGTCGTAGCTCACGCTGTGCCTGTCCATTATGCCGAATTTCATTTGCTTCCCGCCTCGGAGTGCACTGAGGATCTGCTTAATCATTTGCAATTTAAGGTCGTCCTCCGGTGACAGCTCGAAGCTCGGAAGAGTTTTCGGGGTCGCCGCCGCTTTTATTGCGGCGTTTTGAGCGTCCTTCACGGAGCTTTCCTGAGCCTCGGCGGAAAGGTCGAGCATTGCTGCGTCGCCGATTTCCTGCGAATGTGCCGCGACGTCTTTAACGACGCCGTTTTCCGCGACGTTCGCGTTCGACGTCTGTTTGACATATGAAGCGGATATCGCCTGCTTGTCAACCTTCGCCGCTTTCGGCAGTTCAAGCTTCGTGGTAACGCTCTGCGACACGGCAATTTCATGCCGTGCTGCGGCTGCGAGACCTATCGAAGAAGTCTCAATTTTCATACTCTTCACCTCCATGTACTAAATTCAGGACAGACGAATCCCTTCGTATCCTGTAAATATTTAATCGGCATTTTTTACGAAAACCTTAGTTCACGGAGGGTAAAGGCGCTGCAATATACATAATTTTGGTAATTATGCCATGTAGAATGACAGTACCGGAGGGATATCTTAACCGCCCTGCGGCTGCTCCAATGTAATTGGAGCGAAGCGCTTTGCGCAGACAACAAAATAAAAAGCAGTCCCGACTCAAAGAGTCGGGACTGCTTCCTTTGTTCGCTTATTTATAGCCGAAATCGGAACATTACATTAAGCGATATATGCCTCGTAAGCATCCTGATAGATGCCGAGAACGGTTTCAATACCGAGACCGCTGAGGCCAGCGATATAAGAATCCCACTCGGTCAGAGGCTTAGAGCCGTCAAGGAAGCCGAGGAAGTTCTCGCTGATGTAGGTAGCGATATCGTTGGAATAGGTGGCAAGCTCTTCAGCCTGCTCGGGAGTATAGGTAACGCCAGTCGGGAAATCATACTCGCCGGAGTAATCGGGAACTTCCCAAGTATCGAACATCTTAAGGTAGATCTCGCCGCCGGGATAAGCATAGTTTCTCTTGTGGATGTTGAGGCAGGGCTGACGGAGACCGTCGCAGGCATAGAGGACCATTACCCATGCAGAGCCGATGCCATCGGGATTGTGGAGGACGAAGTCGGTAAGCATTCTGTTGCCGTTCTCGTCATACTCCCAGGTGAGGCCTTCAACGCCCCAGTTGGTGTAGAGGCAGCCTTCCTCGCTCCACTGCCAGTCAAGCCAAGAGCAGATAAGAGGAATATCGGCGCAGTTGGCGCTGACGGAAGCGGAACCATAGTGGAAGTGGCTGAGCTTCTGACCATACTTGAGGATCTGGTTGGGCTCCTTCTTTATTCTGGGAGTGGGCATCCAGAGGCAGTCGGGATCGTCGGTGGCAGCCTGCCAGGACTCAACCTCAGAGGGGGTGAATACGCAGCAGCCGGTAACGCCGGTGGTGATCTCGGTGGTGAGGTCCTGAGTAGAACCGAAGCTGGAGTAGTTGTGGTCAATGAGGCCTTCAGCATACCACTTGCTTACCATGGTGATAGCGTCAAAGTCATCGGGAGTGGTGAGGCAGAACTTGATTTCGCCGTCGATGATCTTCGCGCCGGGGAGACCATTGTCGCTTACCATCATACCGGTGTTGTAGCCGGCGAAGCTGTAACCGTTGGTGATTTCGACGGTCTTGAAGATTTCCATAGGCCACTGTACGCCGTTAGCCTTGAAAGCGGTGAGAACGTCATGCCACTGGTCGAAGGTCTTGATGTCTTCGGCTTTGCCGAGGTTAAGATCGTCCATCCAGTCCTGACGGAGCATATAGCCGGAACCAGGAGCGGGCTCAACGAGCATGCCGTACATAGCAGGCCAGGTAACATCGTCTACGCGGCCATACTTGAGAACGTCGATGTCGTCGCGTGCCCAAAGCTCATAGAGGTAGTTGGGCATATAGTCTCTGTAATCATAGAAGTTGATGAACCAGCCGTCCTCGATGGCGGAACGGGCGGAGTCAGTATAGAAATACATCGCCTGGTCCATGATGTCACGGAGGTCGTCAGCCGCGAGGAGAACGGAGAAGTTCTCGTTACGGGTATCGGAAGAAACAACGTCATACTCAATGTGAACGCCGGTAAGGTCCTCAAGACCCTTCTGGAACGGCATGCTTGCAAGGCCGTCCTCAGCTATGTACTGAGGAGTCCAGCAGGTGGTCCAGTAAGTGAAGACATCATCGGAGGTGGTGAGGGGGAGTTCATAATCATACTTAGAGTCGGTATATCCGGCTGCGTTGAAGGTGAACTTGCCCTTCGCCAGGGGAGAACCGTCGTCTACTACGGGAGCGGGGGTGTTGGTGTCGCCGGAACCGCCGTTATCCGTAGAAGTGTTGTTGCTCGCGTTCGAGCTGGGAGTGTTCGCCGGGGTGTTATTCTCGGCGGAAGGAGAATCGCCGCCGCAGCCAGCAAAGAGGGCAACGATAAACACTACCGCAAGAATAAGTGCTAACTTTTTCTTCATATTTTTGACTCCTTTCGAATCAGCATAAATAAGCGTTGTGTTCCACGGCTGAAACAACACCATTAATATAAAATAATATTAAGTAAATGTCAATATTATTTTAATTTATTTTCTCTTTCTTGTGCAACTTCTCTAACATTACCTCAAATTTTTAAATATTCTGGATAATATCAAGGCCCATTTTCGGCAATTATTAACATTTATCTTACAAATAGTATCATTTTTACCCATTTTATAGCAAACCCAAGGAAGTATTTCGTCCTTTTTCCGGCAAATTTTATCTCGAAAATTTAATATTTTTCTATGAGCTTTTTCCTGCGGCAGGGCAAAATGACGAAAGCAGCGCAAAACGAGCCGCGACGCACCCCGGCCAAGTCCGCCTTCACAGAATTATGCAGATAAGCCCTCCGCTGCCCTCGTTCACGATTCTTTGCAGCGTTTCCTGGAGCTTCGCGCGCGCCGTTTCGGGCATTTT
>JAEEGK010002294.1_pt1 | contig 47952 bp, 37 predicted proteins | sample 8958771 | NCBI WGS metagenome assembly JAEEGK01 (sample SAMN16246547, study PRJNA631951) | gut metagenome | biome: gut microbiome; feature: rumen; material: SC-attached | host: Bos | place: Iran: Karaj | collected 2018-10 | reverse complement strand
GTTCTCAACGAGCGACTTCTGGGCATCCTTAACCAAGGCATCCTTCAGGCCCTTGACGGTTACGTCCTTAATCGTGACGCTCTCAACCAGGAAATGGTCGCTGTCGCTGCCGTCGGCCTTCGGGGCGTAGGTAGTGCCGCCATTGAGGGTAATCAGCGGAGCAGTCAGGCCGCTGGCATCAATCACAGCGCCCTCGGCACCGTTAATCGTCACGTTGCCTGGAGAAGTCAGCGACTTGCCGATGGTGTATGTTCCGCCCTCTTCGAGCGTCACGGTGATGCTCTTGACGGGAGCGCCGTCGGCTGCAGCCTCCACAGCTTCAGCAATGTCCTTGCCGCTCTCCACGGTGATGTTCACGTCGACGGGCAGCTTCTTGAACGTTGCCGTTACGGTGACGTCGGTGGCTGGCATAGTGAACGTGTTGCCTTCGCCTACGGTCACTTCTGCGTCAGCGCCGTCCTTCACGGTCAGCGACTCCAGCTCGTAGCCCTCAGCAGGCGTTACGGTCAGCGTGACAGCGTCGCCCTCCTGGCAGAACTGCTTGTCGGACTTCACGGTTCCGTTGGCAAGCTCGCCTACCTTCACCGCAAGTGCAGCATAGGTGCCCCAGCGCGGGTCGCCAGTGTGCTGAACTGCCTGCTCAGACTTGTCGGCAATGGCAAAGTCGCCATTGGCGGCATCTTTGAACGCCGGATCAGTTCCGAGGCCTTCATCGCCGTTATAGTTGGGCTCGCTAAAGAACGAGCCTTCCCACAGATAGGTGTTCTTACCGTCGGTGGTCAGCTGGTTCTTGTTGTTCGTCATGTTGCCATAGATCTTCTTGTTCGAAACGTTGACGAAGATGTTCGAGTTCATCTCATAGAGGTACTTCTGACCTTTCAGCGAGTTCGTATTGAAGAACTGCTTGGCCTTGGCTATGTTGTAGAACGTATTCCAACCACAGCTGAACTTACCTGTCTGATCCTCGAACCCAGTCACCTGCCATGGGCGCTTGCCACTCATGGCGATAAAGTTAGCCGTGCCAGGAGCGTCGCTGTAGAACGTACTGTTATAAATGCTCAGGTTGACTGCCATCGAAGCAGCGAAGTTGAACACCACATTCGACTGAGTGGCATAGTTTATCACACTTCCACCAACAACAACCTGCTGATAGACATAGGGCTTGCCATTATCCGAGAACAAGGCTTTCGTCAGGCCGTTAATTGTCACGTTGAAGATACCTACACCATTGAGAATCACATACTGTCCGCTCTCCACTGGCGCGAAGGTTGGCTCAGCATTGAAGGCGATGAACGGAGCAGTCAGTCCGCTGGCATCAATCGTAGCTTGTGCACCGTCAATGGTGATACCCTGGTTGGCAACGATTGAATTGCTGATGGTGTAGTTTCCGCCAGACTCAAGCTTAATATAGAGGTCGCCCACGATGTTGCCAGCGTCGGTTACTGTCTTCGCCTCAGCAGCCACAGCCTCGGAAATATCGCAGCCGTCAGCAAGTGTTACATTGATATTGACAACCTCAGGCTCGACAGCAGGAGCATCGATGAGCTCGACAGAAGTTGCCTTTACTGTACCGTCACCAAATAACAAAAATCTGTTGGCCTTCAGGATAGAAACCATGTCAGCGGTTACAGGAACGTCGTAACCTGTCTCCGTGACACAAGAGCTGAGGTCAAGGCCTGGGAAATCTACAATACCCCATTCTGTGCTTTCACCCTGATACTTCAAGGCCAGACCTGCGGCAGGAGTGCAGTTGACGCGGATAATCTGTCCTTCCTTCACGCCTTCAAAGTCATTGGCAATCTCGAAGTGAACAGGATAAATTGTGGCGGGAGGCCAGCCGGTAAGGGTCTCGTCGCCTACCCAGATGCTCTTGTCGGAGCCGCTGTACTTGCTCTCCACGGCCACCTTCTTCACATTGAAGGCAGTACCGTTGATAGCAACGCCATCGGCCTGCATTAACTTCAGCATGTCACCCGTAACCACGATTGAATGTACGTAGTCGCCGGCCTGATTAAGAGGCAAGTTGGCTTCAATCCATTTCCACCCTGATTCAGAAGGATCCTGGAGACCAATCTGATAGCTCCAGTTGCTGGGACTAGCACCCTCGGGAGCTCCCAGCACGCCAATGTTCAGGACGTCGCCCACCTTCACGTCGGCTAAGTTCTCTTTCGGAATAACAATGCTCTTTCCGTTGTTCCAATCTACGGTCTGAGGTTCTTCGCTGCTCCAGATAACGGTACCGGGAACCTCGAGCTCGGTAGCATTCTTGTCCTTGCCCTCAATCTTCAGCGTCCAATTGGCCACGAAGTCGGCATTGGGAACCCATGTGGCGGTCACGGTGTAGTTCTTGAAGCCCGTATCGGCATTCTTCAGCACGAAGTTGCTCTTGTCGCCGCTCTGTGCCACTACCCATCCGTCGGGAGCGTCCAGCGTCAGTTCGTTGTATCCAATCCAGCTGCCGTCGTTGACAACCAGCTTGAACTCCACGTCGTTGGTGCTGCCAGCCGGGTCGAGCACACCGGTATATACATTCTCCTCACCCTCCGTCAGGTCCACGGTAATCTGGTTGCTCCATTCGGAATCAGTGGCGCCCTTTATCTGCACCTTGTCCACGGTGGCAGTCACGTCGGCCGTCTTGGTGATGGTCATCATCATGTCTTTCGTTACCGAAACCTTATACACGCCGGCCGTTTCAATCACCAACGTACCGTTGTCATATTTCTCCAACAGTGTGGGGGTGCCAATCGGTGCCACCACGTCGCCGCCACCGATGCCATAGCGATGGGTGTTGAAATCATCCCAGTCGGTAAATGCTGCGTCGCCGATGGTGAAATAGCTCATGCCAGAGAGCGTCAGTTCATACTCGTAGGCATCCGTCTCAGTGTTCAGCGTCATGGGTGTAGTGTTGTCCCATCCGTATGGAGTGCCCGAACCCATGATGTAGAGGTCTTTCGCCGGTTCCACGTCGCCGGTCTTCTGCACGAAGATCCAGTCGAGCATCTTGCTGCTGCTGCCGCAAACGGGAATCATCAGGTCAGTCTCCTCGTTGATGGTAAACTCAGCTATATATGCAACACGGCTGCCGGTGGTTTCACATGCTAAAACATTCTCGCCCAGCGCCACTTTCAGCGTCTCACCCGTGTTGCCCCACACCTGTGCACTTATTCTATATATACCGGCAGGCAGCGTGGCTGCATACACGGGGGCTTCACCATCGTTGTAGGCACCCGCACCGAACGAACAGCGGATATTGGCATTGGCCGATTCTGACCACTTCATGCCCTCTATATCTTCAGCCTCCGAGAAATAAACCACATTGGTAAAGCTCGTAGGATTATATTCAATCTCCTGGTCACTACCGTCCATCACGAAATGTCGGTTATACTCATTGTTTTCGACGGGAGCCTCATAGAGCCTGCCGTCTTTCAGGATAAACTGATGGAATCGCGCAACAGAAGCCTTACCCTCAAAATCCCCATAGGTCATTTCATCAGCCACATCGCCGTCAATCATCGCTTTAATCTTGCAAGTCATAACTTTAGCTTTCCTGAAGCTTACCGTCACCACGGTAGAGCCGTCTGCGGCAATCGTCTTGCTGCCACTGTCGTCGCTTTCGTAGACATAGCCAGCGGAACCATCACTCGTGTAGTAGTTCTGCTTTTCCGTATCGCTCAGCGTGATGGGGTCTCCAGGCTTGCCCGAACCAGTGGTTGAAGGCTTCACCTCGGTCGTACCGCACATATACTTCACCGTGTAGCTCACCTCGTCTGCCGACGGGTCTTCCACCTTAATGGTCTGGAAGGAAAGGTTACGGGCGGGATTGAACCTCACGCCGCCGTCGTCGGTCACGGTATAGACGTATGTATTGCCACTCGAACTCTTCAATGTGGCATTAGTTACGGGGTTAGGATCGCCGCTGCCCGTGATGGTGATTATCTGTCCGGCCTTGCAATCTTGCAGGCCGAAGCTGCGGTTTCCCCTATTTGACGAATAGAGTCCGGTAGCGCCAGTACGCAGCAGCCAACTTGTTTCTGTCTGGATTACGAACTTAGAGTCGAGGGCCGTTTCGCCAAACGAGCATGTGCCCAGCGTGACTCCACCGATAGTAACAGTCTCCGTGGTGGAAATATCGACAGCAGTCTTGTCTGTGCTGACCAGCCCCACGAAATTGATTTCCCAGCTATCAGCCGAAACGTTGCCTGTTCCCAAGAACGTCATCAGCAATGCCAGCATGGAATAGAGTAAATTCTTTTTCATGATTATGTTTTAATTGCTTTCGCCGCCGTCCGTCGGGCGAAAAGTGAATGTTTTAAGCTATTTGTTTTGCTTCTTCACAGCGGACGTTTTCAGGTTCCCCGTCTTAGGGGTGAACCCTGTCGGAAGATGTTCAGGCAGTTCTTGTTTTGTTAGATAGTTATTACATTTTATAGTTTGACTTTATTATGTTCAGATAAATTTTCGGTAAAATTACAAATATATTGGCAAAAAGAAAAAAAACACCCCTTTGTTTTTACATTGTTTAACGGTTAGGGCGCCTATATAATTAAGGTAGTACAATTTTCATAACGTGACGGAAGTGAAACTGAGGTGAAACTGCAGTTTCATCTGCAAACGCAAGATAGTCAACAACTTGCAGGAAGTGAAACTGATGAAACTGAATATCACCATAAAAAAAGAAAAAAAACAAGCTTCATTTTTGGTATTGTGCTCACTAAATCGTACCTTTGTATCAGAAAAAAAACTACAAACCACATGAGAACATTGCTTACTACCCTACTCGTGGTGTGCTGCCTGTCGGTATGGGCGCAAGACGACTTGCCCGACCGGTGGCAACGCTATCTGGACCAGACGGGGAACCTGGAAGACATGGAAAACGCAGGATGGGAATCGCTGCAAGAAACGCTGAGCGAACTGGCGGAACATCCCTTCGACATCAACACGGCCTCGCGCGAAGACCTCTCGCAACTACCCTTCTTAACGGCGAAGGAAGTGGAGGACATCGTGGCCTTCGTATATCAGTACGGACCGCTGAAGTCGGCAGGCGAACTGGCCATGATAAGCAGCCTCAGCTATGAGAAACGGCAACTGCTGCTCTGTTTCATCTTTATCGGAAAGGAGCAGGAAAAGGGATTCCCGAAATGGGAAAACATACTGAAATACGGTAAACATACGGTCACGGCGACGGCCAAGATTCCGTTCTATAAGCGGCAAGGCGACGACAACGGATACCTGGGCTATCCCTATCGCCATAACCTGCGCTATACTTTCGGCTACGGCAATGCCTTCAAGGCAGGCCTTGTGGGCGCACAGGATGCCGGTGAACCTTTTTTCGCCAACCGCAACAAAACGGGCTACGATTTCTATTCTTTCTATGCCGTCGCCAGAAACATGGGGCGGCTGAAAACGCTGGCACTGGGCCGCTACAGGGCGAGCTTTGCCCACGGACTGGTGATGAACACCGACTTCCAGTTAGGCAAACTCGGCATGCTGTCAAATCTGGGGCGCAACCAGAACCAGCTGCGAGCCCACTCTTCGACTATGCAGGCCAACTATCTGCAGGGAGCCGCAGCGACGGTCGAGATAGCGAAAGGACTGGATGCGACGGCCTTCGTGTCGTGGCGATACATCGACGCCACGCTGAACGACAGCGGACGGATACAGACCATCCGCACCGACGGATACCACCGCACCGAAAACGAAATGGAACACAAGAACAATGCCTCGCAATTCTGCGGCGGAACCCATCTCGGATATTTCGCCAAAGGATTCCACGCCGGACTGACGGCCACCTATTCGCAACTGGACCGTGACCTGCAGCCCGCCACCACCGCCATCTACCGCAACTACTACGCCAGCGGAAACAACTTCTGGAACGCCAGCGTGGACTATGGCTACACCGGAGCCAGCCTGACGGTAAGCGGCGAAACGGCAACGGGCAGCTGCGGAGCACTGGCCACGCTGAACACGCTGAGCTGGAAACCAATGGACGAAATCACGCTGATGGCCGTGCAGCGGTTCTACAGCAAGCGCTACTACTCGCTCTTCTCGGAGAGTTTCAGCGAGGGGGGACGTGTGCAAAACGAGAGCGGCATCTATCTGGGTGCCACCTGGCAACCCATGCGCCGCCTGCAAATCCTGGCCTACAGCGACTATGCCTACTTCCCATGGCCGCGCTATCAGGCATCGGAAGCCTCACACGCCTGGGACCACCTGGTGCAGATGACATGGATGCCAGGCAACTGGAAGGTAGGCATGCGCTACCGGCTGAAACGACGGGAAACCGACAACGACGACAAATCGGCCCTCGTTTGGAAGAACGAACACCGGGGAAGACTCTCGGCCGAGTATGACGGCAGCACATGGAGCACCCACACGCAAGGCGACCTTTCGTATAGCAAGACTGCGGAAAAGAGTTTCGGATGGATGGTTTCGGAACAACTACAGCTGAAGGGAAAATGGGGAAATGGGAAATGGTCGGCATCGGCCAGCATCGCCTATTTCCACACCGACGACTACGACTCGCGCCTCTATACCTACGAGCGCGGCCTGCTCTATGGCTTCAACTTCCCCATGTTCTACGGCGAAGGCATTCGCTACTGGTTTCTTGGCAAGGCCGATTTCTCATCGCGCCTGTCGCTGACGGCCAAAATCGGCACCACCAACTATTTCGACCGCTCCACCATCGGCAGCAGCTATCAGCAAGTGAACCATTCGGCCGTAACGGATTTGGAAGTACAGGTGAGGGTGAAATTCTAGAAATAAAGACCCACCCCCGCCCTCCCTATAGGGAGGGAGCAAATACAATAAATCTCAAACTATCTTTTCCTCTCTTGAGGTTGATTCAGAAGAAGGCTTCATAGAGAGCAAGAACCTGACCGGCCACGTCGGTGCCCTCGAAACGATGCACATAGTGCTGACTGCGGAGGATGCGCTCGTCGCGACCTTCGGCGCCTTTCAGGCTGCGGCGGATGGCATCGGCCATGCCTTCTGCATCGTCGGGGGAGACATAGAGGCTGTCGGGACCGCCGGCCTCTTCGAGGCAACTGCCAGTGCAGGCCACCACGGGTAGTCCGCTCTGGATAGCTTCGATGATGGGGATGCCGAAACCTTCGTAGCGGGAGGGATAGACACAGGCCTCGGCCATCTGGTAGATGGCGGGCAAATCGGCGTTGGGTACGCCGTTGAGGATATGCACACGATGGGCCACCTGAAGACGGTCGGCCTCTTGCAGAACAGCATCGGCATAAGGCGTGCGGCGCCCCACGATGACCAGATGGAGGTCGGCAGGCAGCAGGGGCAGGGCCTTCACGGCGAGGGCGATGTTCTTGCGCTCCTCGATGGTGCCCACGTTGATGATGTAGCGGCTGGGCAGCTCGTAGCGGGCATTGACCTTCTGCAGCACGTCCTCGCTGACAGGCTGCTTGAAGAAGGTGCTGCACGACTGGTAGATGAGCTTAATCTTCTCGGCGGGCACATGACCGTAGTGGATGATGTCGCGACGGGTGCACTCGGAGATGGCTATGATGCAGTCGGCCTCTTTCAGGGTGCGGCGGAATTTCCAGGCGTAGATATTACGGTCTATCCATTTGTAGTATTCGGGATGGCGCAAGAAGATGAGGTCGTGGATGGTGACGACGGAGCGGATGCCGCTGCGACGGATGCCAAGGGGAAGCTCGCCGGAGAGTCCGTGATAGAGCTGCACGCCGTCGCGAAGCAGGTCACTGACGATGCCACGGGAGCGCCAGAGAAGTGAAGAGTGAAGAGTGAAGAGTGAAGAATCTGCCTTTGGATAACAGAAGGTGAGGCGGGGATCTTGCTGGAGCTGTGAGACGAGGGCGGGGTTGCCTTCGTCGGGGGCGTAGAGGCGGAAAGACCACAGGGGGGTGCTGGCACGCAGCAGGTCGCCCACGAGGGTACGGCTGTAGTTGCCCAGTCCGCTGGCATTGCGGACCAGTCGCTTTGCATCGAAACCAATGATGTGATTCATGGCTGCGAAGTTACAAATTATTTTTAATTATTTGGCGGTTTTTGATAGAAAAAGAAAAAAAATAGGTACTTTTGTGCCCTATATGGTATTACTTAGCTTTGACACGGAAGAATTTGACGTGCCCCGCGAGCACGGGGTGGAATACGACACGCTGAAAGAAGGCATGGAGGTCTCGAAAGAGGGCACCTGCCGGATTCTGGACGTGCTGAAACAGAACAACGTGAAAGCGACGTTCTTCTGCACGGGAAACTTTGCGAAGCATGCGCCCGAGGTGATGAAACGCATCATGGACGAGGGACACGAGGTGGCCTGCCACGGGGTGGACCACTGGGAACCGAAGGCCTCGGACTTCAGGGAATCGAAGCGCATCGTGGAGGAGGTGACGGGCACAGAGGTGAGAGGCTACCGCCAGCCCCGTATGTTCCCCGTGAGCGATGAGGAGATAGCGGCGGCGGGCTACTGGTATAACTCGTCGCTGAACCCTGCCTTCATTCTGGGACGCTATATGCACCTGACAGCGCCGCGCACCTGGTTCATGAAGGGTGAGGTGATGCAGATACCGGCATCGGTGACGCCATGGACGAGGTTCCCGCTGTTCTGGCTGTCGCTGCACAACCTGCCGTTATGGCTGTATGAATGGCTGGTGAGGCGGACGCTGAAGCACGACGGCTACTTCGTGACTTACTTCCATCCGTGGGAGTTCTACGACCTGAAGGAGCACCCGGAACTGAAAATGCCGTTCATCATCAGGAACCACAGCGGACGGGAGCACATGCAGCGCCTGGACCACGTGATAAAAATGCTGAAACAGCGGGGTGAGGAGTTTACCACCTTTACGGAGTTCGTGATAAGCAATAAAAAGGAAACAAAAGAATTATGATAAAACTGGCCACGGTGTCACCGTGTTATAATGAGGAAGAGGTACTGGAACGCTCGGTGGAACGGCTGACACAACTCTTCAACCACATGATTGCTGAAGGAAAAATCAGCAACGACAGCATGATGGTGTTCGTGAACGACGGCTCGAAAGACCGCACATGGGAAATCATTGAGCAGCTGCACGCGGAGAACCGTTTCGTGAAAGGCATCAACCTGAGCCGCAACGTAGGCCACCAAAACGCCATCATGGCCGGCATGATGACCGCAAGGAAATGGGCCGATGCCGTGGTGACCATCGATGCTGACCTGCAGGACGACCTGGGAGCGCTGGAGAAGATGGTCGACGAGTGCAACGCGGGCTACGACATCGTATATGGCGTGAAGGTGTCGCGTAAGGCAGACCCCCTGATGAAGCGCCTCTCGGCAGAGGCTTTCTACAAGATGCAGAAGTCGATGGGCGTGGAGAGCGTGTTCAACCATGCCGACTTCCGACTGATGAGCCGCCGCGCGCTAGACATGCTGGCAGGCTACCATGAGCGCAACCTGTACTTGAGAGGGCTGGTGCCGATGGTAGGACTGAAGAGTACGACGGTGGACGACGTAATCAGCGAGCGCGAGGCCGGACAGTCGAAATATACACTGAAGAAGATGTTGAACCTGGCCATGGACGGCATCACGTCGTTCTCGGTGAAGCCGATATACATCATTCTGTATATGGGCATCCTGTTCATGGTGGTGACGCTGATGATTGCACTCTACGTGGTGCGTGCGCTGATACTGGGCACGGCCGTCAGCGGATGGGCTTCGCTCATACTGAGCATCTGGTTCGTGGGGGGATTCATCCTTATCGCGCTGGGCATCGTGGGCCTTTACATCGGCAAGATATATACCGAGGTGAAGGGCCGTCCGCTCTACAACATTCAGGAAGTCTTGGAATAATCCCTCGTCAGCATTTCATAGCACAGCTGAAACCATACCAGCACTACGGGCAGGGCCTTTAGTGCGTATGGCTGCACGTACTGTTTGCGCAGGAACGCGGGGAAGAGGTCGCTGGGCGACAGACTGCTCAGGATGAAGACAAAGACCATGAGGAAGATGTCCCAACGGGTGCGCTGCCAGGGACAGGCGGTGTACCAGATGACCACGCCGACAAGGGCGATGATATAGCCGCTCGACTCGCTGCCCGTGGAGAACAGCACGACAAACATCAGTACCGAGGCCAGCAGCGTCTGGCGGAACCCCTCATTCCTATACTGTGAAAAACGAAGATAGGGCAAGGCAAAAAGAATGAGCCCGGGAACGATGAGCCAGAGGTCGCTGAACTGGAGTCCGGTGGTGCGGTGTACAAGTCCCAAGAGGGAAATGTTCTGTGCGATGGATGCCAGGTTCTCGCCATTCTTCTCCGTGAGACATACATACCACTCGTGATACTGCTGAACCACATAGTCGGGACCGGCAATGAGCATGGGTGCCACAAACATGATTGCTGCCCAGAAGACAAGGCCGGCAATGAGTTTCGTCTTATGCCTGGAAAAGAAGAAGAACGCCAGGCCCACAATTCCATAGAGCTTGACGAAGGTGCCCAGCATAATCCAGAAGGCCGCCATGAAGTCGCGTTCGCGCTCGATGCAATACCATGTGAGCAGGATGATGGCGGCAATGGCAATGTTGAACTGCTGCATATAGAGGGCCGTGAGCAGTTCGTGGGCGCAGAACCACAGGATGAACAGTTGCTGATAGTCGGTGAACCGGTTACGGCGCACAGCGACATAGAGGAACAGCGACAGGCCGATGCACCAGAGCAGCAGTCCGAGCCATTCGGGGACAACGGCAAAGGGCGCTATAAGCACCGAGAAGAAAGGGCCGTAGTGGTTCACGTCGAAATACTCCTGCGGATAGGCGGCATAGAGCGATGTGCCCTGCCACGTATGCCAGAAGACGCCGCGGAAGATAAGGAAGTTGTTGTCGCTATGGTATTTCATCACGGTGGCGAGAACGCCCAGCAGTATCCACAACCCCAGCAGCGTGCGGTAGTCGGTAAGGAATGATTTCAGTTGTGCCTTTTCCATCGGTTTAATATTTCTGATGCAAAGATACAACAATTCTGCCGATTTAGCGAGAACAAAGAGCAAATTCGTTCACATTTTTCCAAGCGTTATTAAAATTCTTCATTCTTCATTCTTCATTCTTCATTTTAAATCGTATCTTTGCACGCAATGAACGAAGCAAGCAAAATATCGGTAGTCATCAACACCTATAACGCAGAGCAGCATCTGCAGCGGGTGATTGATGCCGTGAAGGACTTCGACGAGGTGCTCGTCTGCGACATGGAGAGCACCGACCGTACGGTGAGCATCGCAAAGGAGAACGGCTGCCGCGTGGTGACGTTTCCCAAAGCCGGGCACACCATCGTGGAGCCTGCCCGTGAGTTTGCCATTCATGAGGCTGCCCACCCCTGGGTGCTGGTGGTGGATGCCGACGAACTGGTGACACCGGAACTCAGGAACTACCTTTACGAGCAGACGGCCCGCCAGGATGGTCCTGCAGGCATCGCCATTCCCCGCAAGAACTACTTCATGGGGCGCTTCCTGCACTCGGCCTATCCCGACTATGTGCTGCGTTTCTTCCAACGTGACAAGACCCACTGGCCCGCCGTGATACATTGTTCGCCCGAGGTGGACGGCATGGTGGAACGTATCCCCAGGAACCGGCGGGAGCTGGCGCTGGAGCATCTGGCCAACGACTCGATTAGCAGCATTCTGCGCAAGACAGATACCTACTCAGCATATGAATTGCCACGCCGGCGAAATAAAAACTATGGATTGCTGGCACTCATCTTCCGCCCCCTGTTCCGCTTCTTCAAGTCGTACATTATGAAAAAGGGATTCCTCGACGGCATGCCAGGACTGATTCATGCTTTGCTGGATGCCCACTACCAGTTTGTTGTAGTGGCAAAACTCCTTGAAGAGCGTCAGACGAAACGTACGAAAGTCTGAGTAGAACGCTGCAGTACCTTCAGGCGCAGCCACCGTTTCAGTCCTAACTGGCGGAAAGTGGTGGGAAGATATTCAGGCAGCACATCAAGAATTTTTCCTACAAACTGTACTTTCTCTTCACGGCTGACGGGCTTGCGCGAGAAGTCCTTCGCCAGTTTCAGCAGGTTTTTGACGGTATTTGCACGATTGTCTCTTTCGTTCATCAAACTGTGCAGGCGGATATAGTCGTGCCGCTCGATAAAAATGTCAAGAAGGTTCTTATCGAGGCTGGCGGTATGCAGGATGCTGCCTTCGCGCTGCACATAGTGATAGCGGGGAGCGGTGGTCATAGCCACCCGCCGGGCATGCGAAAACCATTTATAGCCGGTGGCATAGTCTTCGTAGCGGAAAAGGGCGGGGAAAGGTTCCTGAATCACAGAACGGCGCCAAAGCAACATCCACAAATAGCTGGGCAGGCGTCCGGAAATAATCATCTGCAAAGCTTCGTCGCATGTCCATACGCAGTCGGATTTTACATACGAAACCACCTTGCTATGCGTGGGATAGTCGAAGAACACTCCGCATCCCACCACATCGGCATCGCAGTCGTACATCTTTTCCAGCAACGTTTCCAGCGTGTCGGGTTCTATCCAGTCGTCGCTGTCAATGAAATACACAAACTCTCCACGGGCGGCTGCAAGACCTTTGTTGCGGGCCGGACCAGGACCGTAATGACTGCCATGAATCACCCTGATGCGGGAATCGCCGGCAGCCAGCTCGTCGCATAACTCACCAGAGCCGTCGGTGCTTGCGTCGTCAACCAGCAGCAGTTCCCATGAGGCATATGTCTGGTGCTGAACCGAACGGACACATGTCTCAAGATACTGTACGACATTGTAAACGGGTACAATGATGCTTATCAATCCTTCTCTATCCATCAGAAACGGGGTGCAAAGGTACAACATTTTAGCAACAGCACGCACAGATTAATTACTTTTTTTGCTTTTTGCGCCATTTATTTGATTTATTTTGCCCGTTCGGCAATATAAATAGATTCATTCTGCGCTCACTTACTCAAAAATTTACTATCTTTGCAGGCATGAAAGGTTTACTGGTCAACTGCATATACGGCGTTTTGTATCTTCTGTCGCTTTTGCCGATGAGGATACATTACCTGTTTTCCGACTTCTTCTATCTGCTGGTCTACTACGTGGTGAGGTACAGGGTGAAACTGGTGAGAAAGAATCTGGCTGACAGCTTTCCGGAGAAATCGGCCGAAGAACTGCGAAAGACAGAAAAGGCTTTCTACCACTGGTTCTGCGACTATGTGGTGGAAACCATCAAACTGATTTCCATCAGCAAGAAGGAACTCCAGCGCCGCATGGTGTTCAAGGGGGTGGAAGTGATTGACGAGATGATAGAGAACGGACAGTCGTGCGCCATGTACCTGGGCCATTACTGCAATTGGGAATGGGTTTCTTCGTTCCCTCTCTGGGCTTCGCCGAAGGCAAAATGCGGACAGATATACCATCCGCTGGAAAACAAGGAGTTCGACAGTATGTTCCTGAAACTGCGCCAGCGCATGGGAGCCATCAGCATCCCCATGGCCGAGACCTTGCGCCGCATAGCCACCTTCCGGAAACAGCAGCAGCCCATCGTCGTCGGATATATTGCCGACCAAGTGCCTTTCTGGAACAACATCCACCACTGGATTGACTTCCTAAACCACGACACGCCGGTGCTGACCGGTACGGAACGACTGGTGCGAAGTGCGGGACACGCCGTGGTGTATTTGGACATCACCCGACCGCGCCGAGGCTACTATGTAGGAGAAATCAAGCTGATAACGCTTGACCCGAAGCAGACGAAAGACTACGAACTGACCGATGCCTATTTCCGACTGCTCGAGGAATCCATCCGCCGGGCTCCGCAATACTGGCTGTGGACGCATAACCGCTGGAAACGGACGCACGAGGAATTCAACATCCGCTACGATGAGGAAACGGGCCGCGTGAGTCTGGAACCGCTCGACGTCATCAAAAAAAGAAAAGGACTGCTATGATTTTCGTACACGACAAAGGCCGCATGGCAAACAATATCCTGCAATACGGGCATGTCTACGCCTGGGGACGGGAGCATGGCCGGAAGACCATGTCCATGCGTTTTGCCTACAAATATCCGTGGTTCCACATCTGCCACACGCCTCACCATAACTTCCCCACCTATCTCTTTGCCAAGTATGCCGCAAAGCTGCGACTGATTCCCACCGTGCGATTCGACAAAGAGGGAGCCGACTACAGCCGTGAGGAACAGCAGATGCTGAAGCGGAAGATGATACTTGTGGGCGGATGGTTTGCACAGTGGCACGACTTGTTCGTGAAATACAAGCCAGAGATTCTGCAACTTTTTGCCTTCGACGATGCCGTTGAGCAGAAGGTTTCCGAAACGATGGGAGCGAAAAGCGGACTTCGCCTTGGCATCCATATACGTCGCGGCGACTATGCCACCTTCCACGGCGGCCGCTTCTTCTATTCCGACGAGCAATATACAGCGGTGGTAAACCAGTTCCGAAAGCTGCATCCCGACGAAACGCTGACGGTCTATATCTGCGGCAACGACCCCAAACTTGACCGCTCGTATTATCAGCAGCATCTCAAGGACTGCAAGGTGGTATTCCCCGAGGGCAATCCTGCCGAAGACATCTGTCTGCTGTCGCATTGCGACTACCTTATCGGAGCCCCCAGCACCTTCTCGCTCGTTGCTGCCATGTACCGCGACCTTCCGCTTTACTGGATAGTGGAACCCGACGCACCGCTCGCAGAAGAATCCTTCGGCCGCTTCGACGAACTATTCCGCCACATCTACTGAGCATCCGGAATGAGCCTGTTGGTTATCATGCGCTCCATGTATTGCTGTATGATAGCCTTCAGTTCACGTTCCATGCGCGCCTCTTCGGGCACCTTTCCCTTCATGTTATGCTGCATCCGGTAGTCTGTCAGCCGATAGATGCCGATTGTCTTCTCCCCGTCAAACTGAATCACGTAGTTGCCTTTGCAATACTGGTAGATGCCGTCCAGATAGTTGGCGGCCCAGGTATCCTCGGCGGGGGTGTTCAGCAAGTCGCAGCCAAAAGCCATGTAGGGCATGTCGTAGCCCACTATTCCCAATATCGTGGGCAGTATGTCGGTCTGCTGGGCAATACCCTCGCGGATACCCGAATCCAATGTGCCGCTGGGATCGTAAATGATGATAGAGGTGCTGAACTGGTTGATGCCGCTCTTGTATTCCGGATGATTGCTCATATTGGTATGGTCGCCCGTGAGCACGAAGACGGTGTTCTGGAACCACGGTTCCTTGCTGGCTTCGCTGAAAAAGCGGCGCAGGGCATGGTCGGTATAGCGGATGGTCTTGTGGATAGGCATTTCCTCCTCTGGGTACACCTTTTTATATTGTTCAGGCACATGAAACGGATGGTGGCTTGTCAGCGTGAAAAGCGCAGTCATGAAAGGCTGCTTCATATCGCTCATCTTGATGCGGAAATACTGCAGGAAAGGCTCGTCCCAGATGCCCCACCAATTGTCGTAGGCGGCACGTCCCTCGGTCCGGCTGTCGGCCTCGAAGTCTTCCTGACTATAGCAATGCTTGAAACCGGTAGCCTTGGTGAAACCCTGAAAGCCCAGACTGGAGGCCGGAGCCCCATGGAAGAAAGCCGTCTCATAGCCCAGACTGTCCAGGCAGGCCGCCATGCCGCCCAAATGGTTGTTGGCATGGGATGCCGCCACAAACGACTCCACAAACATGGGCAGTCCCGACAGGGCCGAGGGCATGGCATCGATGCTGGCACGTCCCGTGGCATAGGTATAGCGGAAGGTGACCGAATGGTCCATCAGCGAATCCAGGAACTCGGTATATCCCTTGTAGCCCGGCAGAATCTCCTTGTTCAGGCTTCCGAAATATTCGCGTCCGAAACTCTCAAGGAAAATCACCACCACGTTTTTCCTGGTAAAACTAGAATCTCTAGAATTACTAGAATTTCTAGAAACACTAGGATAATGAATAGGGCTATAGATGCTCTCCAGTTCTTTCTCGCTGGCAAAATATACAGGACGGGGATAGGCACTCTTGCCGATGGTGCGGATGATTGAGAACGGGGTGTTCAATATCAGCGAGGCATCGTTTGGGCGTACAATGAACTGATTGGCCGTGCTGATCTTGATGGGACGGTTGTCCCACCAGCCTCCGCGCATGCCTGCCCAGCAAAGATAAGCACCCACCAGCAACGAAAGCGTCTGCACCGCATAGTAACGACGAAGGGGAACGACCTTCCGCTGGGGCGTCACATAACAGAAGTAAAGGAAGAGCATAAGCGCGACAAAGAGCAGAACCAGATACCAGTGGTGCAGAAACTCGTAACCCACGATGCTGCCCAACTTGTCGTCGGCACCGAACTCGCTGAAAAAAGCCACCGTGGTGCGGCGTGCCGTGTACTGGAAATAAACGCAGTCGGCCAGGTTAACAGCCATGCAGAGACCGTTGACCACCAGAAAGAGTCCGCGGCAAATCCGCTGCCAAACGGCATTCTCCTTCAGGTGCAGAGGCAGGAAGACCAGCACCACATAAAGGATGTTGGTATAGGCAATGGCCGAGGTATCGAAATAGAAAGCGCCCTCGGCAATGCTCCATTGGGGGTTGCCCGCCGTCAGATGCCCGTAAAGACAATGGTTCTCCAACAGGAATGCCACCCGCATGACGCCATAGACCACATAGAGCATGAAAATGTTCCACGCCACAGCCAGGGGACTGTTCTTCAGTAATGCTGTTATCCGTTTCATCATTTCAGTCATTTACCGGGTTTTGCCGTCACCGTGAGTCTGTCCTGCGTCATGCGCTCCATGTATTGCTGGATGATGGCCTTCAGTTCGCGCTCCATCTTTGGGAGTGAAGAGTGAAGAGTGAAGAGTGAAGAATCTGCAGCTGCCTTTGTTTTTCCCAACAAATTCCTTTTCATCAGCGAGTCGGTAAGGGCATACAGGCCTACTGACTTCTGTCCGTCGAACTGCAGCACATGACCGTTCTTCACATACTGGTAGATGCCGTTCAGGTAGTTCACGGCCCAGGTGTCTTCCTTGGGGGTGTTCAGCAAGTCGATGCCAAAGGCAAAGTAAGGCTTCGGATAATGGAGCATGCCCATCACGGTGGGCAGGATGTCAATCTGCTGGGCAATCTTATCCTGCATCTCCCCTCCCCCGGCCGACGGGTCGTAAATGATAATCGGCGAACAGAAGCCACCGAGGTCGGTCTGATAGAACGCATGGTCGGAAAGGTTCGTATGGTCGCTGGTCAGCACAAAGATGGTGTTCTTGAACCAGGGCTCCTTGCTGGCGCGCTCGAAGAACTTGCCGATGGCCATGTCGGTATAGCGGATGCATTTATGGATGATGATGCCCTCTTCGGGATAGACATCCTTGTATTGGTCGGGAACAACGTAGGGATGGTGACTACTGGCCGTGAAGACGGCAGTCATGAAAGGTTCCTTCATCTCCGACATCTTCTTGGCATAGTATTGCAGGAAGGGCTCGTCCCAGATGGCCCACATTCCGTCGAAATCCTTGTCGCCGCCGAAGCGCTTGTCGTCGTTATAGTCCTCGCGTCCGTAATATTCCTGGAATCCCGTGGCACGCGAGAAGGCCTGGAATCCCATCGAACCGCGCTGGGCTCCGTGGAAGAAGGCCGTCTGGTAGCCTTCGCCCGAAAGCAGGGCAGCAATGCCGCTCACCTGATTCATCGAGGCCGGCGTCAGGAAGAAAGGTTCCACAAACATCGGGATACTGCTCAGGATTGAGGGCATGCCGTCGATACTCTTGCGCCCGTTGCAATAAGAATGGGTAAACGTGATGCTCTTGGCAATGAGCGAATCCACGCACGGGGTGTAGCCTTTATACCGGCCGTTTTCCAAGGTCTTGTTGAGCGCCCCTATATACTCGCGCCCGAAGCTCTCCACAATGAGCACCACCACGTTCTTCCTGACGAAACTAGTATCACTAGTCAAACTAGTCTGACTAGGATGATGGATAGGGGTATAGATGCGCTCCATCTCGTGCTCATCCTGAAAATATTCGGGCACGGTGAAGACGGCCTTGCCGATGGTCCGATAAAGCGAAAAAGGCGTGTTAAGCACCAGGGCCGCCTCGACGGGACGGTCCACATACTGGTTGGCATTCGAGATGGTGACGGGACGGACGGCTGTGGTGAAGCCGCCGCGGATGCCGGCCACTACAAACGGGGCCAGCGCCGCCAGCGAGAGCAGCATGGCCAAATCGTATCGCCACCACTTTTTGACGGATGAATGACTATAGTCCACATACAACCGATAGAGTGCCCACATGACCAGCAGGAAGAGCACAACCAGATAAATGTGGCGCAAGGTCTCGGTGAAGAACACCGACGACAGGTTGTTCTCGTTAGAAAACTCGCTGAACACGGTGGTGGTGGTGCGCCGCATGGTATAGCGGAAATACACGGCGTCGCAGAGATTCACGGCCAGGGCCAGTCCGTTGATAATCAGATAAACCCAGCGGCACACAGCGTGATAAGCCTTTGTCTCCTTGCCATGCCAGGGCAACAGCATCAGCACCACGTAGGGGATGTTGGTGACCAGTATGGCCGACGTGTCGAACACCAGTCCGCCCCCGAGCATCTCCATCAGATGGCCGAACGAAAGATTCTGGGAAAAATAGCTGTAGTTGACCAGCAGAAAGGTGATTCGCGCCACGAAATAGACCACATAGAGCAGCAGCAGATTGCAGACCGTTGCCGCCAGCGGCGAGAGCAGACCTAAGCGCAGGATATTCTTTTTTTGCATTTCTTTCTTCATTTTAGTTGCCTGATATGTTCTGATGCCGTCTGCAGGATGGCCATTCCGCGGCGTATCAAGTGCCGGGCGTCGGTGCTCTTGTCGACGATGATGCGGTTGACGTTCAGGTCGTAGACGGCAAAGCCCGTGCTGTCTTTCATGGTGATGCCGTTGTTATAGGTATGCACGGCAAAAGGATAGGTATAGTTGCGGCTCATCACGTCGCGACTGAACAGATAGTCGTCATGCGGCAGTCCCATCTGGCCCAGCAGCGTTGCCGGCAGGTCGGTCTGATTGCAGAACTGTTCCACCCGGCGCGGACCCTTTAGGGCACCTCCCAGCCACAGCATCGGCACATGGTCGTGCAGCTCGTGCGTCTCATCTACACCGAAATAAGAGTAGCCGTGGTCGGGCAGCAGTACAACGAGCAGGTTGTCCCACTGGGGCGTCTGCTTCATCTTGTCGATGAAATTGCCCAGACACTCGTCCAGATAGTTGAACGCATTGGGGATTTCCTCGCTCAGCCTATGCGTGGGAACATCCCACGGCTCGTGGCTGGAAAGCGTGGAATAGCCTATCAGCCGGTGGGTGCCATTGGCCTTGGGCGCGGTAATCTGGTCGTAGAGCGTGGCGAAAGTGATGTCGTCGCGCACGCCCCATTTGGAAGTCCGCTGCTGTTCCATCGTGTAGTCCTTCATCCAGCAGAACTGGTCGAACCCGATGGTAACCAAGTAACTGCGCATGTTGGTGAAGTTGATGTCGCCGCCGTAGATATAGCTGGTGTGGTAACCTTCTTTCAGCAGCGACTTGGCAATGCCGGGCAGGAAGCGCGTCTTGGCCGGCATCTTCATCACCGACGAACGGGGAAACGACGGATAGCCGCTCCATGTGCAGAGCGTGCCGCGGTCGGTGCGATAGGAATTGGCATAGAAATTAGAGAAATACACGCCCTCGTCAACCAGTTTGTTGAATCGGGGCATGATGTCCTTACGCCCGCCGATATCTTCGGTAAAGATGCCTCCGCAGCTTTCCAGCAGTATAACGACGATGTCGGGACGACTGGTGCGCAGAAGCGTGTCGGGCTGTTCGCTCACCGTTGGGTAGATGTCGCGCATCAGCGCAGCCCGCTCGGGTTCCTCCATGAAATGGTATTCGGGAATGTCGCTGGCCGTCTTCTCCAGCGAAGAGAGGAAAGAGAACACGGGATTCACGGCCGAATGGTTGAGAAACTGGTTCTGCGAGAAATACACCTGTCCGATATTGGTGGTAGATTCGTGCATTCCGCCCCTGATGCCGATGATGACGACGGGCAGCAACAACAGGTAGAAAAGCGTGCGCAGCAGTTTCTTCGAAGCCGGACGCAGCCGGAACTCGGGATAACCTTTATATATAATGAAGGCCGCCAGCAGCCATACCACAAAGCGCACGACCATATAGCCGGCCGAGACGCTGGCCATGGCCTCGGTGGGCGTGGAAAGATACTGCAGGCACGAGGCATCAAGCTTGAATCCCCAGAAGGGATACAGACTGGTGTCGGCCACAAAGGCCAGCGACAGGGCTATGGCAACAAGGCCAAACCAGATGCGCATCACCCAGCGCATTATGCCGGCCGCCTTGGGCAATCCGCCAACCCACAAACCCACGATTGTAGCCAAAATGGGTACAGTCAGGATATAAAGGGCCGTGGAGAGATCGAGCGTGAAACCATGGGTAAGGACCGACCAAACATCGGCTGCCGAAAAGGGATGACCCTCATGGTTGAAGAGCATGAAGAAGCATTTGGCCATCAGGAACACCAGTACTGTCCAGCCAAAGACCTGCAACAGATATGCCAACCTAGCTTTCATGATTATTTTATCAGAGCGTCTGCATGTCGTGCAACTTCTTGTAGAATCCGTTCAGACTGATGAGTTCGTCGTGCGTGCCGCGCTCAACGATGCGCCCCTCATGAAGCACGCATATTTCGTCGGCATGCTTGATGGTGCTCAGACGGTGGGCGATGGCCACGGTGGTGCGTGTCTTCATCAGTCGGAAGAGGGCATCCTGCACCAGTCGCTCGCTCTCGGTGTCGAGTGCCGAGGTGGCCTCGTCGAGAATCAGTATGGGCGGATTCTTCAGGATGGCACGGGCGATGGAGATGCGCTGGCGCTGTCCGCCCGACAGACGGCCGCCGCGGTCGCCGATATTCGTGTCGTAGCCGTGTTCCATTGCCCTGACGAAATCGTGGGCATTGGCAATCTTGGCCGCATCCTCCACCTCTTTCAGCGTGGCGTTCTCCACACCGAAGGTGATATTGTTCCTGACGGTGTCGTTGAACAGGATGGCTTCCTGGTTCACGTTGCCGATAAGCTTGCGCAGGTCGTGCACGCCCAGGTCTTTCACGTTGATGCCGTCGATGAGCACCTCGCCTTCCTGCACGTCGTAGTAGCGCGGTATCAGGTCAACCAATGTGGACTTTCCCGAGCCCGACTGTCCCACGATGGCAATGGTCTTGCCTTTCTCGATGACGAGGTTTACATTGCGCAGCACCCACTGCTCGCCGTAGCGGAACGACACATTGCGGAACTCTATCTGGTGCTCGAACGTCGTGATATCCTTCGGATGCTCGGGTTCCTTGATGTCGTTCTCGGCCATCAGAATCTTATCCACACGCTCCATCGAGGCCAGTCCCTTCGGGATGTTGTAGCCGGCCTTCGAGAATTCCTTCAGCGGGTTGATGATGCTGTAGAGAATCACCAGGTAATAGATGAACGTACTGCCCGAGATGGTAGCGTTGTTCAGCACCTGCACGCCGCCGAACCACAACACGATGATAATCATCACCGTGCCCAGGAACTCGCTCATGGGGTGCGCCAGCTGCTGGCGCGTGTTCACCCAGAGTATGTTGTCGCGGTATTCCTCGTTCACCTTGGCGAACTTTGCGTTCATCTTATCCTCGGCGTTGAAAGCCTTGATGATGCGCAGTCCGCCCAGCGTCTCCTCCACCACGCTCATCGTGTCGCTCCAAAGCGACTGCGCCTTCACCGAGTTCTGCTTCAGACGGCGGCCCACATAGCCCATGAACCAGCCGAACAGCGGCACGAAGACGATGGTGAAAAGCGTCAGCTGCCACGAGATGAACAGCAGCGTTGCGAAATAGACGATAATCAGAATGGGGTTCTTGAACAGCATGTCGAGCGACGACATGATACTGTTCTCAATCTCCTGCACGTCGCCGCTCATGCGGGCAATGATGTCGCCCTTGCGCTCCTCGGAGAAGAATCCCAGCGGCAGCGCGGTGATTTTCTGGTAGAGCTGGTTGCGGATGTCGCGCACCACGCCCGTGCGGATGGGGATAATGGTGGCCGACGACAGGAAGTAGGCACCGGTTTTCAGGAACGTGGCAAAGGCCAGGAACAGTCCGATGCATAGCAGCGTCATCGTGGGACCTATTTCGAGTATCCACTCCTGCATGTGATAGTTCAGGTTGTTGCCCACGGCCTCTTTCAGATTGTCCATCGTGACGGTCATGTGCTCCACCTGTTTCAGACTGTCCTCGGTCTTGAAGAGAATGTTCAGGATGGGGATGATGGCGGCAAAAGAGAAAATGTTCAATATCGCAGAGAGGATATTAAACAGTACCGTCAATACCAGATATTTTTTATAGGGCGGCACAAAACGCCGCAACACCTTAAAGAATTCTTTCATATCTAGGGTACAAATGTACAACAAATAAACGGTAACACCAAATATTTCACCCGAGTTTTTCCATTTATTAAACTTTGAGCCCCACATCATTTCACCGCCACCTGCAATGCTTACCGGTTGTGCCTCCTGTTGGATGCAACTATTGAGGAGGCTGCTCTTTGTCAAATAAAATTCGAATTTCGGGGGTTAAAACTCGCGTTTTAGTCAGGAAACGATGAACGGGGCGCAAATTCGCGAGTTTTGAAGGAGTTTTGTTAAGCTACTGGAAACCAGTAACCTACGGAAAACGAAACGGAATTAAAGGGGTGGGAAAAGGTTTTTAAAGGCTAATTAATTGGCTATTGACCATTAATTAGACTTTATTTCAACTGCAATTAAAGTTTATTTGCTGATGAAAAGATATTGATTTGAAGGAAATTCTCTAGATTTTTTCTTTCAAATCAATATCTTTTGCCCGGCTTTTGCGTTTCGGAAGCCATTTTTCTGCGCTTTTTAGCCCGTTCATTTTCCAGATTGCGAAAACCCGTTGTAAGATGTTTTTCACGAAATAGCTTCGCCGAAAAGGGTGGCGCTGGTGCTGCCGGTGATGCGCACGCGGACGCGCTCGCCGATGTGATGACCGGCTTTGTCGAACACCACCATCTTGTTTTGCTCGTTGCGGCCGCAGAGCTGTTCGCGGCTGCGCTTGCTGAAACCTTCCACGAGCACCTCAAACTCATGGCCTTCGTCTTCGCGGTTGCGCTGGGCGGAAATCTCCGTCTGCAGGGCAATGAGTTCGTTCAGGCGGCGAATCTTCTCTTCCTCGGGGATATTGTCGGGCAGATGGCGGGCGGCAAAAGTGCCGGGACGCTCGGAATATTTGAACATAAAGGCGGAATCGAAACCCACCTCGCGCACCAGCGAGAGCGTCTGCTGGAAGTCTTCCTCGCTCTCGTCGTGATAGCCCACAAACACATCGGTAGTGATTCCGCAGCCGGGAATGATGCGGCGGATGGCCTCTATCTTCTGCAGATAGTCCTCGCGGGTGTATTTGCGGTTCATCAGTTTCAGTATACGGTTGCTGCCGCTCTGTGCGGGGAAATGGATATGGCGGCAGAGGTTGGGCTCCTCGGCAATAGCATGGAGTATGTCCTCGGTCATGTCCTCGGGGTTGGAGGTGGTGAAGCGAACGCGCATCTCGGGAACCTCGCGGGCAACGAGGCGGAGCAGTTGGGCGAAGGAAGTTTGGGTGTTGGGTGTTGGGTGTTGGGTGTTGGATGACAGACTTAGCCCATAGCTGTTCACGTTCTGCCCCAGAAGCGTGACTTCCTTGAAACCACGGTCGCGGAGGTCGCGCACTTCGCGGAGTATGCTTTCCACGTCACGGCTGCGCTCACGACCTCGGGTGAAAGGCACGATGCAATAGTGGCAGAAGTTGTTGCAGCCGCGCATGATGCTGACAAAACCGCCAATCTTATGTCCCAGGCCAATGCGCTGGGGAATCACGTCGCGATAGGTCTCGGTCGTGGAGAGTTCCACATTGATGGCCTTGTGCCCAAGCTCTGCCTGTGCCACCAGGTCGGGCAATGTGAGGTAGGCATCAGGTCCGGCCACGAGGTCGCAGTGATGATTCTCCAAAAGGTCCTCCTTCACGCGCTCAGCCATACAGCCGAGAACGCCGATGATGAGGGGGTTGGGCGTTGGGTGATGGGTGTTGGATGCTTCCCGCTTCTTTTTGAGGGCAGCCAACACATCCAGTCTGTGGTATATTTTCTGCTCGGCATTGTCGCGCACCGAACAGGTGTTAAGAAAGACGGCATCGGCCTCTTCCACCGTTTCACAAACTTCATAGCCAGCCATCTGCATCACCGAGGCCACCACTTCCGAGTCGGCCACGTTCATCTGGCATCCGTAGGTTTCAATATAGAGTTTCTTCATAATCATTTTTCTTTCATATTTGCTGTTGCCAAATACAGTCCCCAGAAGAACAGCGTGCCCGTAATCAGGCCTGCAATGACGTCAACGACATAGTGGGCCATGATGTACACCGTGGAGAGACACAGCAGCACATAGAACGGAAGCATCCAGAGGAGCAGCCGCCGGCTCTTGGCTTTCCAGGCCAGCCACATCAGTACGGTGGTGATACCCACATGACTTGAGGGGAAAGCGGCCGTGGGGCGCTCGCCGGCATCGTGGGTGTCGACGACCATCTGATAGAAAAATCCGTCGGTATAGCCCGGGGTGGGCAGCATTTCCTGATGGAAGTTGAAGTAGTTTCCCAGATTGGGGAACACGCCGCGCGCAATATCGTCGGTGCCGACCGCCAGATAATAGAACATGGGGCCGGTGACGGGAACCATAATAAAGATGACGTAATAGATAAAGAACGAGGTCAGCACGATGAAGGCACAACGGCCGAAGTCGGCATAGCGCATGAAGAAATAGTAGATCTCGACCAGCAGTATCAGCGGGAAATACGACACGTAGCCCAGGCACATCAGTTCGGAGAACACCATGTTGGAACACTTTTCGGCAAACAGCAGGGCGGGCTGACAACCGAAGAGCTGCTGTTCCCAACCGGCGAACACATGGTCGAGATTGGGCAGCATGCGGTTGATTTCGTAGGTGTCGGGATACCACCACGACAGCAGCGACATCTGCACGACCACGCGCAGCAGGCGCGTCATCCGGCAGGGCACCATCCGATAGACGGCCCACATGAGCAGGGTGGTGACGGCAATATGCACGCGCCCCCATATCATGGCGTTGGGGTTCTGCACCTTGGTGTAGCAGAACAGGATGACCAGCAGCGTGAGCAGCAGGTAGCCGAACATCACCCACTCCAAGGCCATCAGTCCCTTCTTGGGCTTCTTCTCTATCTTGAAAAGGTCTTTTATCTTAAATTTCATCTATTCAAATTTCTGACTATTACAGCCATCCGTTTTCCTTATACCAGCGGATGGTCAGGCGCACGCCTTCATCGAGCTGGAACTTCGGCTCAAAGCCCAGTTCACGGCGCGCCGGCCCGATGTCGCAACGCCAGTTGCGCTGCTTCATGATGTGGTATTTATCGTTGTTCAGGGCCGTCACCTTGCCGGTGATTCTGCCCACGTATTCACCGCAGAAGGTGATGATGCGCAGCAGCCATATCGGTGCCGTGATGCGTATCCACCATGGATTGCCCAGTTCGCGGCGGATGAGGTCGCTGAAAGCCGACGAGCGGTACACCTGTCCGTCGCTGAGAAAATACTTCCTTCCGGGCGCTCCCTTCTCGAGTGCCAGGAAGATGGCCTGCACCACGTCGAGCACATATACGAAGGTGATGTCCTGCGGCTTATAGCCAACGGCAAAGTCGGTGTGTGCCTTAATGCTCTTGGCCATCATGAAATAGTCGCGCTCACGCGGTCCGTAGACGCCTGTTGGCCTGAGGAAAACAACAGGCAGCCCCGCCGCCGCACCGTTGCCGCCGGGTGTGTTGCGGTCAGTCTGCAACATCCCCTCCAGCCACTGCTCAGCCTCGAGCTTGCTCTTGCCGTATTCGGTGTTGGGCTGTGGACGGTCGGTTTCCAATATTTCCGTATAGGGCTGCTCTTCGCGCACAGGTCCGAAGACGCTGAGCGAGCTCAGATAGACGAACTTACGGAGCGGCATCTCCAGGCGCAGCAGGGCGTTCACCAGGTTTTTCGTGCATCCCACGTTGACGCGACGGAAATCCTCGCGGTGCAGACTCTTGGTCACACCGGCGGCATGCACCACGTAGTCGAACCGCAGGCCGCGCATCTTCTCCGTCAGATCGTCTTCCGACGACATGTCGGCCTCGATGAAACGGATTCGCCCGTCGGTAAGCCACTTTCGTGAACTGCTCTTGCGCAGCAGTACCCACACGTCCATATCGCGCCGCAAAGCCTCGTCTACGATGAAGCCGCCGATGAAGCCTGTGGCACCCGTTATCAATATGTTACTCATTTCGGGGGCAAAGTTATAGAATTTTTCCGAAACAAAACTTAAAACTACGGTTTTATTTTGATTTTCCGTACATTTGGATTACCTTTGCAGCCAATGAGAAAATTGGCGCTGATGCTGCTCGCGGTGCTGCCGCTGATGTGCTGGGCACAAAAGGACAGGCCGGGCCATGTGAACCCCGAAGACTTGGAGGTTGACATGGACAACCCCACGTTTGTGCCCATGGTCAAGGTGAGCAAGGTGCTGAAAGACGGCGACAGCATACAGTATGTGGAGTTCAACAACGTGTATGTCTATGGGCAGCCCGTGTTCAAGAACGAGAAAGAGCGCCAGAAATACAACCGCCTGGTCTATAACGTGAAGAAGGTGCTGCCCATCGCCAAGGAGGCCAACCAGATTATCATCGAGACCTACGACTACCTGCAGACGCTGCCCGACAAGAAAGCCAAGGACCAGCACATGAAGCGCGTGGAGGAAAGCATCAAGAAGGAATACACGCCCAGAATGAAGAAACTGTCGTACAGTCAGGGCAAACTGCTCATCAAACTCATCTATCGCGAGTGCAACTCGTCGAGCTATCAGCTCATCCAGGCCTTCCTCGGTCCGGTGCGTGCCGGTTTCTACCAGGCCTTTGCCTGGACGTTCGGCGCCTCGCTCATGAAGGAATACGACCCTGAGGGCGTTGACCGACTGACGGAAAGGGTGGTCAGACTGGTGGAATCGGGACAGCTCTGAAAACAAAAGGCAGGGAAAAATCTCACGACTTCACCCTGCCCTATTTTAAACAAACTTATATAATACAATCCATTAGGTCTTGGCATGATACTCCAAGAATTCCCCTGAAATCCCAGAGCTTTCGTAAACAACGTGAAAAGAATGTGCCGCGCCCATAATCCCGTGGACAGCGTAATCTTGCAATGAGTGGCAGGTTTCCTGACTTGTTCCCGGAAATGCACCTTCCCGCCGCGAGCGGCAGTGGTTTTCCTGCTTTTCCGATAATGGAACTTACAGTAGCGGGTACTGCTCTGGATTCTCACCAGATTCCCTTTTATGCCGCGGCTGAGAGCCGTTGCATCACCATTCGAGGGCAAAGATACAACTTTTTCACTTTATCTGCAAATAAAAACAGGAAATTTCATTATCTTTGCAACAGATTTAGGCAAAAATAATGAAAACGAAAACCATACTGCTCTTTCTGCTCTGTCTCGCAATGGCAGCATGCCGGAAAGCGCCGGGAGGCCAGACGGCCACCCACGAGGGCGATACCATCCGGCTGAAATATGCCCAGAAACTGACCATCGTCAGGCATAAGGAATACACCGAAGTGAAGCTGTCGGACCCGTGGAACATCGGCAAGACGCTCCACACCTACCTGCTCGTTCCTGCCGATGCCCAGTTGCCGGGACAGATGCCTCAGGGCACCGTCATACGGACACCCGTCCAGCGGGCAGTTATCTCCACCAGCGTGCATTGCGGACTAGTCGACCAACTAGGACAGCGCGATGCGGTGAAAGGGGTGTGCGACGTGCAGTACATCCACCTGCCATGGATGCAGGAACGGGTAAAGAACGGGCAGGTCAAGGATTGCGGCAGTGCGCTGCAGCCCACGCTCGAGACCATCATCGACCTGCAGGCCGACGCCATCTTCCTCTCGCCATTCCAGAACAGCGGCGGCTACGGACGACTCGAAAAGATTGGCATCCCCATCGTGGAAATGGCCGACTATATGGAGACCTCGGCACTGGGACGCGCCGAATGGATGCGTTTCTACGGAATGCTCTTCGGTGCCACCGGGCAGGCTGACAGCCTTTTCGGAGAAGTAGAGAAAAACTACCTGAGCCTAAAGGACAAAGCCGCCAAGTGTTCGACGGTCGCACCATCGAAGAAACCCTCAGTCCTCATGGACAAACTGACCGGTCCCGTGTGGTATGTGCCCGGCGGGAAAAGCACCATCGGGCGCATGATTCTTGATGCCGGAGCAGCCTATCCATGGTCGGACGACGGGCAGAGCGGTTCGCTGCCACTGCCCTTCGAGAGTGTTTTCGAGAAAGGATTGAACTGCAACGTATGGCTCTTCCGCTACAACTCGCCGCAGGCCATCACACCGCAGGCGCTGCTCGCCGAGCATAAAGGCTACAGTCAGTTCAAGGCTTTCCGTGAGGGCGAAATCTATGGCTGCAACACGGCTACCTCTACCTTCTACGAGGACACGCCCTTCCATCCCGACCTGCTGCTACGCGACTTCATCACCATCGCCCACCCGGAACTCGGACTTGGCGACCCGCAATATTTTATTAAGGTGAAAAAATGAGAACCAGATACTTCCTTGGCTTCAGCCTGCTCATCGTGTTGCTCTTTGCCGTCAACCTCGTGGTAGGAGCCGTCGACATCCCTGCCACCGACGTGTTCGGCATTCTTTTCGGAACCAAGACCGACGCGCCACCCTCATGGCAATACATCGTCATGCAGAACCGTCTGCCCCAGGCCATTACCGCCATGCTCTGCGGTGCCTCGCTTGCCGTAAGCGGACTGATGCTTCAGACGGCTTTCCGCAACCCGCTGGCAGGTCCTAGCATTTTCGGTATCAACAGCGGTGCCTCGCTGGGCGTAGCTCTGGTGATGCTGCTCATGGGAGGCAGCATTTCGGCTGCCGGATTCTCGCTCTCGGGATTCATGGCCGTGCTCTTTGCAGCATTCGTGGGCGCCATGCTGGTCATGGCACTCATTCTGGCATTCTCAACACTCGTGAAAAACAATATCATGCTGCTCATCATCGGCATCATGATCGGCTATATCTCTTCTTCCGCCATCTCACTGCTTAATTTCTTCGCAACGGAAGAGGGCGTACAGTCGTATATGGTATGGGGATTGGGCAACTTCGGCGGCGTCACCATGGAACAGATGCCTGCCTTTGCCATCATCAGTCTGCTGGGACTCATCGGTTCGCTGCTGCTCATCAAGCCCCTCAACGCCTTGTTGCTGGGCGAGCAATATGCCGAGAACCTTGGCATCAATACCCGACGGACGCGCAACTGGCTGCTCTTCGTGACTGGTGTACTTACCGCCATCACCACGGCCTTCTGCGGTCCTGTGGCTTTCATCGGACTTGCCGTTCCCCACATTGCCCGTATGTTCCTCGGCACCGAGAATCATCAGCTGCTCATGCCGGCCACTATCCTGACGGGTGCTGCCATTGCCTTGGTGTGCAACATCATCTGCGTATTGCCAGGCGACAAAGGCATCATCCCCCTCAATGCCGTGACGCCCATCATGGGCGCCCCCGTCATCATCTACGTCATCCTCAAGCAGCGGGCTCATTAATCCTCTCGTCCATTCTCCGATATAGTCCAGCCAAAATGGTGCCGCTAATGCTGTGCCAGGCACACGAAATGGCACAGGGCAATACCGACAGGGGCTGCGCAGCAAAGAATGTACCGGCCAGCACCGTGGCCAGTCCCGCATTCTGCATGCCCACCTCAATACTGATAGTGCGCTTCTTGGCCGTATTGAAACCGGCCAGACGACCTGCCACCCATCCCAGCAGATATCCCAATGAATTGTGGCAGAACACCACGGCAAAGGTCCAGATGAACAGCATGAAGCCGCGCTCCACCAACGGGTCGTGAACCGTAGAGATAACACCGCCCACGATACAGGCCAGCAGGATGACCGAAGTGCCGGGCATCAGCGCCTGCAGCGTCTGGAAACTCTCCCGCTTGCTGTAATAGTAGTTCAAAATGCAGCCCAGCGCAATAGGCAGAATCGTCACAATCAGGATATTCAGGAACATGCCCACCGTATCGATTTCAATGATGGCACCCGCCGTCAGTTGCATCAGCAGGGGCGTCATCACAGGCGCCAGAACGGTTGAGGCGCAGGTCATTCCCACCGAGAAAGCCACATCGCCATGACAGAGATACGACATGATGTTGCTGGAAACGCCTCCCGGACAGCAGCCCACCAGCAGGATACCCAGCGCCAATGCCGGTTCCAGATGCCATACATGCACCAGCAGGTAAGCCACTCCCGGCATAATCACGAACTGCGCCACGGCCCCCACGAGAAAATCCCAAGGCCGCTGCAGCACTACCTTGAAGTCCTGTGTGGTCAGCGTCAGTCCCATCGTCAGCATAATCAGTCCCAGAATCACCGTCTGCGTATTCCCATGCACCCATTTGAAAATCTCGGGCACCAGAAACGTGATGACGGCTACGGCGATGATGAATGCCGAAGCATGTTTGGCGAGCCACAGGCTAAGCCTCTGTAACGATTGAATCATATTCCGTTGATATTCATGAAAATCGGCTGCAAAGTTAGTGCAAAATTTTGATTGGGCGAAGAGAAAGAGAACCGATTCTCTTTTTTGAACGTGAAAAAATTATGTAAATGAGAGGAATAACAAAATATACATTATTTTTTCCAGAACAAATTAAATGCATTTCCTTTGGCGGTCTCGTGGATTTTTTGTTATTTTGCAACGCTAAAAATTTAAATCATGATGAAGAAAATGCTATTCCTTATGCTGATGGTGGGCACATGGACCTGTGCATCAGCTCAGACAAAGAAAGTGTCGGTGCTCGGCGACTCGTATTCAACGTTTATCGGCGTCATTCCAGCCAACTACGCTTCGTTCTATCCCAACGACCGTAACGACGTGACTGGCATGAAGAGCATCTGCGAACAGCTGCTGGAGGCCGGTATGTAAGATAATTACGAAATCCATGGAAATAAACTGGGAAGACGGGTCCACCGTCAAAGTGCGTGTGGAGGATGGGGAAACCGTGGTGATTTCCGCCAACAAAGAGGGGCTGCTCTCACTGGCAGGGCAACTGGCGGACTTGGCAAACGAGAAAACCGGATGCCACATCCACTATGATGCGTATAACTCGCTGGAGGACGGCTCTTCCGAACTGATTATCGAGAAGATTGAATAAACACGACACTATGGAACAGACCGAAAGAATAATGGAAATGGAGCGACGCATGGAAAGCGCCGCAAAAGCAGTGATGGAGCTCTCGGCGGCACTCGACAACTACGAGGAGGCGCAGGAGGCCATCGCCGCGCTGGACGCTTATTACGGCAGCGAGGAATGGAAGCAGGACTTCGCCGACGACGAGGCCGGACGACTGCCGGCTGACCTGAAGCGCGGCGTGCTCTCGGAGGATGGCATATGGAACCTGCTGTCGGATGTAAGCGAACTGAATCTCCGCATACGAAAATTTTTTAAGAAATAGTATGTTTGTCTGAAAAAATATCGTATATTTGCAACCGGTAAATCAAGCTATTCACCCTTAAAAGAGAAAACTATGGATTTCGGTAAATTATTATTAAAGGTTGTGGATGTCGCCAAGGACTATCTTGAAGACAAACAGAAAAGCGCAGAACCAGTACGGGAGGCACGCCCCACACAGCGTGCGGCTGCCCAGCCGGTGAAAAGGGAAAAGACCGACGCTGAATGGGAAGCCTATTTCAGGGACATCCTGCAGAGTGAATTCTCGTCGTACTCGATTCGCGAGAAAGTGCCGGTGACGGATTTGGCAGGATTTGCCAGCGACGAAGCCCAGCTCTATACGACACGTCCCACCCAGGTGTACAAGGCCGAATGGGGCCAGCCCTTCACCTTCGTGCTCGAATCGGACGGCACACCCAAGGCAGTGGTGATGCTCGGCAAAGGACACAGCCACGACGAGAACGTGAAATATCTGGTGACGAGGATGTATGCCGAGAAGCTGAATCTGCCCTACATCAACTTCTACACGCAGATGCCCAACGAGAGGAACTATGTGATTGGGCGCATCCGCAAGTTCCTGGAGTGATGAGTGTTGGGTGATAGGTGTTAGGTGTTGGTGGTTCCTGAAACTTATTATCTTAAACAACTAAAAAATTAAAAATTGAAAAAGGGGATGCAGTCAACGACTGCGCCTGCAAAGGAGGCAGCCTGTCCGCATTTCAATGTTTTGCAGGTAACAGGACAAGGTATCCTCTCGTGAACCGCAAATTTGCGGATTCAAAATCCTTCCCCTTTTTCTTTTTATTATAATGGAGAGCATTCTGACGCAACTTACCCGGCAGGACACGTGGGAGGAGTTTCTTGCCTACCGGCTGATGAAAGGCCGTTTCAACTGGCATGAGTTCCACGAAGCCGACAGCTATGTGGAACGGGAAGCCTATCTTCCGCTGGCCCGAAAGATTCTACAGGGTGAAGGCTTGGGCATTCCCCAAAAGAAAAACGTCAACAAGATGGGGACGGGCAAGAAACGGGTGGTTTACAGCTTCGCGCCCGAAGAGATGACGGTTCTGAAACTCATTGCCTTCAAGCTCTACGACTACGACGGATGGTTCGCGCCCAACTGCTATGCGTTCCGCAGGGGCATGAAGGCCAGTGATGCCGTCTTCGATATCATCCGGGCCATCGGTGAGCAGGAAATGTGGGCCTACAAACTCGACATCCACGATTATTTCAATTCCATTTCCACAGACATCCTGCTACCGATATTGGCTGAGATGATGGCCGACGACCTGCCCCTGTATGGCTTTTTCGAAAAGATGCTGACCGAGAAGGGCGCCATTTACAACGGCGAGACCATTCACGAAGACCACGGCGTGATGGCAGGCACGCCCACGTCGCCTTTCCTGGCAAATGTATACCTGAAGGCCGTGGACAAGTATTTCCATGACGCAAATGTGACCTATGCCCGCTATTCCGACGACATCATCATCTTTGCGCCTGACCGTGAGATGCTTTGTGAACATAAAAGCCGTATGGCGGAATTTCTGAAAGAATACCGCCTTGAAATGAATCCCGACAAGGAGAGAATCTATTCGCCCGATGAAGCCTACGAATTCCTCGGATTCAAATGCCACGGCCACGACATAGACATCTCGGAAGCAACCAAAAGGAAGATGAAGGGTAAAATCCGTCGGGCCACGAAGAGACTGATGCGCTGGAGCAACAAGAAGAACATGGAACCCGAAAAAGCGATGAAGGGACTCATCAACCATTTCAACCGTGTGTTCTTCGAGAACGGCGATACGGAATCGCTCACATGGTCGAGGTGGTTCTTTCCCGTCATCAACCATACCGACGGACTGAAGGAGATAGACCATTACCTCCAACAGAACATCCGCTTTCTGAGCACAGGAAAACACAACAAGACCAATTACAAGACAGACTACGACAAACTGAAACGGTTGGGGTACAAGAGTCTGGTGAACGAGTTCTACAAATACAAAAACATCAAGTAATCCTTGAGAGTTTTCAAGGGAGACCATCATTGTTGTTTTGTTGTTCGAAAAAAACTTGAAATGTTTGGAAGTTATAAATAAAACACGTATCTTTGCCGCGATATGAACAGTAAGTTTCGTTCTTTTTCCAAGCGACTGACACACCGTATCGTGCTTGCCCTGATACTGACACTTGCGGTGATTTTTGCCATTTTCTACTATATGGCTGTAGGAATCACCAAAATGCTATATGAGGATGGTATCTATAGCATCATGGACGTGCAGAGCGAGATCGTAGAGAAGATGCTCTATGGCGTGGAACTGTCGGTCTGTAGCAGTGTCAGCGGTATTGAAAAGGCATTGGCCAGACCGGAGACCATGTATGCGACCTTGGAAGAGGAACTGAACAACCACCCCCACATCGCAGGATTCTTCACGGCCTTCAAGGCGGAATACTATCCAGGTCAGGGGCGGTGGTTTGAGCCTTATGCCGTGCGCATAGGTGACTCGATCGTCCAGAAGCAGGTGGGAAGCCAGGTCCACGACTACCTGAAAAGCGAGTGGTATCAGAAAGCGCTGCAGAACGATAACGGCTACTGGTCGGAACCTTATATGGACGATACGGGGACAGGGCTCCCCCTCTGCACCTATGCCATCCCCCTGCGTGATGCCAAGGGGCGCAAGGTAGGCGTGTTCGGAGCAGATGTGTCGCTCGACTGGCTACACCAGGAGTTGCAGAAAATAGATGAAAAGGCGAACACCAAGCGCATGGGACTTGACAAGAACGCCCGTTCCAAGGCCTATACCTTTATTGTAGGCCCCGACGGCACCTATATCGTGCATCCCGACAAGTCACGGATTCTGAAAGACAAGTTCTCGGCCATTGACTTCACTAAGAAAAAGGAAGGCAAACAAGAGGTGGAACTTGACGGGAAGCAGGTTTACGTATTCTATGAGGACTTGCACAACACAGGATGGACCATGGGTTTTGTGGTCAACAAAAGACTGATATGGGTACCTGTGATATTCTTTGGCATCATCATGGTGTTGGCGATGGCATTGGCATTACTGGCAGTCTATATCATCAGCCGCCTGACCATCCGACGCTCCACGAAACCCCTTCAGGCACTGGCCTTCAGTGCCGAAGAGGTGGCTAAGGGCAACTTCAGTACACCGCTACCCGTACTGCGCCATCATGATGAAATCTATCAGTTGCGCGACTCGTTTGCCAACATGCAACTGTCGCTGGCCAGTTACATAGAGGAACTCAAGAAAACAACTGCCGAAAAAGCCTCCATGGAGAGCGAACTCACCATTGCCCGTGATATACAAATGTCCATGATACCTAAGAGATATCCTGCATTTCCTGAACGTGAGGACATTGATATCTATGGCTCGATGACACCCGCCAAGGAGGTGGGAGGTGACCTCTACGACTTCCTTATCCGCGACAACCGCCTCTACTTCTGTATAGGTGATGTTTCGGGAAAGGGTATTCCCGCAGCCTTGTTGATGACCGTCACCCGCAATCTCTTCCGCACCCTCGCCAATGAGGAGCAGTGCCCCGAGCGCATGATGAGCCGCATCAACACATCCTTGTGCGACGGTAATGATACTGGATGGTTTGTCACCATGATTATCGGTGTGCTCAACCTGCAGACCGGACACCTGACCTATTGTAATGCTGGCCATATACCGCCATTGCTGATGGGCAACGAAGTGAGCCGGTTGCCACTGAAGCCTATCTTGGCGGCAGGCTCGCTGGAGTTCACTTCCTATACGGCTATGGAAACCACGCTGCTGCCGCAGACCACCCTTTTCCTCTTTACCGACGGACTGACGGAAGCCAAGAATACTGAAAAACTAATGTTTGGAGATGACCACACACTGCAGGTGGCCACACGGCTGCAGCAGGAACAATTACTGGAACCTAAGCAGGTCGTCACATCCATGAATGATGCCGTAAAAGCATTTGTGGGTGAGGCAGAGCAGAGCGACGACCTGACGATGCTGGCCATACAGTATAAAGGAAGTGAAAAGATTGTTGACACCATGAAACTCGATGTCAGCATCGACGAGATGCCACGCGTCAGCGATTTCGTCATCAGCCAAGCCAAACGGTCGGGTATGGACGAAGAGCGTACCAGCGACCTACGCATGGCCGTAGAGGAGGCCGTGGCCAACATCGTCAATTACAGCGGTGCATCCGACATAACGCTTGGTGCCACGGAGCAGGACGGAAAACTCTGCATGATTCTTTCAGATGACGGCCGTTCGTTCGACCCCACGGCTATGCCGCCCCCCGACCTCACCTTGCCAGGCGAAAAACGGCAGGTGGGCGGACTAGGTATCCACTATATGCGGCAGATGAGCGACAGCCTTGCTTACCGTAGGGAAGCCGACAGGAATATTCTCACAATCACAAAAAACATCTTATAAACAGCAAGAAAAAATGGTAGATATCACAATTACAGAACAAGGAGAACGCCAGATAGTCAAAATCTCAGGAGATCTCGACAACACGGCCAGCCGAGATGCTGACGAGGCATTGGCTCCAATCATGGAACAAGAAAACTATGACGTGGAGTTGGACTGCTCGGAACTGAAGTACATTTCTTCGAGCGGCCTCCGCCTACTACTCAACATCTACAAACACCAGAGCACCATCGGTCACCGCCGAATCCTCTCCCACATGGACGATTACATCAAAAAAGTGCTCGATATGGGTGGATTCCTTACCATCTTTGAAACGGAGGAGTAAGCGTATGGCCGACGATGTAAAACAACTCAAAGCCGAAATCGAGCGGCTGAAAGCAGAGAACCAGGAACTGAAGCAACAGTTGGACTACACCCACGGGCAGTTCGTAAGGCTGATGAGTCATAACCTAGACCTCGCCGAACGCCTGGAGGATGACATGGAGATGCGCCGTCGGGTTGATGTGGCCATCGAGATGATGAATGGCAACGTGGAGCGCATGCAGAATGCCGACTTGCGTGATGATGCTCAACTCATGGCCATTATCGAGTTGAAGGTGGAAAAAGAAGAACTGCACCTGGACCCCGACTTCGATGCCGAGGCTCTCGCCAAACTGGTGGGTGTCAGCGTGTCACGTCTGAATACGCTCTTTCGTCACCAGACTCTGCACCGCACACCCGAAGCCTTTCTCGACAATCTGCGTCTGCTGACCGCCATGCGTCTGCTGCGCGACAAGCCCAACTACAACATTGCCTCCATTGCAGAGGATGCTGGATTCAGTATCCGCACCATGCAGCGCCGCATGGTAGAAGTCATCGGTATGTCTCCCGCCGAATACCGCGCCCTCTACACCCGAGATCAGAGGAAATAGTTTTAGGATGCCACCGGACTGGCGGTCAGACCTACGATGAAAGGGCAAAAAAAAAGCTTCCCGTCAGGGGAAGCTCTTTTGTATGAGAGTATGAGATTACAAATCCATCACGAGGCGGATCTGCATGGCCCAGTAATCTTGTTTCTCGTTGGCGCAAACCTCGAACTTGTCTGGTCTGATGCGGATATGTCCCTTGCCTGGGAGCAGGTATTCGGCTGCGGTGCCATTGCCCTTGTGCTCGTAGTTGTGGTAGCAATATTCCTTGTGGTGTCCTAAGGCATCAACTCCCTGTGTTGTCATCGTGAATACATACCATCCAGTCCACTTCAGTTCGAATCCTGATGCACCACCCTCCTGCATGCGCTCACCATACTTATTGTTCACACCGTCGCTCGACATGGTTGCCATGAGTCCCTGATAGTCGTTTGCCTGGCCTACGTGCCATCCTGCGGGGAAGGAAGCCTTGCCGAGGCTTTTGAAAGTGAAGAAGGCCTCTCCGTTCTCTATTCTTGAGCCAAAGCGCTCGTAATAAGCTGATCCGTGAGGAACGTTACCATTGAAGTTCTCGCGTGTCCACACCTGGTTGCCTACCTTCACCAGTGGATACTGGTAGTTGTTGTCGTAGCTCAGACCCTTCAGGTCAGCGTTCTTATAGCGCCACTTTCGTGAACCTTCTGACCAATACCATTCTCTGTCATCACCTGTGATGCCGAATGTCACGTTGCAGTCGCTTGTAGCTTTCTTGCCTGTCAGGTACATGTTGCGTGTCTCAGCATTCTCTACGATACCCATGGGTTTTACGGTGAAGAGACGGTTGGCGCGAAGGTAGAGCGTTGACTGCTGTCCCTTGTCGGTTGCGTAGTTGGACATCACCACCTTGCCGTTGCTGCCCCAGCTGATGTCGCATGCGGTCTTCCTGTCGGTTCCGAGGAAGCGGCCTGCCTGAAAGTTGGGACGGTTGTCGGTGACGGGATAGACCACCGGTACCAGACCCTCGTTGCTGATCTGCGGGATGTACTCCATGCAGTACCATGCCACTGTCTTGCCGTCCAAGCGTGCCTCACGGATGAGGGTACCGCCGATGTCGCTGCGCTTGCCGTTAGCCTTCTGCAGCCAGTCGGAGGGGAAGCTGAGGACTACAACATCGTCCTGTGCATAGGTTTCGGTACCTACATAGAAGTCGTTCTCCATCGTACCATCCTCGATGTATGCCATCAGTTTGTCGTGACGCGCCTGTCCCTCAGGAGTGCTGGTGTCAATGAGGTCGTAGAGCGGCCACAACTGCTGTGACTTTTGCTGATTGAAGTTGATAACCGCAAGGTTCTCCTCGTTCTCGAGTGAATTGATCCATTCGTTCACGTTGTCGGTAGTGTCGTTGGCGGCCACAGCAGCGGTCTCCTTGAATCCGCCGCCTGCTGCGCTGACGTTTCTTACGATATGACTCTTCTTGCTCTCGTAGGTGCTCTTGTAGTCTTCGCTCGCCTTGGCGTTGGCCTCCATCAGTTTGTTCTTGTAGCCCATGCTGGCGTGTGCCTTCAGTTCGTTGGTGTTGCTGCAATACTGCCTGTCGATGGTGACACCGTAGCGCAGGCGTCCGCCCAGGTCGGTAGTTAGGATGAGGTGAGAGCCGTAGTCTTCGATGAGCTGCTTAAAGCCTGCGTCGGTAGAGGGATAGGCACTGCCCGTTCCGTCGATGGCGCGCTTGGCATCCTCGGTCATATAGTGGCGTACGTTGTTGCGGTCGATACCCTGGAGCACAGCCTGGCCTACGTTGACGTTGGCGATAGTCATGCAGAACAGGTTACCCGAACTGCTCTTCTGCGTATTCGTGAAGGTGACACTTGCCTCGGCATTGAAGCCGCTCTTGGTACATTTCAGGTTTGCAGAGTTGGCCATGGTCTCCGAGATTTCCCCTATGCTGCTGCCAGCATAGCTCTCCACGTTGATCTTGAACTCGCCCTTACGGAATACGGGACCATAGCCGTTGCCGGCATCGCGCAGCATTTCCAGGGCTATGATGGGGCGGCTAGAGATGGCCTTCACGCCAGGCTCCATGTTCACGTTATAGCCATAACCTACGGCGGTGGTGATGTCACCCTTGTCCTTGACGGGGGCGTTTTCTTCTGTCTTCTCCTCACCGTCAACGCTGCCGCGTGTCTTGTACATATTATATTGGGGGTTGTCCAGATTGCATTTCTGCTGGAGGGTGATGATCTGGGTGTTCTGCGGATTCTCCAGGTCGGTGATAACCAACTGTGCGTTGTTGCGCTCGTTCGTCCAGTTATCGAGCATACAGAGTTTGATCATGGCGGGGCCGTGACCTTCCGAGCGGTTCAGATAACAGAAATGGTAGTCACCCTCGAATTTGATCTCAGCCTTCCAGTTGCCCTGTGCGTTCACCTGTACGGGGACGGCATAGCTGTACTGTTCCAGGTTTCTGAATACAGAACTATTTGTGTTTGCGGGAGCGGAAGCACCCTCGTTGTCGATTTCGTCACTGCAAGCTGTAAGAGCAGTTGCGAAAATACCTGCGGTAAGGATGTTCATGAACATCGACTTTACCAAATTCTTTTTTGTTGTCATAATCTTAATATTTTTTTGTTAATACTTGTTTGTTGTTCTCTTGTATTTTTAATTAATTATTTATGTTTTAAAGGTTGCCCTTTTGCTGTTCAGTAAGGGCGGAACTGATGGGGTAAGCACCCGGGTGGGTGCTGAGTTCTATTACCTTATATTATTTTATATGTGTCATGAAGTCAAAGATCTGTTTCAGCTTGCTTTATTTGTTGCTTTGTCGCTGATTTCTGATGCAAAGATATGGCGGTATTTTCGCCCTGCAATGACTTTTTGTGTTTTTCGTTCAGAGTGCTTGCGCCAACCCCTGCCATTTTGCGCCATCTGTGAAAAAAGGCCTCAAATATGGCGCATCAGCACCGAAAATGCATAAAAAAACTGGAATCACCATCATAAAAATATTTATTTGCTCTCTCTTAATCAAAGTTTTATTTGATTTCTATCGAATTTTGTCGCGACTCAACAGAGAAAATATCATTTCCTTTGTTTTCGCTGCTCCAAAATTTGCATTTGTGCTCGCTTAATCGTACCTTTGCACCAGAAAAAAGAAAGATTATGCAAGAAACAAGACAAGCAAAGATATCTCGCCTGCTTCAGAAGGAACTGGCGCAGATTTTCCAGGGCCAGACACGGCGGATGCACGGGATGATGGTCAGCGTGACGCGTGTGAAAATCTCACCCGACCTGAGCGTATGCACCGCTTACCTGAGCGTGTTCCCCTCGGAAAAAGCCGAGGAGGTAATCAACAATGTGAATACAAACGCGAAGACCATCCGCTACGACCTGGGACAGCGCATCCGCAACCAGGTGCGCATCATTCCCGAACTGCGCTTCTTCATCGACGACTCGCTCGATTATATCGACCACATCGATGAACTGCTGAAGAGTGACAAGTGATGAACTTCCCGTTTTACATTGCCAAAAGGTATCTGTTCTCGAAGAAATCGACGAACGTGATTAACCTGATTTCCGCCATTTCGGTGGTGGGCGTGGCCATCGCAACCATTGCTCTGGTGGTGACGCTCTCGGTGTTCAACGGATTCCACGACCTGGTGGCAACGCTGTTTACCGCCTTCGACCCGCAACTGCAAGTGGTGCCCGTCGAAGGGAAAACGGTGGCTGCCGACGACCCCATCCTGACCGAAATCCGCCAGCTGCCCGAAGTGGACGTGGTGACCGAAACCGTGGAAGACCAGGCGCTGGCCGTCTACGGCAACCGTCAGGCGATGGTAAAGATTAAGGGCGTCGACGATAACTTCGCCGAGCTTACCCATATCAACGAGATTCTCTATGGCAACGGCTCGTTCCAGCTCAGGGCCGCCAACCTGCAATACGGCACGTTGGGCATCCGGCTGGCACAGACCATGGGCATGAGCGCCGACTGGCCCGGCTATCTGAAGATCTATGCACCGCGGCGCGAGGGACAGCTTGACCTGATGAATCCCGAAGAAGGATTTGTGGAAGACTCGCTCATCACGCCCGGCGTGGTGTTCTCCGTGCAGCAGTCGCTCTACGACCGCAACTACATCATCACCTCCATCAGCTTTGCCCGCACCATATTCGACCAGCAAGGCATGGTGTCGTCGCTCGAGATGCGCGTAAAGCCGGGCAGCGACATCGACGACGTGAAAGCCAAGATGCAGAAGATTGCCGGCACTAAATATAAGGTGCTTGACCGCTACGAACAGCAGGAAGACACCTTCCGCATCATGAAAGTAGAGAAATTCATTGCCTATATCTTCCTGACGTTCATCCTCATCGTGGCCTGCTTCAACATCATCAGTTCGCTCTCGATGCTGATGATCGACAAGAAAGACGATGTGGTGACACTGCGCAACTTGGGAGCCAACGACAAACAAATCACCCAGATATTCCTGTTCGAGGGCCGCATGATTTCGGCCATCGGCGCCGTCATCGGCATTCTCGTCGGCCTGCTGCTCTGCTGGATTCAGCAGACCTACGGCATCGTACATCTCGGCGAGAGCGAAGGTTCGTTCATCGTGAACGCCTATCCCGTGAGCGTTCACCCGCAGGACATCATCGTCATCTTCTTCACTGTACTGATAGTAGGATGGCTCGCCGTATGGTATCCCGTACGGTACTTTTCAAAGAAGATTGGAGTGAGAAATTAGTCGAAAGAAACGCTTTCCACTTCTACTTGCTCGTGAAGGAATACTTGGGCTGATTCCTTGAATTTATCGGGGTTCTCGGTGGTGAGATACCGCACGGAACCCGTTTTTGTGATGACTTGCTCCATCTCGGGATGATGACCGAGATAGGCCTTCAGACTGTTGGCCACGTATTCTCCCTGCGGCACAATCTTCACGCCGCGGGGCACATACTTTAGTATGCTGTTGAAGAGCAGCGGATAGTGGGTGCAGCCGAGGATAATGGTGTCTATCTCACGGTCTTTAAGCATCAGCTGGGTGATGCGCTTCTGCACGAAATAGTCGGCACCCGGAGAGTCGGCCTCGTTGGCCTCAACGATGGCTGCCCAAAGGGGACAGGCCACGCCCGACACGCGGATGTCGGGGAAGATCTTGCCAATTTCCAGGTCGTAGCTCTCGCTGCGGATAGTTCCCTCGGTGGCCAGAATGCCCACATGGCGGGTACGGGTGATGCTGCCGATGCACTCGGCCGTGGGACGGATGATGCCCAGCACGCGCCGCGAGGCATCCCACTGCGGGAGGTCGTTCTGCTGAATGGAGCGTAATGCCTTGGCCGAGGCGGTGTTACAGGCCAGGATGACCAAATGGCATCCCATGGAAAAAAGTTTCCCGACGGCCTGACGCGTAAACTTATAAACCACGTCGAACGAACGTGAGCCGTAGGGAGCACGGGCGTTGTCGCCCAGATACAAATAGTCGTATTGCGGCATGATCTGCCGCATCTGGTGCAGGATGGTCAGGCCGCCATAGCCTGAGTCGAACACACCGATTGGTCCTGGACTACTTGGAAAATTCACGCTTCACGTATTCCGTTACGTCCTCGCCCTGGGTGGAATCCACGTAGGGCAGCGCATCGCCGTCGGTATTGAGGATGAAGGCCAGTCCGCGCTCCTGTGCCACCTTGGCCAAGGCCGCCGACAGTTTTCCGCGCAGCGGTGTCATTGCATCGGTCTCGGCATTCTTGAGCAGCCGCTGGGCCTCCTGCTTGAAGGCCATGTTTTTCTCCATGAGTTCCTGCAGCTCGCTCTGGCGCTTGTTGCGGATTGACACGGCGAAATCGTTCATGCCCTCGAGAAACTCCTCGTATTTCTTGTTGAATTCCTCCTCGGCACGCTTCATCTCGGCATCGAACTGCTTGCGCAGCGCGTCGAGATTGGTCTTCGCCCGGGAATAATCGGGCATCGACTGAAGTGTCTGACTATACGAGAGATAGCCAAAGCGAATCTGTGCCTGGGAATGAATAATAAAGAGTGAAGAATGAAGAATCAGCAGAAATGCCAATACTACCAGTCTGTTTTTCTGTTCCATATTAATCTGTTATGCTTTTATTTTATTTATCCTTCACCCAACTTATATCACATAACCCCCTCCCTCACGGGGAGGGAAGGGGCGAATCGGTTTATTATTTCAGTTTCTGAATCTCAGCCTTCACGTCGGCAGTCACGTCCTTCGAGAGTGTGGCGCTGATGTAAGGAAGACTCTGGGCCTGCATGATGTAGACATAGCCACCGTTCTTACCCACATTCTCCACAGCCTGGAACACCTTCTGCTGGATGGGAGCCATCTTCTCCTGCTGGAGCTTCTGGAAAGCCTGGGCATTGTCCTGCTGGGCCTGCTGGAACTTGTTGGCCAAGTCCTGGATAGCCTTCTCGGTTTCCTGCTGCTTGGTGGCATTCATCGTGCTCTTGGTCTTCTCGTACTCGTCTAACTTACGCTGGATTTCATCCTGCATAGCCTTGAGTTCGTTCTCGTATTCCTGACCCTTAGCCTTGAGCTCGCCTTCAGCACGGGTGTACTCGGGGAGAGAGGTGATGACAGCCTGCACATCGACATGGCCGAACTTCTGAGCGAATGCAGCCATAGGAGCCAGCATCAGCAACATAACTAAAACTTTCTTCATTTTGTCTTCTTTTTTATTGATGTTAAACTTGTTATTCTATTTTTTCTATAGTCTCTATAGTTGTTATAGTTTCTATAGATAGTTAGTCAGCACTGTAGCCGAGTTTCTGAAGCACCTCGTTGGAGATGTCCACCTTGGGCGATCCATAGATAATGCCCGAGTTGGAGGCGCGATCGACAACCAGCGAATAGCCACGCAAGTCGCTGATGTCCTTCACGGCGTTGTAGATTTCCTCCTGGATAGGCGTCATCAGGGCCTCACGCTTCTTGAAGAGCTCGCCTTCGGGACCGAAATACTTCTTCTTCAGGTCGCTGGCCTCTTTCTCTTTCTGCATGATGGCTTCCTGCTTGGCCTTCTTCTGCTCCTGCGAGAGGAACACCACCTCGTTCTGATAGTTCTTATACATGGTCTGTGCCTCAGTGTTGAGTGCCTCCACCTCGGCCTGCCACTTCTTGCTCACCTGTGCCAGCTGCTCGTTGGCCCGCTCGTAGGCAGGTACGTTTTTCAGGATGTATTCCATATCCACGAGCGCAAACTTCTGTGCCTGAGCCGTTGCCATGCAACAGAGGGCACATATTGTACAGACGATAAATTTCTTCATAACGTTTTCTTTTTTATAGTTAGAAATGTTGTTTGACGGTGCAAATTTACATCTTCTTTTTATATTTGCAATAGGGAAACCACTATTTTCTTAGCGGAAAACCCTAAATCAGGATACCTAGATAATCTAGGACTTCTAGGAATACTAGAATAACTAGAACTCCTGACCGAGCACGAAATGGAACTGACTGCCGCCCTTTGAACCGAACACCTTGTCGAAACCGTAGGCCCAGTCGATACCCATCAGACCCACCATCGGGAGGAAAATGCGCACGCCGGCACCGGCAGAACGCTTCATGTCGAAGGGATTGAATTTCTTGGCATCGGTCCAGGCATTACCAGCCTCGGCGAAGGTCAGACCGTAAATAGTGGTGTTGCCCAGGAGGAACGGATAGCGGAGCTCGACGGCGAAACGGTCGTAAGCATAGCCCTCAGAACCGTAAGGCGTGAGCGAACCATTCTCGTAACCACGCAGTCCGATGGTCTCTTCGGCATAGCTCGTGGAATAGCCCGACATACCGTCACCACCCATGTAGTAGGTCTCGAACGGCGACTTCTTATACTTGTTGTAGTTGCCCAGGATACCCAGTTCCACGCGAGTCATCAGCACCAGACACTTGACGCCTCCTGTGAGTGCGGTATAAGTACGGCTCTTGAACTTCCACTTGTGATACTCCACCCAGCGGTAACGCTCCTGCTGAGCAGCACTGGCTGCATCGGTAAGCGACCTGGTAGCCTGCACCTCGGATGTGTACACATCGTTCAGGTGCTTGTAGTCTTTTCCGTCGAAGGCCGACCATGGCGGCGTGAGGGATACGCTGGCCACGAACTCAGAACCGCGTCGCGGGAAGAGCTGGTTGTCGGTAGACGTACGCGAGAGCGTCAGGCTCAGGTTCAGGTTGTTACAGTTACCGTTCTGCACCAGGAAGTAGCGCCACTGCTTCAGCATGTAGCGGGTGTAGGCCAGCTGGATGCCGAGCTGGAAATAGTCGTCGGGCCAGCGCAGGCGCTTACCCCATCCGAGACTGGCACCAAAGAGCTGGATATACTTGTCGGGGTCGTAGTAGTTCTCGTAGCTATTGTAGTAGCTCGAACCGATACCACCGTACATGTAAGAATAGTAGTTGTTGAAATAGGCGCTGTTGTAGTAGTTGCTCGACACGTCGGTCTGCTTGGAATAGTAGGCACCGACCGAGAACTGAATGGGGCGCTTGTTGCCGAACCAGTTGGTTGAGTAGCTGGCATTATACGACTGGTAGTAAGTACCGTTGGTCTGCGCACCGATGCTCAGCACTTCACCGTCGCCGATAGGCATGATGCCGCGGTGCTCGCGGTTCTTGCGGAACAGGTTGCGCATGGAGAAGTTGTTCAGTTTCAGACCGATACGTCCGATGACACCCGTCTGTCCCCAACCGAGCGAGAACTCAATCTGGTCGTTCGACTTTCCCACCAGGTTCCAGTCGATGTTCACCGTTCCGTCCTCGTAGTTAGGCTTCACGTCGGGAGCCACCTGCTCGGGGTCGAAGTGTCCCATCGAAGCCAGTTCACGGGCCGAACGCGTCAGGGCTTCCTTGTTGAAGAGGTCACCCGGCTTGGTGCGCAGTTCGCGGCGCACCACATTCTCGTAGAGACGGTCGTTACCATTGATGCGCACGCGGCTGATGTGTGCCTGCTGTCCCTCGCGGATACGCATCTCCAGGTCAATGGAGTCGCCCACGATGTTGACTTCGGTCGGGTCCAGCTGATAGAACAGATAACCGTTGTTCCAGTAGAGGTTGCCCACGGCATCGTCGTCTTCGGTGAGTCGCTTGTTCATCAGCTTCTGGTTGTAGACATCGCCTTTCCTCATGCCGAGGACATCGCTCAGACCAGGTCTGTTGCCCACTCTATTGGTAGGATATACGGTGTTGCCCACCCACGTGATGTTACGGATGTAGTATTTCTTTCCCTCGTCCACCTTAATATATATATTAACGTGCTTGGGGTCGTTGGTCCACACCGAGTCTTCCACGATGACGGCATCGCGATAACCCAGCTCGTAGTATTTGTTGATGAGGTTATCCTTGTCGGCCTTGTAGCGCTCGGGCGTGTACTTCTTCGACTTGAAGATGTTGCCGAACTTTCCGGCCTCGTGGGTCTTCGTCAGAGCTCCCTTGGTGAAGAGCGAACCTTTTATGCGTTTGTCCGACAGGTTGTTGTTGCCGTCGATGATGATATTGCGGATTTTTATCTTTTCCTTCTTGTCGACGGTCACGTCGAGGATCACATTGTTCTTCTTGCTTGGGTCGTCGCGCTGCACGATAGAGATGTCGGCATTCTTATAGCCTTTATCGTCGAAGTATTTCTTTGCCAGGATCTTGGCGCGGTCGATCATGTTGGGCGTAATCTGGTTGCCTTTCAGCAGACCCAGCTTCTGCTCCATGTCTTCGCGTTCCGACTTCTTCAGTCCGATATAGTTGATGTTGCTCACTCGGGGGCGCACCGTCAGGTGGATATGCAGATACACCTTGTCGCCAATCAGCGAGTCGGCTGTGATGGCCACGTTCGAGAACAGTCCGTGCTTCCAATAGCGCTTCACGGCCTCGGTGATCTTCGCGCCGGGCAGTTCGATTTCATCGCCAACGGAAAGTCCGGATATTCCGGTCAGCACATAGTCCTCATAACCCTCGATACCCGAAACGTTCAGTCCGGCGATGGTGCAGGTGCGCGGCGAACCGGCATAGGTGATGTCGGGATTGATGATTTTCTCCTGGGCATTGACTGCGAATGCTGTCGCAAAAGCCAAGAGAAGGAGGAATGTCCTTAGATATTTCATGTTCATTTGATTGTCTGTTTACACGTTCTCGTCTTCCACCTGTGCCTCTGTCTTTCCAAACCGTCTTTGCCGGTTCTGATAGCATCTGATGGCCTCATGCAAGTCTTCCTCCATGAAATCAGGCCAATACGTGTCACAGAAATATAGTTCGGAATAAGCAATCTGCCACAAGAGGTAATTAGACACTCTGACTTCCGCTCCGGTGCGTATGAGCAATTCTGGATCCGGCATGAAGTTGGTCACCATGTGCTTCGACATCAACTGCTCGTCGATGTCCTCGAGACGAAGGCTTCCCTCCTTTACCTGACGGGCGATCTCCCGCGTAGCGCGTGTGATCTCCCACCGTGAGGAATAACTCAAGGCTACCACCATCTGCATGGCATCATTTGCTGCAGTATGGTCCATGGTTTCCTGCAGTTTATCCTGCACGTCCTGTGGCAGTCGCTCAATCTCACCGATGACACGGAATCTCACGTTGTTTTTCATGAAGATCTCATCCTCAAGCGAAGAGAGCACCAGACTCATCAGCGAAGCGATCTCGTCGACAGGCCTGTTCCAGTTCTCTGTCGAGAAGGTGTAGAGCGTCAAAAACTTCACCCCCAGGCGTGTACATTCCGAGGTGATGCGCCTGACGGCGTCCACCCCCGCCTGATGTCCAAAACTACGTGGTTTACCTTGCTCCAAAGCCCATCTTCCATTACCGTCCATAATGATGGCAATGTGCTCCGGTATACGATTTAAATCCAAATTATTCATCCTCATTATGACATGTTCTACATTTGGCCATAAAACTGTAGGTGAGACTCACCTGCAAGGCCGAATAGCAGTCGGTATTCTTGAAAATCCCACTGCTGGTTATGCTGTATGGGTCTGCAGACCCGTCGAGCCGATCATTCATCGAAAAGTTGACCGACCATTCCACGCCCAGGTTCAACCGGTCGGCTAACTTATATTTCACGCCTATCCCCAAGGGCAAACTTGCCGTGACCACATTCCTGTC
>JAEEGK010002293.1_pt1 | contig 47954 bp, 36 predicted proteins | sample 8958771 | NCBI WGS metagenome assembly JAEEGK01 (sample SAMN16246547, study PRJNA631951) | gut metagenome | biome: gut microbiome; feature: rumen; material: SC-attached | host: Bos | place: Iran: Karaj | collected 2018-10 | reverse complement strand
GAGAGCTTCCATACGATGGCGGTCATAAAGCATGGCTCCGTTTACCACGCCAGGGGTATCTTCGGCAAAATGCTTCAGGTTCTGGTAGTGGGTAGTGATAACACCGAAAGCCCCATCCTTGACGAATCGCTTCAGGACTGCCTCGGCAATAGCTCCACCGATGGTTGGCTCTGTACCGCCTCCAAACTCGTCGATGAGCAATAGGCTGTGTGGGTTACAGCTGCGCATCATATTCTTCATGTTCAGCAGATGACTGCTGTAGGTACTCAGGTCGTCCTCTATGCTCTGCTCGTCGCCGATATCTATAAAGATGTCTTTGAAGATGCCGCACTTAGAGTTCTCACCCATAGGAACGGCCATTCCGCATTGCAGCATATACTGTAAGAGACCTACTGTTTTCAGGCAAACACTCTTGCCACCAGCATTCGGACCGCTGATGACAAGGATGCGTTGTTTCTTGTTCAGTTCAATCTCAAGTGGCACAATCTTCTTTCCTTGTTTCTTCAAGGCGAGTGCAAGAAGGGGATGCCGGGCAAGGGCCCAGTCGATAAGCGGATTTTTCTCTATCTGAGGCGATACGCCGCCTATCTGTTCTGCCAGATGTGCTTTGGCACGCACAAACTCTACGTCGGCCAGAAACTCATAACCACGAGCCAATTCTGGGATATTGGGTCGGAGCAGTTCTGTAAAATCCTTCAGGATGCGTATCACCTCGCGCTTCTCCTCAGCTTCCAGCTCCCGGATGTGATTGTTTACCTCTACCACCTCGGCTGGTTCAATGAAGACAGTCTTACCTGTTGAGCTTTCATCGTGTATGATACCCTTAAGTTTACGCTTCATGGCAGGAGCGGCAGGGATGACAAGTCGTCCGTCGCGTAGGGTGGGAACAACATCCTTGTCCACCCATCCTTCAGCTTGGGCAGCCTTCAGGATTTTATTCAGGGTTCGGCTTACGCTTCCCTCGTGTTTGCGCAACTCTTGTCTGATGTTGGCCAATTCGGGCGTCGCATTGTCGCTGATACGTCCGTATCGGTCCAGAATCTGCTCGGCCCGTTTGGTGATGGAGTTGAATGTAAATACGCCTTCTGTCAGCTTGTGCAGGGCCGGGTAGAGGGGTTGTTCATCTTCCACGCCACGCAAAATGCTGATCCATGAGTGCAGAGTGCGAAGCGAGAGATATAAATTGTGCAGTTCTTTCTCGTCAAGATAAACACCTTCAATACGAATACGCTGAATGGTGGGACGGAGGTCGAAAAAGTCCTGCTCGGGCAATTCCGAGACCTCTGCCATGATACGAAGGAACTCTTGAATCTGCTGATGCAGCAGACGGATTTCATCGTGCTTAGTAAGGAATGTCATCTGTTCCACACGACTGCGTCCCAAGCTACTCAGACAATGGTTGCTAAGCAACTGACGTATTTCCGAAAAGCCTATTTTCTGCTCGAAATGCTGTGGGTATATCATACGTCGGACAGTTACAGATTCTTAGCAGGATAGAGGGTGTTCCACCATGTGGGATCGTCTTGCAGCCAACGGGCAAACCATGCCATAATGCTATCGTGCCAGCGGATTCGCTTGTTGTAGTCAAGGATATGGTGGTTCTCGCCTTCTACGGTAATGAAAGCTGTTTCCCTTCCCAGAATCTTAAGTGCGGTAAACATCTGAATACTCTCGTTGATGGGCACATTGGTATCTGCTCCGCCATGCATGAAGAGGATGGGTGTCTTAACCTTGTCGGCATTAAAGAGGGGAGCGTGGCCGCTATACAGCTCCATGTTATTCCAAGGGTAGGAATTGGCTGCTGCTGCCGTGTTGTATGAATAGCCCCAGTAGCCGAATCCCCAGTAGCTGGCAGGATTGCTGATTCCTGCGTGACTCATGGCAGCCGCAAAGATATCCGTCTGCGTCTGCAGGTACATCGTCATAAAGCCGCCGTAGCTGGCACCCATACAACCTATCTTCTTCTCGTTCACAAAGGGGTGCTCCTTGCAGAACTGCTTGGTACCCTGAATGATATCATCTGCAGTATAGTCGCCGTAGGCATTCACGTGACGTGCGGCAAATTCCTGACCGAAGCCGCTACAGCCAGAAGGTTGGATTACATATACCACATAACCCATGGCAGCCCATTCCTGATAGTTGTAATAGCTGTCCAATACACGTCCTACAGGCGAGCAACCTCCGTAGTAATAAACCAGCATAGGGTATTGCTTGTTTTCGTCAAAGAATGGGGGCAGATAGTAGCAACCATAGATGCTGTCGCCACGTTCAGCCTTAAAGTTCCAGTTGTAGCACTTACCCAGCTGGATGTCCTTCAGTCGGGTAGGGTTCAGGTCGCACAGCAACCGTTCCTTTCCCGTCTTTAGATCACGCAGCCAGCAACGGTCTGTACTCATGCTGCTCTCGCCAATGTATGCCAGATAAGGTTTTTCCTTGGCCAAGCTGTAGCTGCCATATATATAAGGTTCTGAGAGAGGAAGTTGGGTAATCCCCTCTAAATCTCCCTGAGGGGAAACCTTGATGCGATAAAGGTTACGCTGGTCACGATGCTCGCAGAGGGCATATATCATGCCGTCCTGTTCCGACCATTCGTAGGAGGTAACTGACGGGTCGAAGTCGCGCGTCAGGCAGCGTGCTTCCTTTGTCTGCAGGTTGATGGTATAGAGCTCATACTCATAGCTATTGGGTATAACGCCCTTGGGGAGCGTGCAGCCAATGCCACCTAAGGCCTCGGGGCTTCCTGTCACGACAACATATTTTTCATCCGGCGAGAAGCTGTATGCCCCGATGAAACCGTCATGGCTTACTAGCGTATCGACCTTTCCTGTTGCGGCATCCATCAGCAGTAGGTCTGTGAAGTTAAAGGGTCGCTCCGTCATGTTATCCGTATGGATGGAAATCAGGTAACGGCTTGCGTCCTTATTGGGCGTAACATAGACGTTCTTGGCACCCTTGGTAATGGGTGTGGTTATGCCCGTCTCTATGTCGTAGAGCGAGTAGTTGCGACGGTTACGCCAACCTGGCTGCCGGTCATCTGGTTCCAGTATCTGATGTACGTCCTTGTTCTTCTCCTCAGGCACCTTCTCTTCGTAAGATACCAGGAACTTTTTCAGGTCACGTGTCAGGTAGGCATTTCCCTTGCCTGTATATTTGCCGATGGGCTTCTTCTCGCCCGTCTTTGGGTCAACTGTCTCGTAGCACCATGTACCCTCCTTTTCGCGATAGCATCGCACGTATCGGTCGCCCGTGGGAAGCCAGTACTGAAAGCCGTCCACGGTGAATTCCTTGCCAGTTGTCAGATCAATGAATATTTCCTTGCTTCCTGTCTCTCCGCCTTTATAAGTGATGCTCTTGCGGATGCGGGCATACCTTGCACTACTGGATAGTGCCACGTTGCTGATGCGTTCTCCGTGCATCATATCGGCGTTTGTCCAGTATCGGTTGCCCTCGGGGTTGATTTCTATGTGCTGCTCAGTTTCCACGTTAATGCGTAGCGTGTCGGAACCCCTCTCCGTCTCCCCCGAGGGGGAGGGCTTAACGAGCAACTTGATGCTCACCTCATGTCTGCCCGGAACCAACTCAAAGTCAGGTCCTTGCTCATTCCCGTCGATAAAGAGCTTGTTCTTGCTCTCGCATTTCACATTCACCTTGCCCTTTGCAAACCCAGTATTCTGTAGGGTGAAGGAAGCCAGATAACAACCCCCTTCCGCCTCCCCCGAGGGGGAGAGTACAAATCCTCCCGTTGTGGAAGTTTGAAGGGGTGTGTTCTCTCCCCCTCGGGGGAGCTGGAGAGGGGTTGTTTCCATGTATAGCTCATCCAAATCAATCTTCTTTCCCTCCGCATCCAGCGAATCGGTCATAAAAGGTTTTACGGTTGGGTAGGGGCCAGCCAAACGAATGCTGGTAACATCAATGTTTTCTGCAGCCACCATCATTGGCAGGGCAATTAATGATATAAGTATTTTACGCATGGTCAAAAAAAATCGTAAATTCGTTGTTTAATATGTTTTTTGTATGCAAAGGTAGTGCAAAAAAACGATTAAGCGAAGAGTATATAAAATTAAGTTTGTGTATTATTTTGTATTTATCTTTATAAATCGTATCTTTGTTACGGAAAATACACAAATCTAATAAAAACACATAAGTAAAATGAAAAGTAAAGGTTTATTTCTTTCGGTTCTTTTATTGATTCCGATATGCGTTCAAGCATACGAGAAAGTCCATTTTACGGAGAATGGTTTAGTTTACTGTTCTGTCCTTCCTGCTGGGTGCGGACACTATTTGGGAAGACACGATAGTACCGACGTGATAGTATGTGGTTATGAGTCGCCTGAGCGTTTTTCTCCAGAGCAGCCGCTTCAGGTTGCATATTCTGTAATTCACAACGGCATGACTTACAATGTGGTAGGCATTGGAAAAGAGGCTTTTGCAGGCTTGCATACGGTGGAGAAGGTAATCGTGGAAGATGGTATTGAGGAACTCAATAGCTATGCATTCGCCCTTATGCCGAATCTGAAGTCTGTAAAACTGCCGTCAACGCTGAACAGCTTGGGAAGGAATCTGTTTTATGAAAGCAACAATCTTACAGAGATTCTGATGAACCCTGGGGACAGTTGGGACTCGCCAGAAGGCTGTAATGCTATTATAAGTAGTGAGGGGTGGGATAGAATGGTTCTTCTTGCAGGTTGTTCCACCAGTAAGATTCCTGCCTTTATTGAGGAAATCGATGAAGATGCTTTCTGTGGTTGCCAGTCTTTGGAGCGAATCGTGATTCCCGAGGGTGTAAAAAAGATTCGTTATGGAGCCTTCAGCGGATGCACCAACCTAAAGGAAGTGATACTCCCAGAATCGCTCGAGGAGATATACAGCGGAGCCTTTGCTAACTGCATTTCGCTTAAGTCCATCTTTATCCCTAAGAACGTTAAAGAGTTATGCGGAGATATTTTTGAAGGCTGCCATCATCTTTCATCAATTGTCGTTGATAAGGATAATCCAACCTACGACTCCCGTTCGCATTGCAACGGCATCGTTAGAAAATCCGACTCAACGCTTGTGTCTGCCTGCAAGACGACCGTCATCACCAAGGACATCAAACGGCTTGGCATAAGTTGCTTCAATGATATCAACATCCATTCACTGAGGATACCAAAGACATTAGAGGAGTTTTCTGGTTGGGCATTTGCCGGTTGTAAAGAGATTGACGAAATATCTGTTGACCCCAAGAATCCTAACTACATGTCGCCCGAAGGTTCCAACGTCATCCTTACTAAGGACGAAAAGACACTCGTAGTGGGATGCAGGACCTCGGAGATTCCTGAAAGTGTAGAAATAATCGATTGTGCAGCTTTCTACGGTCGATACTCCAACCATCTGCTGAAGTTGCCTGAAGGGTTGAAAGTAATCGGTAGGCGCGCATTCGCATATTGCAACGAGATAAATAACGTGGTCATTCCCTCATCGCTGACATCGCTAGACGAGGCTGCCTTTGAGGAATGCCATAACCTATACACCGTTCAGATTCTTGCTCCGTTGGAGAAAACAGAATATTCCACCTTCGGGAACTGCAAGAAACTTATCTCAATAAACATTCCGGAGAGCATGAAGGTTATAGGATATCACACATTTGATGGCTGTTCCAACCTGAAGAACGTATGTCTTCCTTCTACGATAGAGGAAATAGGGATTGACGCTTTCCGTGGATGCCCGTATTCAGAAAAAAAACAAGATAGTAAAGCATCGAAGTAACGAAATAATCCTTTGAGAGTGTAGTTTTTCATGCCACAGAACGTCTAAACAAACAAAAAATATATTTAAATATCAAACACAACACAGAAAATGAAAAAGTTACTCATCACCATTTTGCTTGCAATTGTTGCTGTTGCAGGGAAGGCACAAATCGTGACTGAACCCAATGAACCCGTAGAACTGATGGCTATCCTCGCACGTACGGCAGGTTACCAGGAGTACAGTATGGATTTAGCGGGACAATACACGAAGGATACCGAGGAATGGTTCGCCCCCTACAAGCAGCATGAAGCCGTCGCACTCGCTTTGAAATTACGTGCGATGTGCGGCATCAGCCACGAAAAGGTGATGAGTATGGCTATTCACCTGGATATTGAGAATGGAGAAATCAAGTTTCTGGGCGATAAATCTGATTTGATTAAGAATTGGAAGGATGTCGACATTAAAGAGTTCATCGAGAAACTCAACAAGTTCTACAAGGACACTCGTTTCCATGAATTCTTCGAGCAGCATCGCACTTTTTACGAGGAATACATCAGTAATTACGAAATGAATGGAACGATGAATTTCCCGTTTAATTTAAAGTGGTATCCACGCTTTCACTATGGCACAGAAGAAATGGAGCCATTTAAAATCTACATCTGTTTCACGTACGGTGGCCATAATAACGGAATTTGGCGAAAGCTTCCAGGAAAAACTCGCGAGTTGTTCGCCATCATGGGATACGTTTTAAGGAATGGAAGTCCGTATATGGATTTCTCCTATCTTTGGCATGAGGTGAATCATCCCTACGTAAATCCTTTGCTCGACAACGAGGAAAACGCCAAACTTATGGAACCTATTGGTCAGAAACTCCTTGAGCTATCTCAGGAAACTATGAAGCTGCAGGCTTACGGAGAATGGCAAATTGTCATCAACGAAAGTATCGTCCGTGCCTCAACCATTATCTATTCACAGGATGCAGGGTACAGACCAGAAACGCCAAAAATCCTCATGGAACTTGATACCAAACGAAACGGATTCCCCTGGATGCCTCAGCTCGTAGATTGCCTGCGCAACTACGCCAATAACCGCGACAAGTACAAGACTCTGAACGATTATTATCCTGAAATAGCCAAATGCCTTCAGAAATACATCGATGACGTAGAAGCAAAAAAGCAAAATTAGCTGAGATAATTCCTCTCTACATTAGCTCCTGGAAACGTTCTTGACGCCTTTTACAGTTTTGATTTTTTTGAGCAGCTGTTGCAGACGGCTGGTATCGTCCAACATTACGGTAAGGGTACCAGAGAAGAGTCCGTCATGACTATCGATGCTGATACTGCGTAGCAGAATCTTCTCTTCCTTGCTGATGATGCTGGTGATATTGTTCACGATGCCAAGGTCATCATTGCCTACGATACGCAGTGTGATGGGATACTGGCTGCCGCGCTTGCCTGCCCAGCGTGCCTTGACAATACGGTAGCCGAACCGGGACCTGAGTTGAGGCGCGTTGGGGCAGTCCTCGCGGTGAATCTTAATGCCGCCGCCGCTGGTTACAAAGCCGAATACCTCATCGCCGTAAACAGGCTGGCAGCAACGGGCCATCTGAAAGTCCAGCCCCTTCAGGTTCTGGTCAATGACGAGTACGTCTGACCCCTCGGCACTCTTCTTCTGGATAAGTGCGTTCTCCTGCATCACAAACTGGTCTGCGCTGGTGGCAGGGGCCGTTTTCTCCACCTCGCCGTGGTCAAAGCGCTGCTGCTGGGCGTAGGCCTCCAGTACCGTGTTCATATCCAGTTTCCCGTCGGCCAGGGCTGCGTAAAAGTCTGTAACAATGCGGTAGCCTAACTTGGTCATGGTATGCATCAGTACGGGCTCCTCATAATCCAGCTTCTTGTTCTTCATCTTACGGTCCAGCTCCTCCTTGGCCAGCAGCGCCTGCCGGCTTTCCATCTCCTTCAGGCTCTGGCGGACCTTGGCTCTGGCCCTTGTAGTGGTGACAATGTTCAGCCAGTCCTGCTTGGGGGTCTGGTTGGTGTTGGTCAGGATTTCCACCTGGTCACCGCTCTGCAGTTTCTGACGTATGGTAACGTTCTTGTTGCCGATGCGGGCTCCCACACACTGGTTTCCTACCTTTGAGTGGATGTGGTAGGCAAAGTCCAGCACTGTGGCGCCGGCGGGCAGCTTGAACAGGTCTCCGCGTGGGGTAAAGACAAATACTTCGTCCTCCACCAGGTCCATGCGGAACTGGTCCATAAGCTGCATATCATCATTCGTCTCCAGCGCGCCGCGCACATTGGCCAGCCATTCCTCTATGCCGTTCTGCCCGCTCTTCACGCCCTTATAGCGCCAGTGGGCAGCCAGGCCGTGCTCCGCTATGTCATCCATACGCTCGGTGCGTATCTGTACCTCCACCCATTTCTGCTCGGGGCCCAGCACCGTTATGTGCAGACTCTCGTATCCGTTGCTCTTGGGTACTGACAGCCAGTCACGCATGCGCTTGGGATTGCTCTGGTACATATCCGTAATAATGCTGAATACCTGCCAGCAGTCCTGCTTCTCCTTCTCGGGTTTGGAGTCCAGGATGATGCGTATGGCAAACAGGTCATACACACCGTCTATGTCCACCTGCTGCTTCTTCATCTTCTGCCAGATGGAGTGGATACTCTTGGTGCGCCCCTTCATGTGGAACTTCAGTCCGGCGGCCTTCAGTTTCTCGTCAATAGGGCCTATGAAGTTGGCAATGTAGGCATCACGGCTGCGCTTGGTCTCATTCAGTTTCTCCTTGATATGATAGTAGGCATCATGCTCCATGTACTTCAGGCTCAGGTCCTCCAGTTCGCTCTTCAGCTTATACAGGCCTAACTTATGAGCCAGCGGCGCATACAGGTAAGCCGCCTCCATGGACACCTTGCGCTGTTCCTCCACGTAGGGCGTATCCTTGATCTTACGCATAATCAGTACGCGGTTGGCTATCATAATCAGGATCACGCGCAAGTCCTCAGCAAAGGTAACCAGCAGGCTGCGGAAGTTCTCGCTCTCCACCGTGGCACTCTTGGCATACAGGTCCCTGATGCGTATCATGCCGTGCAGGATATGCGCCACATCCTCACCGAAGTCCCGCCTGATTTCCTCTATCGAGGCCGCGCCGTTCATCACCACCCCGTTCAGCATCACACCTAAAATCGAGGCCCGGTTCAGTCCTATCTCCTCGGCTACTATCAGCGCCGTCTCGCAGTCGTTGATAATAGGGTTAAGGTCAAATGTGTCACGTCGTAACAGCCCCTTTTCCCCCGCCAGGCGTATATAGTAACGCACTTTCTGGTCATCGTCAGGCAGCAGTACATCCTTCGATACCGTGTACAGCTGCCTGTACAGTTCAGTAAGCTGCGCCCTTTCCTCTGCCGTGAAGAAATCGTTCTTTGTCATATACGTACATTGTTTTATTTGTACAAAGGTATGAATTTTTCTGCGTTTCCTTGCGATTATTGATAATTTTTGTTTACTTTTGTACCCTAAAATAACAAAAGCAAATTACTACACGATATGTTGTTGACAAACGAAGACAAGGAACTTCTGCAAAAGAAGGGTATAAGCGAGGCCAGAATTGAGGCTCAGTTAAAGGATTTTGAGCAGGGATTTCCCTTCCTGAAATTACGTGCCGCCGCCTCGGTAGGTAATGGAATCATTGCCCCTAAGGGTGAGCAGGCTGACCGTTATGTGCAGCTGTGGAATGACTATAAGGCCGAGGGCCACGGAATCATCAAGTTTGTTCCTGCCAGCGGTGCCGCCAGCCGTATGTTCAAGAACATGTTCGAGTTCCTGGACGCTGACTATGACGAGCCTACCACTGAATTCGAGAAGACATTCTTTGCCCGCATTCATGACTTTGCCTTCTTCGACGCGCTCAATGACGCCTGTTTCCTGAATGAAGGCGAGGGCGTTGACGCGCTCATAGAAGAGGGAGAATACAAGGCCGTTGTTGCCAATATGTTAGGCGAGGAGGGCCTGAACTACGGCCAGTTGCCCAAGGGCCTGCTGCAGTTCCACAGCTATGCCGACTGCGCCCGCACCCCCGTTGAGGAACACCTTGTAGAGGCCGCCCTGTATGCCAGCAGTCAGGGTAAGGCTGCCGTGCATTTCACGGTCAGCGCCGAGCACCGCGAGTTGTTCCAGGAACTGATTGACCGCGTCCTGCCTGATTTCCGGAGCCGTTATAATATAGAATATAATGTAAGCCTGAGTGAGCAGAAACCCAGTACGGATACCGTTGCTGCCAATATGGACAACACACCCTTCCGTACCGAGGACGGCAAGCTGCTTTTCCGTCCCGGAGGCCACGGCGCACTCATTGAGAACCTGAATGACCTGGACGGCGATATCATCTTCATCAAGAATATTGACAATGTGGTTCCTGACAGGCTTAAGGCCGACACCGTCCTGTGGAAGCAGGTGATTGCCGGTGTGCTGGTGGATGTGCAGAAGCAGACCTTCGATTACCTGAACCTTCTGGACAGTGGCAAGTTTACCCATCAGGACCTGGAGGATATCATCCGCTTTGTCCGTCATACCCTGAATACCGATGTGCCGGGCCTGAAGGATTTGGAGGATACCGAGCTGCATATCTTCCTGAAGAACAAGCTGAACCGTCCCATCCGTGTATGCGGCGTAGTCAAGAATGTAGGCGAGCCCGGCGGCGGTCCGTTCCTGGCTTACAATCCCGACGGCAGCGTTTCCCTGCAGATTCTGGAGAGCAGCCAGATAGACCAGAACAACCCCGAATATATGCAGATGTTCACCCAGGGAACCCACTTCAATCCCGTGGACCTGGTATGTGCCGTCCGTAACTACAAGGGCCAGAAGTTCAACCTTCCTGACTACGTAGATCCCGCCACCGGCTTCATCTCCTATAAGAGCAAGGGCGGTAAGGAGCTCAAGGCACTTGAACTGCCCGGCCTCTGGAACGGCGCCATGAGTAACTGGAGTACCCTGATGGTTGAAGTACCCCTCAGCACCTTCAATCCCGTAAAGACCGTTAATGACCTGCTCCGCGAGCAGCACCAGGAGTAAGCGCCTGCCGATGAGCGAATTAGAGAAACTTTATAACGAGGAATCCACTGACACCTCGTATGACCACGTACTGAAGTACACCGGCATCTTTGGCGGCGTTCAGGGGCTTAAGATGCTCGTATCCTTTGCCCGTAACAAACTCACCGTCAAGTTCCTCGGCGACTTCGGAATGGGCCTTATCGGCGTTTACAACAGCATCTCCGAATTCCTGGTCAGCGCCGCTAATCTGGGTGTTCCCCTGAATGCCACCCAGCATGCCGGCGAGCTGTTTGACGAAGGCTCAGCCACCCGCATCGAACACTTCGTCATGGTCGTACGCACCTGGGTGCTCTGGACAGCCATCCTGGCCACCCTGCTCTGCGTCTGTGCCTCGCCGTTGCTCAGCTACTTCTTCTTCAACACATCCTGGGACTATCACGTCCTGCTCATGATACCCGTAGCCGTCAACCTGCTGCTGGCAGAAGGGGAGTGCGCAATCCTCAAGGGCCTGCGTCAGGTCCGTAAAGTCGCCGTTATCGAGGGAACTGTAGCCCTCCTGACCATAGCCCTCACCATACCATTCTATTATTACATGGGAATGAAGGGCGTAGTCTTAGGGCTCCTGTTCAGCACCCTTTCCTCCTTCGTGACGCACGCTTTCTTCTCCTTCCGGCTGGTATCCTATAAGGTATCGCCCTTTAACCGTAAAGTCTTCTTTGAGGGGCTGCCCATGGTCAAGAGGGGAATCCCCTACGTGCTGGCCAACATCTCCACTAACGGACTCAACCTCTTCATACCCGCCTACATCCTGCATGCCGGCAGTACCACCATGGGAGACGTAGGCCTCTTCCGGGCCGGATGGGTATTGATGGTCAGCTATGCCGGACTGGCCTTCGTAGCACTTGAGGCAGACTACTTCCCCCGCCTCTCCTCCGTCAATCAGGATCCGGTGCGTATGAACCATACCGTCAATCAGCAGGTGAAGGTCAGTCTGCTGGCCATCACCCCCCTCCTGATGATGTACATCCTGTTTCTGCCCACGTTTATCAGTCTGCTGTTTGCTGATAGCTTCCTCGTAATCCATGATATGTCCCTCTGCGCCTGCTTCTACACCTTCCTCAGAACCCTCTCCCTACCATTAGGGTACAGTACGCTGGCCAAGGGTGACAGCCTAACCTATCTGGCTATGGAGGTGGCATCCAACATCATCTTCGGCGTCCTAATCTGGTGGCTGTATAATGCCTATGGCCTTACCGGGGTAGGTATAGCCCTCTCCTTAGGCGCCCTGTATGATATCATCGTAGCACTGCTGGTATGCGGATACCGCTATAAGCTCCGCATTCAGCGTAACACCTGGCTGATATTCCTCTTTCAGCTTATCTGCCTGTCTGTCACCTTCCTCTTCTGCTTCGTCTCCAATGTTGAACTCAAATACTTCATCGGTGGCGGTGCCTTCGTAGTATCCCTCATCTTCAGCTTGTTCCACCTCTCCAAGCGAAGTGACTTCCTACGCCACACCCTTCATCACTTCACCCACTCCTCAGGAGACTGCTGCTGAGGTTAGTTGACCGAAGGTCACAGTTGATAGTTGACAGGTGACAGTAATAACCGCTAACCAATAACCCCTAAAACCATGTTAGGAAACTTTATTTACCACAATCCCACCAAATTGTATTTTGGTGAAGAATCCTTCTGGAGCGAACCTGCTACCCCCTTCCGCAGAGGAGTTTGAAGTCACAGTTGGTGCAGTCCTTGCGTTCGGGGGTCTGGGTGAAGTGGCAGTCTGGGGAGAAGATTTGCCGGATCACTTGGGTGAGACCCTGATAGAATGCGTCGGCTAAGGGGGCGAAGTCTGCTATTTCCTCTTTGCCTATGCTGAGGATGGGGTTATAGTCCTCCCGGTAGGCTTTGCCCGGATAGAAGAGGGCGGGTACAATGGGTTGCTGTGGCTTGTCCTGCTGTAGGACGGCGTAGGAATACAGGAAAGCTTGCAGGAAGTAGCCTTCGTGGTGGCCGGCTGTATTGGTGACTTCGTCCAGGTCCTTTATGCTGGGCATGTGATACCCGGTTTTGTAATCTACGATGCGTATCTTTCCGTTCATCTCGTCCAGACGGTCTATGCGACCACCGGTGGTTATTTTGAGTTGACAGTTGACAGTTGACAGTTGACAGTTTTCTGTTGAGGGGTTAGAGCCTTCCCATTTGGGGGAGGGTTGGGGAGAGGGACACTCAATGCTGAAGAATCTGTCCGTCTCGGTGGCGATGATGCGGAAAGGGGCGTGACGGAGGTCATAGCGGAGCAGGTTGGTGAGGTACTGCATGAGTACGCGGCGGATGATGATGAGTTCACCGGTGTATTGGTTGCCGGGGCGGGTATCGCGGCATACCATTCTCCAGGCTTCGTCGGTACGGGTCCAGCGGTCGGCCGGGTGGAAATAGACGGTGTCAAAGACGATATCCAGAATGGGGCCTACAAGTCCCTCCATGTCGGCCAGCAGTTCCGAGAGCGTATTACGCTGTATGATATGACTGCCGGTATGCTGGATGATGCGTTTGTAGATGAGCTCGGCGGTATCATGGAAGATGTCGCCGATGAGCGGTGCATTGAGTCCTTCCTGCGGGTCTGTGTCTGCCCTGAGGCCGGAGACGTGGGTGAGGAAGAACTTGAGCGGGCATGTCATGTAGGTGTTGATGGCTGAGGGGCTGAGGGGTATGGCATCCTTGCCGCTTGTGTTGATGTCATAGCGCTGGAGCATCCGCTGCAGTATCTGGGGTGACTTGGGTACGGAGAGTTCCTGTGTGTCCTGGATGCTGGTATCGCTGCGAAGCCATAGTGTGCGTATGGGGATGTCGGTCTCGGCCAGCATCTGGCGCAGGAAGCGTGACATCTCATGATGGTTATTACCGACGCAGTTTTCGTTATAGACGCAGGTGAGATGCCTGGTGCGCTGTATCAGCCGGTAGAAGTAGTAGGAGAATACTGCTATGCGGTGGCGGGGGGTAGTGAGGGAGAAGGCCTCGCGTATGTTGGCGGGTATCATGGTGTTCCCCTGGGTGTTACGCGGAAGCATGCCTTCCTCGACGGAGAGCATGAGCATGTTCTGGAAATCCAGGCAGCGTGTCTCGAGTACGCCCATGACCTGAAGCCCCTGGGCCGGCTCGCCATGAAAGGGTATGCTGGTGGTGCATAGCAGGCTGCGCAGGAGTCGGCGCAGGGTGATGTGCCGGACGGTGAGCGGATTGGATTCGCGACTGGTGAGCTGCAGGAATTTGGTAAGGATGCGGTGTGTCTGGAAGATGGCTTCGATGTAGAGCTGCTCATATACGTCCGGCTCCTGGATGGCTGAGAAGTGCAGGCCGGCCTTATCGGTCATTTCTATAAGGTAGGTTATCAGTTGTACGTTATCTGATGCCTGATAGCGGAGCCATTGCTCCTCTGGTATGAGGGGTGCATATACGTGGTGCTGCACTACCTGTACAAAGGAGTGGCGGAAGCGTTGTTGTGCGGGATCGTATCCGTCGGTCTGCAGGGAGAGCAGTGCCATGACAAAACTGTATATGGGCGCATCGGTCAGGGGGAATCCCATGGTGATGTTGACCTTCCCGATCTGTGGGGGCAGGGAATGCAGGACGGGTTGCAGAAGTCCTTCGTTGCAGAGGATGACGGAATTATAGCCTGCCGCTGCCTCTAAGGGGCGGCTGTTGTCTTCATTCAGGGATTTCAGCCACTGGCTGGCATAGCGGGCTGCGGCATTATCGGTATTGCAGGAGATGAAGGTGACATCCTGCAGGTGGCGCAGGTTATCAAAATGCTCCTTGCCCAGGGCGCAGGGGAAGTCCTGGAGGTTGCGGCGCATGAAGACGCCTGCCTCGTGCTCGGGGTTCTCTACGTAATAGCTGTCATAATCCCAGTAGAAGAGGGCTTGGCCGCGCTTCTGTATGGCGGACATGAGGGCGTGCTCTACATCATTCAGGACGTTGAAGCCTGCAAAGACGATGATGTTGCGCTTTTGGAACAGGCTGTCAAGCAGGTTGTCGTCCTGTCGCAGACTCTCAATGACGCTGCGGAAGATGGCTCCTTCATAGACGGCGCCGGCCTGCATCTGTTCCTCCCGCAGCCGGGTGTACATGTTGTGCATCTGTGACCAGATGTTCAGGAAACGTTCCTTCAGGAGTGAGTTTCCCTGGGCTGAGAAGTTATGGAAGAAGTGCTGCAGGGTGCTCTTCTGCTCCTCGGTGAGATAGTCCAGCCCGTCCAGCTGCATGAGTTCATACACGTTGGTAAAGATGGCCTGGGCATCAGCCAGGTGCTTGTCTATATCGTCGAAGTCTGAAAGAATGATCTCGGCCCATCCCCAGAATTTGTCCAGTGTGTACTCTTCCTGCATTTCCTCTGTCAGGACGGTCTGGCTGAATATACGGTACAGGGCGACGATACTGTCTATAGGGTCGGCCTGGACATAGGGCGAGAGGCTGTAGAAGAGGTCGCTCATGGTGATGTATCGCGGTGCCCATACGGGTACGCTGCTGGCACGGGCCAGTTCCTGATTGAGGAACAGGCTGGCTCGCTTGCCGGGGAACACTACGGTTACGTTATGCATGTTGGTGCCGAAACGCTGTAGCAGGTCTTCGGCTACTAAGCTGAGAAATGTCTTCATCCCTTTACCTCCTCTGTTTTACCTGAATATATATACCATAGATAGCCTTCTACAGTCTTCTGCGGATACATGGAGCGCATAAGCTCCTTATATGCCTTGACCTGAGCGTGATGCTCTGCCTCGGGGCGTCCGAACTTGAAGTCGATGACGGTGACGGTGTCTCCGCTGATGATGACGCGGTCCGGCCTGAGGGTGAGGGGCTGTCCTGTTTCGGGGCTGATGCTGGTGATGCCGCATTCGTTGAAGACTTCGTTGCCGGGCGCGAACCATTGCGCTATCCTGGGATTGGAGAATCCCTTGTGGAGTCGGCCTATCACCACGTCCATGAGTTTGCGGTCGGATATGATGCCTTCTGCCATACAGCGGTTGAGGATTTTCCGCACCTGTCCTGTATGTTCTATCTGGCTTAGTACGTAATGCATGAGCTTGCCTATCTCCAGATAAGTCTGCTGTTGTCCCTCCGCAGTCTGCTCTTCGCTGGCCAGGCTGCAGATAAACTTGCGTGACTGGTTACTCTGCATGAAGTCAAGGGTAGGGGGATTGGAGGTCATGGTTACAGACAGGGCCTCGTTCCGGTCATGCGAGTTCTTCATACGGTTCTTATGGCCTGCTTTCCGGGTACTGTGGGTGCAGTCGGGCTGCCCGAGCTCGTAAGTGAGGACTCCGCTATGACCGGGCTGGAGGTCGAGACTGGACCGGATGAGATCGCCCGCTATGGCTATGGTGCCTTCCTTCTCAGCGGTCAGACCCCATACATACAGGTTGTTCTCTGCTCGGGTGAAGGCTACATATATCATATTCAGGGCATCTACACGGCGTTGCAGGTGCTCTTCGTTGTAATCGGAAGCAAAGTCGGACTGCTGCATGTTCTTGCCGGCATTGATGGGGAGGGAGCCTAATGTGTTGAAAGGCTGGCGCCGGGCCTGACACCAGATGGTGTCGTCATTGCGGTCTTTTTCGATGGGCCAGTCCATGAAGGGGAGCAGGACGGTGTGGAACTGTAGACCTTTGCTCTTATGGATGGTGAGGATGCGTATGCCGTCCACTTCACCGGCGGGTATGGAGTGGTTGTGGATGCTTTCGTCCCAGGCTTTCAGGAAGGTGTGGATGTCTGAGGGGTTGCTGCGCAGGTGGTTCTGCAGTTCGTCCATGAAGGTGAAAATGTAGGTGTCCTGGCCGGGTATCCTGTCTAGCCGGAAGAGCTGGTAGAGCCGTTCGCAAAGCAGATAAAGGGGAAGCTGCGCCAGCTCCTGCCTGTGTAGGGTAAATGCCTCGGGCAACAGTTCCTCTGCCTGTGCGGTAGCTATGGTGAGCATGGGCAGGGGCTGACCGAGCACATCATTGTGATAGTGCATCACGAGGTATCGCTCGGGGACGGGATTGAGGTGCTTGGTGTCATTCAGTACATACAGCGCACTGACGAGCATCTGTACGGCTACGCTGGATTCGAGCAGGAAGGCCTCGTCGCTGACCAGCTTGATTTCGGGTGCCAGGTGATGGAACCACTGCAGCAGTCGCCCGGCATGGTCCTTCTTGCGTACCAGGATGGAAAAGTCCTGTGTGGTGAGTCCCTGTCGCATGAGGCTGCGGATGCGGGTTATCATATCGGTTATCATGCGTTCCTCGTAATCATCCGGAGCCGAGTTGCCGTTCTTGGTATATAATGTAACACCGGCATAGCCTTCCTGTCGGGTCTGAAAGGTGAGCTGTTCCACATCGCTGTAGATGTCCTGTATCTTAAAGCGTGCGTCCGGCTCGATTCCGTCAAGCGTCTGAGCAGCCTTGGGGAAGAAGGTGTTGTTGAAGTCTATTACATTCTTCTTGCTGCGGAAATTATAGCGCAGTTCCTTGGGCTGAGGTGTGAGGTAGGCCAGCTCTTGCTGTACATTCTTAAGGATAGCCCAGTCGCCGTTACGCCAACGGTAGATGCTCTGTTTGATGTCGCCTACCAGGAGGTCGTTGCCGCCTGTGGACTGGTTCTCGATGAGGAGTACCCTGAAGTTGTTCCATTGCAGCCGGCTGGTATCCTGGAACTCGTCGATCATGACATTATGGAACTGTGTTCCGGTCTTCTCGAAGACGAATGGGGCGTCAGACTTCTCCACCAGCTTGCTGAGCAGGGTGGGGGTCTTGCTCAGGTTGAACTGGTTGTTCTCGGCATTGATGGTGTTGGCTTCCTGCTCGATGACGTTGAGCAGGCGCAGCGGGTTCAGGTAACGGAGGGACAGTCTGGCTGTGTTGATGGCGATGCTGTTCTGTTCGTATAGGTGCAGTAACTCTGAGAGGTTTTTCTGTATGGCACGGGCTTCGGCTTCGAGGCTGGGGTTGTTGCGGTCCTTGGCCTTGAGCATGACTTCGTGGTCTTCTGCGGCTTTGAGGATGGTGTTGGAGGGGCTTTCGGCTTTGTCGCTGCGGACTAGGTTGAGGAAGCTGAGATAGATTCTGCCGTTGCTGATGCGTTTAAAGTTGAGGGTCTTGCTGTTTACCAGGTCTTCAAAGGCTTGGGCGGCTTGGTTCAGCTGGTTACGGCTGTTGGTGATGATGCTGTGCATTTCCTTCTTGAAGGCGGTCATCTGGGCTGTGTCGGAGATTTTGGCTTGTTCCTGTTCGGAGCGGTTCTGGAAGGCTTCTTCGTAGATACAGCGGGCAAACTGCTTGATCATGCCGGTGATGTTCCATCGTTCGCCGGTCTGCAGCTGTTCCTCTACGTAGTCCATTATCCATCCTTCTACGTCCTTGCGTTTCTGCATGTTCTCGATAACGCGGTCTACGGAACGGGAGATTACCTCTTCGTTATTCAACTCTACTTGCATGTTGGCTGTCAGGCCCAGTTCGTGGGCCAGGTTGCGCAGTACGCTTTGGAAGAAGGAGTCGATGGTTTCTACGCGGAAGTGGGTGTAGTCGTGCAGGATGGCGCTGAGGGCTTCTGCGGCACGGCGGCGTATCATATCCCCGCTCATATCCTCATCCATTTCCCTGAGGCGATTCTGGATGACTCGGAGGTAGTCATCGCACTCGGGGATGTTGTGGGAGAGGCCGTACAGGGTCTCTAGGATGCGTTCTTTCATCTCGGCGGTGGCTTTGTTGGTAAAGGTGACGGCCAGGGTGTGCTCAAACTCTCTGCGGCCTTTGCGTAGCAGTAGCAGGATGTACTCTACGGTAAGCGTAAATGTCTTTCCTGCTCCTGCGGAAGCCCTATATATAAATAATGTATTATCCATTCCGGGAAAAATGCCTTTGATTTCTGCAAAGATATGCTTTTTTTTTCGTAATTTTGCACCGCTAAAAACAAATTTGTTAAATAATGGCTGGATATATTGTTGAGGATACAAAGAAAATTACTACTCAGAAAGTACTTCAAATGAAAAAAGATGGCAAGAAGATTGCCATGCTTACTTGTTATGACTATACTATGGCTCAGATAGTGGATCAGGCTGGTGTGGACATTGTTCTGGTTGGTGACAGTGCCAGCAATGTGATGGCCGGTAATGCTACTACCTTGCCTATTACCATTGATCAGATGATTTATCATGCTCGCAGTGTGGCCCGTGGTGTTAAGCGTGCTATGGTGGTGTGCGATATGCCCTTCGGTACTTATCAGGTTAGCCGTGAGGAGGGTATCCGCAATGCGGTTCGCATGATGGCTGAATCGGGTGTGGATGCCCTGAAACTGGAGGGCGGTGAGGAGATTATTGATACTGTCAAGGGTATTATCAATACGGGTATCCCTGTGGTAGGTCATTTGGGACTTACTCCTCAGAGCATTTATAAGTTCGGCAGTTATGGTGTCCGCGCTAAGGAGGATGCTGAGGCTGAGAAGCTGATGCGGGATGCTAAACTGCTAGAGGAGGCTGGCTGCTTTGCTATTGTGCTGGAGAAGATTCCGGCTGCCCTTTCGAAGAAGGTATGCCGGAACCTGACGATTCCTGTTATCGGTATTGGTGCCGGCAGTGCGGACGGTCAGGTGCTGGTTATCCAGGATATGTTGGGTATGAATGTGAGCTTTAAGCCTAAGTTCCTGCGTCAGTATGCGCAGCTGAATGATGTTATGACAGATGCCATCGGCCAGTATGTTACTGATGTGAAGAGCGGTGATTTTCCCAATGAAGAAGAAAGTTATTAATCATAATTCTTAAACGTAAACAACATTATGGAAATTCCTTACAAAATCTATCTTGAGGAGAGTGAGATTCCCACGCAGTGGTACAATGTCCGTGCCGACATGAAGACCAAGCCTGCTCCGCTGATTAATCCGGGAACAGGCCAACCCCTTACACTGGAAGACCTGAACCCTATCTTCTGCGAGGATCTGAACAGGCAGGAGTTGGACAATGATACGCCTTATTTTGATATCCCTGTGGAGATTCAGAATTTCTACAAGATGTACCGTCCCTCTCCCCTGGTGCGTGCTTATTTCCTGGAGAAGGCTTTGGGTACGCCTGCCAAGATTTACTATAAGTTCGAGGGTAACAATACCTCGGGCAGTCATAAACTGAATTCGGCGATCGCACAGGCTTACTATGCGAAGAAGCAGGGCTTGAAGGGTGTGACTACGGAGACGGGTGCCGGACAGTGGGGTACTGCCCTGAGTATGGCTTGTCAGTACTTTGGGCTGGACTGCCGCGTGTATATGGTGAAGTGCAGCTATGAGCAGAAGCCCTTCCGCCGTGAGGTAATGCGTACCTACGGTGCTACGGTTACGCCTTCGCCCAGTCTTACTACGGAGGTGGGACGTAAGATTCTGGCTGACCATCCTGATACGACGGGTTCACTGGGCTGTGCCATCAGCGAGGCTGTGGAGGCTGCTGTTACCAGCAACGGTTACCGTTATGTGCTGGGTTCAGTGCTGAACCAGGTGCTGCTGCACCAGACGATTATCGGTCTGGAGGCTAAGAAGGCGATGGATAAGTATGGCATCAAGCCTGATATTATTGTGGGATGTGCTGGCGGTGGCAGTAATTTGGGCGGTCTGGTATCACCCTTCATCGGCGAGATGCTGAGAGGTGAGGCTGACTATCAGGTGATAGCTGTTGAGCCTGCTTCCTGCCCCAGCTTTACGCGTGGCAAGTTTGCTTATGACTTCTGTGATACGGGTATGATTTGTCCGCTGGCTAAGATGTACACGCTGGGCAGTCAGTTCATTCCTTCGGCTAACCATGCTGGTGGTTTGCGCTTCCATGGTATGAGTCCTATTCTGTCCCAGCTGTATCATGACGGTCTGTTCGAGGCCCGCGCTGTGGAGCAGACGCAGGTGTTCGATGCGGCTACCCAGTTTGCCCGTGTGGAGGGTGTGCTGCCTGCTCCTGAGAGCAGCCATGCCATCCGTGTAGCTATTGATGAGGCTCTGAAGTGCAAGGAGACGGGTGAGGAGAAGACCATCCTGTTCGGTCTGACGGGTACGGGTTACTTTGATCTGTATGCCTATGAGCAGTACAACAATGGTACAATGACGGATATCATCCCCAGTGACGAGGTGATCAAGGAGTATCTGGACAAGTTGCCCAGGATCTGATTCCACCAGGATTTGACTGACTTCAATAATAGAGGAGGATGCCTTGTTGGTATTCTCCTTTCTTATTTCTCAAATAAATTTGGCTGAAAAAATAAAATTATGTACCTTTGCAACCCAAATAAATAAGGATAAATTATAATACGATATGGGCAAGAAATTTGCAGAGCACAGTAAACTGAACCTCAGTGATGTGAACAAGGAGGTTCTGGAGCAGTGGAAAGGGGAGGACCTCTTCCACAGAAGCATTACGGAACGTGAAGGCTGTCCATCCTTCGTATTCTTCGAAGGACCTCCATCAGCTAACGGCCATCCCGGTATCCACCATGTGATGGGCCGTACGATTAAGGATACCTTCCTGCGCTATAAGACGATGCAGGGTTTCCAGGTGAAGCGTAAGGCCGGATGGGATACCCATGGTCTGCCTGTGGAGCTGAGCGTGGAGAAGAGCCTGGGTATCACTAAGGAGGATATCGGTAAGAAAATAAGTGTGGATGACTATAACGATGCCTGTAGGAAGAATGTGATGATGTACACCGATGAGTGGTCTGATCTGACGAATAAGATGGGCTACTGGGTGGACTTGGAACATCCCTATATTACTTATGATAACAAGTACATTGAGAGTCTGTGGTGGCTCTTGAAGCAGCTTTATAATAAGGATTTGCTCTATAAGGGCTATACCATCCAGCCGTACAGTCCGGCTGCGGGTACGGGACTTTCCAGCCATGAGCTGAATCAGCCCGGCTGCTACCGTGATGTGAAGGATACTACCGTTACGGCTCAGTTTAAGGTGTTAACTGATAAGTCTGTTAACCCTCAAATCTCAAATCTCAACTCTCAACTTTATATTTTAGCCTGGACGACAACGCCTTGGACTTTGCCTTCGAATACGGCACTCTGTGTGGGTCCGAAGATTGATTATGTGGCTGTTAAGGGCAGTAATCCCTATAGCGGCGAGGAGGCTGTGTATATTCTGGCCGAGAGTCGCCTGGGCGCTTATTTCCAGGCGGAGGAGGGTAAGGAGCTTGAGATTCTGTGGCGCGGCAAGGGTTCTGACCTCGTAGGTCTGCGCTATCAGCAGCTGATGCCCTGGGTTAAGCCTTGTGCATTGGAGGGTGACAAGGTGGTTGATAAGAGTGCCGATGCCTTCCGTGTAATCCCCGGTGACTATGTGACTACCGAAGACGGTACGGGTATCGTTCATATCGCACCTACCTTCGGTGCCGATGATGCCAAGGTAGCAAAGGATGCCGGCATCCCCTCTCTGTTTATGATTGACAAGGCAGGCGATACCCGTCCGATGGTTGATTTCCAGGGTAAGTATTTCCTGAAGGAGGATATGAATCAGGACTTTGTAAGTACCTGTGTTAATGAGTCTTATTGGAAGCATAGCGGCGATTATGTAAAGAATGCGTACGATCCTAAATACAATGTTGACGGCAAGTACGATGAGAAGGCCGCTGCTAAGGATATGGACCTGAATGTGGTACTCTGCCTGGAGATGAAAGAGGAGGGTACTGCCTTCAAGATAGAAAAGCATGTACATAACTATCCTCACTGCTGGCGTACTGATAAGCCTGTGCTTTATTATCCATTGGATTCCTGGTTCATCCGCTCTACTGCCTGCAAGGACCGCATGGTGGAACTAAACAGAACTATCAAGTGGAAGCCTGAGGCTACCGGAACCGGACGATTCGGCAAGTGGTTGGAGAACCTGAACGACTGGAACCTGTCACGCAGCCGCTATTGGGGAACACCGTTGCCCATCTGGCGTAACCGCGATACGAAGGAGGAAATCTGTATCGGCAGTCTGGAGGAGTTGTATAACGAGATTGAGAAGGCCGTTGCTGCCGGTGTCATGAAGAGCAATCCCTTTAAGGATAAGGGCTTTGTTCCCGGCGATATGAGTCAGGAGAATTATGACCGCATCGACCTGCACCGTCCCTATGTGGATGATATCAAACTGGTAGGCAGGAACGGTGATGTGCTGACCCGTGAGCTGGACCTGATAGACGTATGGTTCGACTCGGGTGCCATGCCTTATGCTCAGATTCACTATCCCTTCGAGAATAAGGAGGCATTGGACAGCCGCGTATGCTATCCTGCCGATTTCATTGCCGAGGGTGTGGATCAGACACGCGGATGGTTCTTTACCCTGCATGCCATAGCTACTATGGTCTTTGACAGCGTGGCCTACAAGGCTGTTATCAGTAACGGTCTGGTATTGGACAAGAACGGTATCAAGATGTCCAAGCGTCTGGGTAACGTTATTAATCCCTTTGACTGTATCGAGACTTACGGTGTGGATCCCGTCCGCTGGTATATGGTAACCAACTCGGCTCCTTGGGATAACCTTAGCTTTGACCCCGATGGGGTGAAGGAGGTAAGCGGCAGCTTCTTCGTGAAGTTGCATCAGACATACGGTCTGCTGGCTATGTATGCCAATGTGGACGGATGGGATAACAGTCAGCCTCAGGTTCCTTATGCTGAGAGGGCTCTCTTTGACCGCTGGATTCTGAGCCAGCTGAATACGCTTGTCAAGGATGTTACGGAGGCCTTTGACGATTATGAGCCTACCCGTGCAGGACGTGCTATCCAGACCTTTGTGGTGGATTACCTGAGTAACTGGTATGTACGTCTGGCCAAGAAGCGTCTGTGGGGCGAGGGTCTTTCACAGGATAAGCTGGCCTGCTATCAGACGCTGTATGAGTGTCTGCTTACGGTCAGCAAGCTGATAGCTCCCGTCTCTCCCTTCTTTGCGGACCGTCTGTACCGTGACCTTACCTTCGGCGAGGCTAAGACTAGTGTTCACCTGGACGGCTATCCCGTTGCGGACGAGCGTGTAATTGACAAGAAGCTGGAGGACAATATGGACATTGTGCAGAAGATTTGCTCAATGGCCCTGTCTCTGCGTAAGAAGGAGAAAATCGGCGTCCGTCAGCCCCTGCAGCGTATTGCCATCCCTGTAACCGACAACAGTATCAAGGAAGGAATCATATTCCTGAAGCATATTATCCTGGATGAGCTGAATATCAAGGATATCGAGTTCATCGAGGGTCAGATGGTGCAGAAGAACGTTAAGCCCAATTTCCGCGTGATGGGTAAGAAGTTCGGCAAGCAGATGAAAGCTGCAGCTGCTGTTGTGACGGCTCTCTCGCAGGAGCAGATTGCCCAACTGGAGAATGGTGCCATTACCATTAGCGTGGAGGGTACCGACTACGAGCTGACACGTGACGATGTGGAAATCTCCGCACAGGATATGCCCGGCTGGAGTGTTACCAGCGAGGGTGTGCTTACTGTGGCGCTGGATATTACCATTACTCCTGAGCTGCGTCTGGAAGGCGTAGCCCGTGAGCTGGTGCGCAGCATTCAGCAGATGCGTAAGGATACCGGGCTGGAGATTACGGACCGTATCACGGTTACCGTTCCCAAGAATGATGACAATGATGCCTGTATTCAGGCATACAGCGACTATATCACCTCGCAGGTACTGGCAGACAGTATCACCTTAGGCGATGAACTAACAATACAAAAAATAAGATAAATCATGGAAGAAGAAAAGAAACGCTATTCTGACGAGGAACTGGAAGAGTTCCGCCAGATTATCCTTGAAAAGCTGGCCGTAAACCGTCGTGATTACGAAGCATATATGGACCAGCTTACACGCCGCAATGACAACGGAGCCGATGATACAGCACCCACCTATCATCAGCTTGAGGAGGGTTCTGAGGCGCTTTCCAAGGAAACGCTGATGAATATGGCCGTCCGTACCCAGAAGTTTATCAAGGGGCTGGAGCAGGCTTTGGTTCGTATTGATAACAAGACTTACGGTATCTGCCGCGAAACCGGCAAGCTGATACCCAAGGAGCGTCTTCGCCTGGTACCTCATGCTACGCTTAGCGTCGAGGCCAAGAACGCACGCGATAAACGCACGTGATCTCTTATGACTCGCAGGCACAGGCAGGCACTCTTCAGCGTTATACTCTCGGTGGGCATACTCTGTACGGATCAGCTTATCAAGATAGCTGTGAAGACGGGTATGTACCTTCACCAGAGTATTCATGTTACGGACTGGTTCCAGATTCTCTTTACCGAGAATCGCGGAATGGCCTTCGGCATGGAACTGTTTGACAAGTTGTTCCTTACCTCGTTCCGTATCATTGCTGTTTCCTTCCTTATCTATTATATTGTTAAGCAGATAAGGAACGGGATAGGCTGGGGATATCTGACATGTCTGATTCTGATTATGGCCGGTGCTGCCGGAAACATCTTCGACTGTGTTTTCTACGGGATGATTTTCAATAACCCGCCGGCTCCCATGATTGCCGAGTTCGTGCCCTGGGGTACCGGTTATGAGAGTCTGCTGCACGGCAGGGTAGTGGATATGTTCTACTTCCCGCTGGTGGAGTGGGACTGGCCCGGCTGGCTTCCGGTTATCGGTGGCGGGCATTTTATCTTTTTCAGCCCCATCTTCAACTTTGCCGACGCTTGCATATCATGTGGTGTCATAGCATTGCTCCTCTTCTACAAAAAGGTATTACGCAATGAGGAGTAATGCTTTTATTTTATGCAGCCTTACCCTGGCTGTTATATTTACCGGCTGTAAGCCCAAAAGACCCTCCGGAATCCTTTCTGAAAGCAAGATGGAGGATGTGATGGTGGACTATCATCTGGCGCAGGGTATGGCCGAACTGGCTGATAATGATGTGGAGGCAGCCCGTTACAGGTATATCCAGGCGGTATTCAGGAAGCATCATATCACAGAGGCTGTCTTTGACTCATCCCTGGTGTATTATTTCGAGCATTCCGAGACCTTCAATGACATTTATAAGAATGTCAGTCAGCGCGTTCAGGCACAGGCCGAGAAATTCGGTGTGGATGCCAGGGCCACGCAGAACCAGTACAGCCATCTTACCGCCCAGGGCGATACGGCCAATATATGGACCGACCACAACTATGCCTGCGTCATCCCCGATAAGTTGCGGAATATCTATCAGTTCACCCTGACGGCAGACAGTACCTATCAGACGGGTGACTCGTTCATCTGGCATTTCCAGACACAGTATATCACCCAGGGACTGGATCGTGAGACTTATGCTGTGTTGGCACTGCAGTACGAGAACGATTCTGTTGTCAGTGTTACGCAGTATGTGAGGGGAAATAATAATTTTGACCTGAAGTTCTCGCCACGGGCTCCGTTGGATACGGTTCCCCTGCGTAAGATTAACGGCTTTGTATATATGCCTCCCCTGCCACCGGATGATAATAGTATGATGGTTCTTATGTTGCAGGATATGGCCATGATACGTATGCATGCCGAGCCGAAGGATACTGTGGCTACGGATACTACGCTGACGGATTCGTTGCGGGTTGATTCTCTGCCTGCCTTCACTGGTAAGCGTCTCTCCCCGTTGGAAATCAGGGATAAGCAGCCGCATGAGAAGAAGATTAATGTGGTGAAGGAGAAACAGCACCGCCCCGTAAGGCGTAATCAGGGAAACCGGAATATGAGACGCCGTTACCAGTTATGATAAAGCGTGCCTATCATAGAATGCAGTTACCTGACGGCCGGCTGATAGAGGGTCCCCTGGTGGCAGAACTGGCCGAGGACGGTACGCTGCTCTCTTACCACCTGCTGCAGCATGAAGAGGCCGGCACCGAATGGATAGGGGGATGTCTTTCATTGACTGTAGCTGCTCCTGAGCGGAAGTGAACTATCATAATAATGCCTATTGTATAAGGTGATATAATAAGATTAACAACATGAAAAGATTTTTAATCATCACATTGGCTTTGGCCTGCCTGGCAGACGGTAATATCAGCGCCAGAAAGAAGAAGACCAGCGGCAATCCTATTGCACAGGGCTGGTATGCCGATCCCGAGGGAGCTGTCCTCGACGGCAAGTATTGGATTTTCCCCACTTACAGTGCTCCTTACAGGCAGCAGTTGCATTTTGATGCGTTCAGCAGTACTGATCTGGTAAACTGGACCAAACATGAGCGCGTGTTGGAGCAGAAGAATATTCCCTGGCTGCAGATGGCTTTATGGGCTCCTGCTATCATCGAGGCAAACAACAAGTTCTACTTGTTCTTCGGGGGCAATGATGTTCACGAAGGCGAGGTTGGCGGTATCGGTGTAGCTGTCAGCGACAAGCCGGAGGGCCCTTATGTGGATGCCTTGGGTAAGCCTCTTATTAATGAGATTGTGAACGGTGCACAGCCCATTGACCAGTTTGTCTTCCGTGATGATGACGGTCAGTTCTATATGTTCTATGGCGGATGGCGTCATTGCAATGTCTGCAAACTTAGTTCTGACCTGCTTAGTATCGTTCCCTGGGAGGATGGACAGAAGTTCCATGAGATAACTCCCAGCGAGACTTATGTTGAGGGCCCGTTTATGCTTAAGCGTAACGGTAAGTACTACTTTATGTGGAGTGAGGGCGGTTGGACCGGTCCTGACTATTGTGTGGCTTATGCCATTGCCGACAACCCCTTTGGTCCTTTCAAGCGTATCGGTAAGATTCTGGAACGTGACGAGAGTATTGCCCGGGGGGCCGGTCATCATAGTGTGATTCAGGTACCGGGTAAGGATGAGTACTATATCATCTACCACCGCCGCCCCCTGGAGGAGACGGACGGCAATCATCGTGTTACCTGCATTGACAAGCTGGAGTTCAATACAGACGGAACCATCCGTCCGGTAAAGATGACCTTTGAGGGTGTCAGGGCCAACAAGATTAAGAAGAAGGCCGGTAAGAAATAAAAAAGGAAGGGAATCCGTCACATCGGGTTCCCTTCCTTCTTATTTCTCTATTCGGGCAAACTGGTCCAAATGTCCGTCAATGTACCGGGCTACCGTTTCGGTGACCTCTTCCTCCATTTCTATGAACTCGTCATCCAGTTCGTCAAACTCGGGATACTTCTCGAACAGCGCCATAAATTCCTCATCACTGCAGTCGCGGGTTAGCTCGTCGGCGTATTTCTCAAAGAGTTTCCTGCCTTTATAAATAAGGTTGCAGAAATCCTTGGCTCCCCACAGGCGCATCGCTTTGGCAAAGGGGTTCAGGAAGATAAATGGCCCGTAACCGTTATGTATAAGCTGAACGAACCCTCCGTCCATCACTTCCTCGCGGAATATCATGTAGGCCATAAGGGTAATCTGGTCGGGTTGCAACAGTCGCATGCTCTCGGCATTCAGTTCGCCGCCTATACTCTCCAGTATATGCTTGTGGAAAACATCCACAAAAGCATCCATTCCCTGCCCGGCAGCTTCTATAATCTCAGTCTCTTTAATCTTAACTTGCATAATATGATATGATTATTTGTAATGCAAAGGTATCAAAAATAATGATAATCAGGTAGTAGATGATAAAAAACGCTATCCTTTTTTTGAATTAAGCGCTTTTTTTACTACTTTTGCATGATTTTTAATGATAGAATTCATCTAATTATAATTAATTAAAGAAAACATGGTTTATTCACACGAAGTACAAAACATGTGTTGTGTGGCTAAAGGCCCCAACCATGGTCCTGCTCCCATTCCCGAGGAAGGCAAGTGGGTACAGGCAAAGGAGATTAAGGACATCAGCGGTCTGACTCACGGTATCGGCTGGTGTGCTCCCCAGCAGGGCGCCTGCAAGCTGACCCTGAATGTCAAGGACGGTGTTATCGAGGAGGCTCTCGTTGAGACTATCGGTTGCTCCGGTATGACTCACTCTGCCGCTATGGCCAGTGAGATTCTGCCTGGCAAGACTATCCTGGAGGCACTGAATACCGACTTGGTTTGCGATGCTATCAACACCGCTATGCGTGAGCTGTTCCTGCAGATTGTCTATGGCCGTACACAGAGTGCCTTCTCTGAGGGTGGTCTGATGATTGGTGCCGGCCTGGAGGACCTGGGTAAGGGTCTGGTATCTCAGTGCGGTACACTTTATGGTACCAAGGTTAAGGGTACACGTTACCTGCAGCTGACTGAGGGTTACATTACTAAGATGTATCTGGATAAGGACGATCAGGTTTGCGGTTATGAGTTTGTTCACATGGGCAAGTTCATGGATGCTGTGAAGAAGGGTGTTCCTGCTGAGGAGGCCCTGAAGAGTGTTACCGGTACCTATGGCCGCACAAAGGCTGAGGACGGTGCTGTTAAGAGTATTGACCCACGTAAAGAATAAGGAGGAACTGCTATGATTAGAGAAGTAAAATTCGAGTCACAAGACCGTCGTATCAAGCAGATTCTTGCTTGTCTGAACGCGCACGGCATCGCTTCTATCGAGGAGGCTAACCAGATTTGTGAGGCTGCCGGCCTGGATCCCTACAAGACCTGTGAAGAGACACAGATGATCTGCTTCGAGAATGCTAAGTGGGCTTACGTTGTAGGTACTGCTATCGCACTGAAGGAGAAGGCTAAGGATGCTGTTGAGGCTGCCAACTACATTGGCGAGGGCCTGCAGAGCTTCTGTATCCCCGGTTCTGTTGCTGATGACCGTAAGGTTGGTATCGGCCATGGTGAGCTGGGTGCGCGTCTGCTCTCTCCTGACACCAAGTGTTTCGCCTTCCTGGCCGGCCACGAGTCATTCGCTGCTGCCGAGGGTGCTATCAAGATTGCCCAGATGGCTAACAAGTCAAGACCAGCTGACAAGCCCCTCCGTTGTATCCTGAACGGTCTGGGTAAGGATGCTGCTATGATTATCAGCCGTATCAATGGTTTTACATACGTACAGACTCAGTTTGACTACTTCACAGGCGAGCTGAAGGAGGTTAAGCGTATTGCTTACTCTAACGGTCCCCGTGCTGCTGTGAACTGCTATGGTGCCGACGATGTCCGCGAGGGTGTTGCCATCCTTTGGAAGGAGGATGTAGATGTTTCCATCACGGGTAACTCTACCAACCCTACACGTTTCCAGCATCCTGTTGCCGGTACTTACAAGAAGGAGCGTATCCGCGCCGGTAAGGCATACTTCAGTGTAGCCAGCGGTGGTGGTACAGGCCGTACACTGCATCCCGATAACATGGCTGCCGGTCCTGCTTCTTACGGTATGACCGATACACTGGGCCGTATGCACTCTGATGCTCAGTTCGCAGGTTCAAGCTCAGTTCCCGCTCACGTTGAGATGATGGGCTTCCTGGGTATCGGTAACAACCCCATGGTAGGTTGTACCGTAGCTTGCGCCGTACAGGCTGACCTGTATCTGAACAAGAAGTAATAACAGGTTTACCATAAATATTCATCTCCCGTAGTTCCTCGGAATTACGGGAGATTTCTTTTATACCGTTCCCCTTTTCCCGTCATATAGGCAGAAAAATAAACAGATTTATTTGGCAGAAGTCATATAAATGTTTATTTTTGTACCGTCTTACAAGATTGTAACAATTTATACTGTATTTTTATGTCTTTGCTTATTGTCTTTAAGCTTTTAGGCTCTCTGGCATTACTCATGTTCGGTATGAAATCCATGAGTGAAGCCTTACAGAAGATGGCCGGCCCCCAGTTACGTCATGTTCTCGGTGCAATGACCACCAACAGGTTCACAGGAGTCCTTACCGGTATGCTAGTTACAGCCTCCGTACAGTCATCTACGGCTACCACCGTTATGACCGTATCCTTTGTGAATGCCGGTCTGCTAACCCTGGCACAGGCCATCTCCGTTATCATGGGTGCCAATATCGGAACTACCCTTACAGCCTGGATTATGGCAATTGGTACAGCCGGAGGCGGCGAGGCAACTACCTTTGATGTAAGTTTCCTCTCCTACATAGGCTTCTTCGTGGGTATTATCCTTATATATATGAAAAAGCACCGTTACATCGGTGACTTCCTTTTCGGTCTCGGCTTGTTGCTGTTGGGTCTTACCACCCTTAAGGCCACCGGAACATCCATGGATATGGGAAACAACCCTGCCGTAACGAAATTCTTCATGTCATTCGACCCTAATTCCTTCTCCACTACCATCATATTCCTGCTTTTGGGCGGTGCGCTTACCTTCTGTGTACAGTCCTCGGCAGCTGTCATGGCCATCACCATGCTTCTCTGTTCTACAGGAGCCATGCCTATCTATCAGGGTATCGCATTGGTTATGGGTGAGAATATCGGAACTACTATCACTTCTAATCTGGCTGCCCTTTCTGCCAATACACAGGCTCGCCGGGCTGCACTCTCACACTTGTTCTTCAACTTCTTCGGCGTATTCTGGATTCTGTTCATATTCCGTCCCTTCGTTGATGCCGTTTGCGGAGCAGTCGGGTATGACGTGAATATGACCAAGGAGACGGCCGGTGTGGCAGCATTCATGGTCAATGCCGGTAAACTCAATTTCGTATTGGCAGCATTCCATACTTGCTTTAACGTAGTCAATACCTTCATACTCATATGGTTTATCCCTTACATTGAGAAACTGGTATGCCTGGTAATCAAGCCTAAGAAGGTGGATGAGGAAGAGGACTTCCGCCTGCATTTCATTACCTCTGGCATTATGAAGACTCCCGAGCTATCAGTGCTGGAAGCGCAGAAGGAAATCCAGGGCTTTGCCAGCCGTATGCAGCGTATGTTCCTGATGGTACATGAGTTACTGACCCTCTCCTCATCCTCAACTGGTAACAAGAAGAACAGTCAGGAAACGGATTTCAATAAACTCTTCTCACGTATTGAGAAGTATGAAAGCATATCTGACAGTCTGGAATTGGAGATTGCCAAATATCTGGATCAGGTCAGCGATGCCCATCTCTCCGATGAGACCAAGGCCAAGATTCGTGGTATGCTCCGCGAGATTTCCGAACTGGAGAGTATCGGTGACAGCTGTTATAATATGGCCCGTACCATCAGCCGCAAGTACCAGGGTAAGGAGGACCACTTTAGTGAATCCCAGTACAACCACCTCTATCAGATGATGGGACTCACAGATCAGGCCCTTACCAATATGAACCAGCTCATCAGTGGCCGCAAGGACTACTTCGATGTCAACCGATCCTATAACATCGAGAAGGAAATCAACAACTTCCGTGATCAGCTGAAATCACAGAACATCACCGATATCAACAATCACCAGTACACCTATGCCGTAGGTACCATCTACATGGACCTCATCAATTCATGTGAGAAGTTAGGTGATTATGTAGTGAATGTGGTTGAAGCCCGTACGGGAACCAAAATGCATTAATCCGGTTTCTGTCCGGATTTGAACAATTCCATCTGAACAACAGTACTTCTGTCCGCCCGGGGTTCCTCCTCGGGCGCTGTTGTCTGTTCCTCCGCAGGCAGATCCCAGAAGAAATCCAACTGCACAGCCACATCCGGCTTAATGGAATAGACTCCGTATGAGTTATGCCTGAAGGGAGACTCACGCTTCTGGGACTGCTTCCACAAGAAAAGCCCCACAGCCTTGTAAATCTCGTCATACTTAATGGAATCGTCAAACATATCCACATGCTGATTGTAGATGTATTTTACGATGACTGACAGTTTCAGGCCCTCCTTGCCGTGCTGGAGGAGCAATTCTATGATGTCTCTGTAGTATATATTGTTCATCGTTACAAAGTTAGTCATTTTTTGTTAAATGCGATTAAATGTAACATAAATGTTTTGCCCTTCCGATAAAAAATAATAACTTTGCGTACGGTATGTTACATTTTAAAGTAAAAAGATAATGAATAAGTTTTCACTGATATGCGCCATAGTCACATGTCTTTCTGTTCTTTCCTCATGTAATAAGAGCGAGATAGAAAACCATGAGCTCGTTATAGATTATCCCTATAACTATCTCTCTTTTCTCTTTGCCGACCAGACTGAAGACTCACTCGTTTTCCGCACCTTCGACAGCTACGTAGCCTCTCCCTTTAAGGCCGACTGGATTACCATAACAGCCGGAGCATCCTACGATGTATCCTATGATCCCTATAACGTCTATTACTTTAAGAGCCTGCTCGCTTTTGACCAGAATACCACAGGCAGGACCCGTTATGGCTATGTTCAGGTGGACAGCTATGACAAGAACGTACTGGCAGCCTATGTGCAGTTTGGCTTCCTGGATATTAATCATCCGGCTCCCACATACCATCCTGAGATATCAGCTGTTCCTGATTCAGCATCATTTGCGCTTCAGGTAGCCGCTGATGCTCTGACTGACAGTATCTGCTTCACTGTCTCACAGCCCTGGACCCTGCGGTTTGACGATGGCGCAGACCAGTCCTGGGTAACACTCGGCAGAACCTCCGGTCAGCCAGGACATAACAACATCGCCCTCAGCCTTAACCGGAACACGGAAGGAACAGAACCGCGTACCACATCACTGGTCCTCAAGTCAGGCCAGGTGGAGAATATAATAGAAATCAGGCAACTTCCCGCCCTTCAGGGAAACAACAATTAAGCTATCATGCAGTACGGACTCTTTACAGACGAAGATTTCCGGCAGAGCACACCCTTCACGGATAGGGTAGTATGCCTGCTCGGTAACTTAGGCGTCAACCTGTCCTCTGTAAGGAAACGTATCCTTGACTTCGGTGCCGCCGAGGTCAGGACATCCGTATCACGCGGCGTACATTATGTTATTGTCGGTGATGGTGTTCCTGAGCCCCAGCTAACGGCCCTTGAGGAACTTAACTTTCACGGGTATTATCCTAAAGTCCTCCACAGGGCCGATTTGGACAAGATCTTCTCAGGTCATTATTCAGACTACCTGACTTCACCTGAGACAGTAAAGGCCCTGACCCTCGGCTTACCGCATTATAACAGGCTGAAAGCTGAACTTACCCCGGGGGTGAACACACTCTATACCAGGGAGATGTACGTACCCTTCGCCACACAGGCCGATTCCGCTGTCTTTTACCAGCAGTTAGGCAACATGGGCATCTACGCCAATAACTACATTGATGAAACCACCAGTTTGCTTCTGCTTCCTGACAGCAGCCTTCAGCATTTGCGGGAAGGAGTAACAGATGAGACTATTCTGTATATACAAAATAGCTATAACAATATGCGTGCGCAGAACTTCACCTTTCAGCTCTTAGCCGAAAGTGATGTGTGCTCGTGGATAAAAACCTTCGGATGAAATTCGTCAAGTCTGTCTATTTTCTGACTATCATGACAGACATCTCATACAGGACATACAGTGGTACAAATACCAGCATCAGCGTAAACGGGTCACCGCTGGGCGTAATAATGGCGGCCGCAAAGAGCAGACCCACCACAGCATGACGGCGGTAATCCTTCAGGACATGCTTATGCAGGATACCTAACTGCGAGAGTAACCAAGCCAGTAGCGGCATCTCAAACACCAGTCCCATTACCATAATCAGCATTGTAAAGTTCCCGATGTAGGAAGACAGGTTAATCTGATTATGAATGCTCGGGCTCAGCTCATACTCCATCAGGAAACGGAACGTAAAGGGAAATACCAGAAAATAACCCACTGCACAGCCAATGTAGAACATCAGCGTACCGCCGAAGAAAGCCGGTCTGATGTGCCTGATCTCATTGTCGTAGAGAGCCGGTTCAATGAACTTCCAGACTTCCCAGATAAAATAGGGGAAGGCGATAACAGCCGCAAGGGAGATGGAAGTGGAGATGTGTGTCATGAACTGACTTGTCACATTGATATTGATTATCTGGACGTTGAAGTCAGGACTGAAAGTAATGATACCATGGCTCACCTTACTCAGCCAGCGGTACACAAAGAAATCGTTTGAGGTAGCGGCAAGGATAAAGTCGTCAAAGATATGAGGCAAAGCTATGAAAGTACCTATCAGGCAGACGAGCAGCACGCATGCCGAACGGAACAGCGCCCAACGGAGAATCTCCAGGTGGTCCCAGAATGACAGACCCTCATTTACCTCATCCTCTACGTTCACATTCTCTTTCACTTCCTTATTCCCTTGCATCATTTTATTTTTATTTCAGAAAAATATGGGTTACGGGTTTTGAAGCCCATAACCCATAATTGTATTACATATTATTTACTTGGTGTAAGAAGACTTCACAAACTTGGCAGCCTTCAGATAGTCAGCGCATACCTTCATGCCATCCAGGATGTTGGGGCGGTTACTGCCTTCCAGCTCAACTACCAGATTCTTCAGGCCGGCAGTCCCGGCATTCTTGAAGATAGCGTCGAAACCGACCATACCGCTCTCGCCGAATTCCCTATGGTCCTTGATGTGAAGCAGGGTAAAGCGGCCGGGATACTTATTGAAGTACTCCACAGGGCTTACCTGACCGCGTACGGCCCAGTACACATCCATCTCGAAGAATACCTTGTCAGCATCCGTATGCTCCAGCATATAATCATACCATACCTTGCCCTCCACCTTACCGAACTCATGAGAGTGATTGTGGTAGCCGAACTTCATGCCGGCAGCATTCACCATCTCACCCACCTTGTTCAGATACTTGCAGATAACATCCGCCTCGGCAAGTGTCTTAGGATAGTTGACACCAGGGTTTACAATGTACTGCATACCCGCACGCTTGTGCGCGTCAATACACTGTTCCCACCACTTCAGCGCACCGTCAAAGTTACCGCTCTTCAGCTCCTCATTGCTTAGGTTGTGACCCACATGGCTTGAGAGAACCTTCAAGCCGGCAGCCTCAATATCGGCTTTGAACTGCTCAGGCGTAACGCCATACAGCTTACCATCACCGTAGTTGGCAGCCTCAATGGCAGTGTAACCCATCTTAGCCAGTTCCTTCAGCGTATTCTCATGATTCTGCGCATACTTCTCAGGATTGCCGATAAGTTCACGTACACTGTACATCTGGAAGGCCATTTCCTTTTTCTTGGCATCAGCGTTCATGCTCATTGTCAGTGCCGCCAACACCATCAGGGCAACAGAAAAAAACTTCTTCATCTTACCGTATGTTTATTATTTCAGCACCTTAACGCGTACATTGCGGTACCAAACTTCGTCACCGTGATCCTGGAAACCGAAGTAGCCGGGGTCCTTACCGCAGTCCTTCATAATCTCAAATGCCAGGGGCCAGTTCTTCTGGCTGAACTTTGAAGTCTGCAGCAGGTCCACCCAGGACTTGTCAGCCAAAGTGTAGCTCAGCACCTTAACACCGTTCTGATAGTGGGTAACCTTGCCGTTCTTCACCACAATTCTGACCTTGTTCCACTCACCGGCGGGATTAGCATTCTGAGGCTTAGCCACAATCATGTCATACAATGATGTTGACTGGCGGATACCTAATGTGGCACCTAACTTGGCATCGGGGTGACGCTCATTGTCCAGTACCTGACACTCAGGGCAGGAAATATAGATAGGCTGATAGTTCAGCTTAGCATCCTTCTGAACAGTAATCGTAGCCTTGACGGGGCCGTCATTCAGCTCTTTTGTCTCCTGACGGGGTTTCTCGATAGTAGCTGTTTCCTTACCCAGGTAGAAGATACCGGAGTTACCGCCCTCTGAGATCTTCCATTCCACCTCGAAGATGAAGTCCTTGAAACGGCGTGTGAAGATAATGTCACCGCCTTCGCCCTGGCCGCGGCCTTTAAAGTGCAGCGCACCGTCCTGAATGTTCCACTTGCTGGGAATATAGTCCTTACCGTAACCCCTCCAGCCGTCCATGCTGCTACCGTCAAACAGAACGTAGAAACCGTCCTTGTCCGTCTTCAGTGAACTCAGTTCCACCTCAGGGTTCTGAACTACAACATACTGCATGCCCTCAGCAGATGCAGAGAGCGTTGCTACCATAGCGGCAGCAGATAATATATTTCTGATTTTCATCGTCTTGAATATAAGCTTATAAACATTAAATTAAAGACAATTAGAGACACTCATAACAGGATGCCTCTAATTGTCAGGGTTATTCACTGATAAACGTAAACCTTCATTAATCCTTAGGCAGCTCAGGCAGAACATAGCCATTCTGATACTTAGGCTTAATCAGCTCTGCGGCAAACTCACGGGCATTAACAGGCTCAGTGTACTTCTTGTCAAATGTGGGGTGGCCGTCATGGATTGAGAAGCCATCCTTCAGCATAGCACGTACGGTAGCTTTCTCAGGAATGTTGGTGAACTGCATGTTCTCGCCATCCCATTCCAGTGTCTGGTTCAGACCCTGCAGACGGGTAGCCACAACACCCATTGCCACCATCTCGTTGAAAGGACCTGCCTCGCTGAAGTCAGATGCTGTCTTTGTCCAGTCCTTCTTACCCTCGCGGATTTCCTTGATAGCACGGATCCAGTCACGCTGATGACCGCCGGGACCGCCGGGAACGCGACGGCAAACCTTCGGAGCATCGGGTACACGACCGCTCAGCAGGTAAGGCTTCTCACCATAGCAGCCGACAACCAGTGTATCCTTAGTACCATAGAAGATGGCACCGCCACCGCTTACATTCAGATCCTTGCCTACGGGCAGACCCTCGGGACGGAAGGGGATGATACCACCGTCGCTCCATGTAACCACAACCTCGGGCATAGCCACCTTAGGACGGTTAGGACGGGCAGGATAAGTCAGCTTCACAACCTGAGCGCTGGGGCAGCAGTCAGACATAAGTGGGGTAGAGCTGCCTTCAGCCTTGATGGGATAACCCAGATCCAGAGCCTTGAATACAGGATGCAGGATGTGGCAAGCCATATCACCCAGGGCGCCTGTACCGAAGTCCCACCATCCGCGGAAGTTCCAGGGATGATAGATAGAGTTGTAAGGACGCTTGGGAGCCGGGCCGATGAAGGCATCCCAGTTCAGGGTATCGGGAATAGGATGAACCTCGGTAGGACGCTCCAGACCCTGAGGCCAGATAGGACGGTCAGTGAACGCATCCACACGTGTAACCTCGCCGATCTCGCCGTTCCAGATCCACTCGCAGGTCAGGTTCACACCCTCGCCGCTTGAACCCTGGTTACCCATCTGTGTGGCAACACCGGCCTTGGCAGCCAGCTTTGTCAGCAGACGGGATTCATATACGGTACGTGTCAGAGGCTTCTCGCAGTAAACGTGCTTGCCGGCTGCCAGCGCTTCCGCACAGATGATAGCGTGAGTGTGGTCAGCGGTACCGCAGATAACAGCGTCAGCCTGATCCAGCAGCTCAGCATACATCTTCTTGTAGTCATTATATGTCTTCATGTTGGGGAAGAGCTTCTTGTACTCATCCAGAACACCTTTAGCATACTTGAAGTCAACGTCGCACATGCCAATGAACTCGATATCATCATAAATCTCGTCCTTACCCTTGTAAGTAACGCCGTTGATATCAGCATGTCCGCGTCCACCTACACCTACACCTAAGAGCTTGATCTTACCTGTAGGAGCATTTTTCTTACCAGCCTTAGCCTTAGCCAACAAATCACTGGGAGTTAATGCAAGTGCTGCAGTAGCAGCTGTACCGGCCTTTAAGAAAGACCTTCTTGACATTTCTTTCATAATGTTGTAGTTGATTTTGTGTTAGTATTGAATTTTTTACTTCTCTTCCTTTTTCTCCACTTCCTTCTTCTCGACCTCAGTGTTAATCTCGTTTTCAATCTCGTTCATGCCGGTTTTGAAACTTCTTACACCCTTACCGATACCGTGCATCAGTTCGGGAATCTTCTTGCCGCCGAAAAGGAGCAGTACCACCAGAGCCAGAATGATCATTTCGGGTGCTCCGATATTACCTAAAAAAAGTACCTGTGTCATATAATATAAATAATGTTATTGGTTTTATATCTGATTAAGCAGGCCGTAGCCGTTCTTCATGTGAGCCCTGCGGTAGTGAATCTGCTCCAGTTCCTCAGGCGTCCCCTTTGAAGGCATGTCATGCTTCCGGGCATCATCCAGCATTTTCCACGCGTATTCCGATGCAATGGCGGCATCCTCGAACTTGGGCAGATGCTTAGGCCGTACCCCTGTCAGGATAGCCTCACCCATCAGGTAGCACAGACGGTCAATGTTCTTGTCGCCGTACGGTTTCTCCACCACTTCCGTGATATGCTCGCCATGCTTCTCCACAATCGCATTCTTGAAGTCGTGGTGCATACGCACAAAGCCCTTGCTGCCGATAATCTCAGTGTATGAGTTATGCGTCTGGTCCTTGGCCAGCTGGCCGTAAACGAACCCCTGCGTAATGTCATACACAATGCCATTCTCGAATGTGCCGTGGCACTGCAGCCACCAGGGGTCCTTATAGTCCCACATACGAATGGCCTGGGCATGTCCGGTCTTGAATTCTGAATCAGCGTAATAACGGGCAATATCCACATAGTGCATACCGCAGTCATGGAACGAGGGACCTTCAAACTCATGGCCTTCACCCGGAGACAGGCCCGGTGTCATGTGGCAGATACGGATGATGGCCACATCGCCAATCTCCCCGCTCTTTATAAAATCCTTCATCTCCTGCGTGTACCACGCATTCCTCAGATACAAGTTCACGGTGCAAATTTTATCCGTAGTCTTAGACAGTTGCACCAAATCCTTCTCGTCCTCCATCTTGTAGGCCAGGGGCTTCTCGCACATCACATGCTTACCGTGCTTAATCGCTTTTCTGATTCGTCCCGGGCGGCTGTCAGCCAGGGCATACAGTCCTACGCATTCTACCTCAGGGTCATCAAAAATATCATCCTCGTTGGTCGTAAAGATGGCGTCAGGAGCTATCTCCCTGGAATATGCAACCTTTTCGGGGTCTATGTCACAGACGTACTTCACATCCCAGAAGTCGCAAGCCACCAGTTCTCTCAGGTGCTTTCTGCCCATACGTCCCAGTCCTATAATTCCTATTTTAACGCGATTCATTTTTCACATTTCATCCGTTTAAGACCCCGTAAAAAGGGGCCTCAAACGTGATTTTGGTTGTAAAGGTACAAAAATGTTTTTAACAAATAAAACCAGCTATCTATATTTTATCTATTTTAACAGTTCCTGTCCAGGGGCTTATTTCTTGCGGCCCTTGTTCCAGAATTCCTCCTCAGCCTTCTGTCTTCTTATGAAGTCCTCATAAGCCTTGCGGGCCTTGTCATTGGCAGCCTGGTTGGCCTGAGCAGTCAGGATGTTGTTCTTCAGACGATCGGCGGCACCGCTCAGCGTTATGTCAGCCTCAGCAGCCTTCGTACAGTATTCAACAGCCTTCGCATACTGGCCAAGCTGCGCATTGATGTTAGCCATCTTCAGGTAAGCCTTACCAGCCAGTTCGGGATTGTACTCTATGGCCTTCTGGGCATAAGTCAGGGCACCCGTAAACTGCTTGCTCTTGGTCAGACCGTTTGTGATGTTCAGACAGATAATACCGCGGGTGGCATCGTTGGCAGCCAGCTCCAGAGCCTTGTTGTAGTAATCCAGCATACTCTCCATCTGGCCGTCCTTCTGTGCCTTCTGAGCCAAACCGATGGCACTGGTGAAAGAGGGCTCAATGGCGTATGCAGCCTCAGCATACTGGTAGTAGATATCAGCGTCGTCACAGTCATTCTGAGCCATCAGGTTGATAGCGCTGTTCAACTTGGCTATATCATTCTTGTAGCTTTCAAACTTCTTCGTATAGATACCGATAATCTGCTCACGGTCAGCGGCACCGCTCTCAGCGAAAGTCTTCTCAATGAATGCCAGGGGGGTGTCATACATGGCCACCAGCTTGTTAGCCTTCTCCTCATCGCCCTCAGCCTTGGCCTCCTTAGCCAGTTCCAGCATCTTCTCACAGGCCTCCTTGCTGTCCAGGTAGTCCTGCAGGTACTGCTCGCGCATGGTGTTGGGAATAGCCTTGTAGATAGCATCGCTCACCATGAAGAAGGTCTGCAGGAACGTACCTGAGATTTCACGGCCGCCCTTCTCGTTCACCATCTTGATAGCCTCCGTGAAGTTGGCGTATGATTTCCTCAGGTCAAAGTCCTTGCCCAGCGCCACGGGAGCCGTCCAGTTGTAATACTCAGCCTTAACGCTCAGCACATCACCCAGCGTATTCTTAATTTTGGAGAAGGAGTTCAGTGCCTCCAGGTTCTTCTGACGCAGCTCAAACAGCTCCATCATCTCATTGAAGTACTGCAGCTTCTTGGCCTGATCCGTCTCATTGGGATCTACTATCAGCTGGTAATACATAAGGGGGCCCTTGGTATAAATACCGTTCATCGCATAAGGCGCATTCTTCTTCAGCCACAGCAGGTTGATACGGGCCTCGGCCCAGTTGTTCATATCAATATACTGCTGGAACAGAGAGATATTCTGACGTCCTATCTTGATACTGTCCTCATTGTTGTTGTTGGAATAACCGATACGGTCATCGTAGGTTGTTCCCTCAAAGTCCTGTGCCATTGCAGGAATGGCACTTATAGCAATTGCAGTTGCTACTGCCAGTTTCTTAACTTTCATAATTTGATGTATATTTATTCGTTATTATTATCCTTTTCCTGAATTTTGGTCTGCAAATGTACAAAATTATTTTCAATTTGCAAGGTCTCAAAAAAGGAAAAATCCCTACGCTAAGAGAAATATTCCCTATTTTATTTCCAATATGTGTGAAATTCATAATATCTTTGCATCTGCTTATGATAATGATAAACTGTTTATTGCTTGTTGTCGGCATCTTTCTCGTGTTAAGGGGAGCCGACAGATTTACAGACGGAGCCTGCGCCATAGCCCGTCGTTGGAATGTCAGTGAAATGGTCATCGGCCTTACTATTGTGGCCCTTGGAACCAGTCTGCCGGAGTTTATGGTCAGCTTCTTCAGCGTCCTGAAGGGCAGCGCCGATATGAGTGTGGGAAACATCGTCGGCAGCAACATCTTCAATACCTTAGTGATTGTAGGCGCCTCAGCCCTCATGATGAGGATGCCCGTAGACCGTTCCCTCCTTGCCTGTGACATCCCCATCAGCCTGCTGGCCGCCCTGGGCCTGTATTTTGTTGCCAGTTCTGACGGAAACATCAGACGGATGGAAGGTGTCCTCCTGGTACTCTTCTTCTGCGGATTCCTTTATTATACATTCCAGCGTGCCCGTAAGAACTCACCCCAGGCAGACGTGGAGGAGAACAGGGAAGCCCCCATGTCCGTACTGATGATACTGCTGTTCCTGGTTCTTGGCTGTGCCATGCTGGTCTTTGGCGGTCAGCTGATGGTGGATAACGCTGCCGAACTGGCCCGCAAGTGGGGCATCAGCGAACGCATCATCGGCCTCACCATCCTGGCCGTGGGCACCAGCCTTCCCGAACTGGCCACCAGCATGATGGCCGCCCGTAAGGGCAGTAACGGCTTGGCCTTAGGCAATGCCATCGGCAGCAACGTCTTCAATATCGCCTTCGTCATAGGCGTCTGCAGCATAGTCAGGCCCATGGCCGTCTCCGGTATCTCCGTTGCTGACTGGTTCGCACTCGTCTTCTCCAATGTCCTCCTGTGGATGCTCGCCTTCTCCCGCCGGAGCCTCACCGCCTGGAAGGGTGCCCTCCTTGTCATCTCTTATCTCTTCTATATTACCTATATATTATTTATAGGGTAGAATAAAGAACCGTCCTGATTATAAATTACACATTATGAAACACTTGCTCCCACTCTTATTCGCAGCCCTCGGCTACTGTGGTATTCTGCAGGCACAAGGCCCCTGGAAGTTAAGCCTCCATTGTCCCGAGGAGAATGTCCATCTGTATCTTGACCTCTATGAGGAATCCATAAACGTCCCCGGCATGGATATGTTCGGCCCTATGAACGGATACCTCGGCGGTAACATCTACGGCGTATGGTCTGTTACCAGTTTCAAGATCCAGGATGACAAGGTAGCCACCCTCCGCCTCAGTAACGACCTGGGCAGCGAGACCCAGAAGGCCACCCTTACCTGGCAGTCCGACAGCCTCTATGTCCTGCGCTTTGACGGTCAGAACGTAGTAAAGCGTGCCGTAGGCAAGAAGCTGGTTAAGATTCCCTCCGAATTTAAAATGAGGACAGATGCCCGTTAAGTACGCCCTGGTAACCGGAGCCGCCTCAGGCATGGGACGCTGCTACGCCCTTCAGCTTGCGCAGATGGGCTATGGCGTACTGCTGGTGGATATAAACAACGCCGCCCTGCAGCCTCTGTCCCTTCAGATAACAGAACAATACAACGTTCCTGCCCCAGCCGTCTGTATCGACCTCTGCCGTCCCGATGCCGCTGAGCAGATTCTCACCCAATGCCGGGTAAACCATTGGCAGGTTGAAGTCCTCGTCAATAACGCCGGTATGCTTATCACCTCCACTATCGAGGAAACCCACCCCGAACGCCTCAGGCAGATTGTTGCCCTGCATTGCATCACACCCATGCTGCTTTGCCGGTTGTTCGTCCCCCTGATGAAGGAACAGGGTGGGGGATATATCCTGAACATCTCCTCCATCTCCGCCTGGATGGACTGGCCCGTCATCGGCATGTATGGTACTACCAAACGCTTTGTCAAGGCCTACTCACGCCAGCTGAATCTTGAATGCTATGGCACAGGCGTCAGCGTCACCACCGCCTTCTTCGGAGCCGTTGACACCCCCTTGCTGCAGGGACTCACCCTCACACGCTTCCGCAAACTCATGTTCGCCCTCGGCCTTATGATTACGCCCGAGAAGGCCTCCAGCCTCGCCCTCAAAGCTATGTTCAGGCGTAAGGCCACCCTCGTTCCCGGTTTCCTGAACCGCTTGGCCATCCTGTTCTGCCCCCTCTTCCCCGCCTGGTTCCTCCGCTATATGGCCCACAAGGTGAAGATCGTCGAGTGATGAAGATATAGGCTCTTGGGTCAAGGGTCAAGAGTCTGGAGGATAGTTAATTTTGATTTTAAAAATCTTGAATTTTGAATTAAAGGCTGCTTCAGCCATCATACATCAGCCATCATACATCAGCCATCATACATCATACATCTATGTCCTACAACAGAACTTTTGGAATAAATGACGAATACCGTCGCGAAGAACTTATACGTTCAATAGAGCATACTATCCGTAATATGACACTTCAGGAACTGGAGGCGCTCCATTACGACATGAGTACCAAGAACTATATTAATGATGATCTTAGTTAGTTGACAGTTGACAGTCTGTTTAAGTATAAAAAAAAGACTCCCGAGGGAGTCTCTTTTTATTTTCAGAAGTGGAAGCTGAAGTCGAATCCGAACTGGAAGGGATTGCCCCGTTGCGCCATGAACACCTCACGGCCCGTAGCCTTGCTTGAGAAGGCAAACGTATTGTAATGGCTGTCCGTAATGTTGCGGCCCCACAGATTCAGCTTGCACAGGCCGAAGTCAGCAGCCACATGAGCACCCATTACCGCATAGAACTTCTGGCTGTATGTATTCATCTCGTCCCACCAGATATTACCCTGGCCGTTCATATTCACACCCACTGTCAGGCTCTTCATACAGCCTAAGTCTGTATCGAATGTGTAGTCAGCCATAGCGGACAGCGTGTGAGCCGGAATGTAGGGCACCCTCTTGCCGCTGTAATCCACCTCCTCGGCAGTCTTGCTGGCCCTGTTCTTGTATTCCTTAAAGGCAGCATGTGTATAGCCATAGCCCAGGCCCCAGTTCAGGTGATTGCTCACCGCACTGCCGCGCAGCGCCAGCTCCAGGCCGCAACTGTAGCTCTTGCCCGCATTCACCATCTTACGGCCGTAACCGTAGTCCTCCGTAAAGACTGAAAGCTGCTGGTTGCGGATCTGCATATAGAACAGGCTCAGGTCAGCGTGAATCAGATTATCGAACAGATTGGCATGCGTACCCAGCTCATAGTTCCAGGACTCCTCGGGCTTGAACTTGATACCCTCCTTGATGTCGGCACAGTCGGCATCATGATGCTCCATTACCACCTCCGTAACCGGAGTGCCGCCCTGCATCATGCCAATGGCCTTCTGCAAGTCACCCTGAATGATGTCACCGAACATCTGAATGTTGTATCCGCCAGCGCGGTAACCCTTCGTAACCGTAGCATATACGTTACTGCCGTCATCAAACTTGTATGTCAGGCCGAACTTGGGCAGCAGCTGGCTGAAGCCCGCATGGTCCTTGCCGATGTAATCCGTATAGATTTTAGAGGGTGACAGGGTAGTACCCATGATGGAGAATACCGGATTCTCACTGATACCCACCGCACTGAATTCTATCTCGGGGCGTGTATAGTCATAACGCAGTCCCACCGTAGCGGTCAGATGGTCCGTCAGGTCATAATCCGACTCATGGAACACACCCAGGTTCAACTGCGGTGTACGGAACAGACAGGGGATATACATAGCCATGTCAATGTTAACGCCGCCGGCACGCTGAATGGTAGCCTGAGCCTGTTCCATTGACATACCCCTTCCTGTCATACTCTTAATCATCTGACCTGTAATCTGCTGCTCCAGCATCTCAGGGAAGTAAGTGCCGAAGGTGTTGGGCGCATCCGTCTTCAGCCACTGGTAAGAGACGAACACACCGTTCGTCCAGTGCCAGCGGCTGTTGTTATTGCTCTTCAGCGTAAACTCCTGCGTAATGGCATTGCTCAGCTGGGACTGGTCCACCACAATAAAGTCCAGGGCCGAATAGTCATTGTCCATCAGCAGGTTGTCCTTCAGCATCTGGTAGCTTGTGTTGGACTGGAAATCAAAACCCTTCCCCTCATACTTCACGGCAATACCCGTATTCACCATGTCACGCTTGTAGCGGCCCTGGTGGTCCTGGTCAGGGTCTGTCAGCACCTCACCGCTTGCAGGGTTCAGCACGCCATAGGGATAGGCATGCTGCTTCACATGCTGGTACTCAGCCATCCAGTCAATCTTCACGCGCTCCGCAGGCTTGTATATCATACGTACCCGGGCACCGGCCTCGTCCATATCATCCGTACGCTCGTTTGTCAGCGTATTCCGCCAGAACCCGTTTGTACCGTTGTAGAATGCGCCTACGCTGAAGGCCAGCTTGTCACTTACCTTATTATAATGGCTCACCTCGGCATTACGGTACATACGTGTGCCGAAGCCTAACTTCACATCCGTACCCTGGTAGTTCATCGGATTCTTCGTGTACTGGCGTACCAGACCGCCCTCCGAGTTGATACCGTACAGCGTACCCTGGGGGCCGCGCAGCACATCCACACGGTCCAGCTGCCATACGTGGCTGTTAAAGGCTGACTTGTTCATCAGTGGAATGTCATCCACATAGATACCCATTGAAGGGCTGTTCACACGTGAGCCTATACCCCTGACGTAGATTGACGAGGTAAAACGGGCTCCGTAGTCCGGCATCACAAAGGCGGGCACATAGTTGGATATGTCCCTCAGGTCACGTACATTCAGGCTGTTCATCTCCTTACCTGTCAGAACCGTCGAGCTCAGCGGCTGCAAACGCAGGCTCTTGAACTCCTTGTTGTGTGGTATAACCACCAGTTCGTCCAGGTTATAAACCCGTGATGTGTCCACTGGCGCTTCTTCCGTCTCAGCCTTAACTGAAAGGGCCACAACGGCCAGAAGCAATGCTGTAAAGGTACTTCTTCTCATTTTTTTCTTGTATGTGTAAATTATTCTGACTTGATTATTGAATCAGCTATGTTAACGGCCTGCGTCATCCTGTGCGCCATGCCTATGCCGTCACGCAGGTTGCCGGCGATAATCAGCCCCCTGTACTCATCCTGAACGGACTGCACGGCACTGAAACGCCTGCCGCTGTTCGCCTCGTACTGCGGAATCGCCCTATCGTGGCGCGATATATGTATAAAGTCCGGCTCAGCCTTACTGGGGAACTTCAGCATCGTATGCAGATGCTCCCTCACCAACGCCTTAATCTCCTCATCGCTCATGCCCAGCATCTCAGGATGCTTTATGCCGCCAATGAAGAACGAGAACAACATCCCGCCTTCAGGGGCCCTCCCCTTAAAGCAGGCTGATGGAAACAGAATTCCCAGAATCCGCTGCTTCTCCACCGTGGGAACCAACCCCCCGAAGGCACAGTAGTCACCGCCGAAGGTGTCTGGCATGCCCACATTCACCTCCATTACAGGAGCATACTTCAGGTCGGCTATCGCATTCATCCGCTCATCATCCACAAAAGGGAGCAGCTCCGGCAGGTTGTAGGCGCCGCAGGTAGTCACCACCCAGCGGCTCTGCAACTGTATCTTGTCACCGTTGGCATCCTTAAAGGAAGTCCTCCATCCCAGCGCCATAGGTTCCACCTTCACTTCTCTGACCCCCGTACGGATGTTATCCCGCCCGATGTAGTTCGCCTCAGCCTGCGGAATATTGCTCAGTCCGCCCAGGGCCGAGAATACCTTCTTCGTAGCCAAGCGGTCACGGTCCGTCTTAGGCTGCTTCTTTTTGGCAATGCTGCCGCGTATAAAGCTGCCGTAGTCACGCTCCAGCGCATACAGTTTCGGTAAGGCATATCGGGTAACCAGTCTGCTGGGATTGCCTGCATACACTCCGGATATAAAGGGATCCACAGCATACTCCACAAAAGACTTTCCCAGACGCCTGGCAGCCAGTGATGCCACACTCTCATCAGGGTCAGTCCCTCTTTTGCGCCAGGGCTCGCCCAGGATGCGCAACTTGTCTCTGAAACGGAATAGGGGAGTGGTCAGGGCACTGACAGGGCCTGAGGGTAGGGCATGAAAGCGGTCACCCTTCCATATCAGTCTCTTCTTAGCCGCATCCGGAGCCGTTTCCAGCCGGCATTTGCCCTTGGATGTAACGTACAGGTCATTCATCAGTTCAGCTACCTCAGGTGTAGAGACAGCACCTGTTGACGGTCCTGTCTCATATATATAATGATTATAGTGCTCCGTCTGAATCTGGCCGCCGATACGGTCATCCGTCTCCACCACACGGACACTGATGCCCTTGCGTTTCAGCCAATAAGCTGTGGTCAGACCCGTCAGGCCTGCGCCTATAACCGTTACCTCAGCTGTGTCTATTATCCTGTCGTTAATCATTTCGGGTGCAAAGGTACTACATTCTTCCCACCCTCACAATCCTCATTTTATAGGATTTTACATGTATGATATTGTGTGCATGGAAACAATCCTCTAACTCCTAACTCCTAACCGCTAACTTGAGGAAGTTCGGGGACTCATCACCAAAATACAGTTTGGTGGGATTGTAATAAGAAAAGTTTCCTAACATAGTTGTATTGTTGAATTACTCATTTAAATG